>Ga0182012_10006799_pt1 | contig 11593 bp, 13 predicted proteins | sample 612S2SmetaG_FD_120486 | JGI IMG/M metagenome (GOLD analysis project Ga0182012, IMG submission 120486) | Permafrost microbial communities from Stordalen Mire, Sweden - 612S2S metaG | ecosystem: Environmental > Terrestrial > Soil > Wetlands > Permafrost | place: Sweden: Stordalen | collected...
CCCATCGACGCGGCGTTCAACGTGCTCGGCGATCCGAAGGGTGCCGCCCTTCGCGGACGCGCGCGAGTCGACACCGCGCTTCGCCAGGCGAGGGCCCTCGGCGAGCTCTCCGTCCGCTTCGGCGCCGCTGAGTTCCGGCGCCGGACCGACAGCGAGCCGTCATCCTCGCCGGGAGCACCCCACGCGCGTCGTGACACGCACCCGGAGTCCCGCCGCGACGCCGGGCCTCCGCCCGACGACGTCATCGCCGACTACGACGTGCTGTCGGCGTCCCAGATCGTCCCGCTGCTCCCCGGGCTCAATGCAGCGGAGCGCACGCGCGTCGCGCAGTACGAGGCGGCTGCGAGGAACCGCCAGACGATCTTGCGCAAGCTCGCGCAGCTCGACGACAGCGGTGCCTGACCTCGAGGTCCGCACAGCGCAGATCGCGGACATCGAGGAACTCCTCCCGCTCGTCGGCGATGCGCTCGAAAGGCTCCTCCAGCTGCGAGGCGGGGCCTTCCTGCTCACAGAGCTCGGGCTGCCCGCCTCGACGTCGCCTGACGCGCTCACGGCCGCGCTGTGCGCGGGCACGTCGCTGGGCGCCACGACACTCGTCGCCGAGCTTGAGGGCCGTCTCGTCGCCTTCGCCGTCCTCGTGCACTCAGATGACGGCATCGACCTGCTCGGGATCCATACCGAGCGATCCCTCAGGCGGCGCCGGATCGGCAGCGAGCTGCTGGCTGCCGCCCAGGCGCTCGCCTCGGACCAGCGCGCGCGGTTCGAGGCGCTGGCGCTGCCAGGAGATCAGACGGTGAAGTCGCTGCTCGAGGCAGCGGGGTTCCGCGCCAGGCTTCTCAGGATGAGCGACGACCGCTGAGCGCAGGGCGCTTCGCGGCCGATGGCGGCGGCGGCGGGGGGATGCGCATGCCGAGCAGCTTGGCCAGCGCCGGGACGTGACCCGCTGCGCGGACCGCCGCTGCCTGGCACTCCTCATGGGCGGGGATGCCCACGGGCTTGACGGACCGACGCACCGGCGAGGCGACGACGGCCTCCAGGAGTGAGTTCCATGCCTGCGGGGGAAGGTCAGCGGTGAGCGCTGCGCTGGCCGCCTCGGCGAGCCTCGTCGCAAGCTCCGCCGGGCAGCGGGTGCCCGGGTCCGGCGCGCGTGAGACCGTCTCGAGCGCATCTGCGACGCGGTTGTCGTCGAGGGCGGACTCGATGCGCTTGACCCACAGCACGCGCAGCTCCTCGGTCTTCACGTGGAGCTTGCCCTGCAGATCCTTCAGGGTCGCGCGTCCCTCCTCGTCGAGGGTGACGGTCCTCGCGGACGTCACAACCGCCCGGAGGTCACGGACCCGGATCGTCGCACCCATCTGCTGGGCGGCCGCTGCGCGGTCCTTCCACGCAGCGAGCGAGGTGAGGGGGAGCAGGTCCTCGGCGATCGTGAGGATGGTCTCGGGCGCCACGATGGGACGGCCCTGCGCGGCGGAGGCCCGGTTCTGCTCGTCGATCGCCTGGCGCACGGCCGGCAGCCCGCCGCGGAGCAGCTGCTCTGCAATGGGCAGCTGCTCGGGACGCAGCGTCGCGAGCATCGCGTTGCGGTAGACGGTCGAGGTCGGCATCTCGGGAGGCCGTCTCGTGTCGCGACGATCCGACCTGCCCCGGTCCGCACCACCTCGCTCGGAACCTGGTCGACCCGACGACGTCCGGCCGCCCGCTGCGCGGTCAGGACGGTCGGAGCGACCGGCGCCACCGGAACTGCTCGGGGCACCCGCACGTGCAGCACGCTCCGCGCCCGCGGGCCTGTCCGGACGCGCTCGGTCGGAGCGCCCCTCAGGGCGACCACGATCCGCGCCGGCCGCGGCACCGCGCGCGCCCTCGCGCGGGCCACGAGGCGGACGAGGTCCGCGCTCGTCCCCGCGACCCCGTTCACGCGGGCCATCGCTGCGACGCCCCTTCTTCGACGCCAGCGTCACCTGGATGTCCGGCTCGCTCTTCGGCGTCCCGATCACCTGGATGCGCTCGCCCCTCGGGTCGAGGGGCGTGGCCTGCTTGCGGGGGAGGATCGACTGGACCTCGACCCCGTCGATGCCGCTCTCGACCTCCGCGCGATAGACCTCACCGACCGCCGCGCCATCGGGAACCAGACCTGCGTCGACGACGCCCTTGGGCTGACGTGCACCGGCTGCGCGCCAGGTGTAGCCACCGTCCTGCAGTTTGCTTGTGAGCTCGATTTCGATGCGGCGTGCCACGGCGAGCCAACTTAGCCGCTTGGCTAAGAAGTTCCTGAACGGGGGCTGAAATTCTCAATTCGAGACCTACCATGCGAAAGGCAGTGGGGATGGGGACCCACAGGGAATGTTCGGCGGAGACGCCAGGAGGACCAATGAGCGACTTCAGCGCAGACCAGCCCCGCGACGGTGACAAGCGCCCGGATTCCGAGCAGACAGTCGACCCGATCGAGGTCGCGCACAGCCAAACCCCCGTCGAGAGCCCGTCCCCGCAGGATCACCATGATGGCCAGGACGCCGTCGAGTCCAATCCGACCACGGACCTTGCTTCACGCGGCTCCGTTGCCGGTGCATCTGGTGACGTGACGCCGCCCGAGGGCATCGCCCCGGCGCCGACGCAGTGGGCCCCGCCGGCACCCAACTGGGAGTTCGCATCCGCTGACACGGCCGCCAACGAGGCGCCCACCGCGAGCCAGGTCGCCTGGCCGGCCATCCCCGTCGCTGCAGGCGCCGCGGGGGCCGGTGCAGCGGACCAGGCAACCGAGGACCGCCAGAGAAGCCCATGGCTCGCGCTCGTCCTCGTGGCCGCGCTCGTGGGCGGCATCGTCGGCGGGGGAGTGGGGTGGCTCACCCGCAACAGCTCATCGAACACATCGCAGTCAGTCACGATCCAGTCGAACACGTCGGCGCCAGGTGCCGCGATCCTCGCGTCGGGCACCTCGATCCCGGCACTGGTCGACCGGGTGTCGCCGTCCGTCGTGTCCGTGACGGTGAACAGCGCCCAGGAGGAGGACGAGGGTTCGGGCATGATCGTCTCAAGCGACGGCCTCGTCGTCACCAACAACCACGTGATCGCCGCAGCGCTGCAGGGTGGGACGATCACCGTGACCCGGACCGGCACGACAGCGGTCCTGCCAGCGAAGCTGGTGGGCACGGATCCCTCGGCCGACGTCGCGCTGCTGCAGATCGAGGGCGTGAGCGGGCTGCCGACGGTGACCTTCGGCAACTCCAAGAGCCTCGTCGTGGGTGACGCCGTCGTCGCCATCGGCAACGCCCTCGGCCTGTCCGCGACGACGCCGACGGTCACCCAGGGCATCGTGTCGGCTCTGGGCAGGACGGTCACCGCGGGGGACTCGACCAGCACGTCGACCGAGACCCTGAACAACATGATCCAGACGGACGCGGCGATCAACCCTGGAAACTCGGGAGGGCCGCTGCTCGACTCGAGCGGGCGCGTCATCGGGATGAACACGGCCGTCGCCGGGACGACGAGCGACGGCACCAACGCCCAGAACATCGGCTTCGCCATCCCCTCCGCCCGCGTCCTTTCGCTGATCCCGTCGCTGCTGAAGGGCGGGTCCGAGCATGCTCGAAAGGGCGGCTACCTCGGCGTCTACATCGAGACCAACTCACGCTCTCTCGCGGCCCAGTACAACCTGTCGACCACGACCGGCGCGGTCGTGGTCGAGATCCAACAAGGGCTGCCCGCGGCCAATGCAGGCATCCAGCAGGGCGACGTGATCGTCTCGATCGGCTCCACGCAGATCAAGACCGCAGCACAGGTCTCGGCTGTCATGGCGAAGTCGAATCCCGGCGAGGTCGTCCAGGTCGGGATCATCCGCGGCACCCAGCACCTCACGATTCCCGTGACGCTGGGCACCCCTCCGGCCGTGTGATCGATCTCGGAATCGGTCGCCGGGATCACCCGACGGTCGCGATGCCTCCATCAACGGGAAGGATCACGCCCGTCACGTAGGAGGCGGCGGGCGAGGCCAGGTAGATCGCGGCTCCCGCGATGTCCGAAGGCCTCCCGATCCGCTTCATCGGGGCCGACTCGATGATCTGGTCCCCGAACGCCTCGAGGGTCGAGCGCATCATCTTCGACGGGAATGGCCCCGGTGCGATCGCGTTCACTGTGATCGCCGGCGCCAGTCGTCTGGCCAGGTGCCGCGTGAGCTGGTGCACCGCCGCCTTGGACGCCGAGTACGAATACGTCTCCATCATCGGCACCTGGATACCGTCGATCGAGCCGATGTTGATGACCCTCGCCGGGTCTTCGGTCGTGGACGCCGCCGTGAGCAGGTCGAGCAGGTACTTGGTCGTGTGGAAGACGCCCTTCACGTTGAGGGAGAGGACCCGCTCCCACGCCGCCTCGTCAAATTCCTCGATCGGCGCGCCCCACGTGGCCCCGGCGTTGTTGACGAGGATGTCGAGCTTCGCTTCGCGGCTCTCGAGCTCGCCGGCGAGGTCTCGGCACCCCTTCTCTGTCGACAGGTCCGCTGGCAGGGCGGTCACGTCCCCACCCGCGTCGCGCAGCTCCTCGGCCAGCGACTCGCACGCGTCCGCCTTGCGCGAGGAGAGGTAGACCTTCACGCCCGCGTCGACGTATCCGCGGACGATCATCTCGCCGATGCCACGGCTCCCGCCGGTGACGAGCGCGGTCTTGCCATTGATCGAGAACAGGTCTGACATTGCTTCCTCCAGGTCGAATGCAACTGTCCGAACCTTAGGGGAGCGCTCGGAGCCCGCCGAAGGGCGAGGCACTCAGTCGCAGCACCGCACACCGGTTCTGTCGAATGGGGGAGACTCGGATGTGGCATTCAACGATCGGGCTGGCCCTGCCGCGTCCGCCAAGGACGTGCGCGAGCTGCTGTCCCTCCTCAATGCCGCGGGTCACACGGACTTTCGAGATGCGCGCGGCCCCATGGGCTTCAACCAGCGCCAGGCAGCCGGTCGGTTCACACGGGACGAGGCAGCCGCCTTCATCGAGCTGTTGCAGGAGCAAGAATCGCGCCCACCGGCGGGGGAGTCGGCGTCCCCACGGTTGCCGAAGGCCGACGACGCTGCGCAGGTCATCCCCACCGAGGTGCTCGCTGAGGAACTGCGGCGTCGGGGTTGGACCGTGACCGCGCCCCCGACCTGACTGACCGGGGGTTCAAAGAGTCGTGTGGTCGCGAGATAGAAAGGCGACGCGCGGGACCGCGAGATCGGGTCGACGGTCGCGAGCGACGACGAGTGCCTCGTCGCTGTCGAAGGCCGCCACCTCCTCGACCACGAGTCCACCCCGAAGGATCGCGCCCCACACAACGAGCCATGTCGAGGGACCCGCGCGCTGCGACGACGTGTGTCCTTCGGATTCTGGCGATACCCCACTGGCATCGTGCGTGATCGCCCGACGACGAGGTTCCACCCTCGCAACGGTACCTGCGCTCTCCCTTCGGGCATCGTCCGGCGTACCGATACCCGGAGGCGAGGTCGGGCCGAACGCCCCTTGCCGACGGGCGCCTCTACGCGCACCATGAGATGAGGACCTTGGAAGGGAGGTCGTCATGAAGGTTCTCGTTGCGTATGGATCGAAGCGCGGCGGAACGGCCGGGCTCGCCCAGATGATCGGCGATGAGCTGCGGCTTGCCGGATTCGACCCCGCTGTGCTGCGGGCGGGCGACGTGAAACATGTCGGGGAATACGACGCGGTCGTCATCGCTGGTGCCCTGTACTCGATGCGCTGGCACCGTGACGCCCGGCGCTTCGCTCGCAGGTTCGACCGGGAGCTCCGCGACCGTCCGGTCTGGTTGGTGAGCAGTGGGCCGTTGGACACCTCCGCGACGACGAAGGAGATTCCGCCGGTGAAGCAGGTCCGCACCGTGATGGAGGCCATCGGTGCTCGCGGACACGCGACCTTCGGTGGTCGACTCGAGTCGACGGCGAGCGGATTCCCTGCGAGCGCGATGGCCAGGACACGAGCGGGGGACTGGCGGGACCCAGATCACATCCACCGCTGGGTGTTGGAGGTCGCCCAGGAGCTCGGGCACGTGGGAAGTGCTGCCTGAGGCCGACGCACGAAACCCGCGTGGCCTGCGCCCCGGGTGCACGGGAACGCCAGGCAGTGCGTCGCAGCACCGTACGCAGGTGGCACAATCGCCGGATGCCCGCAGCGGATCGGAATCCCGAATCATGTGGAGACTGCGGATTCCGCTGGGATGCGGTCGGCATCGATGACGTCGGCCCGAGAGTCTCGACCGCGATCGACGGATTCATGCAGGTCATCGGGTCGGGTGGCCCATCCTGCGCGGACCGACCCGCGCCCGGCAGGTGGTCGGTACTCGAGTACTCGGCGCACCTGCGTGACGTCCTGATCAGCATCCGAGAGCGCGTGATCCTCGCGTCGGTGCTGGACAACCCGACCGGCACCCCGATGTACCGCGAGGAGCGGATCGACCTCGGCTTCTATGCCCTCGACACCGTCGGGGACGTCATGACCGAGCTTGAGGCGTCCGGGCGCCTGTTCGTGAGGACCATCAGTGCGCTGCCGGCGGGCTCAGAGGACCGGCCGCTCGTCTACTCGACCATCACGCCCATCGAGCGAACCATCCGCTGGGCGGCCGCACAGGCTGTCCACGAGTGCGAGCACCATCTGGGGGATGTCCGGACCAACGCGGAACTCCGGGCCCTGGAGCAGCACCTTCCTGTGTCCAAACGCCGATAATGTATCTTATGTCAAGTTACACTGCCGACTCCCGGGTTTGGCGCTCCTCGCCGCCTGCGTCGTCCGCCACCGTGCGACCGCAGCGGTCATGTTGCGATGCGGCCTGCTAGAGAGTCTGCGTGCCCGAGGACTGGATCGACCCGCCGCTCGATGATGATGAGGTCTACGGCCTCGATCCCGAGCTCGAGCCGGCGTTCGACCCTGCGCACCGTGAGCGCCCGACGGCCGCCCACGGCGCCGCCGTCCTCGTCGGTGGCGCGATCGGCACCCTGGCGCGTGACCTGCTGCTGCGGGCGGCTCCCGCGGGGCACCTGGGCTTCCCATGGACACTGGTTTCGCTGAACCTTGTCGGCGCGGCGGCACTCGGGCTCCTCGTCGCTCGCGTGCTCGATCCGCATCCCCACCGTGTCGAGTTGCGCCTGTTCCTCGCGACCGGGGTCCTCGGCGGCTTCACGACGTACTCCTCGCTCGTCTCCGCCTCGATCGTCCTCGGGCACAACGGCCACCTCGCGGCGGGGTTTGCGACCATGCTGGGGACCTCCCTCGTCGGGGTGGGCGCGGCGTGGCTGGGTTCGCGGCGTCGGGTGACGGCGGTGGCGCGATGACCCTCGTCCTCGTGGCTGGACTCGGCGGGCTGGGCGCGGTGGCGCGGTGGCTCGTCGACCTCCTGCTGGCGGCGCGCTGGGGGCGCTCGCTGCCCTGGGGCACGATCACCGTCAACGTCGTCGGCTCCTGTGTCGCGGGGGGCCTCGCCGGGGCTGCCGCGGGCGGCCATCTCGGCGCATCGTCCGTCGAGGTCCTCGCGGTCGGGTTCTGCGGGGGGCTGACCACGTTCTCGGCAGCGAGCTTCGACGTCGCGCGCGAGCTCGACCGGCGCCGCCCGGGTGTCGGTGCCGCGTTGCTGCTGGTCCCCATGGTCCTCGCGGTCAGCTTCGGGATCCTCAGCTTCCACGCCTTCGGCGGTTGATCAGCGCGAGGCCGACGCTCGCTCGTTGCAGGCCTCGACGAGCCATGCGAATGCCGGGTTCGGCCGTTCCAGCAGCTCCGGATGCCACTGCACGCCGAGGATCGGCCCGTCCGTCGCCTCCAGCACCTCGATGGCGCCGTCTGGCGAGCGCCCGGAGGCACGGAGCCCCTCCCCCACAACGCCGATGAGCTGGTGGTGCAGCGAGTTCACGTCGACGGTCGTGCCGAACAGCGAGGCTGCGACGGACCCCTCCTCCGTGCGGACCTGGTGGACGACATGGTGGCCGTCGCCGTCGAAGGCCGGATGGCCGTCGCCGTCCTCGACACCGACGTGCTGGACGAGCGACCCGCCCCTCGCGACATTCAGCAGCTGCACGCCCCTGCAGACGCAGAGCACCGGTATGCCGCGCTGCTGGGCGGCTGCGAGCAGCGCGAACTCCCACGCGTCGCGCTCCGGCTCGGTCGCGCCCAGGTCCGGGTCCGGCGACTCGCCGTACCGGGAGGGCTCGATGTCCGCGCCCCCGGAGAGCACGAGCCCGTCCAGGCGGTCCACGATGTCCTGCACGTCGGCATCGCGCGTCAGCTCGACCGGCAGTCCCCCGCAGGCCGCCACGGCTCCCGGATAGTCCGCGAAGTGCAGGTCGAACAAGATGCCGTGCATCGCCTTCGGCACCGCGTCGCCGAGGAGGTTCGCGGGCCACCTGCGCCCGGAGATGCCGATCAGGGGCCGCGGTGCCACCCGTGCATGCTAGGTCGCGTGCCGTGCCGATCGGGACCAGAACGCGTTTGGTGCGGCGGTAGGCTCGCCGCGTTGGGAGGGCGATGACCCAGGTGGCAGAACTCGATCTCGGTGACGACCACGCCGACATAACGCTGCACGACTCCTATGTCGCAGGCGTGCCCCACGCGACGTTCAAGCGCCTCCGCGAGGAGGACCCGGTCAGCTTCACCGAGGAGGCCGACGGCAGCGGGTTCTGGTCGGTCACGAAGCACGAGGACGTCCTCTACGTCAGCCGCCACTCCGAGCTCTTCAGCTCGGCGGAGGGCATCCGCATCGAGCAGATGACCCCCGAGGAGTGCGAGGCCCGCCGGACCATCATGGAGATGGACCCGCCCCGACACTCGCGCTACCGCCGCCTCGTCTCGCGACCGTTCACGCCGCGCTCCGTCGCCTCCTACGAGGATGCCGTCCGCGAGCTCGCGCGCGACATCCTCGGCAATGTGCGCGGCGAGGAGCGTTTCGACTTCGTCGCCGATGTCGCCCGCGAACTGCCGATGCGCATGCTGGGCCGGCTGCTCGGCCTCCCCGACGAGGACCTCGACTGGCTCGTGGAGCGTGGCGACGCGCTCATCGGCAACACCGACTCGGAGTTCACCGACTACGTGGTCGACCAGGTGGACACCGATGACTACCGGCTCCTCCCATTCCGCAGCCCCGTCTCGCTCGAGCTCTTCGACTACGCGGACCGCGCGCTTGCCGCGCGGCGCGCGGAGCCGACCGACGACGTCCTCTCGGCGCTCCTGAAGCCCACGGTCGACGGCGACCTGCTCGAGGACGTCCAGCTGAAGAACTTCTTCACCCTCATGGTCGCGGCGGGCAACGACACGACGCGCTACTCCATGGCTGCGGGGACCAAGGCGATCGCGGAGCGTCCGGCGCTCCTCGCCGACCTGCAGCGGGATCCCTCGACGGCGCGGCCGCTCGTCGAGGAGATGCTCCGCTGGTCGAGCACCACCATGCACTTCCGACGCACTGCGACGCAGGACACCGAGATCGGCGGCACGCGGGTCCGCAAGGGTGACCGGGTCGTCATCTGGTTCGTCTCGGCGGACTTCGACGAGGACCACTTCGCGGACCCCTACGTCTTCGACCGTGACCGCAATCCCAACGACCACCTGGCGTTCGGGCTCCAGAGCCCGCACCTGTGCCTCGGCGCGCACCTTGCGCGCCTGGAGATGCGCGTGCTCTTCGAGGAGCTGGCGGCCGCAGTCGACACCGTGGAGCTGGACGGCACCCCCGAGCGGCTCCGGTCGAACTTCATCTCGGGCTACAAGCGACTCCCCGTCCGCGTCGCCTGGCGCTGAACCTCGACGCGCAGGCGTGACCGCAGTCGTCGCGCTCGTGATCGGTTTCACACCCCCGACGCCCGCTGAGCGCGACGCGCGGGAAGACTGACTCCGTGGCCGCACCCGTGGTCCGAGCACGAAGGAGCTCGACATGAAGATCCGCACCCTCTCCGCCACCCTTGCCGTGGCCGCACTGCTGGGCGTCGGTGTGGCGAGCGCCGCAGGCGCGACGCAGCCGGTCCACGCGCACCACGGCATCGCCACCCGCGTCGCGCGGATCGAGGCCATCGCTGCAGCCGGGACGCTCCCTGCGGGCTTCTCGTGCGCAAAGGCCCCCGCCGACCTCGCCCGTATCGCCAAGGTCGAGTCCCGCATCGCCACCTACGTCCCCAAGGCGCAGGCCCGTGAGGCGGCCGCCCTCGCGGCCGGCAAGCCAGGCAGGGCCCAGGTCATTGCCACGCGCATCGCGAAGGTCCAGAAGTTCGACGCCGCCCTCGGCACCGTCGGCTCGCTGATCACCGAGAAGTGTCCGTCCTAGCGGGGGGCTGCTAGCCGCCGTCGGGCGGGGCCAGGATCCGTTCCTGGCTCCGCCGCCGGCACCGTCGCGACGCGGTCGATCAGGCGACGTGGTCTGCGACATCCACCGAGGGGAGGTCCTTGACCTGCTCCTTGGTGAGGCTCAGTCGGATGCCCGACTCCATGGCGATCACGGCGCTGATCGGGATCGCCACCTCCTCGCGATCCCAGATGTGCCCCTCCTGCAGGAGAATGTGCGTGACGTGCCGGTCAACGGGGTCCATGACGAGTCCCTGGACCTTGCCGATGTCACCGTCGGTCGCGTGCACAGGGTCGCCCCGGCGGATCGTGACCTCGCCGAGCGGCACCCGGTCGTACTTGACCGGCAGCGAGCTGTTGCCCGGCCCGAGGCCGTAGTACGGGAGCGGGAGCACCGTGCCCGAGTCGTAGCCCAGGTACCCGCTGGCACCGGGCAGGTAGTCGGTCTCCTCGGCGTACCGGAGCTTCGAGAGGTCCTCGAGCGTGCACCTGAGGACGACCTCGTCCCCCACGGACTCCACGAGCTCCAGCGGCACCAGCTTGCCCAGCCCGCCGCGGTGCTCGGGCTCGACGACGACGTGCGTCACCGCGCGCGCCACGGGATCGATCACGACGCGGATCACCGTGCCGCAATCGCCATCGACGCAGCGCACCGCGGCTCCGATCGTGAACTGGGTCTCAGGCATGGTCACCTTCCTTCACCTTCACAGTATCGACCGTCGGGGCGGGCGCGCGGTGGGAACGACCGGCAGCGCTCGCCGCTGCGCACGTCGATCCGGTCGTGCTGGTAGACCGGCGCCGATGAACGGGTCCCGCGTGGCTGCGCCCAGGGCGGTGCTCGCATGGGGCTTCGGCGTCGCGGGCCTCGTGCTCTACAACTGGTGGGTCCTGGTGCTCTTCCGGCCCAGCCTCCTGCGGTCCCCGAACGAGCTGTTCAGCAACCTGGAGGTCACCGGCCAGCCGTACGCGACCGAGATGCAGCACGCGGACCTCATCTCGGGGGTGCTCTTCGTGCTCGCGTTCCTCGCCGTCGGCTGGTGGTCCCTCCACGGCGGCTTGCGGGAGTGGGTCTCGATGGTGGTCTTCGGCGTCGCCGCGGCCCTCGGCGGCCTGTTCCCAGAGACCTGTCCCGACGAGATCAGTTCGGCGTGCAAGGCCCAGGAGTGGCACTTCCAACTCTCGATCCAGGAGTACCTCCATGTCGTCGCGGGCATCGCCGAGTTCGGCGCGATCACCGTGGCGCTGGTCTTCGCGTACCAGCGCACGCGTGGACACAGCGGCCGCATCCCTGCCACCTACCGGGGCC
>Ga0182012_10006800_pt1 | contig 11592 bp, 9 predicted proteins | sample 612S2SmetaG_FD_120486 | JGI IMG/M metagenome (GOLD analysis project Ga0182012, IMG submission 120486) | Permafrost microbial communities from Stordalen Mire, Sweden - 612S2S metaG | ecosystem: Environmental > Terrestrial > Soil > Wetlands > Permafrost | place: Sweden: Stordalen | collected...
GATCCCAGGAGCGGATCTGAAGAAGCAAACGGCCGACTGTTTAATGCGCTGGCCATCGCCCACGACCTGCAATCCCGCAACCAGGAGGTCACTGTGATCTTCCAGGGAACGGGAACCCGCTGGCCGGCCCTCCTGGCTCAAAAGGACCACCCCTTCCATGAACTGTTTGCCAGTGTGCAGCCGTCGGTAGCGGGCGTTTCAAGAGCGTGCGCGGTCGTGTTTGGTGCAACCGAAGGCGCTGTTGCTTGCGGAACAAAGCTCCTGGACGACAATCCGCTTCCAGGTACACCGGGACTGCCCAGCAGCGCCGCACTGATCGCGCTAGGCTACACGCCCCTTGTGTTTTAGTTGAAAAGCGGGAAAAGTTCCAGGTCCCGAGACCGAGACCTGGAGCACCTGTTCCTGTGAGGGGACAAAACGGTTGATCGGTGACTGAAAGAAGAGGAGAGCATCATGCCCCACACCTTTGCCAGAACGATGTTTTCAGAGCCGGCGAAGCGTTTGCAGGAACGGTTTGGCTCACGGGCAACGTACGAACGAATGGCCGATTCCGGCGCGGTGGAACAACAACTTGGCCTGGGGGAGGCGGAGTTCATCGCCGCGCGCGATAGCTTCTATATGGCCACGGTAACGCCGGATGGATGGCCCTATGTGCAACATCGCGGCGGCCCGGCCGGCTTCCTCCGCGTAGTCGACGAAAGGACACTCGCCTTCGCTGATTACGCCGGCAACAAGCAGTACATCAGTGCTGGAAATCTCGCGGCAAATGATCGGGTGGCGCTGTTCCTGATGGATTACCCCAACCGGACGAGGCTCAAGATCATTGGCCACGCGCGGTGGATCGAACCAGGAACAGACCCCGTACTGGAGGCGACGCTGGGGAGCCCGCCGCCACGGACACGGATCGAGCGGATTTTTGTCCTGCAGGTGGTGGGATTTGACTGGAACTGCAACCAGCACATCACGCCGCGTTACACGCGCGATGAAATCGAAGACCTTTTCCCGGCTGAGGTCACCGGGAAGATGATCTGAGGCCGGGCGCCTACAGCTGATTCATGTTGGCCAGGAATTCGGCGTTGTTGCGGGCCTTTTCCAGGCGGCTGACGAGAACTTCCATTGCTTCTACCGGGGAGAGCGGGTTGATAACCCGGCGCAACACCCAGATGCGCGAGAGATCCTCCTTGGCCAGGAGTAGCTCTTCCTTACGAGTGCCAGAGCGTTGAATGTCAATGGCAGGGAAGACGCGCTTGTCAACCAGCTTGCGGTCAAGAATGATTTCCATGTTGCCCGTGCCCTTGAACTCTTCGAAGATGACTTCGTCCATGCGCGAGCCGGTGTCCACAAGAGCAGTAGCAATGATGGTGAGCGACCCACCTTCTTCAATGTTGCGGGCCGCGCCGAAGAAGCGCTTGGGACGCTGCAGAGCGTTCGAATCGACGCCGCCTGAGAGCACCTTGCCCGAGGGCGGAACGATGGTGTTATACGCACGAGCCAAACGCGTAATCGAATCAAGCAGGATGACAACGTCTCTCTTGTGTTCGACCAGGCGCTTGGCCTTCTCGATCACCATTTCCGCCACCTGTACGTGGCGCGCTGCCGGCTCATCAAAGGTCGAACTAATCACTTCACCTTTTACAGAGCGCTGCATGTCAGTTACTTCCTCAGGGCGCTCGTCGATGAGCAGAACGATGAGAACTACCTCCGGGTGGTTCGTTGAGATCGAGTTCGCAATCGACTGCAACAGCATGGTCTTTCCGGTGCGGGGCGGAGCGACTATGAGCCCGCGCTGGCCTTTTCCAACAGGCGTGAGCAAATCCATTACCCGGCCGCTGATACCTTCGCGCACCGTCTCCATGCGGATCCGCTCCTGCGGATAGAGCGGCGTCAGGTTGTCAAAGAGAATCTTATTGCGGGTTTCCTCGGGAGACTCGAAGTTGATGGCTTCGATCTTGACCAGGGCAAAGTACTTTTCGCCCTCATGCGGTGGGCGCACGTTGCCGCTGATGGAGTCGCCGGTCTTCAGGTCGAACTTGCGAATCTGCGAAGGCGAGACGTAAATGTCGTCGGGCCCGGGAAGATAGTTGTAGTCGGGCGAACGCAGGAAGCCGTACCCGTCGGGAAGAATCTCCAGCACGCCATCGGCGAAGATGTGGCCCTCTTTTTCGCTCTGGGCCTGAAGGATCTTGAAGATTAGATCCTGTTTGCGAAGGCCGCTGGCGCCAGGAATCTCAAGGGTGCGCGCGATACGGCTCAATTCTGTGATGTTCTTCTCTTTGAGTTCAGCGATGGTCATGATTCACCTGAAAGATGGAGGGATTTTTCGGAGAGGGATGTGAGAGGGGGTTGCTCCAGGGAGGAGATACAGAATCAGGAGGGGATGCACAAAGTGTAACAGGTGCGCACCACAACGCCGTCCCGGAAGGCAGGAAGGCTAAAACATGAGGGACAAGCGGCTCACCTCGATGGTAAGCCGCTCTTGCTGCAGTGCGAAACCAATACTACCCAATGAGCGACTGAATACTAGGCTGCCCGGCGGCGCTCGATGAGCGGCGCTGCGGCAGGAACGGTCTGGGGTAATGATCCTGGATTAGTGGTCTGAAAACGGCCCAGAACTTCGTTCGTGGTGTCCTGCAGCCGGGTGTTAGGCTTGTGCAACTTGCGCGTCGCCTTGCTCGCCAGCTGGCACAGCTGATAGCGGTTGGACACATGAGAGAGTGCCCCAAAAACTAAATCAGAACGCATGATGATTCTCCTTCGTCGGTTCCTGATGTACCGGAACTCGTGTATTTCTCCGCATGTGCGGCCGGGGAATACGGCAACCAACACTTCCGGATGCCCAACCCCTAACCCTTAGACGCAACCAGTGTGCGCCCAGTTCAAAATCTTCGCGCAGAATCCCACGCCTTGGCACGCATAAACTGCCGTCAGGGCGATTCAGGAATGCTGCCTTGGGAATCCATACTTCCGGTTTTCCCGATCCCGAACGTACCAGGTACGCACTCGGAACATCAATGGATGAGCCTTAGCTCAATTTGATGCAGGATTCTACCAGAGGGGCGCGCAAACCGAGTCTGCGTCTCGTGCCCTGGATGGATGGCACTCATGACTGTATACCCTGTCCGGTTGCGGGTCAACAGTTTTTTATGCAATTTTTGCCCCGCAGTCAACACCCGCTCAGCTTCCCTATTCACACGAGTAAAGCCTTCTGAATTAGTGGCTTACATTGGACGGCGAAGGAACGTCAGCGGTCAAAATTGCTCATAGGGGGCCAGTGAAGGCAGGCCAGCTCAGCCCAGGAACAAAACTGGTAACTCACCACCCCGTTCTCAGGCCACTCATCAACAGCGGCGCGCACTCTCATCTGGCTCGCTTCAAAAGCAAAACGAAATTAAACTCCTTGCAATCAGTTGGATAAACGTACGATCGCGCCGATTCATCATGCCTCGAAAAGCCTTGGTAGCCGCATAAATTGGTGAAGTTTTTCACGAAAATCCTATTTCTGCTGCAATTGTTCAAGGAAGCGATCTTTGAGCCTGCGCCGCCAGCCTGCTCGCACAATCGCTCACATTAAAAGCTCCGTTGGAATGATTTGGCGCCCGGCCGTCGAGGATGATTCCCCCGATCGTTCAATCCGCGGCTCAATCGCGACGCCCCCTGCAGCAGTTGCCGTTCGCGACCGCTGTACACTGCGGTGGCTCCGAACTGCGCGTCCATCTGGATCGCTCAGCACCGTCTCCCCCACTGCATCCGGCCCACAAAAGCGCCTGACCTCGCGCTTCGGCCGCCGCGAAGAAGCAACAAGCGTGTCTAATCGGAAGAACTGGACGAAAATAATAAGCCCGAAGGGGACGGCGACCAACAACGTATCCCTGCCGGAAATCAAGACAGACTCGTGCACTTTGGGGCCTTCCCTCCGCGCAAACCTGAAGGTACCGGCTTTGGCATGAGAGGTTTCTCATGCTGCCGATGGGTTTATCGACGCGAGATTAGATTTGTCTGATCCAGATTAGAGCTGGCTCAAGAACGGGAGTAATCCCTCTTTTGCGGCCCTGCGCTCGGCCAAAAGTAACCTGAATGTCCGCGCCACGGTCACTCAATAGCTCTCAGCGGCGTGGTCCAGCTACGCCCAGTAACTTCGATCGAGCGTCCGGTACTGAATGGCTTCGGCAAGGTGAGGTACGCTCAATTGCTCCGCTCCTTCAAGGTCGGCAATCGTGCGGGCCACTTTCAGTATGCGATCATGCGCACGGGCAGTGAGTCCTTGCTGTTGCATGGCGCGTTCCAGCAGCCGCTCGGCGTCGGCGCCGAGTTCGCAGTGGGCGCGAATCTGCCGGGTGTTCATCTGCGAGTTCGAGTGATTCTTTTCACCGGCCTTGCGGAACCGTTGGCGCTGCCGATCGCGTGCCGCCATCACACGCTCGCGTATCTCCGCTGAGCCCTCTGCCGCCGCGTTCCCGCGCAACTCCTTGTACTGCACTGCCGGCACCTCGACATGAATGTCGATGCGATCGAGCAGCGGGCCAGAAACCTTGGAGACGTAGCGCTGAATCATGGGCGGGGTGCACATGCACTCGCGAGACTTGTCGTTGAAGTATCCGCAAGGACAGGGGTTCATCGCCGCTGCCAGCATGAAGCGCGCTGGAAACGTCAGCGACATCGAGGCCCGCGCAATTGTCACCGTGTGGTCTTCGAGCGGCTGGCGCATCACCTCGAGTACGTTGCGGGGAAACTCCGGAAGCTCATCAAGAAAAAGAAGCCCGTTGTGAGCAAGCGAAACCTCGCCCGGTCGCGGGACGATGCCACCGCCAATCAGGCCCGCGTCGGAGATCGTATGGTGAGGCGAGCGGAAAGGCCGCTGCGTTACAAGGCCGGTCCCGGAATCGAGTGTGCCCGCTACGGAATGAACTTTGGTGGTCTCGAGGGCCTCTTCAAACGTGAGCGGCGCCAGGATCGACGGCAGTCGCTTGGCGAGCATAGTCTTGCCCGACCCTGGCGGCCCGATCATGAGAATGTTGTGGCTGCCCGCCGCGGCCACTTCGAGCGCGCGCTTGGCCGACTGCTGACCTCGTACGTCCTTGAAGTCGACCGTGAAGTGCTGCAACTCGCTCAACAGTGCTTGGGTCGACGTGCGTACCGGCTCGCGTTGGATGACGCCAACCACCGACGAGTTGAGCAGGTCAATCACGTCAATCAGTGACGAGACGGGGTAGACGTTGACGCCTTCAACTACTGCGGCCTCAGCTGCGTTGGCTGCGGGCAACACCAGGTTGGCAATGCCCTTCTCCCGGGCAAGAATTGCAATTGGCAGCATGCCTGGCACGGCGCGCACGCTTCCGTCGAGGCCGAGCTCGCCCACCAGCAGGAAGCGGCCCAGGTCGTCAACACGCAATGCTCCATAAGCGCCGAGGATACCAATGGCGATAGGCAGGTCGAAGCCGGCGCCCTCTTTCTTCATGTCGGCGGGCGCCAGGTTGATGGTGATAAGGGAGGGTGGAATAAGATAGCCGGAGTTCTTGATGGCAGCGCGAACCCGATCGCGACTCTCGCGCACGGCCGCATCCGGGAGGCCGACCGTGTGGAAGATGTCCTTCTCAAGGGCCGCAGTGCTCAAGTCCACCTCAACATCGATGAGGTTGGCATCAATGCCGAAGACCGCCGCGCTAAGAGCTTTGAATAACATGAGCGAAAGTTGCAGCGAGTGTAGCAGAAGGCACTCGTGGGGAGTCAGTGACCGAAGTCCAATAAGGGCATCGCCTGAGGTCAGAGTGCCGCCTCCGGGATTCGGCGCTCCGAGGTCCGGGGGAAGTACAAGCCGCTGAAACTGGTCGCAGTTCCCAACCCCCTCGGCTATATTGCGAATAAGGATGTACGAATCCGGGGAACGTCATGCACCCTCGTCTAATCGTCGAAATCGTTTTCTTCTGCTCCGGAATCGCGGGCTTCACCCTCGCGACCAAACTGGTGGACAGAATGTTCGACGAGATTCGCCGCAGCAATGACCGCCGCTGGAATTACTCCGATTTAGGCCATTGGGCTCGAAAAGACTACTTCGTCGTATCCGAATATCGAAGGTTGTACCCTCTCGGAAAGCTCTATACCCGCTGGAGATTCACTATCCTTCTCGGTGTTTGTTCTTTCGCCGCCGTAGCCGTTTGCCTGATGACATAATCCCGGCCGGGCTCCCCACTCGCTGCTGTCTCCGGGCAGAATTCCTCTTCGGGCATCGCCCTGGCGTGATCCTGAAGGCCAATCCAGCGTAGAATCTCATCCGTGACAACGAGTCTCTTCGATCTCTATAAGATTGGCGTTGGACCCTCAAGTTCGCATACCATGGGCCCGATGCGCGCAGCCTGCCAGTTTGCCCGGGGCCTCGCGACGAAGGACCTTACCGGGCGCAGCTTGCTCGACCAGGTCGCACGTGTACAAGTGGAACTCTTCGGCTCGCTCGCGCTCACTGGCCTGGGCCACGCCACCGACAGGGCGGTCTTGCTCGGTCTCGCGGGCAATGAGCCAGCCACCATCGACCCTGCTGCGATCGGACCAATTGTTGCCGCCATCCGCGCTGCAAAACAGATTTCGCTCGCCGGCGCAAAGACGCTTCCCTTCGACGAGCCGCACGACCTGCTCTTCGAGCGGGCGGTCATGTATCCGCCCGGCGCAAAGATGCAGCATCCCAACGGAATCCGATTCACTGCCCTCGGCCCCGCGGGACAGGCGCTCGACCAACGGACATTCTTCTCGATCGGCGGCGGGTTCATCGTAGAGGACGGCCGCGAGGCGTCGAGCGATAAGCCACAGGCCGCAATCCCCTTCCCCTTCCACAGTAGCCACGAGTTGCTGACAACTGCACACGCCAACGAGCTCACAATCAGTCAACTGATGCTGGAGAATGAATCCGCCCTGGCTCGCGAGGCAGCGACTGAGGCCGGCCAGTCTCCGGTTGAGTTTGTGCGCGCGGGCATCGATCGCATCTGGCTGGTGATGCAAGGCTGTGTCGAGCGCGGAATCGCCACACAGGGAATTCTGCCCGGCGGTCTCGGTGTTCACCGGCGCGCGCATCGGCTGTCCGAGCGGTTGCGCCAGAAAGAAGCCGACGGGAAGGTCAGCGATCCGCTGGCGCCGCTCGACTGGGTCACGGTCTACGCGATGGCAGTGAACGAAGAAAACGCTGCCGGTGGACGCGTGGTAACCGCGCCCACCAACGGCGCGGCAGGCGTGATCCCCGCCGTCGCCCACTACTTCATGCGCTTCATTCCTGAGGCTGATCATGAGGGGCTGCTCCGTTTCTTCCTCACTTCGGCGGCCATCGGCATTCTATACAAGGAAAACGCGTCGATCAGCGGCGCTGAGGTCGGATGCCAGGGTGAAGTAGGAGTTGCGTGCTCGATGGCGGCGGGTGGCCTGGCCGCGGCACTCGGCGGAACCAATGGACAGGTTGAACACGCCGCTGAAATTGCGATGGAGCATAACCTGGGTATGACCTGCGACCCGATTGGAGGCCTCGTTCAGATTCCATGCATTGAGCGAAACGCTATGGGCGCGGCGAAGGCCGTGCAAGCGACGCGCATCGCGCTCAACGAAGAGGAAGCGCACAAGGTTTCGCTCGACCAGGTCATCCGCACAATGTACCTCACCGGTCTCGACATGCAATCGCGCTACAAGGAGACGAGTCTGGCCGGATTGGCGTTGAACATCATCGAGTGCTGAAGACAGAAGTGCCTCGCACCCGCATGGATCAAGGACTTCAGCAATTCAATCGGCAGCGATGGTTAGAGCGAACGCAATCGAGAGTCACAGTCATTTGCATTTTGCTTTCCATCGCGCGATCCGATCCGAAAAAATTGTTGACCTTTTTTCCACTCTCTTGTTGTTTTTTCCTTGACACTGATCAAACGTGAATCTATACATTCATCAACTGCAATTTCTTAATTGCAGACATCGATGCAAACCATCGAAAGGGAGAATAGGCAAAATGGCAACGAAGAAAGCAGCCAAGAAGGCACCCGCGAAGAAGGCACCTGCAAAGAAGGCAGCAAAGAAAGTCGCAAAGAAGAAGTAACTGCTGTCAACCATCAACAAGGCAACACATGAGGGGGACGCTTCAAAGCGTCCCCCTCAGTGTTTGTGGGCACAGCGGCCATCGCAACCAGGACTAGACTGAATGCCATGGGAACACGGAGAAGGGAACCGATTCCCGAACCAAAATGACGAGACGGCGCTGGATCGCTGAAAGATGGGATGAGGCAACGGCAACGCTGGAGGGCGCGCAGGCCGAGCATATGGCCCGTGTACTGCGCGCGCAACCCGGTATGGAAGCCGATGTGGTGGCCGGTGGCCGCGTCTTCCATGCAGAGGTAGCGGCAGTCACGCCGCGCGAGGTCCGTTTCAACCTGATCGCAGAGGTAGAGGCAGATCCCGCGCTCCCGGTGACGCTGGTGTTGGCGGTATATAAGTTTGACCGCATGGAGTGGGCCATCGAAAAAGCAACCGAGTTGGGCGTCGCGGCCATTGCCCCGGTGATCGCACGGCGCACTGAGAAGCATCTGGGCGAGTCTGCCGAGAAGCGCGCCGAACGCTGGCGGCGCATCGCGCATGAGGCGGCGCAGCAGTCGCGCCGTTCGGATGTGCCGGTGATCCATGTTCCGACTACCCTTGCAAGCTATGCTCGGGCTGCATCGACGACGACGCGTATCGTGCTGGCGGAGCAGGAGCGCTCAACCGCCCTGCGTCATGCGGTCGAAACAGCCCTCGCTCAGGCACAGGAAGAGATGCCTGCTTTCGAGGTGGCTATAGGCCCTGAAGGCGGATGGGCGTCTGAGGAAGAAGCGCTCTTCGATGCGAACGGTTGGCAGGCTGTCTCGCTGGGGCCGCGCATTCTGCGCGCCGAGACAGCGGCTATTGCTTCGCTGGCGGTGATTGCTTCCTGCCTGGAATAAAAGCAATACCCTGAGACCGCATCACCGCTAACGACGCATAAAACCTGGTTCCTATCGGCTTGTGCCGATTTCGCATCTTTACAAATGCGCTGCTCGCATGAGCAGCCCAGCCAACGCTGCCCCCACCAGCGGTCCAATGATCGGAATCGGTGCGTAGCCCCAGTTCGATCCTCCCTTGCCGGGTATGGGCAACATGAAATGGACAAGCCGTGGCCCCAGGTCGCGTGCGGGATTGATGGCGTATCCGGTTGTACCGCCGAGCGAGAGGCCGATGGCCCACACCAGGCTGCCTACAAGCCAGGGACCAAGCGCTGGCGCCGGACCGGTGACCGATACGCCCTTTGATCCGATGGCTCCGGCGACGATGATCAACACAGCTGTGCCGATAATCTCGCTCAACAGGTTGAAAAGCGGGCTGCGAACCGCGGCATTGGTCGCGAAGACGCCGAGCTTTGCCGCGGAATCTTCAGTGAGCTTCCAGTGAGGCCCGTAATGCAGCGCTACAACCGCGGCTCCTGCCATGGCCCCCAGCAACTGCGCCGACCAAATGCTGAGAAGGGTCGAGTAGTCGCCGCCGTCGATTGCAACCGCGAGCGTCACCGCTGGATTGAGGTTGGCGCCCGAACTGCCAAAGGCCTGCGCCACCAGCACGCCGCATAGCACGCCCAAACCCCAGCCCGTGGCGATCACCATCCATCCCGAATCCGCTGCATAGGACTTGCGCAGTGTCACACCCGCGTTCACGCCATTACCCAGGACCAGCAATACCAGCGTGCCCATAAACTCGCCAAACCAAACAGAGTGCATATGCTCTTCCTCAAACAAAGGTTATGGGCTTCACGCTCGACTGTTCGATTCGCCCTTTGAAATTGACCGGCTCAGAACCAGGTCCGTCGTTTGTACTCCAGATAGGCAGTTCCAAATCTCTCTTCAAGCACTTGCTCTTCCTTGCGAATTCGAAAAATCTGCAATGGAATGATGACAACGTAGACGAGCAGAAACCAGGGGCGGTCGGCCCAAACAATGACTCCGGCAACCATGAAAACACCAAAGACGTAGATCGGATTGCGAATGCGGGAGTAAAGGCCGGTGGTGACCAACGTTGTAGCTTTGGCCCTGACGCTAAAGGCACGGCCCAATTGAATGCGGGCAAGAATGAAAAGAAGAAACGAAGGAATGGCGATGCTGAGTCCCAGAACCCGCGGAACGTTGAGGGGGAAGCGGTGGAGATTTGTCGCAAAGACCGCGGCAATCGCGACAACCAACACCATCGTCAGGTAGTTCAGCTTCAAACCATGACCTCTATCGCACGTTTGTGGCGGTGACATCTGCAGTAGCAGCCTGAGCGCGCGGAAGCCGCTTCGAATGGGCTTCGCTCGATTCCAGTAGCTGCGGGACACAAGCATTCTGCACTGCCAGACCTGCACTCGCCAAGGGGCATCTTCGCGCCTGCATCTACGGTGCGGCGGATTCAGCCGGCGCTTGAGACGGAACCGCATTCTCGTACTGCTTCCAGTGCGTCAACAACTCCCGCACCACCACATGGCCCACGCGATAGGCTGCCTCCAGCGAGGGCAGGTACGCGCCGTAAGCGCCTACGCGCTGGCGCGCCAGGCTCTCAGCCGCGCTTAGCCCGCGCGGCTGCTGATCGAAGTTGCTCACCGTGCGAAGTACAAGGACGCGCTTCATATCCATGCGGCCGGCATCGGCAAGAAAGCGCATGGAGGCCAGCGTACCCGTGTCTTCCATCGCGGTAGTGGCAAACGTTCCTTTGCCGCTCGTGAAATACCGCATCCACTCGTCGGCCCATGCATCCAGCAGCTTGCCATGCCAGTAGGTAGACGAAGACACCTCGTCGCCCATGGTCACAAACGGCGGCCGCTGCGCAGCGGCTCCGTTGAATGCGGCGCGAATCTCCTTCAGGTGATCGTTATCGTCGAGCTCGGTATCGTGCGTAAGGTTGAAGGCCCAGCCAGCGAGCCCTGCATTGAGTTCGAAGACCTGTCCCGGCAGCGGATCCACGGGCTGCTCATAGGGAGTCTTGCGACGCAAAGGCAGGTAGCCCGTTGGCCATTCCGCGGGCATCTCGCGCGGATCGATCTCGTAGCCAAGGTCGCCGTCGACCACCCAGCGCGCCCATGCAGCCGACCCAAGAGAGACGCGCTCGGGATTTCCCCCGGCAATTCCCGCCACAATCCAGTAGGCGTGGCTGACGTCGAAGCGCGGATCGAGTCCGACTGCCATGATGGTGGCCGCGGCGCTCGCAGTCCCCTGTCCCGTGAGCACAGCCATCTCCCCGTCGGAGTTCATGCGCGCACCGTGATACGCCGGCATTGGATACACGCGGTCCAGATGATCGCGCTCCACCCAGTACTGCAGCTCGCCGGGTTGATCGCCGGTATCCGCGCCAACCTCGAACATCGCCACCACCACCACCTTCACAGGAATGGGCTTTGACTTCGCAGCAGCAAACATTGGCAGAAAGAACAAAAGGAGTGCCGCAAGGAACGCATTTTCGCGATTCATGGTGCGATGGTAGCGGAAAGCCGATAAAGACGAGCTTAGAAACTTCGCTCCAAGCTCGAATCTGTTGATTAGTATTGGGGCAGGACACGACAATTCGGAGATCCCAATGTTCACAAAGATCAAAGCACCA
>Ga0182012_10006801_pt1 | contig 11592 bp, 10 predicted proteins | sample 612S2SmetaG_FD_120486 | JGI IMG/M metagenome (GOLD analysis project Ga0182012, IMG submission 120486) | Permafrost microbial communities from Stordalen Mire, Sweden - 612S2S metaG | ecosystem: Environmental > Terrestrial > Soil > Wetlands > Permafrost | place: Sweden: Stordalen | collected...
AGCGTCGTCGAGATCAGATGTCTATGCGAGGCAACCCTACACTCTTAATTCAGCGCGCCATGCACATGCAGCCGACGGTTTTCGAGTTGATTCCGGCCATCCCCGGAGAGTTCCGCCCCCTCGGCGACTGACCTACCCTGCTGAACAGTTGCAAAGATGCCTGCCTGGCGGCACACACCCCGCCTTCGCCTTTCCCCCTGCGCAGCCTTCTATCGCCCGGCCCGGTCGTTCGTCGCATGTCAGGTCGCCATGACAGGTTTTTTGCCCCTCGCGGGGCCTGGCTCAAACAACGGTTCCGAACAGCGCTCCGACGCCTGCAGTGACCGCCATGGCCAGTGCGCCCCAGAACGTGACGCGCATTGCGCCCACTGTCACGCCTGCTCCGCCCGTGCGCGCAGCCAAGCCGCCCAGAAGCGCGAGGAACGCCAATGAGGTGCCCGCGACAAGGGGGATCAGATTCGCCGCCGGGGTTAACGCTGTGACCAGGAGCGGCATGGCTGCTCCAACAGCGAAGCTGCCAGCCGACGCCAATGCGGCCTGAATCGGCCGCGCCTTGAGTGTTTTCGAGATGCCGAGTTCATCGCGGGCGTGCGCGCCCAGCGCGTCATGGGCCATCAGTTGCTCGGCAACCTGTTTCGCGAGCTCGGGATCGAGCCCGCGAGCGACGTAGATGGCGGCCAGTTCCTTGTGCTCGCCGTGGGCGTCCGCTTTGAGCTCTATGCGTTCCTGCTTCAGTGCGGCACGTTCGGTGTCTGCCTGTGAGTGCACGGACACATACTCACCGGCAGCCATCGACATCGCCCCGGCGACCAGACCAGCGACCCCTGCCGCCAATACGTTGGTGTGAGTCGCATGCGCAGCGGCCACGCCGAGTACCGGACTGGCTGTTGAAAGGATGCCATCGTTGGCGCCCAATACCGCGGCGCGCAGCCATCCGATCCGTCTTATGCGGTGTTGTTCCTTCTGGCGGATAGACATTCCTCAGGCCTCGTTGATACGGGAACCCGCAGACTTTAGACCTTTCGCGCCCATCCCACTGCTCGAAAATGTATGTCGGCGACAATTTCATAATCCCATCGACGCCTTCGAGCGAGAGCAGCTAACCGTTCTTCGATGCTGTCTCGCAGAGACAATTGTTGAAGTGTGAGCAAATGCAGAATTGGCGTTGGAGGCAATGCGCCAGCGCGAAACGATATCGGTTATTATCGCTAGCTTGGAGTAGCGGCTAACATCCACAAATGGGCCAGCGTCGAAGCGACGACCTCGGCGCCTTTCGACGCGGCGGCCATGTGACGCCATCGGCCATATCAGCCTGATCGCCCGCTGAGGGCCGACTCCTCCAGCAGCTTGACCATCGCGACCAGAATCTCGCTGACGGGCGTGGCGATTCCCAGAGAGGCGGCGCGCCGGACCACGTAGCCGTTGAGCGAATCGATTTCTGTTGGTCGGCCGCGGGCGATATCCCGCGCCATGGAAGAGGTGGCCCGAGTCATCTTCTCAGCCAGTTGCGACGCCGCCTCTATCAGGACTGGTTCAGAGAGCGAGACTCCCTCGGCGCGCGCCACCGCTACGGTTTCCGCGATGGCGCGCGTGGCGAAATCGCGCACCGGTTCGGACCCGACTAGGCGGCCGTACTGCGCACGTGTGAGCGCCGAAAGGGCGTTGTAAGCGCAATTCATTACCATTTTGGTCCACAACTCGACGGCGATTTCGCCCGAGATCCGGCAGGGAGCCGATGCTTGTCCATCAGCCACACGTCGCCCGGGAGCGTAGTCGGCTGCTGCGGAACGTCGGGGACGGCGTCTTCATCGGTGAGCCCGGGCGCGGCATGCTGCGCCTCCAGCAGCCGCTGGAGTTCGATGTCATCGAAGCCGATCAGGTCGAGGTTGTAGTCGGCTTCGCGCAACGCCTCGAGTTCGGTACGCAAAGCCGTCTCGTCCCACCCGGCGTTGAGGGCCAACTGGTTGTCGGCGATGACGAGCGCGCGACGCTGCGCTTCGGTCAAGTGGCGCAACAAGATTATCGGCACCTCCTTCATTCGGAGCTTCTTCGCTGCCAGTTCTCGCGCGTGGCCCGCAATGACGTCGTCGTCGGCGCCGACCAGAATCGGGTTCGTCCACCCGTACTCGCGGATCGACGCGCCGATCTGAGCGACCTGCTGGCGGCTGTGGGTGCGCGGGTTGTTCGCGCGGGGAATCAGGCGTTCGATCGGCCAGAGTTCGATGTGGATGTCGATTTCGATCGGAGGGCTGGTTTGGGCGGTTTTCGCCATTCAACCCTCAATAGCAATCGCGGGAGTCAGTCGTCAACAGTCGAATTGAATCAAGCAACGCAGACAGGAGTAGACTCGAAGCGATGAACAACTTTCAGCGCGTTGGTGCGAAGATCCAAAGCTCATGTCGGCCGCGATTTCGAGGCCGTCGTACGCGCCTATGCCACGGCTCGAATAAGAGAGAGGAGTAAGGCATGGCTGCCCGAGTCAACCGAAAAACATTTGATTTCCTCGCCACGGATTACAAGACGGTTTTTCGCCGCGTCAAAATCCTCGCTGCGGACTCCAGCGCCTCTGGTCTCCAGGCTCAGCCGGAGCATAAGGCTAATTTCGTCCAACGTTGGTATTTGAGTCTTCAAGGAGACGACCGGCCAATTACTTCAGAAGCAATTCTGTCCAAAAAAACTAATCAACGTATCTACCGTTACGACTGGGCGTTCGGAATGACAGTGATTAAAGGGTTCTGGTGGGACTGGGTCGAAGACCTCTGCAAGGACAGTGCTCTTGCAGTTCACCTGCTCATGGAATCCATTGGAGACGCGCCTGAGATGGTACCGGTCTCTGCAACGCTTAGCGCGTTACATCCCTCAAAAAACACTAAGACCATCTGGGAAACATCTTGGCCAAAGATACCGAAAGCGGCTGCAGATATGGCAAAGGTGAGTTCACTCGCAGTCCCTCCCTACCTCTCCAGTGGTCTGATGCTAACTTCGAACATTCTTGATTCGTATACAGAAACGAATCAGAAAAACTGGTTCCTATACCAATTCTTTGATGAACGGCTGAAGTGTCCAACAGTCGAGTGGAGAATAAATCGGCAGGTCTTGAAGGAATATGGACCCCTACTGAGAGGAACGCTTTTCGCGGCCTTTTATGGCTCGCCGGACTCGCACCCCGGGTGCATCCGGGTTCAATTGAGGCCGCAGGCTCGTTACTATGAAAAAGGCGATCTCGACTTCATCATTCCTACGGATGAATTTGAAAAGGAACAGCAGGTCCAAATAGAGATTAAGCCACAGGATGAGATCAGGCCGCCGGCTGACAGGAAAGTTGCGGCCAGCCCAAGAAGACGAACTTCCCGGTAGAATCGTCGCAAGCGTCGTGAAGTGCCGCAGTTCTGATCTCAGCTCCAAAGAGCCGGCGAACATCGAATGGAGAGGGCTGCTTTGTCGGGTTTCGTGCAACCATTTGTCGGGTTTTTTGTCGGGAAATTCGAGCTACCCGACGTCAACTTGGCCCTTAGGGTCAATAGGTTAGGCTCGATTTGTCGGGTTTGTAGGGCTTTATAGAGGGGAGAGAGCCCCGGGGAAATCAGGCACCGTTTTTCGCGATTTCTGGAGAAGCCCGAGGGCGCAGCCCCATGCGGCCCGCAACTCTAACTGCATCTCGTCCGGCGTCCAAAAATGGACTCCAGGTTGGACTCCAAACAGTGCGTTTGGACGGTCCCGTGTCTGTAACTCTATGAGGTATTTGGTCGGGCTGCCGGGATTTGAACCCGGGACCTCTTGCACCCCAAACTCATCGGACGAAATAGCACAAGAGGTCCGTTTTCAAGAAGCCGATCCGTAGGTGGATCGGTAACCTGGACCAGTGATGAAATCCGAATTTGAACGCCATGCTGCTGAGATGAAGGCTCGGAATCTGACGCGCCCTCGATTCCGCATGCTGTCGCCGCCGCGCTCGATCTTCGCGCCACCGCTGGCCACACCAACCCCCGCGAAGGTCTATGTTCGCGACTTCCTTCGTGATGTGGACATTAACCGGCTCAGCCCACCATTGGCCGCGATCAAAAGGCTGGACAAACTTGAAACGGATCGAGACGGCCTGCTGGATTTGAAGCTGGCGGGCCTTCAGATATCGGTTAGCCCTGATCTCCTGCTGCGCGGAATTAACGCGTACAATGCCGTTTTGAGGATGGCCGGGGAACGACGCTGGCCGCTCAAGATCATTGAAGGCGCTGTTCTCCGGATCATAGTTTCGAATGAGCCCCTCGAACTGGCTGTGACGGAGAAGACAGATCCGATCCCGGAGGTCAAAGTACGTCCCGGTGAACGCCGTCTCCGCAGTCCGACGGGAGCTCTTGTCGTCAGCTTGACGGCGGGATACCGGAAGGTGATGATCTCCGACAAGAGAGGTACTCGGATCGAATCGAAATTGCCCGATTTGTTCGTGAAAGCCGAAGCCCTCGCGTCGGAGGTTCATGCTGAGCACGAAAGAGAGGCGGCGATGCGGCGGCAGGAAGAAACCGAATCGCGACGCCGATACGAACTCGAAAGGCGGATAGAACGGCTGGATCGCAACATTGCCGCGTGGCGTCGTGCTGCGCGCATCCGTGCATATGTTCAGGCGATGTCTGATCGGATGGCAGCGTCGGGGCCAATTGCACATGATAGCGATGCTGCGAGGTGGCTGGCTTGGGCTCGCGGGTACGCAGATTTCATTGATCCCACTTGTGGCCCTCCCGAGATATCCCCTCAAATGGTTCTGGGAATGGAGGCGCGCCAAAGCTGATTCAGGAGAGCGATAGAGTCGTCTGCCCTGCAAGCACGCAAATGTGCCCCTTTGTTTTGTTACTCTGAGTCTTATCTCGGCGTCTCCCAACGATGCAGGCAGCAAAGCCACTCGCGACTTACCGCCGTCTGCGAGCCGAGCCCCACTGGCGTCTCGTCGCCAGCCAAAAAGCCCCGGCTGTCGCTGCGCTTCTTCAGGTTCTTCTGCTGCAGTCTGAGTCGGTTCTCCCCGCCAGCATCTTCCTCGAACGCCTCTCCGAAGAACTCGACGATCTCCGCGCCCGCGGGGAAGACTTGCCTCAGACCGCGCAAGCCTATGCAGCCGACTGGCTCTCCGAAGGTTACCTGGTGCGCCGCTTTCCTCCCGGCGCACACGAGGAATGCTACGAACTGTCCAGCCCCGCCGCCGCTGCCATTCGTTTCATTGCAGGACTCGAAGCTCCGCGCTCCATTGCCACCCAAAGCAGACTCGCTGTCGTCATACAACAGATCGTCAGCCTCGCTGAAGAAACCGAAACGGATACTGCTCGCCGCCTCGAATCTCTGCTCGCTGAACGGAATCGCGTCGACCGCCAGATCGCGAATGTCCGCGATGGCCGCATCGAGATCCTGCCCGATTCCGCCGCCGTTGAGCGCGTCCGGGAAATAATCGGCCTTGCCGACGACCTCACCGCCGACTTCATTCGCGTTCGCGAACGCTTCGAGCACCTTCACCGCGAACTCCGCGAGCGCGTACTCGAAGACCAAACCAGCCGTGGCGACGTGCTCGAATCTCTATTTTGCGGTGTCGATCTCATCGGTAGCAGCGCTGAGGGCCTCAGCTTCAACGCGTTCTGGCGTCTACTTACTGATCCCGAGCAAAGTTCTACCCTTGAACTCGCGACCGAGCGTGTGCTGTCACGCGAGTTCATGCGACAGCTCGCATTGTCGGAACGGCGTTTTCTTATCGGTCTCACGCGCGTTCTGCTCGCCGAAGGTGGAAGCGTTCACGACGTTCTGCGCCAGTTCGCCTCCAGCCTGAAGCACTTCGTGCAGAGCCGCGAATATCTTCAGCAACGTCTCATCGGTCGCGCCCTGAATCATGCGCAGCGAGCCGCACTTTCGATCAAGGACAACGTGTCGAGCGGAGATCGCCTCCCGTTCTGGCTTTGGCTCACCAGCAGCCGCATTACCTCGCTTGACCAGTGGAAGCTCTTCGACCCACAGGTAGGCACACTGCCCGAAGCAATGAAGGATGCGGAAGACGCTGAGATCGGAATGGAATCGGTCAGCAGACTGGTCGCTCAGTCGGAAATCGATTTTGGAACGCTGCGCATCAATATCCGCAATGTGCTTTCCACGCGCGAGCAGGCTTCGATCGGCGATGTCCTGAAGCTCTACCCGGCACCACAGGGTTTGGGCACAGTTGTCGGTTATCTCGCGCTAGGTACGCGCCACGGAGTCGCGGCTGGCGGAACGGAACGCGTATCCTGGCGCGGTTCCGATCACGAAGACCGCGCTGCCAAAATTCCCGCGTTCCACTTCCTCAGAGAAAGGCTTCATGAATTCGTCTGAATCGGTATCGGTCAGTGCCCTTGCAAGTGCTCCGCTTTTCCCGGGCGATACGGGTGAACTCCCGGTCGAGACACGTCGCGTGCTCGTTCAGTTGCTCGCTGGTCCTTCCATCGACGCCCGGCGGCACGGAAAACTATGGCCCGCGCTGATTCGAGACGAGGGGCTGGTACGCGCGCGTCTTTCGGAATTGTTTCTCGATCTCATCATCGATCGCGATCTTCAAGTCGCGTTCACCCGCCAAGCCGATACCGCCGAGCTTGACGCCCCTGCGCTTCTGCGCCGCGCGCAGCTTACTTTTCTCGATTCCGCGCTGCTGTTGTTTCTTCGCCAGCGCCTGACGGCGGCCGATGCGCGCGTCGAGCGCGCAGTCGTGGCCGGAAGCGATCTCAACTCACATCTGACGCTCTATGAACGCGCTCTGAACACTGATAAAGCCGGTTTCAATCGCCGAGCTACGGCGGCTCTGAAAAAGATGATGCAACAAAAGATCCTCATCAAGCTCCGCGGCAGCGACGATCGATATGAAATCTCGCCCGCGCTTAAGCTTCTGTTTTCACCGGAAGACATTGCGAGGCTCAGTGCCCTCTATACGCGTATTGCCGCGGGCGAGCAAATGTCAATTGGCGTCGTTGATCCGGACGAGGATTCCGAGGACGCTGTCTGACGATGGACCCCTTAGCGCAGTTTCGTATCGCGAAGCTTCAGGTCTATAACTGGGGCACGTTTTCAGGTGTGCATGACATTCCCATCGCTCGGCGCGGCTTCCTCTTCGTTGGTCGTTCCGGGGCAGGCAAGACGACGCTCCTGGACGCCTTTTCCGCCCTGCTCGTGCCGCCTAAATGGATTGATTTCAATGCCGCAGCGCGTGAAGGCGAGCGAACCGGACGGGACCGCAGTCTCCTGAGCTATGTGCGCGGAGCATGGGCTGAACAACAGGACGACGCCTCAGGCGAATTTGCGACCCAGTATCTTCGAGCTGGCAGCACATGGTCCGCGCTTGCCCTCACCTACAACAATTGCGACGGTCGCATCGTTGTGCTGGTCGCTCTCTTCTGGATCAAGGGCAACTCAGGCAGCCGTGATGACCTGCGGCGACACTTCTTCGTCTTTGAGCGCCCCTTCGATGTCCGTGATTTTAAGGATTTCCAGCTCGATATACGCAAGCTTAAGAATCAATTCCCGGACGCATTCGCGCGTGAGGAGTTCGCGCCGTATTCAGAAAAATTCCGCCGGCTACTCTCGATACCGGACGAACTCGGGCTCCGCCTGCTGCACAAAACGCAATCGGCGAAAAATCTCGGCGATCTCAATGCCTTCATCCGCGACTTCATGCTTGAGAAGCCCGAGACCTTCGTGGCCGCCGACCGGCTCGTGAATGAATTCGACGATCTAAACTCCGCACATGAAGCGGTCGTGACCGCGCGGCAGCAGATTGCGACCCTCGTTCCAGCGCGCACAGACCACACGAATCTCGACGACGTTCGGAGACAGGAACACCACAAGGAAGAGTTACGCAGCGGCGTGGACGGCTACAAGGAAACGTGTCGCGGGGCCTTGCTTAAGGACCGCATCTCTCAACTGGAACGCGATCTCAGCGTAGCCGATGCCGAAGAGCAGAAGTGCGCCTCGGAGCACAGGAATGAAGCATCCGCGCTTGATGACCTTCGCGCCCAGCACCGGGAATCGGGCGGTCGGCGAATCGAGGACCTCGAAACCGAACAACGCAACACAGAGAACCTGCGCGGGGAGCGGCTCCGAAAACGCGGTAAAGTGCAGGAGGCATGCGGCGCGCTGGCCTGGCGCCTGCCGGAAACGCCCGATGACTTTGGCAGCATGACGGCAGCAGCACGTGCGCATCGCGACGAATGGCCTGACGCCCAGGAAAAAACACAGCAGCAACTCGCCGGGCTTGCCGTCGACATCGCGGCTGTTGAGAAAGAATTCGCTGCGGCAATAGAAGAAGTCGAAGCCCTGCGGCGGCAGACTTCGAACGTACCCGCTGAGAATCTGCGTATCCGGCGTAACGTCGCCGCTTCACTCGGCCTCGACGAAGCAGATCTGCCGTTTGTAGCGGAGTGGATCGAGGTTCTCCCTTCCGAATCCGATTGGACCGGTGCCATTGAGCGCGTTCTGCGAGCCTTTGCGCTCGATGTGATGGTTGAAGAGAAGTTCTACGCGCCCGTCTCGGAATTTGTGAACCGCGAGTTTCTACACGGCCGAATCGTCTACGACCGTGTGCCTCGGATGCTTACGCCCGCACTGGCGCGACAGACGGCTCCGAACGCCCTCTACAAGAAGATCAGAGTTCGCGAGGGAGTGTTCAAGCCATGGATTGAGAACGCACTCCGGCAGCGCTTTGATTACCTGTGCGTCGATTCCATACAGGCTTTTCGTGCCGCTGAAAGAGCGATCACCATCGAAGGACAGATTAAATTCGGAAAGGAACGCCACGAAAAGGACGACCGCTTCAAAGTAGGCGAACGATCCCGATGGGTTCTGGGTTTTGACAATCGCGCGAAGCTGCACCTGTTCTCCGAACGCGCGCAGGGCGCTGCCGTGCGTGTCGAATCTTTCAACCGGCAGCGTCGCGATCTGCTCAACCTCGACCGCCGGAATGCCGAACAACTGGCGCACTGTCAGAGGCTCGTTGACCTCGAATGGAATGAAATCGACGTAGCTTCCCTCGCAGCACGCCTAACCGCTCTTGAGAAAGCAATCCATGAACTCAGGGCAGGCAATCCCAAACTCCGGGAACTTGCTGAACGGATCGGGAAACAGGACAAGCGGGTCGCGAAACATCTTGAAGCGCTCACTGATGCGAAAGCGCGGGTGGTCGAACTTAAGCGCCTCATCGGTCAAAGGCAACGCGACCTCCAGACCCACATTGTGGTTGTTCGGCACGTAACGCTCACAGATCGCCTGTGCGCCGACCTGCCCGGTCGCTTCAACGTCGCTGCAGCAGGGGCAATCGACATCGACAATCTCGACCGCACCGCCGCACTTGTGGAGCGAGCCCTCACAGAGGAACTCAAACAGCTGGCCGAACAGCGTACCTCGCTTACGCACGCGGTCGAGGAACATTTCGCCGCTTTCCGCCGCCGGTGGCCGATGGAAGTAAGCGAACTCGACTCCACTCTTGCGTCAGCGCCCGAATACTTCGCTAAACTCCGCCGTCTCGAAACCGATCGTCTTCCGGACTACGAGGAGCGTTTTTTCGAGTTGCTTCGAAACCAGAGCCACCAGAACCTAGCCGCACTTTCCACGCATCTCACCCAAGCGGGGAAAACGATCCGGGAGAAGCTCGAAGTTGTCAACGAGAGCCTCGCGCGTGCCCGTTTCAATACAGGTACATTCCTTCGCATCGCAGCGTCCGACCGCAGCCTCGAAGAGGTCCGGCAGTTCCGGCAGGACGTTCAGTCGGCTCTGAGGCATGCCTGGGCGGATGATCACGAAGAGGCAGAGAGCCGCTTTCTTATGCTGCGCGGTCTCGTTACGCGGCTTGCAAGCCAGGAGCCCGATGCGAAGCGATGGCGCACTCTCGTGCTCGATGTTCGCCAACACTCGGATTTCATTGGCCGTGAATTCGACGAACACGGCAATGAAATCGAAATCTATCGCGGAGGTTCCGGCAAGTCGGGCGGGCAGCGGCAGAAGCTCGCGACCACCTGTCTCGCCGCGGCGCTTCGGTATCAGCTTACCGACGAAGCCGGGGAGTTGCCTGTCTATGCGCCGGTCGTGCTTGACGAAGCGTTCGACAAAGCCGATAACGAATTCACGGCATTGGCAATGGGCATCTTCGTTGAGTTCGGTTTTCAGATGATCGTCGCCACGCCGCTGAAGTCGGTGATGACGCTAGAGCCGTTCATTGGCGGGGCGTGCTTCATCGACATCAAAGACCGTAAGCACTCAAGCGTTCTCATGATCGAATACGATGAAGCTGCCCGCCGCCTTCGGCTGAATACCAAGGAGGGACCCCACGCCGCGGTGGCCTGAGGATGTGCGCGGCCAGATCGCACGCCGTTATCGCAGCCAGCGCTCGGAGTGGCTTGCCGGCGGTGGCCAATGGCCCATTGAAATACCACTGGGCTGCCCTTCAGAGAACGAAGCGGCCCGCGATGTTTCCGCAATCCAGGAATGGGTCTCCGCATGGCGAGCGCCTCAGAATTCAGGCGAGGTTGTCTGGGCTGAGAAGCGATGGCATATGCTTGGAACGCAATTGATCCCCGAGCGTGTAATCTTTCGGACCGCGATTGACGTTGCCGCATGTATTGAGGAAGGGCAGAGATTGCGGTCCGCTATCGCGCGTTACGAGTTGATGGTCTCCCGCCGCCCTTCTCTCCGGAGCTCAGTGCCCCGCTACTTCGATCTTCTTGCTGACGCGTCCGACTCGGAAATCGACCGCATCGGACGGGCGCTCGACTGGCTCGATTCTCACTCTGCCAGCGACCTGTATCCTCGTCAGCTTCCGATTTCGGGAATCGATACGAAATGGCTGCAGTCTCACTCAGGGATAATCGCCGACCTTTGGGGTGCGCCGGTCGAATTCCGAGCGACACCGCTTATAGCGCGAGTCCGTATACTTGATCCGAACCTGAGTTGCTCCACCGGAGGTCTTTCCGACATCAGTGCCCCAGTCGATCAGCTTGCAGCACTTGCAATCCAGCCGTCGCGCATATGGATCGTCGAGAACCTCCAGACCGGCCTCGCGTTCGGCCCGTTGACGGGTTCAGTGGTGTTCATGGGGCTCGGTTACGGCGTTTCTATTCTGTCATCGATACCGTGGATGACCCATGCTGAATGTGTCTACTGGGGCGATATCGATACCCACGGCTTCTCAATCCTGAGCCGTGCCCGATCTGTCATCCCGTATCTGCGCTCGGCACTTATGGACGAACGAACGCTTCTTCGCCATCGCGACATGTGGGTAGAAGAGCCAAATCCGTGCGATCCTTCTGAGGCTCCGCTGCTGACTCCGGACGAACAAGCGGTCTTCGAGGCACTGCACCAGAATCGCTGGACCACCCGACTCCGCCTCGAACAGGAACGTGTTGCCTGGGACTACGCATGGGACAACATCTCCCGAGCCTTCTGAGCCTCTGCTATTCAAAGCTCTGCGCCAATCCGCTTCGGCTGCAAATGCAAGCGGTCCGAACAGCGCGACCTGCTCGTCCGAATGCGTCCGCGAGTTGCGGGCGTGCGGCAGGAGCGCGCGGACCGACCGGAGCTCGATCTGGGTGGGGAGATGCATTCGATTGG
>Ga0182012_10006804_pt1 | contig 11588 bp, 11 predicted proteins | sample 612S2SmetaG_FD_120486 | JGI IMG/M metagenome (GOLD analysis project Ga0182012, IMG submission 120486) | Permafrost microbial communities from Stordalen Mire, Sweden - 612S2S metaG | ecosystem: Environmental > Terrestrial > Soil > Wetlands > Permafrost | place: Sweden: Stordalen | collected...
GGAGCTGGGCGGGGCACGAGATGTTCGTGCAGTACGAAAACGCCTCGCCGTCGATGTGCTCGACTGCGGAACCGCACTCGGGACACGCCACCGGCAGTTTGTAGGGCTCCGCGCCCTCGGGCCGCAGTTCCAGCACGGGCCCGACCACGTAGGGGATGACGTCCCCCGACCGTTCGACGATCACCGTGTCGCCCCCGCGGATGTCCTTGCGGTGGATGTCCTCTTCGTTGTGCAGCGTCGCGCGCCGCACCGTCACGCCGCCGATCACCACCGGCTCGAGCACGGCGAACGGGTTCAACTGGCCGGTGCGGCTGACGTTCACCTCGATGGCCAGCAACTTCGTACGCGCCTGCCGCGCGCGGAACTTGAAGGCGATCGCCCAGCGCGGGTCCTTGCCGACGCTTCCGAGCCGCTCTTGCACCGTGAGGTCGTCCACCTTCACGACGACGCCGTCGATGTCGTAGTCGAGTTCGTCGCGCCGCGTCTCCCACTGCTTGCAGAGGGCGATGACGTCGTCGATCGCCGGGCACGGCCTCGCGTGCGGGTTGACGGCGAAGCCGAGGCCGCGCAGCAGTTCGAGCACGCCCTGCTGCGTCGCGGGCGGCGACGGCGCGCCCTCGAGCGCCCCCAGCGCGTACGCGAAGAACGAGAGCCTGCGTTCGGCGGTCATCTTCGGATCGAGCTGGCGCAGGCCGCCGGCCGCCGTGTTGCGCGGGTTGGCGAAGAGTTGCTGCCCATCGCGGGCCCGCGCTTCATTGAGGCGCTCGAAGTCGCTCTTCGTCATGTAGGCCTCGCCGCGCACCTCGATCTCGCGGATCGAACGGTCGCGCAGCGCGAGCGGGATCGAGCGGACCGTGCGGACGTTGGCCGTGACGTCCTCGCCGACGTTGCCGTCGCCGCGCGTACCCGCCGACACCAGCGCCCCGTTGCGATACAGCAGCGCGATCGCGAGGCCGTCGATCTTCAGTTCGCACTCGTAGGAAACGGGCGCGCCCGCGAGCTTGGTGACGCGCGCGTCGAACGCGCGCAGATCATCGTCGTCGAAGGCGTTGGCGAGGCTGAGCATCGGCCGCTCGTGGCGATACTCCGCGAACGTGGACGACGCCATACCGCCGACGCGCTGCGTCGGCGAGTCGGGCGTCGCCAGTTCGGGATGCTCGCGCTCGAGATCCGTTAGTTCGCGCAGCAGCGCGTCGTACTCGGGATCGGTGATCTGCGGCTCGTCGAGGACGTGGTAGCGGTAGTTCGCATCCTCGAGCTGCGCGCGCAGCTCTGCCGCCCGCTCGGCGGCCGAGCGGCTGCCTGCCGAACTCACGCGCCTTTAGGCGTGTAGACCTGCACTTCGTAGCCGTCCGGATCGGCGAGCACGGCGAGACGCCCGAAGCGCTGATCCGAGGGCTCGGAGACGATCGTGACCCCCCTCGCCTTCACGCTCGCGACGAAATCGTCGACGGCGTCGACGCTGAAGCCGATGGACTGCGAGCCCGGCAATACCTGCATGTCGTCGGTCGTGGGATGGAGCCCGAGTTGGATGTCGCCGCCGAGGTTGAAATCGACCCAATGCGGAGCGGCATCGGTCCCGACGGGCAGACCCATCACGTCGCGGTAGAAATCACGGGACTTCGTTACGTCCCGGCAGACGAGCATCGTCATCACGAACTTGGCCATGCCCCGTGCTTCGCCGCCGGGGGCGCCGCTCTTTGCGCGCCGGCCCCGGGGCGAGACTGGCCGCTGCGCGAAGGGTCGGCCATGGCAACCCAACGCTCGCGAGAGATCCGGCTCGTCCGCCGGCCGACCGGCCGCCCCGTCCTCGACGACTTCGCGCTGGTCGAAGGAGACGTTCCCGCACTGGGCGAGGGCGAGGTCCTCGTGCGCAACGACGTGATGTCGGTCGATCCGTACATGCGCGGGCGGATGAACGACGTCAAGTCGTACGTGCCGCCGTTCGTCCTGAACGAGGCGATGACCGGCGGCGCCGTCGGCACCGTCGTCGAATCCCGCGATCCGCGGATCGCGGCGGGCGCGGTAGTCAGCCACATGCTCGGCTTTCGCGACTTCGCCGTCGCGCGCGGCGCCGAAGTCGAGGTGGTCGATACGACGGTCGCGCCGGCGAGCGCGTACCTCGGCATCCTCGGCGTCACCGGCCTGACGGCGTGGGTCGGCCTGTTCGAGATCGGCGCGCTCAAGGAGGGCGAGACGGTCTTCATCTCGGGCGCGGCAGGCGCGGTCGGCTCGGTCGCCGGGCAGCTCGCAAAGTTGCGCGGCGCGCACGCGATCGGCAGCGCGGGCACGGCTGCGAAGGTCTCGTACCTCGTCGACACGCTGCACTTCGACGCCGCATTCGACTACCACGGCGACGTGCGCGAAGCGCTGCGCGCGGCCGCGCCCGGCGGCATCGAACTCTACTTCGACAACGTCGGCGGCGAGCAGCTCGAGGCGGCGATCGGAGCGCTCAAGCCGTTCGGCCGCATCGCGGCGTGCGGCATGATCTCGCAGTACAACGAGCAGTCGCCGGGCCCGCGCAACATGCCGCTCGTCGTCGGCAAGCGCCTGCGGATGCAGGGCTTCATCGTCTTCGACCACATGCGCAGCCGCAAGGCGTTTCTCGAGGAGGTGCTCTCGCCGTACGCGGCCGGGACGCTGGTCTACCCGGAGACGTTCGTCGACGGCCTCGAGCGCGCGCCCGAGGCGCTGCTGAGCCTGTTCGACAGCGGCGACAGCCACATCGGCAAGCTGCTCGTCCGCCTCTCCGCCGAGTGATGAGCGCCGAGCGAACGCGCACGGTCACGTGGGCCGATCCGCTCGATGCCCTCGAGCGGATGCGCGGGCTGAGCGGCGTCGATGCGCTGCGCGCGATCTTGCGCGGCGACATACCGGCGCCGCCGATCGCCGTCACGATGAACATCTGGCTCGCTGAAGTCGAAGAAGGCCGCGTCGTCTTTGAGGGCGACCCCGGCGAGTTCCACTACAACCCGATCGGCTCGGTGCACGGCGGCTTCGCCGCGACGCTGTTCGACTCGGCGATGGGCTGCGCGGTCCATTCAAAGCTGCCGGCGGGCGTCGGCTATGCGACGCTCGACCTGCACGTGCGCTACACGCGGCCGATCTCGCACAAGACCGGCCTGGTCCGCTGCGAGGCACGCGCCGTCCACGTCGGCAAGACGATCGCCACCGCCGAAGCCGACCTCACCGACGCGAGAGGCCGCCTCCTCGGCCACGGCACGTCGTCCTGCGCGATCTTCCGGTAGTGGCTGGCGACGGCGGAGGCGATTTGCTCCAGGTCGAATAGATGATAGGACAATATGGAAGTCCGCAAGGTCACCCGGGACGAAGCCGACCGCCTGGACCGCGAGTACTGGCGCACACGCTCGACGACGGAGAAATTCGACGCACTATGGGACCTCGCCATGGCCTGGATGGATATGCATGGAATCCCTGAGGAAGAGCGGCGACTTCAGAGAACTGTTGTCTCGCTTCAACGCAGAGGGCGTTAGATACCTGATCGTCGGGGGATTCGCGCTGGCCCACTACGGCCGCCCTAGGTACACGAAGGATCTAGACGTCTGGATCGACCGGGAGGGGGATAACCCAGATCGAGTGTTCCTCGCTCTCACGAAGTTTGGCGCACCTCTCGAGCGGTTCTGCTCCGAGGATTTTCGCGACGCAGACACCGACTTTCAGATCGGCGTTGAACCGATCCGTATCGATATCCTCACGGATATATCTGGCCTCGTGTTTTCCGATGCTTGGCCGAATCGGGTAGAGGCTCGGTACGGCGACGTCCCCGTTTGCGTCATCTCGAAGGAAAACTATATCGCCAACAAACGTGCGAGCGGCCGAGCGTCGGACCTACGCGAGGTCGAGTCCCTGCTGGACGACCACTCCGGCTGACCTCTCCCCTGCCCGCGTCTTGTCGACCGGAGTCGAGCGCGCGATAGTCTACGTGACGGTCGTCTAAGCCCGGCCGCCAAGCAGCCAACTAAGCGGGTCATAGTACCCAACGATGGAGGCAAGGTGGCGGTAGGTAGCCCGAGGTGGCTGTTTAAGTCAATCTGGCTATCTTTGAAGTTGCATTCGGTCAGCACTGTGAGGTCACACAAGTGAAAAGGGTTGTAGCCCTTGCTCTCGCGGCTTTGCTCGTATTCGTTATCCAGGTCTGCCCTGCGGAAGCTAAAGCGCGCCTTATTGCCGTGTTTCCCTTACGCTCGACGAGCGATCTTGCGGTCGCAGCGAAACAATCAACGCAAGCCTTGGCGGAGCAGCTCGGCTCCATCCAGGGTTTCGATGCGAAGGTTTTAGCCCCGCCGACGGCCGGAAGCCTCGGCGTCGCTGCTGCTTCGGCGGGCGCGGAGTTCTACGTCGTCGGCCAACTTCTAAAGGCAGATGGCGGCTACAAAATGGTCGCGGGCTCGTTCGAAGCGGCCACGGACAAGTCGATCTCGGACGTGCAAGTCATGCTAACGAGTCCGTCGACAATACCGGCCCAAGCGCAGATCGCAACGCTCATTCCGACTGCCCAGACGCCTTCGACGGGCGCCGTTTCCGGCGCAGACGGGGTGGAAGTGAGCGCCGGCGTGCCCATAGTGATCGAACTCGATGCACCTCTCTCTTCCGGCAGCGCGAAGGTCGGCGATACGTTCTCATTCCACGCCGTCGACGACGTCGTATCCGACGGGTGGATCGTGGTTCCGAAAGGATCGGGAGGTCAGGGAGAGATCGTATCGGCAGAGGGCGCCGGAAGCAACGGGCACGCCGGAAAGATGGCGCTCCAGTACGACTGGATCGTTTCTGCGGACGGCTCGAAGATCAAGATGTCCGTTTCGCCACAATCATCTGAGGGCGAAGGCAAGGGAGGAGCGGCGTCCACCGCAACGATCGCATCGTACCTGCTCCTCGGACCTCTCGGCTTGTTCGCCCACAACTTTGTAAAGGGTAAGGACGCCACGATCGAAACGACGACGAAGCTCAAAGCGTACGTCGAGCATACCGTTCACGTGAAGGCGACGCAGAAGGCCGAACAAACCTCGGAATTCTCACGCTAGCCTGGACAAAGAGGTCCCGCATTGTGACTTGGGCGCAGGCGGACGTCGACGCTAGACACTCTCCGGCTTGCCGAAGCGGCGCCAAGCGTAGAATACGACGACGCCTGCGATGAAGACTAGCGCTCCGTACAGCGTGTCCAGCGGATAGATGCTGAGTTCGGCGGCGAAAATCCCGAGGAGCACCGCGATGAAGACGATCGTCGTCACCGGGTGGCCCGGGACGCGCGTCGCCGGCTGAGGTTTGCCCGCGTCCTGCTTACGGAAGATGAACACGGCGACGGCGGCGAGTACGACAAACAGCCATTCGGGCGCGACGACCCAGTTGACGATCTGCTCGAACGTTCCGCTGACGGCGATGATCGCGGCAATCCCCGCTTCGAGGCAGATGGCGAGCGTGGGGGCGTGCGTCCTCGGATCGATCGCTGCGACTTGCTTGAAGAACGTCCCGTCGGCCGCCATCTGGTAGTAGATGCGCGGCGTCACCAGCATGCGGGTGCTGATGAGCCCGAGCGTGGACAGAGCGATAGCGATGGCAATTAAGCGGCCGCCGATCGGACCGATTGCCGCGCGCATCACGTCGGCGGCCGGCGTCTTGGTCGCCGCGAGACCAGCCGCTCCGAGCACGCGGAGGCAGCCGACGTTGACGAGCACGTAGACGACTACGACGAGGGTCATGCCGAGCACGAGACCGCGCGGGATCGTGCGCTCCGGAGCGACCGTCTCGGCCGTGACGTACGTCGCGCCCTGGAAGCCGTTATACGCGAACAATACCGGCAGCATCGCAACGCCGATCGCGCCGAGCAGCGTCGTGCCGCCGAGAGCCGGTGGCGACGCCGCTGCGGCTGCGAGCTGCGGGTGCGCTGCGAGGCCCGCAACGATGAGACCGGCCAGCGCCCCGACCTTGAGCACGACGAGCAGATTCTGCCAGTTGCCGCCTTGGCGCACGCCGAGCAGATTGATGCAGGCGATCCCCGTCAAGACGACGACTGCGACGATGCGTGCGTCGAACGTGAGGCCCGTCATCGGCTCGAGGTAGCCGGAGAACAGGACGGCCGCGGCCGCCATCCCGCCCGTATCGGCGATCAGGAGCAGCGTCCAGCCGAACAGGAACGCGACGACCGGGTGATACGCCTCGCGCAGGTATCCGTAGATCCCGCCGCTGACCGGCCGGCGCGCCGCCAGCTCGGCAAACACGAACGCCCCGACGAGGCCGATGAGTCCCCCGGCGATCCAGCAGCCGAGGATGATGGCGGGCTGGTGCGCGCGCTGCGCGACCACCGCCGGATTGCGAAAAATGCCGGACCCGATGATCGAGCCGATCGTGATGAGCGTCAGGTCGGCGACGCCCAACCGGCGCAGCAGCGCAGCCTTCACGCGGCGAGAATTGCGGTGCCGCCCGGGCGGGCCCTTCGCATTCGTCCCGTGTATCGGCCCGCTCGTCCCCGAACGGTTGCGCAGGCATGACGATTGCCCTACTCTTAGCGCCATGAGAGTGAATCGACGAGCGTTCTTGGCGGCGTCGGCATCGGCTGCGCTCGCCCCCGCCTTGCCCGGCATGGCGCAGGCGAGCGCGCCGCTTCGCCGCCGGCGGCCGGGCGATGCCGGCTGGCCGTCGAGCGCGGCGTGGAAGCGGCTGAACGACGCCGTCGGCGGCAATCTGATCGCCGTGCGCAGCCCGGTGGAAGCCTGCGCAGCCGACGCGCACGGCGCCGATTGCACGGCGCTGTTCGCGAACCTCAGGAACCCGTACTACATCGCGGATCAGCCGGCGCTCACGGAGACGACGGGCTGGACCGACGCGTGGTCGACCCAGCCGAGCGCTTATGCAGTCGCCGCGAGGAGCGCCGCCGACATCTCGGCCGCCGTACTCTTCGCCCGCCAGCACGACCTGCGGCTCGTCGTGAAGGGCCGCGGTCACAGCTATCAGGGAACCTCGAACGCTCCGGACTCCCTGCTCGTCTGGACGCACTTCATGCACGACGTGACGCTGCACGATGCGTTCGTCGCCCAAGGATGTCCCGCGTCGACTGCGCAGGCGGCGGTAACGCTCGACGCCGGCGCCGACTGGATCCAGGCGTACTCCGCGGTGACGACGCGCGCGGGCCGCTACGTCCAAGGCGGCGGCTGTACGACCGTCGGCGTCGCGGGCCTCATCCAGAGCGGCGGCTTCGGAAGCTTCTCGAAGCACTACGGCACGGCTGCCGCGGGCCTGCTGGAGGCCGAGGTCGTCACGGCCGACGGCAAGATTCGCACGGTCAACCGCTGTATGGAGCCGGACCTGTTTTGGGCGCTCAAAGGCGGGGGCGGCGGCAGCTTCGGCGTCGTCAGCAAGATCACGCTGCGCCTACGCGACCTGCCGGCATCTTGGGGCGGTGCACACTTTACGGTGAAGGCCGCCTCGGACGAGGCCTACCGCCGGCTCATTCGCCGGTTCGTCGGCTTCTATCGCGACGCGTTATTCAACGACCACTGGGGGGAGCAGGCGAACTTCAGCACGCGCAACGAGCTCGACGTCTCCATGGTCTTTCACGGGTTGAGCGCCGGCCAGGCGCAGGCCGCCTGGAAGCCGTTCCTCGACTGGGTGGCCGCGTCGCCGAACGACTATGCGTTCGACGGCTCTCCCGACATCGGTACGCTGGCATCGACGAAAGCGTGGTGGGATCCGCAGTGGCGTAAAGAGCACGGGCAAGACGTGTTCCGGACCGACCCGCGGACCGGCGCCGACCCGAACAGCGTCTGGTGGAAAGGAGACGCGGGCCAGGTCGGCTGGTTCATCTACGGCTTCGACTCGCTGTGGCTGCCCGCGTCCTTGCTCGAAGGCGACGCGCAGGAGCGCCTCGCGAATGCGCTGTTCGCGAGCACGCGCAGCGCGGGAGTCGGCCTTCACTTCAATAAGGGCCTCGCGGGCGCGCCGGCCGACGCGATCGCCGCCGCCCGCGACACGGCCACGAACCCGCTCGTGCTCGACGCCTTCGCACTGGCGATCACGGCAGACGGCCAAGGGCCTGCGTTCCCCGGCATCCCCGGGCACGAGCCCGACGCAGCTGCGGGCCGCAGCGGCGCCGCCAACGTCGGCCGCTGCGCGGACGCGCTGCGCGCGATCGTTCCCGTCGCCGGATCGTACGTGAGCGAGAGCAACTACTTCGAAAAGAACTGGCAAACGTCGTACTGGGGGAGCAACTATCCACGCCTCGCCGCCATCAAGAAGCGCTACGACCCTACGGGCCTCTTCTTCGTCCACAACGGCGTCGGCTCCGAGGAATGGAGCGCCGACGGCTTCACGCGGCGCTAGGGCGTCTGGCCGTAGCGAACGACGACGCTCTGGCCGGCGAGGACGTGGCCCCGTAGCGCGGCGGTGAACGCGTCGCGATTGAGGCCGGCGGCGAGTGCGTCGGGAGCGAGGTCGGTCGCGAACACCGTGTAGACGTAGTGGTGCGGGGCGTCGGTCTTCGGCGGGCAATAGCCGCGAAAGCCCGGCGAACCTCCGAGGCTCGCGCCCGAGACGTACTGCAGCGGCGTCTGCGTCCCGAATCCAGCCGGCACCGACGAGACGCTCGCCGGGATACCATAGGCGATCCAGTGCGCGGCGACTCCCACGCTTCTCCAGTTGTCGACGTCGGTCGTCACGATCGCGTAACTCTTCGTCCCCGCCGGTGCGCCGTTCCAGGCGAGCGCGATCGAGGTGCTCGTCCCGCCGCCGCAATCCGGCTGCGCGCCGGCGATGGGGGCGACCCCGTTATCTGCGACGTCGGGCGAAGTGACCACGAACGGCGCGGCCTGGGCCGCTGCAGCGGCCCCGAGAACGAAGATGCACGACAAACCAGCGCGTGCAAGCATGTTCACTTCACCACTTTATACTCGCTCTGGACGAGCCCAGTCTTGTATTGGCGCGTTGCGACATGCAGCAACTTCACGTCGTGCGGCAGCGGGCCGAAGAGGGGGATGCCTTCGCCGATCAGCACCGGCACGCGCGTGACGATCAGCCGATCGATGAGACCGGCGCTCAAGAACCGCTGCACGGTCACGCCGCCGTCGATGTAGGCGTGTTTCGAACCCGAGGCTTCGAGCTGCGCCAACACGTCTGCGGGCGTGCCGCCCATCCGCTCGACGTTCCCTCCGGCAGCCGCCAAGTCGACGGGCGTGCTGCTCAGCACGACGACGCGCATCGGGCCGAATGGCCACTCGCCGAAGGTCAACACCTTCTCGTACGTCCGCCGCCCCATCACGACGACGTCCACGCTCCCGATGAACTCCTCGAAGCCGTGCGGCTCCGAGCCGCCCTCGTCCAGAAAATCGAGGTCGTCGTTCAGCCGAGCGATGAACCCATCGAGGCTGACCCCACAAAACACCGACGCAGTCATCGCGTTAGCCGCCCGAATCTGAACCCGACGATGCGGGCGACGCCGGCGCTCCGTGCGACTGGGACGATGCGGAGCTGCGTTCGACGAGGTCCTCGGCAAGCACGAACGTGATGCCTTCCGCCTCGAGTTTCGGGATGAGGTTGCGTATGGCGGCTAGCGTCGTCGGCTTCGGATGGCCGATAGCGATCGCGGAGCCATTGGCTTTGGCGATGCGCGCCGCCTCGAGCAGTTGCGTCTCGCTGAAATCGACGTCGGCCTTATTGTCGAGGAACACATCGCGCCCGGCCACGGGGATGCCGGCGTCGCGCGCGACCTCTTCTGCCACCGACGTGCCGGCGGTGCGGGAGTCGATGAAGAAGCGATTCTCTTGGGCGACGACCGAGGCGACGTCGTGCATCACGCGCTCGTCGGACGTGGCCTTGCTGCCCTCGTGATTGTTGACGCCGCGCGCAAGCGGCACGTTCGCGAGGTCGGCGCGCACGGTCGACTCGATATCGGCGTCGCTCATGTCGGTCATGATCTTGCCCGGGCCCGGGTTGAGGTGCGCCATCGGCTCCATCGGCAAGTGCAGCATCACGCCTTTGCCGGCGTCGGACGCTGCCTGGGCAATCTCCGTGCCGTAGGCAGTGTGGGGCAGCACCGACATCGTGATGGGAATCGGGAGCGCGATCAATGCCAGTTCCGTGTCGCGCCACTGGCCGCAGTCGTCGATGATGATCGCCAGGCGCGCGTTGCCGCTCGCGCGGCTCACGGGCCGCGACGGCAACGGCACCGCCGTCGCAACAGACGGTACGACGGTTGGCGACACCACGGCGGGCGGCGCCTTCACCGGCGACGGCGTCGGCTCGGGCGATTCGGTCGGCTCGGGCGTCGGCGTCTCCTCGCTCGCCGCAGGCGACGCCTCCGCGCTGGGCTCTTCCGCCGGGGTCGCCTCCTCGGTCGCATGATGCGCCGCCGACGAAGACGTGGACGCGGTCGTGCTCGCCGAGTGGGTGCAGCGCACCAACACCGTCGCCGCCAGTCCGGCTGCGATCGCAAGGGTCAACAGCGCCGCCAGCGGCGACCCGCCGCTGCGCTTGCGCCCGCGCTTTGGAGCCACGCGCCTACGCTTCGACGGCACCGCTTACGTCGGCTCCCCGGATGATAAATCGCGGGCCTCAATCATCGCCTCGATCTCGGGGATCGCGATATGGTCCTTCGGCCGATCGGCGGCACGCTTGGTTTCGCTGAGTCCCTCGAGCGTCAGCATATCTACGGCCAGGCCCTCCACCTCGTAGCGAGCCCCAAACCGCTCGACTAGTTCCTCATAGCGCCATCCCGGCGCAACGATCCCCAGCAGGTCGAGATCGCCCACCGTCGTCGTCAGCATAAAGTTGTCGCCGTTGAGAATCGTCCTCTCGTGCCATCGCATGGGCAGCCCGCCCGGCTCGCCCTGGACTCGACAGCGCGGTTCGAACGGCGCCAGAGCCAGCACGAGACGCCGCACGTTTTCCGGGCTACGCTCGTACACGACGTCAACGTCCTGCGTCACGTAACTCGACCCGTGTAACTCGAGGGCGGCTCCGCCGACCAACAGGTAGCGCACCTCATGCTCGCTCAGGGCGCCGACCAAATCGCTAACGGGGCGCGCCACGCTCTATCGAGGAATCGGGCCAAGCCGACGCGCCGGCCGCGGGCGGCTCCCGGCGCCGAGTCGCTCGTCGAGTCGCGCCAGCCGGTCGGCCATGCTGCGCTCGAACATGTTACGGAACGTCAGAGAGAGGTCGATCCCAAATTCCATAGCGCGCCGTGCGGCGCTGTCCTTCGGTGGATTGCGAAGGTAGCGGACGAAGGCATCGGGGTCGCCGCGTTTTGGGTCCACGTCGCTTGAGTACGAGCGGGGCGGGGCGGTTTCCGCTTTGCGCCTACGCTTCGACGGCGACGCGGTCTCCCTGTGCTAGGTCGTGCAGCACGTCGAGATTCGCGCGCTCGAGCTCTTCCATGTGGCGGCGGTCCACGGCGCCGCGGCCGTGGGCACGCTCGTCGGCGAGCACCGCCTTCAGGTAGTGGCCGGTGAACGAAGCCTTCACCTTGGCGACCTGCTCGGGCGTGCCGGTGGCTACGATCGTGCCGCCGCGGTCGCCGCCCTCGGGGCCGAGGTCGATCAGGTAATCCGCCGTCTTGACGACGTCGAGGTTGTGCTCGA
>Ga0182012_10006805_pt1 | contig 11585 bp, 9 predicted proteins | sample 612S2SmetaG_FD_120486 | JGI IMG/M metagenome (GOLD analysis project Ga0182012, IMG submission 120486) | Permafrost microbial communities from Stordalen Mire, Sweden - 612S2S metaG | ecosystem: Environmental > Terrestrial > Soil > Wetlands > Permafrost | place: Sweden: Stordalen | collected...
TCCCTCCGGCCCGGAATTGGAGTAAGCGTTTCTACATTTCTCCGCAGTCTGGCATAAGTCCGAAAGCGAAACTGGGGACATGCCGGACTGCTTTCGGCAACTCCGCACTGTCCGCTCCCCAGGCGTGTCCCCTGTTTCGCGCTGCTCACCGCCTTGACGCCGCTGGACGGGGCAGACTTCAATCAGCCCAGCGTTAGCATAATCCTTCCAGCCCGGAAGTAAGACAAAGCTCCGCTTAGTTGAGCTTGGCTCTATCCTTGAGCAGGGCGATATCGCTGTTATGCTGCATAGTGATTTTGGCCCAGTCGCGAAGGTCGCGGTCGAGAGTTTCAATGCGGGCGTCGAACTTTCTTTCCAGGCTGGTGATGCGGTTTTCCAAGCCTTGGATACGAGCCTCGAGTTTGTTTTCCAAGCCTTGTATCCGGGCGTCCAGTCTGGTTTCCAGGCTCGTGATCCGCGCACCCAAGCCCGCAATCGACGATTCATTCCGCACAAACGACGCAATCACTGCCAGCGTCGGAATGCCGGCCGCGATGATGGTACTTAGATCTAGGGTCATTGCTGATGCGAGACCTGCTGCTTTACCGTAGCAAGTTGAGCGAGGTGCGGCTCGCCCGCGGTATCCTCTCGGAAACGCTGGCGAGTTCCACAGAAAGCTGTTATAGGACAATAAGGAATGCTGGCCGTAGCCGAAAAACTCAGCCTCGCGGAATTCCAGGAGAAGTATGGGAAAGGCGAGACTTCGTTCGAGTATTGGCGCGGACAGGCCATTCCGAAGGCCATGCCTACTTGGCTTCATGGACGCCTGCAAATTATCATCGGCGCGCTGCTGGCCGAGGAAGGCTATGAGGCTGGTTCAGAAGTTGAACTCAGAATTGCCGGCGACGCGCGTCCGAAGCCGGATATAATCGCGACCAAAGGCGATGCAGACGAGCTCTATCCAACCAAAGCGATGGAGGTGGTGGTGGAGATCCTGTCGGCGGATGACGCTATGGGTTATGTGATTGAGAAGTGCCGCGCTTATCAAACTTGGGGTTTTGCGGCGATCTATGTGCTGGATCCCGCGAGCCGGTCGTTGTTTCAGTGGACGGGCCGGGCGCTGGAGGTTTCGCAGTTTCTGACAAGCGTGCCGGCGGCGAAAATTTGGGAGCAGTTGGACAAGGCTAAGCTAAGAAAGCGGGAGTAGGAAGCTAAGAGTTAGAGCGCTTACGTTTCTGGCCTCGATTCGGAGGGTTCGGCGGCCTCTACGGCAGAAGCGGGCCCGAACCTATTCCAAACTTGGCTACGAAGGCATTTGTCGTTTCATATGGAGGCGGATAAGCGTTGTTGGTTGTTTGGAACGCGCCCACGGTGACGGGAAAGCTATTCGAATATGTTTGTCCAGCGAGAAACGCGTTGCCATTGACGTCCAAGGCGATAGCGTAAGCGTCATCGCGCTCCCGATTGCCGCCGCCCATCAGGAATGAAGAGTAGACAAGATTCGTTCCAGATGCGTCAAGCTTGGCGAGAAATGGGCCGCCAACCGGCCCGATTTTCGTCTGGAAAGCGCCTGGAGTGACCGGGAAGTCGGGTGAGAGAGTGGTTCCGCAGATGTAGGCCTCGCCGCCGGCATCGACGGCGATCCCGGCACCGACAGCCCACATGTACGGCGCAAGTCCGCTGCTCGTGCCGCCAAGGTATGTTGAATAGATGAGGGCCTCGCCGGAAGTATTCAGCTTGTTTATGAAGGCGTTGGCGCATCCGCTGTGGCATCCCTTGGCGGCAAGGTTGGTGGTCTGAAATGCCCCTTTTGTTACCGGGAAATCGGTCGAGTACGCGTAACCGGTGACGTATGCGTTGGCCTCCGCGTCGAGCGCGATGGCGTTCGCCGCCTCCGAGAGAACGCCGCCGACGTCGCCGTCGCCGCTGCCGCTCAGATACGTTGAGTAGGCCAGTGCAGTGCCCAGCGGTTTCAGCTTGGTCACGAAGGCGCTCGTTTTCGAATCCGCGACCGCCTTGCTGGTGGTTTGGAACGCGCCAGCCGTGACGGGAAAGTCGGACGAGAAAGTGAAACCTGCCACGTAGGCATTGCCAAGGATATCGATAGCAATGCCTTGGCCCGCATCGCCGTAGTTGGTGGCGATGGAGCCAACGCTCCTACCACTTCCTCCAAGGTACGTCGAATAAACGAGCTCCGCGCCTGTGGGATTCAGCTTTGTCACAAATGCTGTACCGTTACGCGGAGCCGCCTTGTTGACTGTCTGAAAAGCACCAGGCGTAATCGGGAAGTCGGTCGAATAGGTATACCCCGTTACATAGACACTCCCGGCGGCGTCAAGCGCAATGGCAGTGGCTCGATCATCGTAAGTCCAATAGTCCCGACCGGCGCTGCTGCCGCCAAGATACGTCGAATAGAGGAGTGCTGCGCCAGTAGCATCGAACTTTGTCACGAAGCCGTTGCTGCCGGTGGATTTCTTTTTAGTTTGGAACGAGCCGCTGGTGACTGGAAAGTCAGCCGAGTAGGTGACGCCAGCGACGTATGCGTTCCCCAAGGCATCGACGGCGACGCCGTTTCCTGCGTCTCCTTGGCCAATCTCGATCCCGCCGCTACCGCCAAAATAGGTTGAATATACCAGCGCTGTGCCGGTTGGATTGAGTTTCGATAAAAATCCGTTCGGAGCAGGCCGCGCCTTGCCTTTGTCGACTCTCTGGAAGGCGTCCGCTGTCACCGGGAAGTTCGCTGATCCCGCCGAGCCCGTCACGTACGCGTTACCATCGGCATCCACGGCGATGGCGTTAGCGATATCGCCGGATTGACCGCCGTTTCCGCCAAGATAAGTCGAATAGCTCAATGCAGGGTCGATGGTCAGTTGCCTTGCATGGTCATAGTCGCCGACCGAGAAGCCAACCGTGTTCTTCGCTAGAAGCGTAAAGCGACCCTTCACCGGCTTTCGTTCGCCGTCTTTCCACTGGTAGGCAACCGGTTTGTGGAAGGCAATCTCTCCTTGTTTCGTCGAAACCACGAGGTCTTTGCGGCTGTTCACCCTGACGGCGGCTGCGCCCGCAAAATGAAGCCTGGCCTGCGTGGGATCTGCGCCCGGAGCGACTATGAAGTCGTACTCCAGCTGCCCCTGTTTGCCGTAGTAGACAAGATCGAGGCCTGGATACACATCTCTGAATCCGACCTTTCCATAAGTTGGCACATTGCTATGCCAGTTCGCCGGATCGCTACCCATAAAGTAGTTAGCTTTCCCCGGCAGTTCTTCCATCGCCGATACGAGTGGGTGGACCCTTGCCCCAACCAGTTGCATCCTTACAATTGCCCCCGTATCGCGACTTCCCATCCGCAGAGCCAGAACGGCCTCCGAGTCGGTTAGGAAAAGTGAATAGCCTGGGCCATGCGAAACAAACCGGACGCGCGCGTCCGTCTGCCCCCGATTTTCCTCAAAGCTCAGCGGCAAGTGGCCGTATTGCCTTTCCGAGGCCAACCTTGATTGAGCGGACAAGATAGAACTCGCAAACAGCAGCGCGCCGAGCCATCCGTAAGTGCGCCCTACTGATACATCCCTAGTAATCTCCATGCTGAGTCTACTCCCGCTTCTATATGCGAAGAAGCTCGAAGGTCATGCCAAAAAGAAATAAAGAAATTGTGCGATATCCTGCTAGGACAACTTATATGGAAAATTCGGAGTCACTTACCGAGCGGTTAAAGCACTTTACGAGTGGCGATAAGTTGATCGCGGAGGCGGTGCTGCGGGAAGTGTTGCCTGAATTACACAGAGTGGCGGTGCGGGAGTGGCGGCGGGAACATAATGGGGGTTTGCTTTCGCCCACCGAGCTAATTAATGAAGTGTGGTTGAGGAACCTGCGAAACGGCGGATGGCAGATCAATAGCCGGCAACATTTTTATTCGATTGCAGCGCTGGCGATGCGGCAGGTGCTGGTGGATTTGGCGCGGACGCGCTCTGCGCAGAAGCGCGGGAATGGCAAAAGCGCGGAGCCGTTGCATGGCCGGACGGAGATGCTGCAAGCGGATAACGCCAATCCGGAAACGCTGGTGCAGGTGGGCATTCTGATGGAACGGCTGGAAAAGCAGAATGCGGAGACGGCGCGGATTGTCGATCTGCATTATTTCGTGGGATTCACGCTGGAAGAGATTGCGGAAATCACGGGACTCGCTTTCCGCCAAGTGCGGCATCACTGGGAGCGCGGCCGCGATTGGCTGAAAGATGGCTTGCGTCCGTGAGACTCGAATCGGAGCCCGAAGCGTCAGTGACCTACTGCGGTCTTTCAACGCGATGGCAAGCAAAGCCGCTAATTTCGCAGAATAGTTTGTGCGCCTTTCACGCCTAAGCTTCTTGATCCTCCTCATGTCCGCCGCGGCGGCCGCGCAGCAAGCGCCGTTCCTACAAATCAACCTACCTAACACTCCCAAGGGTGCGGCAGTTCTGTTCGAAGACAGCCGCGGCGGCCTTTGGCTGGGTGGAGCGGAGAGCGGGCGGGAGGGACTCACCTATTTTGACGGAAGCCGGTTTATCTTGCCAGTGAGCGCCTTCCCCAAAGTATTTGTTAACGGCATGGCTGAGGATAGCGATGGCGGACTCCTGATCTCATCGAACGACGGAGTTTACCGCTTATTAGGGGGACGCTTGGAGCGCGTGTTAGTGGGCGCGCATTTCGGGCTGACCAAGGTTGCCCGCGACATTTTTCTGACAATCGTCACGCCGCCGGGTAAGGAGCGAACCGACGCTGACCTTGTTCGTATCAAAAGGCTAGAGGGTTCTTGGAAAGATGAAACCGTTGCGAGATCGACTCCTGCTGCCTTTCTTTCCGATGATCGACGCGGAACCATTCTTTACGTATGCCGCGGCGGTTTTTGCGAGCTACGGAAGGACGATGTCGTTTCCTGGCATCCTGGCTTGACGCTGGCAATCCAGCGGCACGCTCTATCGACGCCGCTCGCTGGACTTGTTTCGCGGGATCGTTTCGGCTGCATATGGATGCGCGGCAGGGCAAGCGCGATGGTTCAATGCGACGGCGAAACAGAGCCGCGGGTTCTCCCGCCTGGAGTGGGAGGCCTGGGACAGCAGCGAGCCCTGGAGCTAGACGATGGGTCCGTCGCCATCCCAAGCATGTATACGCTCGCGTTTGGCCGCCCTGGGAATTTTCGTGTTTTAACAAGGGCGAACGGCTACCCCAGCGTGATGTCCACGCTGGTCACCCGAGACGGCTGTATCTGGCTGAGCAACTCCGATGGCCTGTTCGTTTTTCCGACACGTCTCGACGCCGAGTTTGGACAGAGCGCGACGGCTTAAGCGGCAACACTTGGTCCATATTGCCACTTCGCGGAAGTGTCTTCGCTATCGCGGGCAACTCTGTGCGAGTTCTCGATGCCGATCGCAGTCGATGGCGGCCGCTACTGGATCTCGATTATGTCTACGGGGGGCACCTGATTGTAGGTCCGGGCAACACCTTCTTGGCAGGTAACCAAGTGGACGGCGTGGTGCAGATGAGCCTGCGGGGCAAGATACTGCGAAGATCCGATCCGACCAACGCCACAGCGCTGGCCAGAACCTCGGACGGGCAGATCTGGATTCCGGGACGCGGAGTTTTCGGGAGGTTAGGGTTTGACGGGCGCCGGATTACCATAGCCGCGGAGAGCGTGCCCGGGGCGCAGGGCGATGGAGTCGAGATGAAAGTGGATCCTTACAGTGGCTTGTGGGAGTGTTATGCCGGTGGACTGATCCGCAAGGACGGCCTGCACGCGGTCTCAAGAGAAGACGGACTACTCGAAAATCGCTGCCGTTCCTTTGCGATCGATCAAGGCGGGGATGTCTGGTATTCATACCTCTCCGTTCCGTCGTTCTCATTGATTCAAAACCCTACTGGGAGCAAGCCTTCGATTCGACATTTCTATAGCGGGGGAGGGATAGGCCTAGCGCCTAGTAACTTCTTCCACTCCGACCGGCGCGGCTGGCTTTGGCGGGGAACCGAAGATGGCGTTTATATCGCCGATCCGGAGCAGGCCCGGAACGGTCAATGGCTTCACCTGGATCGCCAGGACGGCCTGCCATCGACCGACTCAAATCAACTATCTTTTTTCGAAGAGGGAGATGGATCTGTCTGGTTTGGGGCGGGGGCCACGATTACCCACCTATTCCCGTCCGCCGACTTAGTTCATCCAACCTATTCACCCAATGTTTTCATTTCCGGCTTCTCATGGAATGGCGGACCCTTTCAAATTGCCAACCTCGTCACCGAAATCGAGCACGGCGCGGATATCATGGCGCATCTCGGCTCTCTGCAATTCGACCGCCGCAATGCGCTACGCTTGCGCTACCGCCTGCTGCCGGCGCAAAAAGAGTGGCAATCCGAGCGCAATCTCGATATCGAGTTAGGTAAGCTGGCATGGGGCAAGCATACTTTAGAAGTGCAGGCGCGGATATTCACCGGGCCGTGGTCGGCAACCGTAAGCCAGTCGTTCATCGTCCGCCGCCCCATATGGCTCGAGTGGCCGGTGCTGTTGAGTCTGGCGCTTGCCGGCGGCTTTGCGGCCGCCTTCACTTATGAGTGGAGCAAGCAGCGCCTGCAACGCGCGCAAACGCCGCTCCCGGCCTTGGCCGATTGGCGCTTGGCCGTTCTCGCACCCGACGTTCCCGATTTCCAAGGCACCCTCCTCGACGGCCGTTTTTCCGTTGCCCGCATCATCGCGCGCGGCGGGTTCGCCACCGTGTTTGAGGGCCGCGATGTCCAACAGGAAATGCCCTGCGCCGTGAAGATTTTCCGCCATGAATTGGCGGAAAAAAGTTGGATGGGCCGGCGCTTTCAACAGGAAGTTTCGGCGCTCGAACAAATCCAGCATGTCAACGTAGTGAGCATTTATGGTCACGGCGTCACCTCCAATGGTGCGCCCTATTTGGCCATGGAATTGATCGAAGGCCAGACGCTGCGCGAAATCCTGCAATCGCAGAAACCCGAACGCGGGCAAGTGGCAAATTATTTGCGCCAAACCGGCAGCGCGCTCAAGGAGATTCATGCGCGCCGCATCTGCCATCGTGACTTGAAGCCCGAGAATTTGATGATTCGCAACGCCGGCGAGGCGGGGCGCGAGTTGGTGCTCATCGATTTCTCAATCGCCATTGTGCAAGATCCCGATGAGACCCTCCACGGCTTATCCCGCGCTGCGGGCACGCTGCAATATATGGCGCCCGAGCAGGCAATCGGCTATGCCGATGCCACCAGCGATATCTATAGCTTGGCCAAGATTGTGCTCGAAATGTTGACGGGTCAGAGGTTGGTCGAGCTGTTGCCGGAAGCCGCGCTGGATCTTCCCGCGCGCATTCGCGAACTGCTCGCCGGCCCAGCCTTTGGCTTAGGCGCGGAGGTAGTCGATCTAATCGCCGGCGCTTTGGAGTTTGATCCCACCCGCCGGCCGCGCCGGGCGGGCGACTTCGCCGCGCGGATCGCTGACGAGTTAGACAGTCGGCGCTTGTAGGACAATCAAGGAATGCTGGCCGTAGCCGAAAACCTCAGCTTCGCGGAATTCCATGAGAAGTATGGACACAGCGAACGCGCATACGAATATTGGCACGGACGAGCGGTCCCGAAAGGTATGCCCACTTGGATTCATGGGCTCTTGCAACGCATCGTTATGCAATTGCTCTGTGAAGCCGGCTACGAGGCGGCTTCGGAGGTCGAACTTAGGATTGTCGAGAACGCTCATCCTAAGCCTGACGTGATCGCGACAAAAGGCGAGCCGGAAGATCCCTATCCAACCAAAGCCCTGGAAGTGGTGGTGGAAATCCTGTCGCCGGATGATGTGATGGAGTACGTGATTGAGAAGTGCCGTGCTTACCAAACGTGGGGTTTTGCCTGGATCTATGTGGTCGATCCCGCCAGCCGATCGCTGTTTCAGTGGACGGGCAGCGCGCTTGAGATTTCGGACTTTCTAACAACTGCGCCGGCGGCAAGAATTTGGGAGCGGTTGGACAGGGCTAAGCGGCAGAAGCCTTTGTAGGACAATCCAGGCTTGTAGGACAATCCAGGAATGCTGGCCGTAGCCGGAGAGCCGCCCAGTGTTTCGTTAGACTGGGCATGCCCTCAACCTGGCTTGGTGTTTCAAGTGATCTAACCCAGTTCATAAATCGATACTTCCGGCATCGGAAAATGCTTGCCATTTTCCGTAATGATTTTCAAACCATGCTCATATGCCGTCGCCGCAATCAACGCATCCGCCAGTGATAAAGTCACTCCTCGCCGTGCATAGTCATAACGCCAGCGCCCCGCTTGCCGCGCCACGGCAGGCGTGGTCTCATGCCACCGCAGCGTCCGCACAAACTCTTCAACCTTCGATACATCCCCTGGGCGAACTCCCGAAAACAACTCCGCTATCGTAATCGGGCAACACGCCAGTCTGTCACCCTTCAGAACCAACTCCCGTAACATTTCTTTGGCTCCGCGCCTGCCATTCAAGGCATTAATCAGAATATTGGTATCTGGCAGGAAGGTCGTCATTGCCTCGGTGTTTTCGCCCCGCCCAGCCAATCTCCCAGCTTCTCCTGCTCAAGCCGCAAATCCTCTTCTCGCTGCAGCCGCACCCAGCGTTCGCTCCCATCCGTGAACTCCGGATAGTCGGACTGCTTTAGAACTGGTTCCGGGTCGCTTAGGATTTTAAGGAGCCGTAGCCGCCGCACTTCCTCGCGAAGCACCTTCACCAGGAACGCACTCCGGCCGCGAGGCCCCACCAAAGCGTCAATATCGCTGAGCAAATCGTCCGGCAACATGATATGAGCTCGTTTGTGTGGCATAAGACCGGCCATTCCTAGTGTGTCATACACGGACACACGATAGCGGCTATCCCGTCCTTGGTGGCTCCTCCAGCAGCACAAATTTCCGGTCACAGCTTTTGCAAAACTATATTTGCTTTATTTTTAATAACTTGCAGCTTGTCCTTTCCATTTCTCATTCACCTATCCCCAAGAATGAAGTCGTTCCTGAGTCGCCTTCGTGCGCTCAAATACTACACAAAGGAAAAGCGAAATGACTAATTGGCTTCGAAGCGCAAAAACACACATCGGCCAGGCTCCCGCTCTAACTCCGCCTTACCGTCTCCTCGCCCCAAAATCCCGATTCATTCCCGCAACCCGCCTATTAATATTTATAGGCGGGAATGGATGCCCCTTTTTCGCCCCATTTCTCCCGCTTTTCGATAAACTCTACACATACGCCAACATGCCAAAATCAAACACCTCCAGGTGGGGCAGGCGCTTCCGCCTGCCAGTGTTGCTCGCTGCATTTCTCTTCGCCCCCCTCGCCTCCGCTCAATCCAAACCCGACTTCGCTCGCGACGTCCTTCCCATCTTCCAGCAATCCTGCGCCCCCTGCCATCTGGGCGACGCAGCCATGGGCAAACTGCAACTCGCTTCGCCCGCCGCTCTCCTGCGCGGTGGCAGTTCCGGCCCCGCCATCATCTCTGGCCACAGTGCCGATAGTCTCCTCGTCAAACGCCTCCTCGGCCTAACCGACGCGCCTCGCATGCCCATGGGCGGCAATCCCCTCCCTGCCGATCAAATCAAACTCATCCGCGCCTTCATCGATCAATCCGATCTCACCACCACCTCCGCTCCCATATCCTCCGCTGCCGCTGCCAAAGCCGCCGATTCGCCTCTCTTCGCCTCTACCATCCGTCCCATCCTCGCCGCCCGTTGCTACTCATGCCACGGACCCACCGTACAGCAAAACGGTCTCCGCCTCGATTCGCTAGCCGCCATTCTCCAAGGCAGCGATTCCGGCAAAATCGTCGTTCCCGGCAAGCCGGATAGCAGCCGTCTCGTGCGCCGTCTCCAAGCGCAGGAACGTCCCCTGATGCCCTACGGCGGTCCCGCGCTCTCATCCTCTGAAATCGCCTCCATCCGTCAGTGGATCGAATTGGGCGCTCCCGGCCCCGATTCCACCGCGCCTCTCGCTGCCGCCAAAATTCAAAAGCACTGGGCCTATATCAAACCCGTTCGCCCAGCCATCCCGCCAGTCAAGAACGCTGCCTGGTGCCGCAATCCCATCGATAACCTCATCCTCGCCAAACTCGAATCCGAGGGTCTCGCTCCATCTCCCGAGGCGTCCAAACCCACCCTCTTCCGTCGCGTCTATCTCGATCTCACCGGCCTCCCACCCACTCCCTCGGAACTCGACGCCTTCCTCGCCGATCAATCTCCCAACGCCTACGAAAAGGTCGTCGACCGCCTCCTTGCGTCTCCTCATTACGGCGAACGTTGGGCGCGTCCCTGGCTCGACCTCGCCCGCTACGCCGATAGCAACGGCTACGAAAAGGACAATCCCCGCGTCGCCTGGGAATATCGCGATTGGCTCATCAAGGCCCTCAATCAGGACATGCCGTTCAACCAGTTCACCATCGAACAAATCGCCGGTGACATGCTCCCCAATCCCACCAAAGACCAACTCATCGCCACCGGCTTCCACCGCAATTCCATGCTGAACCAGGAAGGCGGTATTGACGTCGAAGAATACTACTGGTACAGCCTGGTCGACCGCGTCAACACCACCGCCTCCGTCTGGCTCGGCTCCACTCTCGGCTGTGCCCAATGCCACAACCACAAATTCGATCCCTTTCCACAGAAGGACTACTACCGCATGCTCGCCTTCTTCAGCAATGGCGAACATAAGAAAGCCGGCGAGGGAGATTACTACATGGCTGAACCGGAACTCGCTCTCCCTACTCCCGAACAGGCCAAGAAAAGCCAGGAGCTGCGCTCCAAGATCGCCCAGTTGCAATCTGCTCTCGACACTCCAACCCCACAACTCGCTGTCGCCCAGCAAGCTTGGGAAAAGGAAATTACAGCCAGTGAGAATCGCTGGAAAGTGCTCTCTCCCTCGCATATCGAGTCAGTCGGCGGTGCGACACTCACTCTTCAGCCCGATTCCTCCATCCTCGCCTCCGCCAAAAACCCGCAAGCGGATACTTACAAACTCTCCGCCAAAACCGATCTCCCAAAACTCACCGGCGTTCGCCTCGAAGTCCTGCCCGATCCTAGCCTTCCCCACAGCGGCCCTGGCCGCGATCCCGACGGCAACTTCTTCTTGAGTGATTTTGAAATGCAAATCAACGGTCAGCCGGTGATTTGGCAATCCTCCATTGCCGACGAGTCGCAGAACGGTTATTCGGCCAAAAACATTGTCAAGAAACGTCCCGCTGTCCTCTCCGGCTGGGCCATAGATGCCTCCGATTCAAGCGTTTGGCGGCGTCAAGCCATCTTCGTCCCCACGGAAGCTATCGCTATTCCCGCCGCCAGCACTCTCACCTTCACCATCCGTCACGAAATGCGCAAAACGTCTCGCAATATCGGCCGTTTCCGCCTCTCTCTTACTGCCTTGCCCGATCCCGAGTTCATCGTTCAACTTCCCGCCGCGCTGCGCACCGTGCTCGCCAAATCCGCTCCCGAACGAACCGTCCAAGAAGAGGAAAAGCTCTCTGCCGCCTATCGTGCCGTCGCGCCTTCTCTCAATCCCACTCGCACCCAGATAGCCGCTCTCGAAAAGGAAGTCGCCAAACTCGGCATCGCCACCGCCATGGTCATGCAAGAGAAGCCCAA
>Ga0182012_10006806_pt1 | contig 11582 bp, 7 predicted proteins | sample 612S2SmetaG_FD_120486 | JGI IMG/M metagenome (GOLD analysis project Ga0182012, IMG submission 120486) | Permafrost microbial communities from Stordalen Mire, Sweden - 612S2S metaG | ecosystem: Environmental > Terrestrial > Soil > Wetlands > Permafrost | place: Sweden: Stordalen | collected...
CAGGTCATTGATGCGCAAGGGCGCAAAGTCGTGCGCGTCAACGACGTCACGTTTCTCAAGGAGATGGAAAACGGCAACCGGGTGCTGCATATTCTGGAAATCGACATTGGCATCCGCTCGATGGTGCGCCGCGTGCTCAGCGGCATCGTTCCGCCCGCGATCATTCGTTCGCTCCAGCGCCGCATTCCGCCGCACTCCATTCGCTGGGAATTCTGCAATATCGTCGAAGCCGATCCGCAGCGCCGCGTGCGTTTAAATATTTCAAACAAACTGCTGGAGGATATGCATCCGGCGGATTTGGCTGATATCGTCGAACACCTGGGACATGAAGATCGCACCGCGCTCGTCAACGCTGTCGATACCGAAACCGCCGCCGAAATGTTGAGTGAAGTGGAACCGGAGATCCAAACCAGCATTATCGAATCGCTCGACGCCGAAAAGGCGGCGGACATTCTGGAAGAGATGGAACCATCGGAAGCAGCGGACGTTTTGAACGAACTGGAAGACGAGCAGTCGGAACAGATTCTTGAAGAAATGGAGCCCGAGGAAAAAGAAGACGTCGAGGAACTGCTTGAATTCAAAGACAACACCGCTGGCGGATTGATGGACACCGGCTTCCTCGCTCTGCCCGAAGAAGCCACCGTGGCGGATGCCTTAAACGCGCTGAAGAGTAACGAAGAGTCGATTGAAGATTTGCATTATCTATTTTTGGTCGACCAACAAAATCATCTGAAGGCCACGGTCCCGCTGGCGAAACTATTCTTTGCTCCCGGCGATTCGCCGCTTAAGGAATTCGCCAGTGAGCGACTGCTCTCCATTCCCGCCAATCAGAAGCAAGACCGGGTAGCGGAGATGTTTGACAAATACAATCTGCTGGCACTTCCGGTGGTTGATGAGAACGAAGAATTGCTGGGCGTGATCACGGTCGATGACGTTGTTGCGCTTTTGCGCCAAGGCTAACTGACCCTTATCATCAATAGCTCACTCAAATTCAAGTAGGCGTCTACCCACTCTTGTGCTTTGGCGTCGCCGCGTTGCGCCCGCCGCTTGGTACGGGCAAACAAGCCGCCTGCCTGAATCGAATAAACGTGATTCTGCGCGGACCACAACGTAACTGGAAACGGCATCTGCTTAACAATCCGCAGCGCGCTCTGCAACTCGGCCAGCCTTTCCAGGTTTGACGGTTCCTTCGCTAAGCGGCCGCCCAGCGTATCCAGCTTGCGCCGCAACAGAAATTCGGTTGTCGTCTTATCCAGGCTCACGTTGCTCGCTTGCGCCTCGCGCAACAGACTTCGGATGCGCTCGCCGTCTAGCTCTTCCGCGGAACAAGCCTGCCGCAGCAAACTGTTAATGGCGTATTCGACGGCCGCGGCAAATTCGCGCGGCATGGGCGTACCCAGGCTAGTGATGAAGCGCATCAAGGCGGCGTGATGATCGTACAGCTGCAAATAAGCAGCTTCGGCTTCGGCCACCGTGGTGGAAAGAATCGTTCGCACAATGCGCCGCTGCTCGTCGCGAAACAACGAGCGCAACGAATACGTCTTTTCGCCGAATCGTTTATCCAACAGCCGGACCACTTCGGGAATATCTACCCGTTCGAACGAACCGCTGATGGCCGCCAGCATGTCCTGGTATTTCGCGTTGCCGTCCGCTTTTTGCACGCCGCCGGCAACGTTGTGATCGCCGAAGTGCACCACCCAAAACGTGAGCACTTCCGATTCCTGCGTCACTTTCGACGTGAAACGCGCTTGGCCCAGAGCCATGCGCAATTTGCCGGCGTCGCCGGTGTGATAATCGAGCCGTTTTACGGTGTAGGCGAAGACGTCCGTGCGCTCTCCATAAGGCGCGAATAACGAGCTGATTGAATAATGCGCGCCTACCTTTTCGAGGTCGATAATCGAAGGTTTCACATAGCGCAAGTAGATGGTCGAGCCATCGCCGTATTCCGGGAGGTTGCTCTTGGCCGCGCCTACCCGCTCGAGAAACTGGTCTTCGATGGGTTGTTTGAAGAGTTGTTCCGCCAGTTGCACCACGCGGCCGGCATATTGGATCACTTGCACCGTTTCAATGCCTGAAAGCTCATCGAAAAACCAGCCGCAACTGGTGTACATCAGCATGGCATTGCGCTGCAACTCCAGCAACTTCCAGACGACCACTTGCTCGTCCAGAGTCAGGTCGCGCGCAAAGTATTGCTGGCCGAAGCGCTCCCGGGCTTCCGGCGTGCGATTCAAAACTACGCTGATGTAGCCGTCGCGCGCGGCCCAAGGATCTTTCAGGAGCGGCGCGGCCATATTTTCAAAGTGCGGCGTAATCCGATCGCGCAGCCAGTCGAGCGCTTCGCGCAGCGGCCGCCGCCAGTCCTGATTCCAACCGTGCCTTCCGGCGTTACAGCCGCAGTTGCTGCGCCAGCGCTCTATGCCGTGGACGCAGCTCCAGGAAGTGTCCTCGATAATCCGCGCTTCATAGGTGGGCGGATGCTGCTCTAAAAACTCTCCGTAGTTGGTAATCTTCGCCAGTTTTTTCGATTCGATGCAATCGATTGCATACGCGAGCGCCATTTCACCGTGGCGGTGATGGTGGCCGTATGTTTCGCCATCGGTGGCGATGTGCATGAGTTGCGGCCAGGTGCGGCTGGTCGAAAATGCGCCCGTCAGCCGTTTGGCAAACTCCTCGCCGTTGTGCAGCAGCTTTTCAAAAGCCACAGCTTGCGAAATGGGCCCATCATAAAAAAAGATCGCTAACGATTTGCCGCTGGGCGTCTTAAATTCGTAAGCCCGGCTTGGATCGATTTTGGCGCCGCTTACGTCTTCCCATTCGCCGCCGGAAAGTGGCCGTACCGCCTTGGCTTGATGCGGCGCCAGGATGGCATACGCCACGCCGGCTTGCGCCATGAGATCGAGCGACTCAATATCCACCGCCGTTTCCGGCAGCCACAATCCTTCCGGCAAGCGGCCAAAGCGGCTGCGGAAATCTTCTATTCCCCAGCGGATTTGCGTGAGTTTGTCGCGGCTGTTTGCCAGCGGCATGATCATGTGGTTATAGGCTTGCGCGATAGCCGACCCATGGCCCGAAAAAAGCTTCTGGCTCTGTTTGTCGGCATTAATAATGCCCTCGTACATGTCGGGCGCATGTTCCGCCGCCCAGGAAAGCAGGGTGGGGCCAAAGTTGAAACTTATCTTCGTGTAGTTATTAACAATGCGTGTGATGTACTGCCGCTCATCCAAAATGCGCGCCGCCAGGTTCGGGCCGTAACATTCGGCTGAGATGCGTTCATTCCAATCGTGATAAGGATACGCGGAATCCTGTAGTTCAATTTGCTCTAGCCAGGGATTCTCGCGCGGCGGCTGATAGAAGTGGCAATGAATACAAAGGTAATTCATCCGGGAAGACTGTTCACTTAATGATAGATGGAGCTAACCCGGGGAAGGCAGCGAAATGGTGAAAACCGCGCCATTTCCTCTTTCGCGGTTGGCAGCAGTGACGCGGCCGGAGTATTGCTTCACAATCGCGGCAACAATGTGCAAGCCGCGCCCCGAACGCGAGCGGCTGGTTTTGGTTGTGACATTAGTACGGAAAATACGCGGCAGTAAGTCTACCGGAATTCCCGGCCCGTTATCGGAAACCGTAATATTCAGCATGTTTTCAATCTGCTGCGCTTCAATATCAATCCTTCCGGGCTTCTGCATGATTTGCGCGGCGTTCAGAAACAGATTCAGGAAGACCCGTTCCCAATCCTTGGCCGAACCGGGCAAGCGCGTATCGCTGCCGATTTGCCGCACAAAACGCAGACGCGGCTTGCGCGCTGCAATGCAATAGTCGGTAACGGATTGAATCGCGTCTTCCACAATCGCTGCCAGATAAGGCGTGCTATCGGGAATTGCTCCCAGCAAGCGTTTGCCGCGGGTAACGCTGCGGCCTAGCGTGGCCGCCAAAGCTTTCCAGCGCCGGTCGGTACTGAGCAAATCCGCCGCTTCGGTGATGGTTTCAAAAACGTTGTTTAGATCGTGAATAAGATCTTCACGAGTCAGTTCTGATTCGGCGGCTTCGTCCATAACCGGCATTGTTTATCGCGCGATGTTGCGCAGGGTGGTGTAGAACTCAGGGTACGAAACGGAAGCGGCTTCGGCATCGTTAATGGTGCATGGACCCGCAGCGGCCAACGCGGCAATGGAGAAGGCCATGGCGATGCGGTGATCGCCACAAGATTCAATGTCCGCTGCGTTTAGTTTTTGCTTGCCGGGAATTTCGAGCGTGTCTTGCGTAGTCGTGATAGTACCACCCATGCGGCGCAGATTGGCGGCGATGGTTTCAATGCGGTCGGTCTCTTTCACGCGCAGTTCGCCGGCATCGCGCACCACCAAGCCGTTCTGGCTGAGCGCACCGAGCACCGAAAGCACGGGTATTTCATCAATTAGCGCGGCCGTCATCGCACCTTCTATCGTTCCGCCTTTAATCACGGAACTCTTGATCTGCAGATTGCCAATCAGTTCGCCGTTCACTTGTTCTATATGCAGCAGCTTGATCTCCGCGCCCATGTAGCGCAGCACATCGAGCAACGCAGTACGCGTAGGATTGAGTCCCACGTTCGTGATGATCAGGTCGCTATCGCGCGTAATAAGGGCGGCCACGATGAAGAAGGCAGCCGATGAAATATCGCCCGGCACCACCAGCATTTTGCCCTTGAGCCGGGCACCGCCGCGCACGCGCGCCACGCGCGGTTCGATGACGATATCCGCCCCTAATTCGCGCAACGCGATTTCCGTATGATCGCGCGTAGTGATCGGTTCGCGGACAATGGTTTCGCCGCTGGCATACAACCCGGCCAGCAACACACAACTCTTTACTTGCGCGCTGGCAACCGGCAGCGAATAATCGATGCCATGCAGGCGCGAGCCTTGAATGGTAAGCGGCGGGTACTGGCCGTCGGTCGCATCCAGGCGCGCGCCCATTTCAGCGAGCGGAGTCATGATACGGCGCATGGGCCGTTTCACCAGCGATTCATCGCCCGTTAACGACGAAGTGAATGGCTGCGCCGCCAGGATGCCCGAAAGCATGCGAATGGTAGAGCCCGAGTTGCCCGCGTCCAAAGTGCCGGCGGGAATCGTAAGGCCGGAGATACCTTTGCCATGCACCGTCAGCACGCGCCGCCCGTCCGTCTCGGCGTAGGTATGCTCCACGCCCAGCGCTTGCATGCAGGAAAGAGTAGAGCGGCAATCCGCGCCGGTGGAAAAATTATGAATCTCGGAATCGCCGTCGGCAATCGCGGTTAGCATTGCGAAGCGGTGGGAGATTGACTTGTCGCCGGGAAGCCCAACAACGCCATGGACGCCATTTGCTGGCGAGACTTGCTCGGTCATTGAATCTGTATTGTAACGTTTCGGGCAACGCTGCCGTTTGTGATACAAAGCATTTAGCATGATTAATCGTCGGGAATGGTTAGCAGGCTCCGCAGCGTTGGCAAGTGCCGCAACAGCCGCCGGGCAAGCGGGCGCACGCAAACGGCCAGTGGTGATTTCGAGCGGCAACGGCTTGGCCGCCTGCGCCAAAGCCATGGCAGTTATCAAAGCGGGCGGCGACCCGCTCGATGCCGTCATCGCGGGCGTCAATATTGTTGAGCTCGATCCCAACGATACGTCGGTGGGGTATGGCGGCCTGCCCAATGAAGAAGGCGAAGTGGAATTGGACGCCAGCGTGATGCATGGGCCAACGCGCCGCGCCGGTTCGGTAGCCGCGATTCACGGCATCAAGACGCCATCGAATATCGCCAAGCTGGTGATGGACCATTCCACCCACGTGATGCTGGTGGGTGAGGGCGCGACGAAATTTGCGCTGGCTCATGGTTATCAGCGCGAAGATTTGATGACGGAGAAATCGCGGACCGCGTGGTTGGTTTGGAAAGAGTCGCTGCGCGCGCCGGGCGGCTTCAATAATTGGACTTCTTTCGACAAGAATCTGCGGGCTGCTGGCGAGCCGCCTGTCGAGCGCCTGCGCGAGTCTTTTCCGCATACCGATGAAGAGACTCTCAAGTGGGCCTGGCGCATGGCCGTGCATCCGACTTACGGGACGATCAACTGCCTCGGATTGAACGAGAAAGGCGAAATATCCGGCGTGACAAGCACTAGCGGTTTGGCCTGGAAAATTCCCGGGCGCGTGGGAGATTCACCGATCATTGGCGCTGGTTTATATGTTGATCCCGATGTCGGCGGCGCCGGCGCAACAGGCGTGGGCGAATTGAATATCCGCGTGGTGGGCGCACACACGATTGTGGAAGCCATGCGCCGCGGAGTGAGACCGAAAGACGCCGTATTGGAAGCACTCAAGCGAGTGTCGAAGCTCTGCAACGACGACAAACAATTGTTGAGCAAATTGGGCATCGAGTTCTACGCCCTCCGCATCGACGGCGAACACGCCGCCGGTTCAATGTGGAAGAGTCCCGGCGACTATCAGACTTACGCCGTGAATGACGGCGGCGAAAGCCGGTTAGAGAAGCCGGCGTTTCTTTACGAGAGGTAGGAACCGCCGGGCATGGTTTACTTTGAAAAAAGATGGCTCTTAGCATTCATCTCGATGAATACCAGCCGCCGCCACGGAGACGCCTTTTAGCGATGGTACCTTACGCCAGGGAATCGTAAACGGAATCTTCCGGCGCGTACGACGCCTCGTGCAGCTTCTTTCCTAAAGTCCGGAAATCGGCGTCCACCGGCGTTTCCCACGCCAGCACTACTTGCAGTTCTTGACCGGCAGGAATCTGCCCGGCAATGTCAGTGGGTAGGGCAATCTGCCCGTTGGGTAATAGCGCGGCCTTGAATTCGAAAGTCATACTTCGCCTCTCTTCGCTTACAGCCATTCTATGCCTGTCCCGGTCAAGGCGCCGCCGAGCACACTCGCCGCATGTGCTTCAACGGAGTTCAATAGCTTCTCGGCATGCACTTTGTCGTTCGAAACGGTCACGGCCGCCACGACCGCATGCTGCCAGGAATCCAGTCCGTCGATCTCCGCGACGGCCACATTAAACCGATCGCGCAAACGGTCTTTTAAGCTCTTCACCACGTGCCGCTTCTCTTTCAAGGAATGCGACGTCTCCACCACTATGTCTAACGTGAGTACGCCAATGACCGGCACGCTGAATTAACGAGACGCGGCCACCGGCGGCAGTTGCGGCGCAATCCGCTCCATGCTGAAGGCTTCAATCACGTCGCCTGAGTTGATGTCGTTGAAGTTCACGAGTGAAATACCGCACTCCACGCCATTCTTCACTTCGCTGGCATCGTTCTTAAAGCGTTTGAGCGCTTCAATCTTGCCGGTATGAATCAGCTCGCCGTCGCGTTTGAGGCGCACCTGACTGTCGCGCCGGATCACGCCATCCGACACATAGCAACCCGCCACCGTGCCCACCTTGCTGATCTTGAAGATCTCGCGCACTTCGGCGTGGCCGAGAATCGTTTCTTTGTAGACCGGATCAAGTAGGCCGGTCATGGCGAGCCGCACTTCATCGATCAATTCGTAAATAATGCTGTGCTGCCGGATCGCTACCTTCTGCTGATCGGCGGTCGCTTCCGCGCTCTTCTCAACCTTAACGTTGAACCCAATGATGAGCGCTTCCGATGCTGAAGCGAGCAACACATCGTCTTCGCTGACGGCGCCGACGCCGGCGCGCAAAATACGCACGCGCACCTTATCGGTAGAGAGCCCTTGCAACGTGTCGGACAACACTTCCGCCGTACCGCCCACGTCGGCTTTGATCACCAGGTTGAGATCCTTTAGATCGCCTTCTTTGAATTGCTTGTGCAGCGAATCGAGCGTCGCCACGCGCGCGCCCTTGGCCATCGCCGCATCGCGCGCTTTCGCCTCGCGGTAAATGACAATCTGTTTCGCCTTGGAAGTATCCGTTACTACCTGGAACGTGTCACCCACTTCGGGCACACTCTCCAAGCCGATCACTTCAACGGGCATCGACGGTTCGGCTTCTCTCGCGGGACTCCCGCGATCGTCAAACATGGCGCGCACCTTACTGAAGAGCGCGCCGCAAATGAACTGGTCGCCCACGCGCAACGTACCGTTCTGCACCAGCATGGTGGCCACCGGACCGCGTCCTTTATCCAGTTTCGCTTCGAGCACCGTACCGACAGCAGGCCGCGCCGGATTCGCCTTCAGGTCTTGGATATCCGCCACCAGCAAAATCATTTCGAGCAACAAATCCAGATTTTGCCTGGCTTTGGCCGAGACCGGCACCATCACTACATCGCCGCCCCAATCTTCCGCCAACATGCCGCGGTCGGCGAGTTGCTGCTTCACGCGCTCCGGCTGCGCGTCGGGCTTGTCGATCTTGTTGATGGCCACGATCATTGGCACTTTTGCCGCGCGCGCATGATCAATCGCTTCGAGGGTCTGCGGCATCACGCCATCGTCGGCCGAAACCACCAGCACCACAATATCCGTTACCTTCGCGCCGCGCGCACGCATGCGGGTGAACGCCTGGTGTCCTGGAGTATCGATAAACACAATCTTGCGCCCGTTGCGCTCCACATGATAAGCGCCAATGTGCTGGGTGATGCCGCCCGCTTCACGCCCGGCCACATTCGTTTCCCGAATCGCATCCAGCAAAGACGTCTTACCATGATCCACGTGGCCCATGATAGTCACCACCGGAGCGCGCCGCACCAAGTCGGTGGTCTCCTCGGCTTCCTCAATGTCCTGCGTGCTCTCTTGTTCGTAAGTAACTTTATTCGTGGACGCGCCAAATTCGCGCGCTAGATCTTCCGCCAGCTTCACATCGAGCGTCTGGTTAATGGTGGCGAAAACTTTCTTCTCGAGCAGCTTCTTAATAACCTGGTTCGCTTTCACGCCCAGCTTTTCAGAAAGCTCTTTCACCGTTACGCCTTCGGCCACCGTAATCTCGCGATCAATCGGCGGCGGTTCGAAAATCGCCTGGCGCTTCGGCCCGCGCTCACGGAGATTTCCTTCTTGATCCTCACGCTTGCGGGGCGGCTGCCGCGTACCTGGCTTCGCTTGATGCCGGCGCTGCTGCTCGGTCGGCATCGGCTGCGCTTGATCCGGCCGCAAACTGGTCGGATGCATGGTGCGCATGCCTGGCGCGGGACGCCGCTGCTGCTGCCCTTGCCCCGGTTGTCCCGGGGTAAATCCGCCCGCCTGCTGCCCGGGTCCGCGCATCAAAGGCTGACCGGGACGCACCGGTCCCCGATAAAGCGGTTGACCTGGCGCCGGTGACGGGCGCGAGGGTGCGCCGGGACGCGGCGACGGAGGAGGCGCGCTGCCCGGCATCGGCCGGGTCTGCTGCTGTTTCAGCCGTTGCACTAAATCGGGCCGCGGTGGAACCGTGGGGCGAGCTTGTGGTTGTCCCGCCAATGGACGAGAACCCTGCGGACGAGGTGCAATCGGCGCGCCCGGCGTTAATGTCGAAGCTTGTTGGGGACGTGGAGATGGCCGCGCCGGAATTGGCGAACCCGGTACCGCACTCGGCTGCGGCGTTGCCGATGAAGCCGAACTGGGTGTAGCCGGCGGCGTCGCAGGTCCCGGCGCTACCACGTGCGTCGGCACTTGATTCAATCTCGTGGGTGGAGCTGGCGCTGCCGGCGTCGCAGGTGCCGCGGGCGCAGAGGGCGCAGACGGCCGTACCGTTCGCTCTAGGGGCGCAGCTTGCCCGAAAGTTCCGCGCGGCGAATCGGCCGGCATCGGTTGCCGTGGTCCTGCCGGCGTCGCGCTTGTCCCCGCCGGATTAATCTTCGGCGATGACGGCACTGGCTTGGCGGGAATCGAAATCCCCCGATTAAAGGCCGGTCCGGCATGCCCGGGCGTCGCCAGCGGCGCGTGCACCGCGCCACCCATCGGCGGGCGCAAGGGCCGGAACGAAGGAACTGGCTTTTCCGGGATCGGCGTGTCGCTCGACGCTCCTTCCACAGCCACTGTTTCCGGCTGCTGCTCTTCCTTGGCTACCGGAGGCGCCGGCGCGGGGGCAGGAGGCGCTGCCTGCTGCGGCCTGCCTAGATTAACAGGTTGCCGCGAACTTTGAAAATCCCGCGACGGCCGCAGCAGCGGCAACGCCGGCGGCTTAAAGGGCAACGACGGGGCCACCTTAGGCGGATCACTCGCCACGGGAATAGGCAGCGTTTGCCCCGCTCCTATCGCCCGCTCCTCCGCTTTATTTTCCGCCACCACATCGGGCCGTGCTTCTATTACTTCCACTGGTTCCGTCTCGTGCTCCCCATCGGGCTCAGGCTCAGCATGGTCGTCATAATCGTGATCATGACTGACGCCATTCGAGGATTCGCTGCCCGTGCGCAACGGTCCCGAATCGGGCCCATGGAGCCTCCGCTTGAGTTTAATGGCAACATCTTCGTCGATCGAGCTGGAATGCGTCTTTTTCTCTTGCACACCCAATTCGGGCAGCATGTCGATGATGACGCCGGGCTTGACCTCAAGTTCCCGAGCCAACTCGTTGATTCTGATTTTCTTCATAGAAGAGACTGCTGGATAACTCCTGCGAACACCTTACTTTTTGGCGGATTAATCGATTTTACTCATGGTATCAGATTCAACCGATTCCGGGGCTCCGGCGCCATGAGCCGCCGTATGCGAAGCCAGGCTCCGAAGCGTCGAGGGCGCGGCCGATAGCCCCTCCACTTTGCCCAAATCCAAGACTTCCCCCTCATCGGTATCCTCTAATAATGCCTGTTCGTGCTTGGCCAGATCATGCTCCAGCACCCCAGTTTCAATGTTTTTAAAGGGTTGCGGATGTTCCCCGTCCGGGCCTTCGGCTACGGTCTCCCGGTCGATCGCCGCTTCAATCGCCGCTGCATCCACCGGCGCTTCCTCGCTCTGCGCGCTATCGTAATGCCCGTAAAACGCCACCACCGAGCTCTGTATCTTCGTCACCGCTTCTTCATCGATCTCCGGAATATCTTCCAACTCTTCCGGCGTCATCGACCCCAGCCGCTCGACCGTGCCAATGCCCGCGCCCACCAACTTCTCCACCATGGCTTCGGTCATGCCATAATCCATCAGCACGGAAACCGGCGCGCCCGAAATCACCAGGTCGCCCATGCGCGTTTCCATCTCGCGCCGCTTCTCTTCTTCGCTCTTAATATCGATCTTCCAGCCAATCAGCTTGGCCGCCAGCCGCACATTCTGCCCGCGCTTGCCGATCGCCAGCGATAGCTGCAAATCGTCAACCACCACTTCCATGTGCTTTTCCGCCAGGTCGACAATTGTCACCCGCGAAATCTTCGCCGGACTCAGTGCCTTCGTCACATACAGCACCGGATCTTCGGAAAACTCGATGATGTCGATCTTTTCGCCGCGCAGTTCGCGAATGATCGATTGCACGCGCATGCCCTTCATGCCGACGCAAGCGCCCACGCTATCCACATCGCGATCCCGGCTGAACACAGCAATTTTCGTGCGTTCCCCCGCCTCGCGCGCGCAAGCCTTAATAGATACCGTGTTGTCGTAAATTTCCGGCACTTCCTGCTCGAATAAGCGCACTACCAGTTCCGGCGCGGCCCGCGAAACCACGACACCCGAATTCTTGCCGCCGCGCTCCACTCCCTTGATGACGCAGCGGG
>Ga0182012_10006810_pt1 | contig 11573 bp, 7 predicted proteins | sample 612S2SmetaG_FD_120486 | JGI IMG/M metagenome (GOLD analysis project Ga0182012, IMG submission 120486) | Permafrost microbial communities from Stordalen Mire, Sweden - 612S2S metaG | ecosystem: Environmental > Terrestrial > Soil > Wetlands > Permafrost | place: Sweden: Stordalen | collected...
CTGATCGCCGAATGCGCCAGCGAGGCGCAGAAGCGAGCGATCCTGCCGGCCGTCGCCGACGGCTCGCTGATCCTGGCGTTCGCGCATTCGGAACGCGCGGCGCACTTCGATCTCGCACGTGTCGAGACCACGGCGACCAAGACGCCTGATGGCTGGCGGCTCGACGGCCGCAAGACCGCGGTGCTCGACGGCCATGCGGCGGACCGGATCATCGTCTCCGCCCGCGTCGCCAACGGCGCGCCCGGCAAATTATGTCTCTTCCTGGTGCCGTCGGGCGCGAGCGGGCTGACGTCGAGGGATTTTGCCCGGCTCGGCGGCGGCCGCGCCTGCAACCTCGATTTCGGTGATGTCCGCGTTGCCACCGATGCGCTGCTTGGCGACGGCAGCGACTGCCTGCCGAAGATCGAAGCCGTGGTCGACCGCGCGCTGGCGTCACTCGGTTCCGAGGCCGTCGGCATCATGCAGACCCTGCTCGACCGGACCCTGGAATATACCAAAGTGCGCCAGCAGTTCGGCCGCCCGCTGTCCGCCAACCAGGTGATACGCCACCGGCTCGCCGACATGGCGATGCAATGCGACGAGGCGCGCTCGATCGCGCTGCGCGCCGCCCTGATGGCCGGCGACGAACCGGGGTCGCGCGGGCGCGCCGCATCGGGCGCGAAAGCAAAAATCGGCAAATGCGCGCGCTTCGTCGCCGAGCAGGCGGTGCAGCTGCACGGCGCCATGGGCGTCACCGAGGAGCTCGACATCGGCGCCTACTTCAAGCGGCTGCTCGCCTTCGACACCATGTTCGGCGGCAGCGCCCATCACTACCGCCGTCACGCCGCGCTTGGCGGGCGGACGATTCAAACCTGAGCGGAGCACACCATGGATCTCAGCTTCAACGCCGAAGAGCGCGCCTTCGAACGGGAAGTCCGCGACTTCATCGCACAGAACCTGACGCCGGAAATCAAGCGCGCGACCGCGCTGACGCCATCGGTGTTTTCCGATCCCGACATCGGCATGGCCTGGCAGCGCGCGCTGCATGGCAAGGGCTGGGGCGCGCCGGGCTGGCCGGTGCCGTATGGCGGCCCGGACTGGACGCCGTCGCAGCGCTGGATCTTCGAGGCCGAATGCGCCCGCGCCGGCACGCCGAACGTCAACATCATGGGCGTCAAGATGGTCGGCCCGGTCATCATCGGCTTCGGCTCGCCCGAGCAGAAGAATTTTTACCTGCCGCGCATCCTGTCCGGCGAGGATTACTGGTGCCAGGGCTATTCGGAGCCGGGTTCGGGCTCCGATCTTTCCTCGCTCAGGACCCGCGCGGTGCGCGACGGCGACCACTATATCGTCAACGGCACCAAGATCTGGACGACGCACGCGCACCACGCCAACCGCATGTTCGCGCTGCTGCGCACCAGCGACACCCCGCGCCAGCAGGACGGCATCAGTTTCATTCTCATCGACATGAAAAGCCCGGGCATCACCACGCGGCCGATCCTGACCATCGGCGGCGACCACGAGGTCAATCAGGTGTTCTTCGACGATGTCCGCGTGCCCGTCGTCAACCGCGTCGGCGAGGAAGGCAAGGGCTGGACCTACGGCAAGTACCTGCTCGAATTCGAGCGCGGCGCCGGCATCGCCTCGGCCAAGCTGCGCGAGGCGCTGCGAACGATTTCGGATCTGGCGGAGTCCGACGCCACCGGCCGCGCCATCGACGATCCCGATATCGCCTTGCGGATGTCGGAAATCGAGGTCGATATCGACACGCTGGAGATGACCGAGCTGCGGGTGCTGTCGGCGCTGCAAACCGGGCAAAATCCCGGTGCGGTATCGTCGCTGATCAAACTGCGGGTCAGCGAAATCCGCCAGGCGGTGACGCGGCTCGGCGTCGACGTGATCGGCAATGACGGCCTCGCCGTCGAGCCGATGCGGCCGTTCTACCGGCTCAACCAGGAACCGGCGATCCCGGAGGCGATGCTGCCGATCGTCCCGGAATATCTCAACGGCCGCGCCTATACCATTTTCGGCGGCTCCTCGGAGATCCAGCGCGACATCGTCGCCAAGATGGTGCTGGGGCTGTAGGCAGGGCTACGAGGCCTCGTCCGTCATTCCGGGGCGATGCGAAGCATCGAACCCGGAATCTCGAGGTTCCGGGTTCGCGCTAACGCGCGCCCCGGAATGACGAACGCCGCTTAAGCCACTTTCGCTTTCGCATCCCTGATCGCCTGCCAGACTTTCATCGGCGTCAGCGGAGTCGGCAGGTTCTTGATGCCGAGCTCGCTGAGCGCGTCCATCACGCCGTTGACGAGGCAGGGCGTGCCGCCGATCGTGCCGGATTCGCCGCAGCCCTTGGCGCCCAGCGGATTGGTCTTGCACGGCGCGCTTTCATCGAGCGTGACCGTGATCGGGGGAATGTCGTCGGCACGCGGCAGGCAATAATCCTGGTAGCTCGCGGTCAAGAGCTGCCCTTCGGCGTCATAGGACACGCCCTCATACAGCGCTTGTCCGATGCCCTGCGCGACGCCGCCGTGGATCTGTCCCGCCACCAGCATCGGATTGACGGCGATGCCGACGTCGTCGACCGTGGTGTAGCGCACCACGCTGGTGACGCCGGTCTCCGGGTCGATCTCGACCTCGCAGATATGGGTGCCGTTGGGCCAGCTCGGCCCGTCAACCTCGCCGGTGCTGTCGACGGACAGCCGGGAGCCTGCTTCCTTCTTCGCGATATCGAACAGGCCGATGCGCTTGTCGGTGCCGACCACGGTGAGCATGCCGTCGCGGTATTCGATGTCCTCAACCGATGTCTCCAGCAGCTGCGAAGCCTTCTCGCGCGCCTTCGTGATCAGATCGTTGGCCGACACCGCAAGCGCCGTGCCGCCGACGAACAGCGACCGCGAGCCGACGCTGCCGAAGCCGGTGGCGAGATCCGTATCGCCCTGCACGATATCGATCCGGTCCATGGGAATGCCGAACGATTCCGCCGCCATCTGGGTATAGGTGGTCTGCAGCCCCTGCCCCATCGCCATGGTGCCGGAATGCAGGACGATGCGGCCTTCCGCGGTGGCGTGCAGGCTGACCGTTTCGGTATGGGCCCGGCCGCCGGTCCATTCGATGTAGCTGGTGAGGCCACGCCCGTAGAGCAGGCCCTTCTTCTTGGCCGCCTTCTTGCGCGCGGCAAAGCCGTCCCAGTCCGACAGCTTGGAAGCGCGCTCCAGCATGTGGGCGAACGCGCCGCTGTCATACACCTGGCCGACGGGATTTGTGTAGGGCAGTTGGCCCGGCTTGATGTAGTTCACCTTGCGAATGGCGCGCGGGTCCATGCCGATCTGGCGGGCGGCGGCGTCCATCAGCCGCTCGACGATGAACACGCCCTCGGGCCGTCCCGCGCCGCGATAGGCGCCGACCGGCGCGGTGTTGGTCATCACCGATTTGACCTCGTAATGCACCAGCGGCAGGTCATAAACGCCGGACTGCACGAAGGGCCCGAGCACCAGCGGGATGATGTTGCCGGCACCCGTGGAATAGGCGCCGGTGCCGCCGACCGAGCGCACGCGATAGGCCAGCACCCGGCCCTTGGCGTCGAGCGCGAATTCGCCGGTCGAGGTGAGATCGCGACCATGGGTGCCGCCGACGAACTCGTCGGTGCGGTCGCCGCGCCAGCGCACCTTGCGGTTCAGCTTGGTGGCGGCATAGGCCACGATGCCGTCTTCCGGATAGAGGTTGGTCTTCTGCCCGAAGCCGCCGCCGATATCGCCGACCAGCACGCGGACGCTGTCCTTCGGCCGCTTCAGCACGGCTTCAGCCAGCACGTCGCGGGTCGAGCCCGGCGTCTGCGACTGCACGTGCAGGATCAGCCGCCCGGTCTTCTTCTCGACCTCGGCAATGGTCGAGCGCGGCTCCATCGCCGACGGCACCAGCCGCTGGCTGACCAGGTCGAGCGACACCTTATGCGCAGCCTTGGAGAATGCCTCTTCAACCTTGGCCGCGTCGCCATAGCTCATGGCGGCCACGATGTTGTCGGGCGCGTCCGGCCACACCACCGGCGCGCCGGGCTTTGTCGCGGCGACGGGATCGACCACCGACGGCAACACCGCGTAATCGATCTCGATCGCTTCGGCGGCGGTCTGGGCCGCGACCCGCGACGTCGCCACGATGGCGGCGACCGGCTCGCCCGCGAAACGCACGATCTCGTGGGCCAATAGCCGGCGCGGCGGCACCGTCATCGGCTTGCCGTCCGGCCGCATGAACACCGACAGCGTCGGGATGCTGCCGATGTTATCGGCGATCAGGTCGGCGCCGGTGTAGATCGCTTCGACGCCCGGCATGGCCCTGGCGGCCCCGGCATCGATCGACACGATCTTCGCATGGGCATGCGGCGAGCGCAGCACATGCAGCCACAGCGCGCCTTCTTCCGGCTTGTCGTCGATGAACTGCCCCTTCCCGGTAAGCAGCCGCTGGTCTTCGAGACGCTTGACGGGCTGGCCCGCACCGAAACGCATATTGCCGGGAAGAATGTTCATCAGTTTGTCCTTCGGGGTCTTCTTGTTCGATTGGATTGGCCGGGGTTTTAGCGGATTTCTGGATTGAGACAACTCGCCATCATCTGTCATTCCGGGGCGCGCGACAGCGCGAACCCGGAATCTCGAAAGAATCATCTCTGGATTCCGGGTCTGCGCCTGACGGCGCATCCCGGAATGACGCGGCGAAATTTACCCCAAGTCCCGCAACACCGCCTCGACCACCCGGCGCTCCTCGACCGTCAAGGCCGGCTGCGGGGCGACGGGATCGCCGACCTCGTAGCCCTGGATTTCGAGCCCGGCCTTGATGCAGGCCGCGAGGTTGTAGCGCGCGAAGGCTTCGTTCAGCCGCCACAATTTTCGCTGCAAGGCCAGCGCCTCGTCCCAGCGGGCGGCCTTGCAGAGATGGTAGAGCTCGACGCTCTGCCGCGGAACGAGGCACGCCGGTCCCGCCATCCAGCCGACCCCGCCGATCAGCATCACCGCGGCCGGGATATGCGCGGACGCCGCGAAGACGCGGATCGCGTCGCCACAGCGGTTCATGATCGACAGCAGCCGTCCGGTATTGGTGGAGGCATCCTTGATGTAGCCGATGCGCGGATGCGCCGACAGCCGCGCGATCACGTCGAGCGTCAGGTCGGAGCGCTGGAAATTCGGGTTGGTGTAGATCACCACGGGAATGTCGACCGCGTCCGCGATCGCGCGGAAATAGGCTTCGACCTGCGCGTCCTGCAGCGGGAAATAGGCCTCCAGGATCGCCAGAATGCCGTCGGCGCCGAGTTGCTGATACGCCCTGGCCTGGGCGACGGCGTCGGCCGTCGAGGTCGAGGCGACGCCGGCGACCACGGGCACCCGGCCCCCCGCCGCCTCGATCGTCGCCTGTACCACGGCGCGACGCTGCACATGGTCGAGATAGGCGAACTCGCCGGTAGACCCCAGCGGCGTCAACCCGTGCACGCCGGATGCAATCAGATCCTCACATAGCCGGCCGAGCACGTCGGTGCGAATGTGGCCGGATGCATCGACGGGGGAGACGAGATAGGGAAAGACGCCGTGGAAATCGGTCATGATGACCGACTTTAGAACCCCGGCCGCGCGCGGGTCAAATGCGGGCCCCGGCACACGGCCGACGTCCACGGCACGCTCCGGCCGCGCCTTGCCAGCGCCACACCCCGCGCCGGTTTGTGGCCTCTGCCGCCGCGCCGGCGCACCTGACGGGTCATTTTTCCGCCCCACTGGATCAGCATCATCCACGGCCAGTGATGTCGAGTTTGTATGCGTACTCCAGCGTAAATTCGCGGCGGCAATTTCGGACGGAGACGTTGAAATCCAGCAGCGAGAGCGACGATGGAGACGCTTTACGATTTGCTCGGGGCTTTTCCGCACGACGACGCCGAGGAACTCAGGACCGCGTTCCGCAGGGCCGTCAAGGGCGCCCACCCCGACCTCCGGCCCGACGATCCGGACGCCGCGCTGAAATTCAGGCAGATCGTCCGCGCCAACGACATCCTCGGCGACGCCGAGCAACGCGCCGCTTACGACAACCTGCTGGATCTGGCGCGGCTGGAGCAGGAGCAGGCGTCCAGACGCGCCGTCGCAGCCAGGATCTACCGGCTCGCCTCCGGCGTGATGGCGCTCGCCGGAGTTTCCGTCGTGACCGTCGGCGGCTATCTGCTGTTCATGCACATGTCGGCGGCATCGGTTGCCCCGGCAAACGACGTCGACAGCGCGATGCGCGCATCAGCCGGGATCGCGGCCATCGCCCCGATGCAGCCGTCGGACACTTCCATCGGTCGCGCATCGGCTGCCGCTCGCGAAAGTACCGGCAGCCCCGACGAGGCCGGTGCGCCGAATACGGAGCCGAACGGCTCGAGCTCCGACGTCAATCCGGCCGATCGGCCCGATGCGGCGTTCTCGCCGGTCTATGTCGACCGCGGCATGATCTTCTATCCGCCGCAAAAAACCGACCGTGGCTTCCGCTTCCCCGCCATTGCGCGGGCGAACCGGATCGAACGGCCCAGCCACCCCAAAGTTGCGTCGCCGATCGCCGGTAAACAGCGCTTCGCCCAGGCCGCCGTCACGCCCTGGATCGCGCAGCTGTTCCGACGGCGGACCGCGGCGCAGGAGCCGTCGCGGCTGGAATCGGTCTATCGGTAAAGCGGCGCTGGCACCCGGGCTTCCCGCCCGTTGCCAGAGCGTTTTCGAGCGAAGTGGAGACCGGTTCGCGTAAAGAAAACGCGTCAAAACAAGAATCTGGAGCCCCGTTTCGATTCAATCGAAACGGGGCTCTAGACCCGCCGCGCCAACGAGCGCAGAAACCCCTGATATTCGTCGTTCAGTTCCATATCCACGGCCGGCGCCAGCTTCAGAAGGCAGTTGGCGATGAAGGGCTGGTCGTTGCGGCTGTCTTCCAGCACCTCGCGCAGCACGGGAACGTTGTCCTCGATATGCTGAAGAAAGGCCACGCCCTTCTCGAGCGTCTCGCTCCAGCGTTCGCGCGTCCATCTCGCCAGCGGGTACATGATCTCGTGAACGAAATTCGATTTGCGCGCCTTCTCGAAGAAGCGCAGGCCGGTGTTCCAGTTCTCCTTTGCCCGCAGCGGCGGCGGCGGGAAGTCGCCGAGCAGCAATTTCCGGCCGGCCTGGCCGACAAAATCCTCCAGCGTCACCGGATCCGTGATCGCGGCGCGAAAATGCCGCAAGCCGTCCGAGCCGGGGAAATCCTCCCCCAGGCTCTCCACCAGCGCGGCCGAAACCTTGTCGACCGCGGCGCTGTCGCCCTTCAGCGCCGCCGTCATGCAGAAGGCGGAGATTGCGTCATTCCCGACATTCTGCACGTCGGCCCTGCGCATCTGCTCCGCCGAGAGCGCCGGCGTCAGGCCGTTCTCGGGCGTTCGGGCCTGGCCTGCCCGTTGCGCGGTGATGAACGCGGTTATTTCCAGCCAGCCCACGAAATGCGCGATGAAGGCATCGGGATCGACATACACGATCGCCAGGTTGAGACCCTCTTTGCGTTTTTTCAGTTCCGCCATATCCGTCATGAACCACCCCCAAGCTGGCGGCCGGGCCGTCCCCGAACAGGATTGTCGGCATCCAGACAAATCCGCCGCCTCGTCCGATGGCATGGCAAGAAACAGGCCGCCGCGAAGTCCGCGCCGTCCGCACGTGGAAATCGGCGAACCGGGTTGATCAGATGTTTGCCGCGCGACGCCCAGGCGATCAGCAACATCGCCGCGCGATTGTACCGTTGAACCGGCACGTCGCGCGCCGGCACGCCATCGGCGTTGTGTACCTGCTCCTCGAACCTCCGGCGCCATCGCCGCGCTTTTCGCCACGCCGCACGACGCCGAGGCAACCGGTGCCGCGCCGGCAATCCCAGATCACGATAATTTCACGGCGGGTCCCGCAACGTCGCATCCTGACGGCGGGGAGAATTTTCGATGGCGATCCAGCAAGTGACGGAGGCGTCCTCCCTCGGGATTTTGGACACCGCTGTGATCGACGAAGCCACCCGTCACCAGGCGCCCTCCGGGTTCCGGCATTTCCTTTACACTCCGAAGGCTTCGCAGCGGTTCAAGGCCTATGGGATCGACCCGCTGGTTGCGCCGGAGCAATCGCACAGACTGCGCGGACTGTTGAACCGTTTATCCCGGCGGATGGATGCCAAATTGCAGTGGCCTGCCCATGCCGACACCACCATCGAATGCTGGGAAAGCCCGCATATCCCCTCGGGATACACCTACCTGCTGCAATTCGTGGCCCACGACCTCGTTCAAACGGCGATACCGCTTTCGGTCGCAGGCAGCCTCAGCGCCGACACCGCGAACGCGCGCCGCACGGCTCTCAGGCTAGAGACCTTGTTCGGAAACGGCCCCGTCGGCTCGCCCTTCGCGTTTGCGCAGGATGCGCCGGCTGACGAGCGACGCACCAAGCTGCGGCTCGGGCGGATGCGCTGGAAGGACAACGGCGTCGAGGCCGGCTGCCCGTTCCGCGATATCGCGCGAACCCCGGCCGAGAATGTCACGGGAATAGACCGCAGCATTGCCGGAAAGCGCGTGGCCCTCACCGAAGCCCTGATCGCCGATCCCCGCAACGATGACCATGCCATCATGTCGCAGCTGACCGCGCTGTTCGCGCTGCTGCACAACGGCCTGATCGACGTCATCCGTCGCGGCGAGCCCGCCACCGCCGCAAACGGCAACCTCGGCGCCGCCTACAAGCGGTTTCTCTGCGCGCGCGACGCCCTGACGCTGATCTACCACAACGTCATCCGCGGGGATTTGATGCGGCGGGCGCTGCATCCGCTGATCCACGCGGCTTACTCCGGCCCGATTCCAAGTTTCATCGATTCCGCCGCTCGCGGCATGCGGGAGCGGGACGGCTGGCAGGTTCCTCTCGAATTCTCCCACGGCGCATTCCGCTTCGGCCACGCGATGGTTCGGCCTGAATACGTCATCAACGATCTCGCTACCCACGACCTCAACAATACCCTGGAAAAGACCTCGGCGAACGATGCCGTCAACATGCCGCTGGATTCGACGTGGATCGTCCGCTGGTCGCGTTTTTTCGAGATCAACGGATCGAGACCGAATTTCAGCCGGCGCATCGGTCCGTATCTCAGCGACGGACTGGGCAACGACCAGATATTCCCGGCCGTCGATCAGACCAACCGGGTCGGCTTGCTCTATCGCGATCTGCTCGGCGCTTCGCTGGCCGGCCTGTGGTCGGTGAATGCGCTGGTGACCGAGATCGCCGCCAGGCGGCCGCATTTCATCGCCATGTCGCGGCTGCTTGCCGACCGTCCCTACCGGGTCAGCCAGCTGCGCGAGTGGCTCGCTTCGGAGACGACCTATGGCGGGCTCACGGCCGAAGACATCGACAGCATCGCCAACGATCCGCCGTTGCCGTTTTTCATCCTGTTCGAAGCGATGCAGCAGCCGCATGCAGCGGGCCTTTGCCTTGGACCGCTGGGCTCGATCATCGTCTCGGAAGTGATTTTCGGCGCCCTCGCGGACAACGAACTGCCTGCAGCAACCGGCGCAGGTTCGCTTGCCGAGGCACTCACCCGTCTCTCGATGGAATATTACGCGGCAAATGTATTTGAAGCTGTACCCGAAATTGAACGCATGGATCAGCTGGTCGAATTCACGGCCGATATAGCTGGCCTGCGTCAGGCCGTACCCGCATTTCTGTGAGTCGGAATAATTCCACTCACGCAACCCGGAGGACTGGAAATGGCGATCGAAAGAATGGTAGTGACGAACCACGAGCGTTGGGGCAACCTGGTCAAGACCTGGTCAACCGGCAAAAACTATCTCGGGGACGACAACGAGTATCCGATCCCGGAAACCGTCGACGAATTCAAGGAGCAACTCGCCAAGGCGCAGGTGTTCATGACGGTGCCGGAGCGCTTCAAGCAGATCAAGTTCGTTGCGCAAGAGCAGGACACGATCGTGGTACGGCTGCCGCCGAAGGTGATGATCGCAGATTCCGAGGAGCGTCTCAGTCAGCCCGGCGCCACCTATCCGCTTCCGCCGTTCTACAAGCGTCTCTTCAACGGCATGGACCCGGTGATCCCTGAAGACGAGAAGTTCCGGGTACATGCCGAACGCATCGGCGATTATACGATCAGCCTCTGTGCCTGAAAAATCCTAGCGGGATAGCTGGACGATACCTTCGACAGGAAACCCTGCGCCACGCAAACCGTCGCGCAGGGCTCGCCACCGGTCACTCGCACTGATCGGAAGGCCGTGCAGGATCCAACGCGCAATGGCCTCGTCGGTCGGGGCGTCTGCCCCAACCCAGAATGAACGTATTCCGTTAAGGAAGCGCTGGGCCTCTTGTCGCGCCATCACCGGCTCCCCGAGATGAAACAGCGCAGCCGTCCGCCACGCAGGCAGAAGCTGCACGGCGTCATGCGCTCGATCGCAGGCTTCAAGAGCGCCGGCATAGTCGCCGCCCAGAAACCGAATGATACCGTGGTAAGCCCATTCAAGGTATGAGGGCGCCGGCGAAAGTGCCAGCGATTGGCCTGCGCGCAACCGAGCTTGCTCGATCGGGCCGCAGTAAGCGCAATAAAGCGCAACCGAAAGCAGCGTCCATGGGTCGTTGTCATTCAACTCGCAAGCGAGTTCCATGTGCGGCGCCGCGTCCGCCTCCCGCAGCGCCAACACATACGACCAGCCGCAGCACAAATGCGCCCTGGAATCGACCGGATCCAGCTGGACGGCGGTTTTCGCAAGCTCCAACGTCGCCCTTGCCTTGCCGAGGTCGCGCAGGAAGCCGGGGTGAACAAAATGTTCGATGTTGTTCATCTGCACGAGGCTGCTGTAGCAAGGCGAAAATGAAGGATTCTCGCGAATGGCTTCGAGGAAGATTGTGACTCCCCGCTGCCAGCTTTCCGGATCGAATCTCGTCATCAGGTTCTGCCCGCGAAGCCAGCGGTCGTAGATATCGAGCGAGACGTCTGGTTCGCCCGCAAGCCGCATCAGCCGCTCGACTGATAGCTGCACATTCAGCGCGGTCGCGATCCGGCGGATGATGCGCTGCTGCGTCTCAAACCAGTTTTCCATACTGAGCCGGAGGCTTTCGCTCCAGATATAGACGCCGGTGCTTTCGTCTCGCAGCACCATTACCATGTTGATTTCGGTTCCGGCTTGATAGGCTGTGGTCTCGATGCAGTACTGCGGCGCCGAATCCAGAGCCGGACTCACTGGGGCGGGCGTACGATCAACCACGCTCCATTCGCGGAAACGCACAAGCGAAGCCGCCAAATGCTGGTGGAATCCCTGCACCAGATGGGCATGATCGCCGTCGATACCGTGCATCGCAAAGGGTTTCAGCACGAGGCGCATCTTGGCTGAAGTGCCAGGCTTCGTTTCCGGAGCGATGCGGCGATCGATTGGTTGGTGGCTCGTCCATGTCATCGCTCCCGGCGACTCGAGCCGGACAAGAGGGCTTGCCGGGCGTTCGAAGGCGCCGAGCTTGATGTTGGCGACGAGTTCTTCCGTCACCGGCGACGGCTCCATGCCGTAGTCCCGGTCCAGCAAGTCCCAAAGGGCCTTGTAGATGCGC
>Ga0182012_10006811_pt1 | contig 11571 bp, 9 predicted proteins | sample 612S2SmetaG_FD_120486 | JGI IMG/M metagenome (GOLD analysis project Ga0182012, IMG submission 120486) | Permafrost microbial communities from Stordalen Mire, Sweden - 612S2S metaG | ecosystem: Environmental > Terrestrial > Soil > Wetlands > Permafrost | place: Sweden: Stordalen | collected...
CCGCCGCATCGAACGCCTCATCCGTGCCGGTCGGGCACGGGTGCTGGCAATCTCGGTTCGCCGCAACGGCACTCGCCTGGATGCCAGTGTGCGGGTGCTGGTTCAACGTCCCCAGCAGCCCAGCGTCGCGCTACCGGAGTCGCGGGTCGGTGTCGATGTCGGGGTGCGCCGGCTCGCCACGGTCGCGACCGCGGATGGCACGGTGATCGAGCGTGTCGAGAACCCGCGTCCACTCGACACTGCGCTGCGCGGGTTGCGGCACGTGTCCCGGGCCCGCTCCCGATGCACGAAGGGTTCGCGGCGCTACCGGGAACGCACCACTGAACTGTCCCGGCTGCACCGCCGGGTCAACGATGTCCGCACTCATCACCTGCATGTCCTGACAACACGGTTGGCTAAAATCCACGGCCGCATCGTTGTCGAAGGATTGGACGCCGCAGGAATGTTGCAGCAAAAGGGTCTCTCGGGTGCCCGCGCCAGGCGGCGCGGTCTCTCCGATGCGGCCCTGGGCACACCGCGCCGGCATTTGTCGTATAAGACGGGCTGGTGCGGGTCGCTGCTGGTGGTCGCTGACCGCTGGTTCCCGTCATCGAAAGCCTGCCACGTTTGCGGGCATGTGCAGGACATCGGCTGGGCCGAATACTGGCAATGTAATCGTTGCTCAGCGGGCCATCAGCGTGATGACAACGCATCCATCAACCTCGCACGCTACGAGGAACCTGTTAGCGTCGTCGGCCCAGTCGGGGCCGCCGTCAAGCGTGGAGCCGACCGTAAGACCGGACCTCGTCCGGCTGGTGGCCGCGAAGCGCGGAAGGGACCCAGCCAACCAGCTGGGGAACAACCCCGAGACGGGGTGCGAGTCGCGTGACCACTAAAGATCACTCACTCGCAACGGCACTCTGTAGGCTCCCGAAAAGGAGGCAAACCGATGGCCCACGATCAAGATCCAGACGACGCGTACTACCAGCCAGGGCAGCCTGGCATGTATGAGCTGGAATTCCCGGCGCCCCAGTTGATGACGTCCGACGGCCGCGGCCCGGTGTTGGTGCACGCTTTGGAAGGTTTCTCCGACGCCGGTCATGCGATCCGGCTGGCCGCGGCCCACCTGAAGGCGGCCCTGGACACCGAGCTGGTAGCCTCCTTCGCGATCGACGAATTGCTGGACTATCGCTCGCGGCGGCCGTTAATGACGTTCAAGATCGACCACTTCACCCATTACGACGATCCAGAGCTGACCTTGTACGCACTGCGCGACAGCGTCGGCACCCCGTTTCTGCTGCTGGCCGGCATGGAGCCGGATCTGAAGTGGGAGCGTTTCATCACCGCAGTGCGGCTGCTGGCCGAGCGCCTGGATGTGCGGCAGACCATCGGCCTGGGCACGGTCCCCATGGCGGTTCCGCACACGCGGCCGGTCACGCTGACCGCACACTCCAACAACGGGGAACTAATCGCCGATTTCCAGCCGTGGATCACCGAGATCCAGGTCCCCGGCAGCGCGTCCAATCTGCTCGAGTACCGAATGGCCCAGCACGGACATGAGGTCGTCGGATTCACCGTGCACGTTCCGCATTACCTGACCCAGACCGACTACCCGGCCGCCGCCCAGGCGCTGCTGGAGCAGGTGGCCAAGACCGGGTCGCTGGAGCTACCGCTGTCGTCGCTGTCCGAAGCGGCGGCAGAGATACGTACCAAGATCGACGAGCAGGTCGAGGCAAGCGCGGAAGTCGCTCAAGTGGTGGCTGCGCTCGAGCGCCAGTACGATGCGTTCATCGATGCCCAGGAGAACAGGTCGTTACTAAATCGCGATGAGGACCTACCTAGCGGCGACGAGCTTGGCGCAGAGTTCGAGCGGTTCCTCGCCCAGCAGGCCGAGAAGAAGTTCGACGACGACGATCCGGCTTGACCCGGCCCGACAAAGAGGTTGGCGAGATGACCGAGCGGAAACGCAAGAGCAATCTTCGCCCCGTTCGGGAAGTGACAACCCCGTCGCTGGAATTCCGCACCATCCATGGTTACAAGCGGGCGTTCCGGATCGCCGGTTCGGGGCCGGCGATTCTGCTGATCCACGGCATCGGCGACAACTCCACCACCTGGAACACCGTGCAGGCCAAGCTCGCCCAGCGGTACACGGTAATCGCCCCGGACTTGCTGGGCCACGGGCGATCCGACAAGCCACGCGCCGACTACTCGGTTGCGGCATACGCCAACGGGATGCGCGACCTGCTCAGCGTGCTCGACATCGAGCGAGCGACGATCGTGGGTCATTCCCTCGGCGGCGGGGTGGCGATGCAATTCACCTACCAGTTCCCGCAGCTCGTCGAGCGGCTGATCCTCGTGAGCGCGGGCGGCGTTACCAAGGACGTCAACGTCGCACTGCGCTGTGCCTCGTTGCCGATGGGCAGCGAGGCGCTGGCGTTGCTGCGGCTCCCCCTGGTTCGGCCCGCACTTCATGTGGCCGGACGGCTGGCGGGCATGGCCCTTGGGACGACCGGCCTGGGCAGCGACCTGTCAAATGTGTTGCGGATATTGGACGACCTACCGGAACCGACGGCCTCTGCGGCGTTCAGTCGCACGCTTCGCGCTGTGGTGGACTGGCGCGGGCAGATCGTCACCATGCTGGACCGGTGTTATTTGACCGAAGCTATCCCGGTGCAGATCATCTGGGGCACGAAGGACGTGGTTGTGCCCGTCCAGCACGCTTTGATGGCGCATGCCGCGATGCCGGGCTCCCGGCTGGAGATCTTCGAGGGCGCCGGCCACTTTCCCTTCCACGACGACCCGGCCCGCTTTATCGACGTCGTCCAGCAGTTCATCGACACCACTAAGCCTTCCGAATACGATCAGGCCGCGCTCCGCGGACTGCTCCGCGCCGGCGGCGGCGAGGAATCGGTCACGGGCTCGGCCGACACCCGCGTCGCAGTCCTCAACGCCATGGGCGCCGACGAACGCAGCGCTACCTGAGCCACCCATGATTGAAACCGCTTGGAGTCCTGAGGGGTTACGGCTGCGGCGATGTTTTTCTATGGCCTCCGCTGCAACACCGCGGCCAGATGATCCTGCAGTGACTGGCCGACCGCGCCCATCCTCACCGAGTAGGAAAGCTCGTCGCCGTCGATGCGAAAGGAACGACCTAGCGCGGTAACCTCTTTGGCGGTGGGGGCCAATCCGATCGCGGTGGCCGACATCTCGAGTTCGATGACGTCGCCGGTCACCGAATACGTGCCGACCTCGATCTCGGTAATGCCGTTCGGGTGGGCCAGCACCAGTTCGACGTGACCCGGTCGCGGCACGCGAAGGTACCCCGTCTCGGCGTGCAACGGCTTGCCGTCGGCTGCCGCGCGAGTCTTCTGCGCATAGGCCAGAAATGGTTTGCCCACATGCGAGAAGACGACTTCCTCGAGATATTCGAAGGGCTGAATCGTCGGATACTTGCCCGCACCCCGACCGGCCCAGCTGCCAAGCATTGGCGCCAGCGCTTCGAGGTTTGGGTGCAGGTCGGGGTTCGTGATCCGCTCCGTCAGTTCCGGGTGGGTACGTTGCGGTGTGCGCGAAGCGCCTCGATTTCGCGCTCGAAATCGTCCGCCGAAGAAAAGGATCGGTATACCGACGCAAACCGCAGATATGCCACCTCGTCGAGGTCACGCAATGGCCCAAGGATGGCCAGACCGACCTCGTTACTGGGTACCTCGGGCGACCCGGCGGCACGCACGACGTCTTCCACTTGCTGGGCCAACAGGTTCAGCGCATCCTCGTCTACCTGGCGACCCTGGCATGCCCGACGAACACCCTTGATGACCTTTTCCCTGCTGAAAGGCTCAGTCACACCACTGCGCTTGACCACGGCCAGGACTGCGGTTTCCACGGTGCTGAACCGCCGCCCACACTCAGGGCACGACCGGCGGCGCCGGATAGCCTGGCCTTCATCGGTTTCCCGGGAATCAATCACTCGGGAATCCGGATGCCGGCAGAACGGACAGTGCATGACCGCTCCTTCGCCGCGCTGACGCCCAGGTTTCGCAAACCACCCTGAGACTACCTGCGCGCTCTCCCGCGAGGCCAATACTGACGGGATTCCGAGTGCGCACATCACCTGGCCAACCGAGGAGCCTTGACGTAGAGCGGCTTTCGGAATTCACCGGCGTCCATCAGCCGATCGGCGCGATCAGGGTCTGGCCTGCGACAAGTGCTGGCGAGCCCAGGTCGTTGAGTTCGCGGATGCGCTGGACCACCTGGGGCGCGGGCGCGTCAGGCGCCACCCGCGCGGCCACGTCCTGCAGGGATTCCCCCGGTTCGACCCGCACCACAGCGAGGGTGTCGGGCACGTGCGCAGCCGAGGCGACGGCTGGGTCACCGTTGGCCGCCTGCCCGAGATGGGCAACCATGCCGAGCCAGAGAGTGATTATCCCCGCGAGCAGGGCCAGCCCAACCGTCGTCGCGATCGTGACCGGGCGCCTGCCATGCGGAGCGACCGACATCGCGACACCGGTGCCGCGGTACCGCGGTGGCGCTCCGGCCGGCCGCGTCGGACCAGGCCTGCGAGACCGGGCCAGACTGTCGCGGCTGCCGCGCAGCGCGTGGTCCGGCACGTTGATCGGGCGCCCGACGTAGATATTGCCGCCGGTGCGCGGCGAGACTGTGTGAATGATTGTCATGAGCGTTCCTCCGGTCGACTAATTCTCGCTCGTGTGTTCGATGCTATCGCCTGTGTGTTCGAAGTACGAACATTTGAGCGAAGCGTGTCGCACGATCAAGACGCTAGAGCACACCACCGACAAGGTTCGTCAGTCCTTACCCCTGACAGGGAGCATCATGAAGGACAAATACCCGGTGTCCGCGCGAGTTACACATTTGTGATTCACCCGTATTGACTCAGCGCGACACGCCTGTCGAACACATGTTTGATTATCGGGTCGCGGGCGGCTACATTCAGTGCCATGAGCGACAGCAACGACACCTCATCCGCTACCGCGGGCGGAGGCTTGCATTCCGTGAAGTCATCGCTTACCGAGCGGCAGCGCACCATCTTGGACGTCATCCGCGCCTCGGTCACGAGCAGGGGATATCCCCCAAGCATTCGGGAAATCGGCGACGCCGTCGGTCTTACGTCGACATCTTCGGTGGCTCACCAGCTGCGCACCCTCGAGCGCAAGGGGTACCTGCGCCGTGACGCGAACCGTCCTCGAGCCGTCGACGTCCGCAGCGCGGACGACGTGGCCGCAGCCGCACCCGTGACTGATGTCGCAGGCTCGGACGCCCTGCCACAGCCGACGTATGTTCCGGTCCTGGGGCGCATCGCGGCCGGTGGACCGATCCTTGCCGAACAAGCTGTCGAAGACATCTTCCCGCTGCCTCGCGAGTTGGTGGGCGAAGGCACGTTGTTCCTGCTCAAGGTGGTCGGCGACTCGATGGTCGAGGCCGCGATCTGCGACGGCGACTGGGTCGTTGTGCGGCAACAGAACGTCGCCGACAACGGCGACATCGTCGCGGCCATGCTTGACGGTGAGGCCACGGTGAAGACGTTCAAACGCGCGGGCGGTCAAGTGTGGTTGATGCCGCACAACCCGGCGTACGACCCTATCCCCGGCAACGACGCGACCGTGCTCGGCAAGATCGTCACGGTGATTCGCAAGGTCTAGCGCCGGGCGCCTCAGTCGGCCTTGATGAAACCGTTGGCTCGCGCGACTTCTTCGCTGGACAACCAGAATTCCGCGATTGTGTCGTCGTAGAGCACGCTGCTGGGCGTGTAATACAAACCAAAGCGGGCACTGGCCTTGATCGGATATCCGTCAGGCGCCTGGTATGGGTCGTCCAGCGGCGGGTGGATCGTCGGGCGCCGGGCCGGGACTGGCTCCGCGTTTGCAAATTCCGCAGCATCGTCAGCCTCGAAGGCTGCGTGCCGTCCGGCTCTCGCCTCACTATCGGAAGCAAATGCGTCCGGATCCGGGGCGGTGTGAGGAACAGCGAGATCCCGATAGGGGGCGTCCGCACCCTCCGCGTAGCCCGCATCCGGAGGAGTTCGCGGGACAGCCACATCCCGATAATCCTCGTCCGGATAGCCGTCGTCCGGATAGTCGTCGTCCCCGTAGTCCTGGTCTGGGTAAATGCCATCCGCAGCGGCACCGGCCTCGGCAAGATCGTGCTCTGACACAACGGGAATCGTTGTGGTGTCGACCGCGTCGGGGTCTTCATCGTCGAGCCCGAAATCCTCAGGCGCGCCGTCGTCGACCCCAGCTCGCGACCAGCTGATTCTGGCCGCGGACTCGGCGTCGTCATGTACCCAGCGCCCGTCGGCTGCCAGCTCGTAGCCACCGTCCACGTCGCGATCAGGGTTGTAGGCGCCGTCCTCACGGCCATCCTCACGGTCTAAGCCACGGGCGGCGCGACGACGGCGGCGCCACCCGAACGCCACGAACCCCAGCAACGCGACCAGCACCAGCAGCGGAATGATGGCCAACAGGTACCACCAATGCCACGCGAACTCCTTGGCATGCGCGGGCATCGCTGAAGTACTCGGCTGGTTCTGCCCTGGCACCTGCAGGCCGGACAGCAACGGCGCCAGGTTGGCCGGGTCAGTGGTGAATGAGTTTTTCGCGCGATTCCACGAGATCTTGCCGCCGGTGAACTTCTGCGAAACCACGTCGCCGTCGACGGCCTGATCGCCAACCGGTGCGCCGAGCTTTCCGCTGGGACCGCGGAGTTTGTCCCACGCGGCCTTCATAGCTCCGCGCACGACGAATGCGCCGTGGTCCGGGGTCCAGAAGATCATCGGCTTGTCGGCAGCCGAGAACGTGACGATCCGGCTCGAAGGTGCGATACCGCCGTCAGCCTCGTTGGCTGCGGGGAAACCGAGGTCGCTGCCGACCGGCCCGCCCAGCGACTCGTACTTCGCCAGGATGTCGCTCTCGACGGCACTCGCGCCGGTGGCCGGGCTGTAATACACCTTGCCGCCGGCGAAGTCCTGAACAACCCCATCACCGCCGATGGAATACTGCGCACCCTGCTTGAGGCCCAGCGGACCGCTGGCGCCACCGGCGGCACGCCACGCCATGCCGATGGCCACGGTGGGATCGATCGTTACCTGCAGGCCCTTCAGCTGGTCGGCCAGCGCCGCAGGGTTGGTGGTGAACTCCTTGGTTTTCGCGTTCCAGGAGATCTGACCGCCACTGAATTTCTGAGAGACAACGTCGGAGTCGTAGGTTTCATCCGCTGTTGGGGCACCGAGTACGCCGCCCGAGCTGCCGAGTCTGTCCCACGCGGCGTTCAGCGCGCCGCGCACTGCGAACGCGCCGTGATCGGGTGTCCAGAAAATCACCGGCTTGTCGCTGGCGGAAAAGGTGGCCACCCGGCTGTCGGGTCCCGCGAGGCCGGGAACTTCGTTGATGGTCGGGAACCCTAGGTCGCTGCCGGCGGGACCGCCCAGCGACTCATATTTGTCCAGGACCGGCCCGAAAGCGTATTTGGCGCCGGTAGCCGTGGTGTAGAACATCTTGCCGCTGTCGAAGGCCAGGGCGAATCCGTCGGCGACGGGGTAGACGTCGCCTTTCCTGGCGCCGAGCGGTGAGGTGTCACCACCGGCTTTCTCCCACGCGGCCATGATGGCTGCCTCGGCGTCGCCGATCGGAGACGCAAAAGCGGCGGGGGCCAGCAATGCGGCGGCCATCATCGTGGTCGCCAAGCTGACCAGCGCTCGCCCGACAAGCCCGCGCAATTGACCTCCCTGCCCGTTCACCAAGCCTCCCAGCCAGACCCAGCCAGCGGGTAGTACCGCATCCAAGGGGCAGTTACCCCTTTACGGTCCCGATTATCGCCGGGCTCGCATAACTTTGCGCTAACCAACGATAATTGCGAAGTGATTTCGCGAATAGTGCGAAAACGGATACCGTGCCGATGTCGAAATGTTGCCAAGTCAGACCCGTATCGCGACCAATCAGTCGGCCGGCCCCTCGAAGCTCGAGTTACCGCGCCGCCGACCACGGCGTGTCTGCAGCCGTTGACTTGCGCGGAATACATGCGATGACGCTACTCGAGGGCATCAGCCGGTAAGTGATCTACCCGACAATTCGGCCATTCCGGTCATTTCAATGGTTAGCGATATTGTTTACGCAGCCTGGACAGGCCGCATTCCGCTCAGCGGCCAAAAGGGCCACTATCACGCGACCTAGACACCCAGGCTGCGCCCGATGATCTCTTTCATGATCTCGGTTGTTCCACCGTAGATCGTCTGCACCCGCGCATCGAGGTAGGCGCGGGCGACCGGGTATTCGCGCATGTAGCCGTACCCGCCGTGCAGCTGCAGACAGCGGTCGATCAGGTGCACCTGCTTCTCCGTCGAGTACCACTTGGCCATTGCGGCCTGTTCGGCCGTCAGCTTCTTCTCGAGGTGCAATCGGATGAACTCGTCGACCATAATGCGCACCGCGGTGGCCTCTGTCGACAGTTCGGCCAGTACGAAACGGGTGTTCTGGAAGCTGCCGATGGGCTTGCCAAAGGCTTTGCGCTCCTTGGTGTATTGCACGGTCATTTCGAGCACGTGCTCCATGGCAGCGGCGGCCATAATGGCGATACCGATGCGTTCCTGTGGCAGGTTCTGCATCAGGTAAATGAACCCTCTGCCCTCTTCGCCAAGCAGGTTTTCGACTGGAACCTTGACGTCGGTGAACGACAATTCGGCGGTGTCCTGCGCGTCCAGTCCGATCTTGTCCAGATGGCGGCCGCGTTCGAAGCCTTCCATCCCGCGTTCGACAACGAGCAGCGAAAAGCCCTGCGCGCCCTTGTCGGGATCGGTCTGCGCCACCACGATCACCAGGTCGGAGTTGATGCCGTTGGTGATGAACGTCTTTGATCCGTTGAGCACGTAGTGATCACCCTGTTTGACTGCGCGAGTCTTGATGCCTTGCAGGTCGCTGCCGGTTCCCGGCTCGGTCATCGCGATCGCGGTGATCAGTTCCCCAGTGCAGAACCCCGGCAGCCAGCGCTGCTTCTGCTCTTCGTTCGCCAGGTCCAGCAGGTACGGCGCCACGATGTCGTTATGCAAGCCGAAACCGATCCCGCTGTAACGCCCGGCCGTGGTTTCTTCGGTGATGATCGTGTTGTACCGGAAATCCGGGTTTCCGCCGCCGCCGTACTCCTCGGGAACGGCCATGCCGAGGAAGCCCTGTTTGCCGGCTTCGAGCCACACGCCGCGGTCGACGATCTTCGCCTTTTCCCATTCGTCGTGATGCGGCGCGACATGGCGGTCCAGGAAGCCCCGGTAGGACTCGCGGAACAAATCATGCTCGGGCTCGAAAAGAGTGCGCTGGTATTTGACGGCACTGCTCATGGGGGGTACGACCTCCGGCGATCCGGCGAATGATTTCTCTGCCCGCCCAAGATATACCAACCCAACGGTTGGTAGGCAATCGACTAGGGAGTGCCGAACTCGCGCAGGCTGGCGGCCAGCGCCACCGGAACCCGGGCCCTGATCCGGGTTCCCTCAGAGGTGTGCTCCGCCTGTTGCACCCGCCCATCGGCGTGCACGCGAGACACCAGGTCGCCGCGGCTGTACGGAATCACCACATCCACCGCGGCATCAGTGGGCGCCGCAAGCTCGGCAATCCGCCGCCGCAATGCGTCGATGCCATCGCCGGTGCGTGCCGAGACGAATACGGCGCCGGGCAGCACGTGGCGGAGCTTGGCCAGCGCCAGATCGCTTGCGGCGTCGATCTTGTTGACCACCAGCAACTCCGGGGCCCGATCCGCGCCGTGCTCGGAGATGACCTCCGAGATCACTTGCCGGACCGCGTTGATCTGGCCCAGCGGGCTGACGTCAGAGCCGTCGACGACGTGCACCAACAGGTCGGCGTCGACGACCTCTTCCAGCGTGGAGCGGAACGCCTCGACCAGCTGGGTGGGCAGATGCCGGACGAAGCCGACGGTGTCGGTGAGCACGACGGGCCGACCGTCTTCCAGCTCCGCGCGGCGGGTCGTCGGTTCCAGGGTGGCGAACAGCGCGTCCTGCACCAGCACCCCCGCCCCGGTCAGCGCGTTGAGCAAGCTGGACTTGCCGGCGTTGGTGTAGCCGACGATGGCGATTGACGGCATGTCGCTGGCCAGCCGACGGGTGCGCTGGGTGTCGCGGGCCTGTTTCATCCCTTTGATCTCGCGGCGTAGCTTCGACATCCGCTCGCGGATGCGGCGCCGGTCGGTTTCGATCTTGGTTTCACCCGGACCACGGGTGCCCACCCCGCCGCCGCTGCCGCCAGCGCGGCCACCGGCCTGCCGGGACATCGACTCGCCCCAGCCACGCAGTCGCGGCAGCATGTACTGCATCTGGGCCAGCGACACCTGCGCTTTGCCTTCCCGGCTGGTGGCGTGCTGGGCGAAGATGTCCAGGATCAGCGCCGTGCGGTCGATGACCTTCACCTTCACGGCCTTTTCCAGCGCGTTCAGCTGCGCCGGGGACAGTTCACCGTCGCAGATGACGGTGTCGGCGCCCGTCGCCACTACCACGTCACGAAGCTCGGCCGCCTTGCCCGAGCCGATGTAGGTCGACGGATCCGGCCGGTCACGGCGCTGGATGAGGCCTTCGAGCACCTGCGAACCGGCGGTTTCGGCCAGGGCAGCCAACTCGGCCATGCTGGCCTGGTTGTCGGCGGCATTGCCTTCGGTCCACACCCCCACCAGGACCACTCGTTCCAGCCGTAGCTGGCGGTACTCGACCTCGGAGACGTCGGCAAGCTCGGTCGACAGCCCGGCGACCCGGCGCAGTGCCGCCCGGTCGTCGAGCGCGAGTTCGCCGGTGCTCGGTACTGCGTCGCGAGAGGCAACAGGATCTGGGAAGCCCGTGTCGGGCGATTCTGGATATGTCATGGCCTGTATCCGATAGTGGCACGTTGCGACCGGCCGCGCAGCCGAATAATCCGGTGCCGCCTCAAATCTGAGCGCTCCGCGTCATCCTTGGGTACTCCACCAAGCGTCGGCGAGCTCGCCGCGGGCCACCAGCACCGACGGCCCCCGCAAGAAGCTGGTCGCGTCGGTGACGGTGACGGTGACGTCGCCGCCCGGCACCCGCACGGTCAGCGTTCCGGTATCGGCACCCGCACTGGCCAGCGCGGCGACCGCGGCCGCGACCGTTCCGGTGCCGCACGACCGGGTCTCACCGACCCCGCGCTCGTGCACTCGCATCCGGACCACTCCGCCCGCCGGCGCGGTGAGGACTTCGATATTGACCCCTTCGGGAAACTGCGCGCGGTCGAAGTGCACGGGCGCCCCCACATCCAGCGCCGCCAGCTCCTCGATAGTCAGCCCAGTATCCACGCACGCCAGGTGCGGGTTGCCGACGTCGATGGCAATGCCGCTGAACCGCCGACCGCCGACGATTGCTTCGAAGGCTTCTCCCCCGCTGCCCAGCCGGTTGGCCTTGCCCATGTCGACGGTGACGTCGGCGTAAGTCTGATCGACCTGGTGCAGCGTGACCAACCGCGGGCCGGCCAGCGATCCGACGACGAACTCGTCTCGGAATTCCAGGCCCGAGGCGCGCAGGTAGTGCGCGAACACCCGCACGCCGTTGCCGCACATCTGCGCGGTCGACCC
>Ga0182012_10006812_pt1 | contig 11569 bp, 9 predicted proteins | sample 612S2SmetaG_FD_120486 | JGI IMG/M metagenome (GOLD analysis project Ga0182012, IMG submission 120486) | Permafrost microbial communities from Stordalen Mire, Sweden - 612S2S metaG | ecosystem: Environmental > Terrestrial > Soil > Wetlands > Permafrost | place: Sweden: Stordalen | collected...
GAACGCGCGTGAGTTTTGAAATTGCCGCGAAGAGGCTCGGCGCGGATACGGTTTCCATCGCCGCGCAGGGATCGAGCGTTTCGAAAGGCGAGTCGCTGGTCGATACGCTGAACACGCTTGTCGCCATGCGGCCCAACGCAATCGTCATGCGGCATGCGGCGTCCGGCGCTCCCCGCTTTCTCGCGCGTCACCTGCAGATCCCGATCGTCAACGCGGGGGACGGCACACACGAACACCCCACGCAGGCTTTGCTCGACGCGCGTACTATCCTCGATCGGCGCCCTTCCCTCGAAGGTCTGCGCGTCGCCATTATCGGCGACATCGCGCACAGCCGCGTGGCCCGCTCCAACGTCCATCTGCTGGCGAAGTTCGGTGTGGATATCGTGCTCTGCGGGCCGCCGTCGCTGCTTCCGCCGGAGCTTTCGCAACTCGCGCCCGGCGTTCGTCTTTCTTATGACATGACGGATGCCATTCGCGACGCTGACGTCATCATGATGCTGCGCGTGCAACTCGAACGCGCGCATGAAGCGCCTATGGCCGCGGGAGAATATTTTCGCTTTTACGGTCTGCGGCTCGAACACCTCACGCTCGCTAAGCGCGAGGTGCTTGTGATGCACCCCGGCCCTATCAATCGCGGCCGCGAGCTGAGTTCGGAGGTCGCCGACAGCCAGCGCTCCGTAATTCTGAATCAGGTGGAAAACGGCATAGCGGTCCGCATGGCCGTGCTGGAGCGCATTCTGGGCCCGGGTGCCTGAAGACGTTCATTACGATGTGCTGGTCGCGGGAGGCGGCAACGCGGCTCTCTGCGCCGCGCTAACCGCGAGTGAATCGGGGGCGCGCGTTCTCGTTGTCGAATCCGCGCCGCCCGAGTTTCGCGGAGGAAACAGCCGGCATACCCGTAACATGCGCTGCATGCATACGGGCCCGTCCGACGTCCTGACCGGCGCTTATGCCGAAGAAGAATACTTCAAGGACCTGCTCGGCGTCACCGGCGGCCAGACCGATGAACAACTCGCGCGCCTCGCCATCCGCTCTTCGCCTGAGTGCGCCGCCTGGATGAAACAGCACGGCGTCCGGTTCCAGCCGGCGCTCGGCGGAACGCTGCATCTGGATCGCACGAATGCTTTCTTCCTCGGGGGCGGCAAGGCGCTTCTCAACTCGTATTACGCCTCGGCCGAAAAACGCGCCATCGCCATCCTCTATAACGCCGAAGTCACCGGCCTGAAGATCGAGGGCGCAATATTCCGCAGTGCGACCGTTCTGGTGAAGGGCGAACCCGTCGAAATTCGCGCCCGGACAGCCATTCTTGCCTCGGGTGGATTCGAAGCGAATATCGAATGGCTGAAGGAAGCCTGGGGCGATGCGGCCGGGAACTTTCTGATTCGCGGCACCCCTTACAACAAAGGCAAGGTCCTGAAGCTGATGCTGGAGCAGGGCGCCGAATCGGTCGGCGATCCGACCCAGTGTCACGCCGTCGCCATTGACGGACGCGCGCCGAAGTTCGACGGCGGCATTGTCACGCGTCTCGATTGCATACCGCTCGGCATCGTCGTGAACCGCTATGGCGAGCGCTTTTACGATGAAGGCGAAGATCTGTGGCCCCGCCGCTATGCCATCTGGGGCCGTCTCGTCGCACAGCAGCCGGATCAGATCGCCTGGTCCATTCTCGATTCGAAAGTTGTCGGACGCTTCATGCCCTCCGTTTTTCCCCCTGTAACGGCGAAGAGCATTCCCGAACTGGCGGCCAATCTTGGACTGCCGGTCGACGCAGTGGATACGACGGTGCAGCGCTTCAATGCCGCGGTGATTTCCGGCACCTTCAATCACAACGCGCTCGATGATTGCCGCACACAAGGACTGACGCCGCCAAAATCCCACTGGGCGCAAGCCATCGACGCCCCGCCCTACCTCGCCTATCCGCTGCGCCCCGGCATCACCTTCACCTATCTGGGCCTTCGAGTCACTGAAAAAGGCGAAGTGCGTATGCAGGGCGGCCAGGCAACTCCAAATATATTCGCGGCCGGAGAAATCATGGCGGGCAACATTCTCGGCAAGGGCTATCTCGCAGGCCTCGGCATGACAATCGGCGCCGTCTTCGGACGCATCGCCGGAAAGGAGGCTGCGCGTGCCGCTTTACGATAATGCGATTCCCGAGGGCGAGCGCCTGATGACGATCTGCAACGCCTGCCGTTACTGCGAAGGCTATTGTGCCGTCTTCCCCGCGATGGAACGCCGCCGGCAATTTACCGGCGCGGATCTCGACTACCTCGCCAATCTCTGTCACAACTGCGCGGAGTGCTACTACGCCTGCCAGTACGCGCCGCCGCACGAATTCGCAGTGAACGTTCCCAAAGCGCTCGCCGAGATTCGCCTCCAGTCGTACAAGAAATTCACCAGGCCGCGACCTCTCGCGAAATTATTTGACCATCAAGGCCTGGTCGCAGCGGTGGTCATTGTACTGGGATTACTCCTCGGCACGACGCGCGCGAACCGCTTCGTCGCCGGAGGAAATTTCTATGCCGTCATTTCCCATCGTGCGATGCTCCTTGGCTTCGGCCTGGCCAGCGCGCTGGTCGTCTCCGCCTGGCTGGCGGGATTCGTGCGCTTCTGGAATGAGTCGGGCGAAGGTTTCGCCACGCTACTGCGGCCTCGCGCGCTGGCCAGGGCGATCAACGACGTTCTGCATCTCAAATATCTGAGCAATGGCGGCACCGGCTGCACCTATCCTACAGAGCACCATTCGCAGTCGCGACGCTGGTTCCACCACCTGACTTTCTACGGTTTCATGCTCTGCTTCGCATCCACCTGCGTTGCCGCTATCTACGATAATTTCCTGGGATGGAAAGCGCCCTACCCTTTGTTAAGCCTGCCCGTTGTACTCGGAACCCTCGGCGGCGCCGGACTTTTGATCGGCCCCGCAGGCCTCGCCGCCCTGAAGTTACGCCGGAACCGCATCGTTACGGACCCAACTCAGGACAGCATGGATCTGACGTTCATCGCGCTCCTCTTCGCCAGCGCCGCGACCGGGCTCGTGCTGCTGGCTCTGCGCGATACGCCGGAGATGAGCGGGTTCCTGGTGCTCCATCTCGCAGTAATCCTGGCGCTCTTCGCGATGCTACCGTACGGGAAGTTCGTACACGGAATCTACCGCACCGCCGCCCTCGTCCGATACGCTGTGGAGCGTATGCGCCCGCAGGCGCGGCGATAACAACGCGGTAGCCACCAGTCCCATAATCGCGGCGGCGGACAGCCAGGCCGCGGGCATCGCGCGGCTTCCCGTCAGGCGGATCAGCGCCGTCGAAACCGCCGGAGTGAACCCACCGAAGATCCCCGTTGCCAGACTATACGCCAGCGAAAAACCCGTCGTCCGCACGTTCTCCGGCATGATCTCCGCCAGGAAAGGCACCATCGCGCCGTTGTAACTGGCGAAGATCACGGAGAACCAAAGTTCCACTGTCAGCAGCTTATAAAAGGACGGCTGATTCACCAGCCAAAGATACAGCGGTCCCGCCGTGAGCAGAGCCAAAACACCCACGACCGCGAGTTGCACGCGCCGGCCCACCTTATCCGAAAGCGCTCCCATAATCGGCAACAGCACGAAGTTAGACGCGCCCACGCACAGCGTCACGATCAGGCTATCCGCGGTCGCCAGATGAAGCGCATAGCCTCCAAAGGTCGGCGTATAAGCCGTAATCATGTAGAAGGTGACCGTCGTCATGGTCGCCATCATCATGCCCAGAATCACGAGCCGCCAGTTCACCAGCATGGAACGCCAGATCTCGGAATTGGCAGGCCGGCGTTTGCGCGCCAGAAATACTTCGGTTTCCCGCAGCGAACTGCGCAGCCAGAAAAGAAACGGAATCAGCAGACATCCAATCAGCAGCGGCACGCGCCATCCCCACCGCGCTACCTGGTCCGGCGTGAGCGATGAATTGATCGCCAGTCCGAGCACCGCGGCAAACATGACGGCCACTTGTTGGCTGGTGGACTGCCAGCTGGTGTAGAAACCTTTGTGACCCGGTGTCGCGATCTCGGAAAGATAGATGGAAGCGCCGCCGACCTCTACCCCCGCGGAGAAACCCTGAATCAGCCGGCCCGCTACAACAAGCAGAGGACCCAGGATGCCGATCGAAGCGTATCCAGGCGTGCAGGCGATGGACAACGTGCCGACAGCCATCAGTCCCAGAACCACGATGAGGCCTTTTCGCCGTCCGTTCCGGTCGACATAATTGCCCAGCACGAGCGCTCCCAGCGGCCGCATGAGATAGCCCGCTCCGAATGTCGCCAGAGACAACATTAAAGACAGAAATTTGTTACTGCTGGGAAAGAACGTCTTGCCGATTTCAGTGGCGTAGTAACCGAAAACCATGAAATCGTACATCTCCAGAAAGTTGCCGACAGAGACGCGGATGACCGCCCCGGTTTTCGATTGACGCATTCTATTCGATCTCATCCTGACGGAAACCGTTCTGGAAAACAAGTTCTTCCAGCTTCGTTACCAAGCCGTGCCTTGTGGGGCGGGCAATCTTGCCTGAGGACTCGCTTTCCAGCGGGTCCTGCCGCCTGACAGGCGGCTGCAGCCAAAATTGGCCGCCCCACAAGCGTGTGTTCGAATGGAATTTCCGGGCACATGGTCGATCTTCGCGACAATCTTCGGCTGGCCGTTGACGCTGTTCGTGCGCACAAGATGCGCGCGATGCTGACCGCACTGGGTCTCACCATGGGAGTTGCCACGCTCATCACGGTCATGACTCTCGTGCAGGGCGCGAACCTCTATGTCGAAAAAAAGATCGCCAATCTCGGCACCAATGTGTTTCGTGTCGCAAAAACGCCCTTCGCGGTGGTCGACTTCACGGTCGTCGTCAAAGCGCTGAAGAACAAAAACATCGACTCGGGCGATCTTGCCGCTGTGGCGGACGAGTGCAGTGCCTGCGCGGCCGTCGGGGCATCCGCCAACGGCACGTTGTCCCTTCAATACCAAAACAAGCAGGTCGACGACACAACCATCTGGGGCTATACGCCCAACATGGTGGACATCGACACTCGCACCGTCGATCAGGGGCGCTACTTCACCGAGGGCGAGGACCGTCATGCCGCCTACGTCTGCCTGATTGGCGCCTCGGTAGTCGATCAGTTTTTTCCTGGCGTGAACCCGGTGGGACACATCATACGCACCGGTGCTCTGGAATTCACCGTCATCGGGACTTACGAAAAACTCGGCTCCGTACTCGGTCAGGATCAGGATAACTTCGTCGTAATCCCGTTGACAACCTACCTGAAAGTCCGGGGCTCGCGCTCTTCCCTGACACTCGAAATCAAGGCCGCCGAAGGCATGTTCAACAAGGCACAGGATGACGTCCGCGCGATCATGCGGTCCCGAAGACATGACCAGCCGGGTGCCGTAGATAGCTTTTTTATCGGAACGGCGCAAAGCTATATCTCGCTTTGGCAGAGCATCAGCGGATCGTTCTTCGCGGTGTTTGTGATGGTCAGTTCGATTTCCGCCATCGTCGGCGGCATCGTCATCATGAACGTCATGCTGGTGAGCGTTACCGAGCGCACTCGCGAGATCGGTATTCGCCGCGCCCTCGGGGCGACACAATCGGATATCCTCCGGCAGTTTCTCGCCGAAAGCCTGCTGCAATGTCTGATCGGCGGCGCCATCGGCATCCTGCTCGGCTTTGCCTGCGCACTCGCACTGCGCACATGGACTTCGTTTCCCGCCTCCGTGCAAACGTGGGTCGCGCTGCTGGGCGTGGCTCTGAGTTCCCTCATCGGCTTGTTCTTCGGCATCTATCCGGCGCGCAAGGCCGCTCTCCTCGACCCCGTTGCCGCACTGCGGACGGAGATTGGATGAGCCGCACGGAACTGATCGAAAACCTCTCCGTCGCCATGGATACTCTGCGCGCCCGCAAAGTGCGCTCCGCCCTCACCATCCTTGGCATCGTGATTGGCGTGACTTCAGTCATCTCGGTTGCCGCTATCGTCGACGGACTCAACGGTGTCGTCAAAGAACGCGTGGAATCGCTCGGTTCCCACACACTGTTCGTGACGCGCATCCCACCCAATCAAGGCCCCGGCCGCCTGCCCCAGAGAATCCGCATCCGCAAGGATCTGCGCGACGACGATGCCCGTTTCATTGAGGAAACCTGCCCCGCCGTGGCCTATGCCACCACCTTCGCCAATCGCATCAACTTCAACGATCAGGTAGATGAAGTTCGTTACGGCGACGCGCATGTGGAGCGATTCTTCCTGCGCGGTGTCGAGCCGGACTACGCCAAAGCGCTGCCCCTTTTCACCATCGCCGAGGGACGGTTCATCTCGCAATACGACCAGGATCACGCGCGAAACGTGATCGATATCGGGCGCGCCATCGCCGATTCGCTGTTCCCCAATATCGACCCCATCGGCAAACAGGTGCGCCTCGACGGCCGCTGGTATGAAGTCATCGGCGTCTTCGAGCCGGATCAGGGCCTGTTCTCCGGCTTTGGCGTCGACCAGTTCGCCTGCATTCCGATGAGCAACTTTCGCAAGAGCTTCCCCGAGATCACGGAGCGCTTCATCGCTGTCGCCGGGAAGGACGAGTTCTCCATGGGCGTCGTACGCGATCAGGTTGAGGAAGCCATGCGCCGCCGCCGGCATGTACCGCACAACAAGGACAACGATTTCGAACTCGCCGATCCCGATTTCCTCAGCAATCTCTGGAACCAGCTCACCGGCGCGCTGGTGCTGCTCACTGGCATCATCAGTTCTATCGGCCTTCTTGTCGGCGGCATTGGCGTGATGAACATCATGCTGATATCGGTCACGGAGAGGACCAGCGAGATCGGCCTGCGCAAGGCCGTGGGCGCCCGCAAGTCGGATATTCGCGCCCAGTTTTTGCTCGAAGCCATCACCCTTTCGGGCATTGGCGGCATTGCCGGCATCCTGCTGGGCGCGGCCATCGCCCTGATCGTGCGCACCGCGCTGCCATCCGTTCCCGCGACCGTCTCACCCTTCTGGGTCGTGCTGGGAGCAGCCATCTCCGTGGGCGTTGGCTTATTCTTCGGATACTACCCGGCAAACCGCGCGGCCAATCTGGATCCGATCATCTGCCTGCGCTACGAATAATCGATATATTGGTAGACACGACTTTAGTCGCGTTTTTGAAGGTCGCTTATGCCTGCATACAAATTCCGCGTTAACGACGGCTCGGTCACGGTCGATTCCTGGGATCCCGATCAGCCGCTTCTCTATGTGCTGCGCAATTCGCTTGGATTGCATGCGGCAAAATTTGGCTGCGGTCTGGGACAGTGCGGGGCCTGCACAGTGCTGCTCGACGGCAAGGCCGTCCGCTCCTGTCAGACTCCGGTCAAACAGGCAGCCGGACGCTCGGTCACCACTCTCGAAGGCCTCGGCACGCCGGAAAAGCCCCACCCCATTCAGGCCGCATTCATCGCCGAACAGGCCGCGCAATGCGGCTACTGCACGAACGGCATGATCATGTCGGCGAAAGCGCTGCTGGACCGCACGCCCCACCCTACGGCGGATCAAATTAAGGCGGACCTCGCCGGCAACCTTTGCCGGTGCGGCACTCACACGCGTATCCTGAACGCCGTAGCGCGCGCAGCCAAGGTCTAAGAGGACGCCATGCACAACGTCACTTCTATCTCCCGTCGCGGCATTCTCAAAGCCGGAGGCGCGTTGATCATAGGTTTCACTTTCAGCTCAGTCCTTCCAAAGCAAGCCCTCGCACAGAACGCTCCTCCGCCCCAGTTCGACGTGGACAGCTTCCTCGCCATTCATGAAGACGGCACCGTCACCATTCTCACCAGCCATGTCGATGTCGGCACCGGCATCTCCACCGCTCTTCGCCAGGCGGCGGCCGAAGAACTTGGCATTCCGTTCGAGCGCTTCACGCTGATTGAAGGCGATACCGCCACCACACCCGATCACGGCGGAACGGGCGGGAGTTCCGGCATTCCGCGAGGCGCTGCGGACATTCGCCGCGCTGCTGCCACGGCGCGCCAAGCGCTGCTCGATCTCGCCTCGAAACAACTCGACCGCCTCGCGTCTCAACTGACGATCGTTGCTGGCCAGGTGAGGCCCACGGCCGGCGGGCCCGGCATCAGCGTCGCCGCTTTGATCGGGGGCAAGCGCTTCTCGATGAAAGTCGATCCCAACGCCGCCCTGCGCGATCCCTCCACTTACACCGTCGTCGGTAAGCCGATTCTCCGCTCCGATGTTCCGCTCAAGTGCACGGGCCGCAACGCTTACCTCCAGGATTTCACTCTTCCCGGAATGCTCCATGGCCGCGTGGTCCGTCCATCCGCCATCGGCGCCCGACTTCTCACTGTTGATGAATCGTCCATCAGCAATATCCCCGACGTGCGCGTCGTGCGCATCGAGAACTTCCTGGGTGTCGTGGCCAAAGATGAATGGGCCGCTGTGCGCGCCGCCCGGGAATTGAAAGCCACGTGGAGCGATTCTCAAACCCTGCCCGGCAGCGGAGGACTGGAAAGTTACCTGCGTACGGCGTCCGTGGATCGCGACCAGATGGTTGTCAATAAAGGCGATGCCACGGCTGCATACTCCGGCGCCGCCAAGCGAATCTCCGCCACGTATTACTGGCCTTTCCAGAGCCACGCATCCCTTGGACCTTCCTGCGCCGTTGCCGATGTGAATGACTCCGGGACCACCATCTGGTCGGCGTCGCAGAATCCTTTCGGTCTGCGCACCAATCTCGCCAAGGTCTTTGGCATTCCGGCGGAAAAAGTCCGCGTTATTTATCTCGACGCTTCAGGCTCTTATGGCACCAACGGTACGGATGACGTCTCTGCCGACGCGCTGATTCTTTCGCAGGCCGTTCGTCAGCCCGTGCGCGTGCAGTGGATGCGCCACGACGAGCACGGTTGGGATCCGAAAGGACCTGCGCAATTGCTCGACATGCGCGGCGGCATCGATGCCAGCGGCAACATCGTCGCGTGGGACGCCGAAATGTGGGTTCCCGGCGGCCCGCCGGGCGATCGCGCGCTGGTGGGACCCGACCTCGCCGGCATGATGCAGGGTCACGGCCAGAACGCCGGCGCCATGACGCAGAATGCCGACCCGCCATACGCCGTCGCCAATATTCGCGTGCTGTCGCACAATCTGAAGGAAACTCCGCTGCGGCTCTCGAACCTTCGCGCACCAGGCAAAATCGCCAATGTGTTCGCGGCCGAAGGCTTCACCGATGAAATGGCCGTCGCCGCGAAGATGGACGCAGTCGCTTTCCGCCGCCGCGGTCTCACCGATCCGCGGGCCCTCGCCGTGATCGATCGCGTCACACAGATGATCGGATGGCAGCCGCGGCCCTCGCCTAACCCCGCAGCCGCCCAGGGCAACCTCCTCACGGGCCGCGGCTTTGCCTACATCCGCTACAAACAGGCCGAAAATTATGTGGCCATGGCAATGGAAGTTGCCGTCGAGCGTGCCACGGGCAAAGTAACCGTGCGCCGCGTGGCCTGCGCCCACGATTGCGGCCTCATCGTCAATCCCGATGGCCTGCGCAATCAGGTCGAAGGCTGCATTGTGCAGACCCTGAGCCGCAGCTTCCACGAGGAGGTTACGTTCGACCACGCCACCGTGACCAGCGTCGACTGGGGCAGGTATCCGATCCTGACCTTCCCGGAAGTACCCGCCATTGAAGTGGCGCTGATCGATCGGCCCGACCAATCCCCGGTGGGAGCCGGTGAGGCAGCGGGCGCTCCCGTGGCCGCCGCGCTCGCCAATGCCATTTTCGATGCGACCGGAGTCCGTCTGCGGTCGGTGCCGTTTACACGCGCCCGTGTAAAAACAGCCCTGGCTTAGTGGGTACCCATCACCCTACCGCTTCACGGCTTTGCCGTAGACTTCGATCCGGCCGACGTTGATCCATCCGCCCGAGCCATGCCCGGTTCCCGGCATCAGATCGACGAAACCCACTTCATCGACTTTGCTCAGGTCCGGATGCTCGATCCACGATGCCGCATCGCCGACCGGCCCATAGACTCCGGTCGTGACCACTCTCTCCGGGTCCAGCTTCACCCAGCGCATTCCGAAAAATGCGAATTCACTTTCGAGGAATGCGGTCGTTGAAGAGTCCGCATGATCGCCCACGAGGAACGTCCCGTCGGCGAGTTTCACCACTGGCCGGACAAGGTGAAATGCCGAGGCTCGGGTGACCCAGCGGACCTTCGCCAGGCCGGTCAGATCGACATAGTTGTTCTTGTCCCGAAGCGTCACCATAATAGGCGAGGTCACGAGCCCCGTCCACAGGTTAAGGGGCGCCGTGTCACTCCCGGGGGCGCCGGATATGGTCAGATCCCTGGCATCCGGCCCATAGGCTTTCAGCTCCAGGTTGGGGTTGGTCAAATTTTCCGGAAGTACCGGAACTTGCCCGTTTGTATTATGCGGTCGTTGCCATTCCTCTTTGAAAAACAGGGGCGGCACGGTGGGGGCAGGCCCGCGTCCCCCGCGTCCTGCTCCGCGACCTTCGCCTCGTGGCTGGCCGCTTTCTGTTGCGGGCTGCTGTGCAAATGCACTGCAGGCAACAGCCAAAACAATAATTGCTTTTAATCCGGTTCGTGACATGAAATCTCCTTCATTTTCAGATGAGTCCAAAAAGCCAGTGTACTCCAGATGCTTCGGAACGAACCGGCGGTAGTTTCCCGTACAGTTGTCCTCCGTGTGCTCAGAACAGGCTCGAAAGGAGTCCCGCTAAATGACAAAAGCAGGCATTCTAACGATTTTGACAGTGGCCGCGATGAGTTCCCTCTGTGTTCACGCTGCCGAGAGGGAAAGTAAGGTCACAGACAGGCTTGAAGCCGCCGGAGACGTTCTCCAGGACATGACGCACGAATCCGACAAGGGTATCCCGCAGGACTTGATGAATAAGGCGCGCTGCCTTGTGGTTGTTCCGGACATGAAAAAGGCGGGCTTCGTTTTCGGAGCCAAATACGGCCGTGGCTTTGCTATGTGCCGCCGCGAGGGTGGATCGGGTTGGTCCGCACCCGCCCCCATGCGTATTGAAGGTGGCAGTTTTGGCCTCCAGATCGGCGCTTCCGAACAGGACGTTATCCTGTTGGTGATGAACGATCGTGGCATGAAACATTTGCTCAGCGATAAATTCACACTTGGCGGAGATGCCTCAGTCGCCGCCGGCCCGGTCGGACGCGATGCGGCTGCGCAGACCGATGCGGAGTTGCATGCTGAGATGTTGTCCTGGTCGCGTTCGCGCGGCATCTTTGCGGGACTAACCCTCGAGGGTGCTACGTTGCGCCCCGATCATGACTCCATTAAAGAACTTTACGGGCGCGGCTTTACCAATAGAGATATTCTGGCGGGCGATGCGAAGCCCCCGGCCGGTGCCGACAAGCTGAAAAACATTCTGGATCGGACTTCAGCTCGCCGCGACCGTTAGTTTTTTACCTGCTGGGTTGAAGGGGGCAGACAGCCTCCCTGTTCTTTAGAACGATTTGGTGAGCCGGGCCGGGCTCGAACCCGAATACCTAACCCGGCGTAGCCGGAACCAAACAGGTCTGGCTATGATTTCGGAGTGGGGAACGAACTC
>Ga0182012_10006814_pt1 | contig 11566 bp, 10 predicted proteins | sample 612S2SmetaG_FD_120486 | JGI IMG/M metagenome (GOLD analysis project Ga0182012, IMG submission 120486) | Permafrost microbial communities from Stordalen Mire, Sweden - 612S2S metaG | ecosystem: Environmental > Terrestrial > Soil > Wetlands > Permafrost | place: Sweden: Stordalen | collected...
ATGCCGTTCGCGTCGATGTCGAAGGCGACCTCGATCTGCGGCACGCCACGCGGCGCCGGCGGGATGTCGACCAGCTGGAACTTGCCCAGCGTCTTGTTGTACATCGCCATCTCGCGCTCGCCCTGCAGCACGTGGATCTCGACCGACGGCTGGTTGTCGTCAGCGGTGGTGAAGATCTCCGACTTCTTGGTCGGGATCGTGGTGTTGCGCTCGATCAGGCGGTGCATGACGCCGCCCTTCGTCTCGATCCCGAGGGACAGGGGCGTGACGTCGAGCAGGAGGATGTCCTTGACCTCGCCCTTCAGCACGCCCGCCTGGACGGCCGCACCCACGGCGACGACCTCGTCGGGGTTGACGCCCTTGTGGGGCTCCTTGCCCGTGAGGGACTTGACGAGATCCTGGACCGCGGGGATGCGCGTCGAGCCGCCGACGAGGATCACGTTGTTGATCTCGCCGACCGTCAGCCCGGCATCCTTCACGGCCTGGTCGAACGGCCCCTTGCACCGGTCGACGAGCTCGCTCGTGAGCTCGTTGAACTTCGCCCTGGTGAGCTTCAGGTCGAGATGCTTCGGCCCGTCAGCGGTTGCCGTGATGAACGGCAGGTTGATCTGGGTCTCCTGGACCGTCGACAGCTCGATCTTCGCCTTCTCGGCGGCCTCCTGGAGCCGCTGCAGGGCCATCTTGTCCGCCGACAGGTCCACGCCCTCGGTGTCCTTGAACGTCTTCACCAGCCATTCGATGACCTTCTCATCCCAGTCATCGCCACCGAGGCGCGGGTCGCCGTGCGTGGACTTGACCTCGAACACGCCCTCTGCGATCTCCAGCACCGACACGTCGAAGGTCCCGCCGCCGAGGTCGAAGACGAGCACCGTCTGCTCGGTGCCTTCCTTGTCGAGGCCGTAGGCGAGCGCAGCCGCGGTCGGCTCGTTGACGATGCGCAGGACCTCGAGGCCCGCAATCTGTCCAGCTTCCTTGGTGGCGGTGCGCTGGGCGTCGTCGAAGTACGCCGGCACGGTGATCACGGCCTGGGTGACCGAGTCACCGAGGTACGACTCCGCGTCGCGCTTCAGCTTGCCGAGGATGCGTGCCGAGATCTCCTGCGGTGTGTACTTCTGGCCGTCGATGTCGACCGTCCAGCTCGTGCCCATCTGACGCTTCACGGACCGGATGGTGCGGTCCGGGTTGGTGATCGCCTGACGCTTGGCGACTTCGCCCACGAGGACCTCTCCGGTCTTGGAGAAACCGACGACCGACGGGGTCGTGCGCGCACCCTCCGCATTGGGGATGACGACGGGCTCGCCCGCCTCAAGGACACTCACCACGGAGTTCGTGGTGCCGAGGTCGATTCCTACTGCCTTAGCCATGTCAATGTCTCCTGTTTTCCGTTCGTGAACTCGATCAGGCCGGCCCTTCCGGCACGGCCACCGGGCCGTTGCAGACACTCTAGCAAACCTATGCCCCAACGTGTCAACTTTTCTAAACCACATGGCTGAAGTTCCATGGGCCTGCGGCGAACCGGTGCATCACCGCAGTTCAGCGCCCCTGTGCCGGGGTGGCATCCGACCGAAGCCACGCTCGGAAAGCGACCGCGGGGCGGTCCGGGGGCTTCGACGAGCTCTCGGAGCCACATCGATCCGTGCGTCGATACGGCTCCCCCGGCCGGATGGGTCTTGGGCGGTAGCAACATGACCCCGGTCACTCGGGCTCACCCGGGTGCGCGTGGCGTCAGGTGGATACGGTGCGGGAACACGAGCCGGAGGTGTCGAGTGACGCGTGGGCTGGTCGCAGCGGGCTGCATCGTGTCGGGGCTCGTCTTCGCGGCGTGCGGTTCGGGATCCCCCTCGAGCACGCCGCCGGCAAGCTCGACGACCACCTCGACAACGAGCACGACAGTCGTTGCCGAGACAGTCCAGAACCTCGTCGTCACAGCCGCGGTGCGCCAGTCGCTCCTCGCGGCCGGTGCAGCGCACCAGCAGCTCGCCGTATCCGACTACACCGGTCTCGCCGCCGGGGAGACCTACTACGCCTACGACGCCGCGACCGTGACCTACTGGGCGGGAGCAGCGCTCGACCCGTCCCCCACGTCACTCCAGGCGCAGGTCTCGAACCAGGATGACGGGTCCTACCTCCTCTTCTGGAAGCCGGCGGGCGGCAGCTGGCGGGTCTACGACGACGGACTCGGCGGCATCGGCACGACGCCATGCCCGATCGCGATCCCCGCGGGCGTGCGTGCGGCATGGCAGTGGTCCGCCGACGCGTGCAGGCCTCCGGGGATCTGACGACCCGTGTCGGGGCGCGGTCCTGGAGACCAGGGGGACTGGGCTTCCAGGACCAACCCCGCTCGGCGAGAAACAACCACGACCGGGGGACTGGCACCAGTGTGACAAACGGTCCTAAGAGCAGCCACTGAACGCACTGAGCGCCTGCTGTGTTTCGCATGAACCGTTCGTGACGCCGAGGCAACACGAATCGAACACGCGCCCGGACTATCGCCAGTCGTCGATGAGGAACGTGTCGCGGGTGTTGTATGCGGGCTCGTTGGGCCGTTGCATGGCGATGCCCTGCATCGACGTGCGGTACCCCTGCTCGGCCAGGACCCTCCATGCGCGCTCGCGGCCGGCATTCACACCGGCGACGACCATCGTCCGCTCGCGCTCCGCCGCAAGGACGCCGCACGCGTCGAGGAGTCGCGCAAATCGCAGCTCCGCGTCAGGTCCGGAGCGCACGGCACCGACCTTCACGTAGCACGCGCCGCTCCCGGCCTCGGTCCCTGATCCGATGTGGCACACCGCGAAGCCAGCCAACCCCGACTCGTCCTCGAGCAGGATGGTGTCGCCGAGGCCCTGCGCGGCCACGGAGGTGACCTCGATGCTCACATCAAGGCCGGGATAGATCGCGTCGGTCAGCGCGTGAACCTCGGCGACCGCCTTCGTGAGCCCGCGCGAGCCCCGGTCCGAGATGGTCGACCACCCCTCGCGCTCGATCGGTGCCTCGACGGGCTTGGTCATGATGGACGTGATGAAGCGCGGCCAGAAGCCGAACTTCTGGTACAGCGCGATGTGCTTGGGGCTCTGGGAGAACGTGAAGAGGCCGACGTTCCCGGTCCCCCATCCGTCGAACAGGTCCATCGTCGAGCCGAGCAGCTGCTGGGCGATGCGCCGGTCCCAGAGCTCGGGATCGACCGTGAGCGGACCGAGGAACCCGACGCTCCCCCAGTTCGCGGCGAAGATGGAGCCGACGATGCGCCCGTCGACCTCCGCCGCGAAGGCGGCCGACGGATTGGCCCGCCACCTCGTGGAGACGAAGTCGACGTTCGCGAAGAGGTCCTGGGGCTCACGGGCGCCGAGGAACGTCCCGAACGCCATGCGGAAGACCCGGTCGGCCTCGACCAGGTCATCCTCCACCAGCGGCCGCACGACCGCCCTCTCACCGACTCGCATCAGCGCCTCCTTCGGACCTACGTGGGTCTAGCACTGCACCGGGCGGTGGCGCCGGGACGAGCCCTATCGTCTCGGGTACGCCAGACGGCGGAGACGGACAGCGGAAAGGTCGCGCATGGCTCCGAAGTGGACGGTTGCAGACATCCCGGACCTCGCGGGTCGCACGGCGCTCGTCACCGGCGCCAACTCGGGCCTCGGGTTCGAGATCGCCTCGATCCTCGCCGAGCACGGGGCGCGGGTCCTGCTCGCGTGCCGCAACCAGGAGAAGGCGGGCGACGCGGCGGCGAGGATCCGCTCAGCGGAACCGGCCGGCACGGTCGAGGTCCGCCCGCTCGACCTCGCGAGCCTCCAGTCCATCGACGCGCTCGGCGACCAGATCCGCAGCGAGGAGCCGACACTCGACCTGCTTGTCAACAACGCCGGGCTCATGGGCGTGGACGCGGGTCGGACCGAGGACGGGTTCGAGACGCAGTTCGGCGTGAACCACCTCGGGCACTTCGCCCTCACGATCGACCTGCTGCCCGTGCTGCTCGCGACGCCGGGTTCACGGGTCGTGACGATGTCCTCGTTCGGGCACCGCATGGGTCGGATGCACTTCGGCGACCTGATGTTCGATGCGAAGTACGACCGGTGGGGCGCGTACTTCCAGAGCAAGCTCGCGAACCTGCTGTTCACCGCGGAGCTCCAGCGGCGCCTGGGACCCGAGGCGAACACGCAGGCGTTCACAGCGCACCCCGGCAACGCCCGCACGGACCTCGGCTTCGAGGGCAGCGGTGCCTCGAATTGGGTGATGCGCACCGCCGCGCGGTACGCGCAGCAGTCGGCGAGGTCCGGCGCGATGCCCGCTGTACGCGCAGCGACGGACCCGACCGCGATCGGAGGCGAGTTCTACGGGCCCCGCTTCCTCTACGCGGGCGCCACGCCCGTGCGCGAGACCCCGAGCCGCAACGCGCGCAACGCCGGGGACGCCCGGCTCCTCTGGACGATGTCCGAGCAGCTCACCGGTCACTCGAGCGACGGCGTCCTGCCCGCCCCCTGATCCGGGCGGGTGCGCTGCCAGGCGTGCGGCCCGAATGGCCGTGGCACGTCGCATCGGTACGCTGGGTGCATGGCAACCCTCGTGCTCCTTCGCCACGGGCAGTCCGAGTGGAACGAGCGCAACCTCTTCACAGGCTGGCAGGACGTCGGGCTCACCGAGCTCGGAGAGCGCGAGGCCAGCAGCTCGGGGAAACTGCTCGCGTCCGAGCCCGGCCTCGACCTGCGTGTCGTGCACACCTCCGTGCTCACCCGCGCGATCCGCACCGCCGAGCTCGCGCTCGCCTCGGCCGATCGCAGCTGGCTCCCGGTGCGTCGCAGCTGGCGGCTGAACGAGCGCCACTACGGGGACCTCACCGGCCAGGACAAGAAGGAGGTCGCCGACCGGTTCGGCATGGAGCAGCTGAAGCTCTGGCGGCGCAGCTACGACGTGCCGCCGCCGGCGATGCCCGACGGGGATCCCCGCCGGAGCGACGCCGATCCCCGCTACCGCGATGTCCCTGCCGACGCCCTGCCGGCCACCGAGTGCCTCGCCGACGTGGTCGTCCGTGCGCTCCCGTATTACGACGACGCCATCGTCCCGGACCTGCTCGCGGAGTCCTCGCGCGGCGGGGCGGTGCTGGTCGTCGCCCACGGCAACTCGCTGCGCGCGCTGCGGATGCACCTCGAGGGACTGGGCGAGGACGAGATCACCGGCCTCGAGATCCCGACCGGCATCCCGTTCGTCCTCGAGATGGACGACCGCCTGCGCGTGACGTCATCGCGGTACCTGGGCGACGCGGAGGCTGCTGCGAAGGCTGCCGAGGCGGTCGCCCGCCAAGCCGGCTGACCGAGGCCAGCCGGCTCAGCGGTCAGATCGCGTCTGTGCCTCGCTCGCCCGTGCGGACCCGCGCCGCGGCGTCGACGGGGAGCACCCACACCTTGCCGTCGCCGATCTTGCCGGTGGCGGCCGACTCCACGATCGCGTCGACGATCTCGTCGGCCTGGAAGTCGTCCACCAGGATCTCGACGCGGAGCTTCGGGACGAAGTCCACCTCGTACTCCGCGCCCCGGTACACCTCGGTGTGGCCGCGCTGGCGCCCGAAGCCCTGGACCTCGGTGATCGTCATGCCGCTCACACCGAGCGACTTCAGTCGCTCCTTGACATCGTCAAGCTTGAATGGCTTCAGGACTGCGACGACGAGCTTCACAATGCCCCCTTGTGGGTAGGAGAGAGGTTGTTCGGACGGTTGGTTGCCATCATTGCCTCGCGAACGAGCCGACCCGCTCCGCGAAGGTCTCGCGGGGGAACGCCTCCTCGTCGTGGATCGCCAGGTCCCCGATCTCGAGCACGTCGTCGGGCTCGCGCAGGCCGCGCATGACCAGCTTGACCACCTGGAGGATGATGAAGGTCGCGAAGGCGGTCCAGCAGATGATCCACACCGCCGCGAGGAACTGCTCCCAGAGCTGGTGGAACGAGCCCGTGTAGAAGTAGCCCCCGACGGAGAACGCCCCCGTCCCGTTGAAGTGCTTGCCCGTCACCCCGTACTCGGTCATGCCCGGGTCCGCCAGCAGGCCGACGAGCAGCCCGCCGACCAGTCCCGCGATGCCGTGGGTGTAGACCACACCGAGGGCGTCGTCGACCTTGGAGAAGGGCTTGACCTTGCTGAGGTAGTTCCAGGCGATCCAGACGATGGACGACGCGATGATGCCGACCAGGATCGCCCCGTAGCCGTTGACCCATCCGGCCGATGGCGTGATCGCCACCAGGCCGCAGATCATGCCGTTGATCGCGCCGAGGAACGTGGGCTTCTTCGCCTTGCTGAGCAGCATGTCCCAGCCGACCCAGGTGAGCAGCGCCGCCGCAGTCGCGACGTTCGTGTTCAGGACCGCGGATGCGGCGTCCACGCCCGCGTAGAACGGGTCACCGCCGTTGAAGCCGTTCCAGCCGAGCCACAGGATGCCGGCGCCGACCGCGACGAACATGAGGTTGTTGGGCACTCCGTGGTCCTTGTCGCGCTTCAGCCTCGGACCGATGACCCAGGCAGCGACGAATCCCGCGACACCGGCGGAGAGGTGGATGACGTACCCGCCCGAGTAGTCGACCGCGCCCTTCTGCGCGAAGAAGCCGCCGCCCCAGAGCAGCGCCGCGTTGATGCAGTAGACGAAGGTGATCCACAGCGGGATGATCAGCAGCCACGCCTTGAACTTGATGCGGCCGACCACGCTGCCGAGGAAGAGCAGCGGCGTGATCGCGGCGAAGACGACCTGGAAGTACGCGAACGTCGCTGTCGGGAAGTGGAACGGGATGAGCGTGTTGGCCCCTGACACGGCCTGGTTCTGCTCACCGAAGTGGCTCGTCATCGGCCAGAACTTCCCGACGAACCCGGACCAGAAGGAACCGGTCGGCCCGAAGTGGCTCTGGGGCCCGAACGCGAGGTTGTAGCCCCAGAGCACCCAGACGATCAGGGTGATCGAGAAGGCCGCGAAGGCCATGAACATCGTGTTCACCACCCATTTGCGCTGGAGAAGGCCCCCGTAGAGGACGGCGATCCCCGGAAGGCTCATGAGCCCCACGAGTGTCGCTGCCACCAGCTGCCAGGTGTTGTCCCCCGAATTCAGCCACGAGGGATAGGGAAGATATGTCGTCGCCAAGAAATGCACGCCATCTCCTTGTTCGTCAGGAAGGTCGAGGGCAGCGCTGACCTCGCGGAGATTCTGACGAAGGCGTGTTTCGGCCTCGTTAGCCCGGTGTTTCGGCTGTGTGAACTCCCCCGGCGTGCGGGGTGGCCGTGCCTAGCGACGCTTCGACGACCTGGGAGATGTCGAGGACCCGGACGTCGTCGCCACGGCCCTCGGCCTTCACGGCATCGTCCAGCATGATCATGCAGAAGGGGCACGCCGTCGAGACGACGTCGGCTCCGGTCCCGAGGGCTTCGATGGTGCGGTTGCGGTTGATCCTCGTGCCGAGGTTCTCCTCCATCCACATGCGCGCGCCGCCCGCCCCGCAGCAGAACCCCTTCTCGCGGCAGCGGCCCATCTCGACCTGGGTGACCCCGGGGATCGCAGCGAGCACGCCGCGGGGCTCGTCGAAGACGCGGTTGTGGCGGCCCAGGTAGCACGGGTCGTGGTAGGTGACGGTCCCCGAGTAGGCGTTCCCGGGCTTCAGGCGTCCCGACTCGACGAGGTGCTCGAGCAACTGTGCGTGGTGGATGACCTCGAACTGGCCGCCGAGGGCGGGGTACTCGTTCTTGATGGTGTTGAAGCAGTGCGGGCAGGTGGCGACGATTTTCTTGGTGCCGACGGACTGGAGCGTCTCGATGTTCGCCTTCGCCATTTCCTGGAACAGGTACTCGTTTCCCATCCGGCGCGCCGGGTCCCCCGTGCAGGACTCCTTCGGCCCGAGGATCGCGAAGGTCACCCCGGCGCGGTGCAGCATCCTCGCGGTCGAGACGACCTGCTTGCGCCCCCGCTCGTCGAGCGAGCCCGCGCATCCGACCCAGTACAGGTACTCGACGTCCTCTGGGATCGTGTCGGCGACGACCGGCACCTCGAAGTCGAGCTCGGCCAGCCAGTCGGTCCGCTTTGAGGCCCCGAGACCCCAGGGGTCGCCCTGGTTCTCCATGTTGCGCAGCAGGAGGCCGGCCTCACTCGGGAACCGCGACTCCATCAGCACCTCGTACCGGCGCATGTCGACGATGGCGTCGATGTGCTCGATGTCGACAGGGCACTGCTCCACGCACGCGCCGCAGGTGGTGCAGCTCCACAGCACATCGGGATCGATGACGGTGCCGACGAGCGTGTCGCCCTCGCCCTTCTCACCCTTGAGCAACTGCGCCGACGAGCTGAACATGTTGTCGCGCAGGTCCATGATGAGCAGCTTCGGGCTGAGCGGCTTGTCCGTGTTCCACGCGGGACATTGCGACTGGCACCGCCCGCACTCCGTGCAGGTCGAGAAGTCGAGCATCTGCTTCCACGTGAAGTCACTGACGTGCCCGACCCCGAAGACCGTGTCCTCGGTGACGTTCTCCATGTCCATATCGGGCGTCTTGTCGAGCCCGCCGAGCGCGCGCGGGCGCCGCGAGGCGGCGACATTGATCGGCGCCAGGAAGATGTGAAGGTGCTTGGAGTACGAGACGAAGACGAGGAACGAGGTGATGACCGCGATGTTGAGGAGCAGGAAGATCGTCTCGATCGCGCTGTTCGCCGTGTAGCCGAGCGGTGCGATCCAGCCCGCCACCGCGCGGCTCGCGAACGTCCACCTCGAGTCGCCGAACGGGAAGTGGCCGGTGTTTATCTGGGCCGCCCGGTAGACGAGGAGCGTGACGATCACGGCGCAGATGTAGACGAGCACCAGCCATGCCGCCCCCGTGTGGGAGCCGTAGAAGCGGCTGTAACGCTGCTTGCGCGCCGGCGAGTTGCGGATCCGGATGACCGTGAAGACCGCGAGGCTGACGAGCACGGCGACTGCGAAGAAGTCCTCGAGGAAGCCGACCCACGCCTCGGTGCCGATCACAGGGATGTGGAAGCTGCGGTCGAACAGCGCGCCGTACGCCTCGATGATCGTGAGGAGCAGGACCGTGAAGCCCCACATGGTGAAGAAGTGCGCCAGGCCCGGCACCGTCCATTTCAAGAGCTTGCGTTGCCCGGCGACCTCGACGACCTCTGCTTCGGCGTGCCGGCCGAAGCCCTGCCAGCGCCCTGGCGCCGGTGCCCCCGTCGAGATCAGGCTCTTCAGCCACCAGAACCGGCGGCCTGCGATCGCGAAGCACACCACGGTCACGAGGAGGCCGATCACGATCCTCGTCGCCATCATCGCGGTGCCCTCTTCTCTGCGGGTGACTGCATGTGGTTCAGTTTGCCGTGTTGCGGCGGAAGTTCTCGGCGTACCGGCTGGGCGTCGGCCCGCGCTGCCCGAGGTACTTCGAGTTCAGGCCGCTCGAGCCGTACGGGCGATCGGCCGGCGTCGTCATCTGGAAGAAGCTGATCTGCCCGATCTTCATCCCCGGATACAGCGTGATCGGGAGGTTCGCGACGTTGGAGAGCTCCAAAGTCAGGTGCCCGTCCCACCCGGCGTCGACGAAACCCGCGGTCGAGTGGATGAGGAGGCCCAGCCTCCCGAGTGAGCTCTTTCCCTCAAGCCGTGCGACGAGGTCGCTGGGGACCTTGACCCGCTCGACCGTGGCACCGAGCATGAACTCGCCGGGATGCAGGATCAGCGGACCCTCCGGCCCGACATCGACGAGCTCGGTCAGGTCCTCCTGGTCCTCGCGGACGTCGATCACACGCGACGTGTGGTTGCGGAAGAGCCGGAAGTACTGGTCAACATGGAGATCCACTGAGGAAGGTTGGATGCACTCCTCACCGAGCGGATCGATGACGATCCGACCGGCCTCAATGGCTTCACGGATGGACCGGTCAGAGAGAACCATGGCGCGTGAAGGCTAGTCTTTGGAAGCTCTGCGGGCGTAGTTCAGCGGCAGAACATCAGCTTCCCAAGCTGAGAACGCGGGTTCGATTCCCGTCGCCCGCTCCATGTGGGGTGTATCCCGATTAGTGGACCAGCCTCATGAGAGTTCGGCTGGTTGGTTGTTTGAGTGTAGAAGTTCGAACTCGGCCGGCACCGAGGCCGCGACGGCCACACCGTCGTCGTCGGCGTAGGCGTGGGCGATCTGGTACTGCGACTCACACTGCTCGATCGACGCCCGGCGGATAGCTGGATTCGGGTCGGCATCGGGGAGGACGGGCATAGGGCGCTGCAGACTCCATGACGACTCCTCGCGATCCGTTCGGCCCGCTCGTCGCGACCACGAGGTCCCGACGCCCGCGCGTGACCGGTCACATTACAAGAGCGCCCGCACTCCTGGCAGGGAAAAGCGGTCGCCGCACGTCGCTCGCGGGGACCGCCTGGCTTGACGACAACAGCAGCACGGGACGACCGTTCGCACGCGAGCGAGCGGGCGCCGATGGCCGGCTCGTGAACCAGTGCGCTGAGGAACGACACACTTGGTCCGGCGCATGCACACTGCACCTGAGCCCTCGCAACGCACGTCGCGTGCGGGCCTAGGGCTGCGCTGTGTCTGGCGGGACCACGGCGGCCTCGGGGGTGTGTGCATCGCGCTCGAGCGTCGTGCGGGATGTGGAGTGCGTGAGCTGCTCGATCAGATCGCGGACTCGTCCCTCGATCTCGTCACGTATGACGCGCACGTCGCCTTCGGATCGGCCAGCGGGATCCGTCAGTTCCCAGTCGACGTAGCGCTTGCCCGGGTACACAGGGCACGCGTCGCCACAACCCATCGTCACGACCACATCGGCGGCGAGGCCCATCTCCTCGGTGAGCCTTCGCGGGGTCTCGTTGGAGATGTCGATCCCCTTCTCCCTCATGACGGCGATGACAGCGGGGTTCAGTGACGCTCCCGGATCGGATCCGGCGGAGTGGATCACCACCCGCTCGCCGCCGATCTCGCGGGCGAAGGCGGCGGCCATCTGGGATCGCCCGGCGTTGTGCACGCAGAGGAAGAGGATCGTGGGGTGCTCGATGGTCATCGCGTCCCTCCGTGTCGCGCTCACGGCGCCCCTGTGGCCGCCGGGTCGTGTTGGCGCGGCATGACGATGCGCGCCGCATCCGCATGCGTCACCCCGGGAAAGAGCGCCCGGATCAGGACGTAGCCGACGACGCCACCCACGATCTCTGCCGCGATGAACGATGGGACCGAGGAGGGCGCGATCCCGGCGAACGTGTCGGAGAACATCCTCCCGACCGCGATCGCGGGATTCGCGAAGCTCGTCGAACTGGTGAAGAGGTAGGCGGCTCCGATGTAGGCGCCGACGGCCGCCGGGGCCGTGGCCCCCCTGCCCGATCGGGCGAGGGCGAAGATCACGAGGAGGAGCCCGGCCGTGGCAATGACCTCCGACAGGAAGTGCGCCGGTGTCGCGCGATGGTGCGTTGAGATGGAGATCGCCGGCAGCGAGAACATCACGTTCGCGATGACCGCCCCGCTCACGCAGCCAGCGATCTGGGCTGGCACGTAGGCGAGCGCGTGGCGCCACGAGATCCCACCGAACGCCGCGTCCACGAACGAGACGATCGGGTTGAAGTGCGCGCCCGAGAC
>Ga0182012_10006817_pt1 | contig 11565 bp, 6 predicted proteins | sample 612S2SmetaG_FD_120486 | JGI IMG/M metagenome (GOLD analysis project Ga0182012, IMG submission 120486) | Permafrost microbial communities from Stordalen Mire, Sweden - 612S2S metaG | ecosystem: Environmental > Terrestrial > Soil > Wetlands > Permafrost | place: Sweden: Stordalen | collected...
CACCAGGCGCTTGATCTTGCGGCGCATCATGTCTCGCTTGAGCGACGAGAGGTGATGGATGTAGAGCGTGCCGTTCAGGTGGTCAATTTCATGCTGGAAGGCCCTGGCCAGCAGGTCCTCGCCAGTCTTTTCGAACCATCTGCCGTTCAGGTCCTGGGCGCGAATGGTGACCTTCTTGGAGCGGGCAAGCGTTTCGCGGAAGTCGGGGATGGAGAGGCAGCCCTCGTGGCCGCTCTGCTTGCCCTCGGTGTTGATGACCTCGGCGTTGGCCAGCACGATGCGGGCCTTCGGATCCTCTTTGAAGGTGGTGTCAATGACGGCCAGGTGCAGGCTGATGCCGATCTGCGGCGCGGCCAGGCCGACGCCCTGCGCCTCGTACATGGACTCAAACATATCCTCGACCAGCTGCTTCAGCTTGTCGTCAAAAACGGTAACGGGCGGCGCCGGAGTCTCCAGCACGGGGTCGCCATATTTCACAATCGGGTAGATCATCTCGGGTTTCGCTTCCTGGCTATGTACTTTCGCCCGGCCAGCAGGACCGGCGGGGCGGACGGACTAACTAAAAATTGCGCAACTGCTCGCAGTATCCTTCGTAATTGCGGCGCAGCTCAAGGAGCGAATCGCCGCCAAACTTTTCCAGCACGCTGGCCGCCAGGGTAAGGGCCACCATGGCCTCGCCCACCACTCCGGCGGCGGGCACGGCACACACGTCGCTGCGCTCATAGGCGGCCTTCACCGGCTCGCGGGTTGCAAAATCCACCGAAGCCAACGGGCGGCGCAGCGTGGAGATGGGCTTCAAATGCCCACGCACCACCACGTCACTGCCGTTGCTGATGCCGCCTTCGACTCCGCCCGCGTGATTGCCGGCGCGGGTGAACTTTGTGAACTTTGACTGAGTAAAATTCGATGCCTGCGCGGCGGTTTCTTCCGCGGTGCGAGCGTAGCCGATCTCATCCTGCGCCGCGGTGCCAAAGCTGGAGGCCCCCAGCACGCCGTCGCCAATCTCCACGGCCTTGACGGCCTGTATGGACATGATGGCCTGCGCCAGGCGACCGTCCAAACGCTCGTCCCAGTTGGCGTAGGTGCCCAGGCCGGGAGGCACGTTGCGGGCGATGACCTCGAAGACTCCGCCTACGGTGTCGCCGGTACGCAGCACGGCGTCCACCTCGGACTTCATGCGCTGCTCACTCTCTTCATCGGCACAGTTGAGCAGAACTTCTTCGCGCGCGGCGAGGGCTTGCAGTTCAGCGAAACTCACGCTGCGCGACAAGCGCTCATGGCCGACCTGCACCACGTGGCTGAGGATTTCGATGTCCAGCGCTGCGAGTAACTGCTTGGCCACCGCCCCGGCGGCAACGCGCGCCGCGGTCTCACGGGCGCTGGCCCGCTCCAGGATGTAACGCGCTTCCGGCAGGTTGTACTTCAGGGCTCCCGCCAGGTCGGCATGCCCGGGGCGCGGAGACTTCACGGGCTTGTGCTTTTCCGCGTCGCCCGTGCCCACGGGAAGAGACTCACTCCAGTTCTGCCAATCGCGGTTTTCCAGCAGCATGGCGATGGGCGAGCCGATGGTGAGCCCGTGACGCACGCCACTGAGGATGCGGGCGTGGTCGCGCTCAATCTTCATGCGGCCGCCGCGGCCATAGCCCTGCTGACGCCGCCACAGCTCGCGGTCAATCGTCGCCTCCGTGACCGGCACACCGGCCGGCAGGCCAGAGACGTTGGCAATCAGGGCTTCGCCGTGCGACTCGCCGGCGGTAAAAAATCGCAGCATCCTACGATTGTAACGGAAGCCAACCCCGGTGTTAACCGTAGATGTGTTAACCGCGAATTAGCCCTCCGTGGGGGCCTTTTCCGTCTCGGCGGCCTCATCAGCTGCCTGTTCGGCGGCCTGGCGCAGGTACTTCTCCGTATTCAGCAGCGGCCGGCCGAGCGCTGGGTTGTAGGCCGTCCAGGCGGTTTCCAACTCGGCATCGCGCTCGAACTGGCCGCGCATGGCCTCCATTTTACTGTCCATGTCGTCCAGATAGTGCAGCATCAGCGCCTCGGGGAACATGGGCAGCTTAGGCGAGCCGAAGTCGTACTGGCCGTGATGGCTGATGATGAGGTGCTCAACCAGCATCTTGAGCTTGGGAGGAAAGCCGGGAATCTGCGCCAGCTTGGCGTGCAGCATTTCCAGGTCAATGATGATGTGGCCCAGAAGCTGGCCTTCGTCGGTGTATCCGAAGCTGCGCGCGTAGCTGAGCTCGCGGACCTTGCCGATGTCGTGCAGAAAGGCTCCGGTCAGCAGCAGGTCGCGGTTGATGAAGGCGTAGTTGCGCGAGGCCAGGTCGCAGACCCGGAAGAGCGAGCAGACATGGTCGAGCAGGCCGCCGATGAAGGCGTGGTGCATGGTCTTGGCCGCCGGAGCGTTGCGATAGGCGCGCTCGATCTCAGCGTCGGCCATAAAGAGTTCGAGCAACTGGCGCAGGTGGGCATCCTGCATGCTGGCCACAAAGACGCCGAGCTCACGCCACAGCTCGTCCACGTTGCGCGTGGTCTTGGGCAGGTAGTCGCCGAAGTCAATCTCATCCTCGTCCATTTTGCGGACCTTGTGGAGGGTGAGCTGCCAGCGCTGGTTGTAGCGGTTGATGAGCCCCTTGACCTTGACGATGTCATCCTGCTCGAAGCTGTTGGTGCACTCCTCGACGTTGTCCCACATCTTGGCCTGGATGGTGCCGGTGCGGTCCATCAGGGTCAGGTCGAGATAGGGCTCGCCGCTCTTCTTGCTCTTGGTCTGTTTGCTGGCGACGACGAAGCTGGTGGTGACCACCTTATTTTCCTGTTGGGCCGCGTCGCGGATGTAGAACTCTTTCATAAAAGTGCACCGTAATTTCCGGCGCGGATCGCTTGCAGTGCGCGCCATCGAACGGTCTATGGTATCGCGGATTGCGCGGAACGGCGACGTTGGAGCCGGGCGCGGGCGAGAAAAAAGCTCAGCCCTTGTCGCGCGGCAGGCGCAGAGTGATGGTGGCGCCGCGGCCCTCGCCCTCGCTGAAGGCGTAAGCGCGTCCGCCGTGGTGGCGGGCGATGCCGTAGACGATGAAGAGTCCGAGGCCGGTGCCTTTGATGCGCTGGCGCAGCCGCTCGTTGACGCGGTAGAAGCGGCGGAAGATGCGCTTCAGCTCACCGCGCGGAATGCCCTGGCCCTGGTCAATGACCCTGACCAGGATGTCCTCGCCCTCTTCGACCAGCTCGACCAGGATCTCCTTGTGGCCGGGAGAATACTTGATGGCGTTATCCAAAAGGTTGCTGACGGCCGAGCGCAGCTCATCGGCGTCGCCCTGCACAAACGGCGGACGCAGCGCGAGCTCGCTGACGCGGATGCTCTGCTCGCTAAGGCGGTGACGGGTGCGGGCCAGCGCCGCGGATTCGCGCACCAGTTCACTCATGTCCACGCGCTGGAAGTTGGCGCGCCCCTTCTGTCCCAGATGCCCGGCGCGTAGAACCTCTTCCACCGTGTGGGTCAGGCGTTCGACGTCGGCCAGCATGGTCTGGTAAAAGCGCTGGCGCTGCTCCGGGTTCAGCTCGCGCTGCTGCAGAGTTTCCAGATAGAGGCGGATGCTGGCGATGGGCGTCTTCAGCTCGTGGGTGACGGCGTTGATGAAGCTGTCGTGCTGCTCGTTGCGGCGCATCTCCCGCACCAGGAAGATGGTGTTCAGCGTGACCCCGGCGATGACGATGCCGAAGAGGATGATGCCCAGCACCACCATGCCGACCTCGCGCCAGCGGATCAGCCAGGTGATGTTCAGGGCCAGGGCCAGCGCCACCGAGAGCGACCCGACGACGATGACAAACGCGATGGCCTTGTTGCGTGAGATGGGCATGAGGGACTCGTCCGCTCCCGGGCAGATGAAGAACATGGTAGTGATGCGGAGGGTGAAGGTAAAGCCCTTGCGTCTGCGACCGGCAGCGCTGCAAGCGCATTACCCAACGCCGCACCCGCTGCCCTTGCGCCAGCGGCGGGCCGCCGCGAAGTAAATCCCGCTTTGCTTGATGACGAAGTTTCATGTATGGAAATGTCATTGCGACCGAAGCGCCGCAGGCGCGCGAGTGGAGCAACCTATTGTTTTTCTCTCATACAGAAACAAAGGGTGGTTCGACTCCGCACCCATACAGCAGGTGCTGCGCTCACCATGACATTTCGTAGGTTTGAGATGTTCCGGGGTTTTTAGCAGTCTGAACCGGGGTAAATCCCGCCTGATTAAAAAAGCCCCGACCATCAGGCCGGGGCGAGGTTGGAACGGTTTGTAGCTGCCGGTCAGTTGCCGGTGGCAATGAGTTCCGGTTCGGGCTCGACCACGTTGACGGCTGGCTGGATTGCGGATTGCGTGGCGGGTCGCGCGGGCAACGGATGTCCAATCTCGCGGATGCGGCTATCGGCGCGGGGCAACTTGATGTTCTTTACCAGCCCGATGGAACGCAATCCCTGGATGACGTACCAGTTGGTGTCCACCTCCCACCAGCGCAATCCGTGGCGGGCGCTGCTGGGATGGGCGTGGTGGTTGTTGTGCCAGCCCTCGCCCCAGGTGACGAGCGCGATCCAGAAGTTGTTGGTGGAGTCGTCTCCGGTGGCCCAGCGCTGCGTTCCCCACAGGTGTGTGGCGGAATTCACCAGCCACGTGCCGTGCAATCCCACGACGGTGCGCAAAAAGACGGCCCACAACATCACCTTCCAGCCGAAGGCGGCCAGAATGGCCAAGCCCACCACCACCTGGGTAATCCAGTGATATTTGCTGAGCCAGAGGTAGAAGCGGTCGCGGCGCAGGTCGGGCACGTAGGGGGCAAGCTGCTCGGTGGTGCCGTGCAGCGCCTCGCCGGTCAGTATCCATCCCATGTGCGACCACCAGCGGCCGTCGCGCGGAGAATGCGGATCGCCGGGGCGGTCGGTGAGTTGATGGTGGATGCGATGGATGCCCACCCAGAAGATCGGTCCGCCCTCCAGGGCCAAGGTGCCGCAGACGGTGAGGAAATACTCCAGCCACTTGGGCGACGTGAAGCCGCGATGCGTCAGCAGGCGGTGATAGCCGATGCCGATGCCGAGCGAGGTGGAGACCCACCACAGAAAGATGGCCAGGCCAAGTCCCTTCCACGTGAAGTTGAAGAGAGCCACCACGGCCAGCACGTGATAGATGACCATGACGATGGTGGTCAGCCAGTTGATGCCGCCGCGGCCCGCGGCCGATGAGGCGGAAAGCGCCTGTTGGTTTTCCATCTGTAACTGCAAGACTGCACCATCCTTCTTCGCGATTGCCGCCGTGCCCCACCGGGAGCCTGCGGAAGCGCGCCACATATACCGGATAAGATATCCGGCACCGGTCAAAGGATTTGTAAGAGTTTTGTATTGAAGGGTTTGTAAGACTTTTGTAAATCTGCGAGGAGTGAATTTCGCGGCGCGTGTTTGCCCAGTGCCGGCGCCTGTTAATGGGGAGATTGAACCTTGCGGGTGGCCAGAATGGAGACCGAAGAGGCTGGGCGAACATCGCGGAGCGGAGTGCAAAGAAATGTTACGTTTGCTGGCGAAATTGGATGGCTGTCAACACCCCCGCGCGGGATGCGTCTATCTTTGGGTGACAGGCCGGGGTGACAGCCCGGCGCAACGGGCGGGCCGAGTTCAGAGGCCTGCATTCGTACTACTCAGGCTCAAGTACGTTGGCAGGCATCAGGCATCCTGCCGGGAGGTTTTGCATGAAGGTAGCGAAGATCGCATTGCTGGCGTTGGCCTTTTGCGGAGTGATGACCGCACTTGCCGTGGCGCAGGATGGCCAGGCGGCGACGCCCGCCGGACAGACGGGGCAGGCGGGTGGCGGCCCGCGCGGTGGCGCACGTGGAGTCGGCGGCGAGATTACGGCCATTGAAGGCAAGCTGATTACCCTGCACACCTTTCGCGGAGAGACCGCCCAGGTTCGCGTGACCAGTGAGACCGAGTTCCAGCGCGAAGGCGCCGCGGCCACGTTTGCCGACTTCAAGGTGGGTGAGCGCATCATGGTGCTGGGCGCCAAGGGCGAGGACGGTGTGTGGGTGGCGCGCGGCATTGGACAGCGCAACGGTGCTCCGGGCGGTGGGCCAGGGGGGGCGCGCGGCCAGGGCGCTGCGCCGGGCCAGGGAGCACCTCGTCCGCAGATGCGACCCGAGGACAACGGCAAGCTCTACATCGCCGGCGTGGTGACCAGTGTGAACGGCGCGGCCATCACGGTGAAGAAGCCTGACGGCACGACGCAGATCATCGAAGCCGATGAGGAGACCAGCTTCCGCAATCCACGGCGCGAGAGCATCACACTTACGGACATCAAGGTGGGTGACACGGTGCGCGGCCCGGGTGCGATGAAGGATGGCGTTTTTGTGCCTCGCCTGCTGACCGCCGGAGCCGCGCCCGCGCGTGGTGCAGGGCAGCCAGGGGCGGGAGACGGGCAACAGGCTCCGCCGGATGCTCCTCCACAGAATGCGGCACCAAATGGTACGCCCGGGAATGCTCCTCCACAGTAACGGTATCGTCATCTGTTTCGTGCATCATGGAACGCACCGGAGAGATTTGACTAATGCTATCGCCGCTGCAAATTCGGGGAGCCGTGTTAGCGGCCACGCTGGCGCTGTTGGCGGCGACTTGCCTGGCGCAGACGCCAACGTCTGCGCCGGTCTCTGGGTCCTCCACGGTGGCCGCAGCCCCCGCATCATTCGTCATTCATGGAGTGGTGAAGTCGGGCGGCACGCCGCTGCCCGGCGTCAGCGTGACGGCCGCGCACTCGCTTACCGGGCGCAAGGTATTAAGCAGCACGGACCTCAACGGGAACTTCCGTCTTGAACTGCCCGGGCGCGGGCGCTGGGTGTTGCGCGTGGAGCTGACGGCCTTTGCCGTGCAGACCGCCGAGGTCACTCTGCTTCCGGCGCAGCCCGATGCCACACAGAATTTCGAACTGATGCTGATCTCCCGCGCACCCAAGGCCGCCGCTGCTGAGGGCGAGGCCCAGGTGGCCGGGGTGGCGGCGCCTCGGCAGCCAAGCGTGGCCCGCACGGGCAACTCGCGCGGCGCGCAGAGGCTTACGGTGAATGGCGATGACGCCGCCCTGGCACTCAGCGCCAGCGCTACCGATGTGGATATCTCCGGCGGAAGCGGCCTGGCCAACAGCGCCGACGCCACCAACGATTCGGTTGCGGTAAGCGGGCGCATGGGCAGCGCACAGGACCTGGGTGTGGCCAACACGGACGAGTTGCGCGATCGCATCGAGGAGATGCGTTCTCGCGGCCAGTTTGGCGGCGGCGGCGGAGATTTTGGCGGTGGCGGCCCGGGTGGAGCGGGCGGCGGAGGCTTTGGCGGCATGCGTCTGCGTGCGGGATCGCTGAACCGCCTGCATGGCACCTTTTACGAGCAGGGGAGCAATGCCGTTCTTGACGCATCACCCTACTCGCTGAGCGGCCCTTCGGAGAAGCCCGCGTATGGCAGCAACCGCTTTGGCGGCTCGCTTGGTGGCACCCTGAAGATTCCGCATTTGTACGACGATGGCGGCAAGACGTTCTTCTTCTTGAATTATTCCGGCATTCGCAGCACCACGCCCTACGATGTGTTCTCGCACGTGCCGTCCCTGGCCGAGCGCGGTGGCGACTTCACCCAAAGCACCCTGAGCGATGGCACTCCGGTCACGCTCTACGATCCGTCGAATCCCGGCAACCTGCTTGGCGACGGACATCACGTCACGGCCATCAGCGGGCAGGCGCTGGCGTTGCTCAACTACATTCCGGTGCCGAACGTGTTCAACGATCCAAAGAAGAACTACCACTTCAGCTCGGCGGCGGAGAGCGACCAGGACATCTTCAGTCTGCGGCTGACCCACAACTTCGGGGCCGTGCCGCAGCGCGGCCAGCAAGGTGGAGCGGGTCGCGGCGGCGGCAACGGCAGCGGACGGCCGCGCAACAATCTCAACTTCGGCATCAACTACCAGCGCAATCAGTCGCAGAGCCTGACACCATTTCCCTCCGCCGCGGGCATCACACACACCAACGGTTACAACGCCAACCTGGGATGGGCCGTGGGCAAGGGCAAGCTGAGCAATCAGCTGCGCTTTACCTGGAATCGCGGACGCGCGCACAGCGACGGCCTGTACGGCTACAACGCGCGCGGCGTGAACCCGGCGGGCGTGGCCGGCATCGGCTATCCCGGCGGCCAGATGAGCGATACGGCCAACTATGGATTGCCAACGCTCAACTTTACCGACTACGCGAACCTGAAGGACACTGCGCCCAGCAGCCGCGACTCGCAGACCTTCACCCTCAGCGAGAATTTCGGCTGGGTGCGCGGCAAGCATCATATGCACTACGGCGGAGACTTTCGCTGGATCAACAACCGTTATTACGCCAGCACGAACCCGCGCGGCGGGTTCACGTTTACCGGCTCCTCCACGGCTGACTATGTTGGCGGAGCGGCTGTGCCTGGAACGGGTTACGACCTGGCGGACTTTCTGCTGGGCCGCGCGCAGTCCACAGCGCTGGCTTATTCCAGCGTGCACGACCGCTTCTTGGGCACCAGCTACGACCTGTTTGCCATGGACGATTTCCGCGCCAAGTCCAACCTGACCTTGAACTACGGCGTGCGTTATGAGTTCGTCTCGCCCTTCGATGAGTTGCATAACCAGTTGGCGAATCTCGACGCGGGCTTCAACGGCAAGCAGTTCCTGGGCGCCCAGCCGGTTGCTCCCGGCGCCACGGGCCCCTATCACGGAGAATATCCACGGGCGCTGGTGCGGGCCGATCATCTGAACTTCGCGCCGCGCATTGGCCTGGCCTGGAAGCCCAAGGGCAACAAGACCGTCGTCCGCGCCGGGTATGGCATCAACTACAACCTGGGCCAGTACGGCAGCATTGTGCAAAACCTGGCCGCGCAGCCGAATTTTTCGTTTACCCAGACCAATGCCGCCCCGGCCACCGGGCCCAGCCCATACACCATGGCCGACGGATTCCCCACCACCACGGCGACGAGCAACAACTACGGCGTGGATCCCAACTATCGTGTGGCCTACGTGCAGATGTGGAACCTCAACGTGCAGCGCGAAATCACTTCCACGGTGCTGCTGAACGTGGGCTATACGGGCAGCAAGGGCACGGCGCTGGATATGCTGAGGGCGCCGAATCGCGGCCCCGACGGCATCCTCATCCCGGGCATTGAGTCCTTTACCTGGGAGACCTCGCAGGGGTCGAGCATTCTGCACGCGGGCTCCGTGCGGCTGCGCAAGCGCATGGCGCGCGGCTTCAGCGCCGGGGGAACCTACACGTATTCGAAGTCCATTGATAACGCCGGCTCCATCGGCGGTGGAACGCAGGTGGTGGCGCAGGATGACACCAACCTCCGGGCCGAGCGCGGCCTCAGCAGCTTTGACCAGCGCCACAAGTTGAGCGCCGACGGCATGTTGGAGCTGCCCTGGGGCGAAGGACGCCGTTGGATGACGCGTCCCGGCGTGGCGCGCACCGCGTTTGGCGATTGGATGGTGCAGACCACAATCACCGTGGCCAGCGGCACGCCCTACACGGCTCGCGTGGTGGGCAGCTACAGCGATGTGGCCGGAGGCGTCAACGGCAGTCTGCGGGCCAACTACAACGGCGAGGGCATCCAGCTTGGCGACCGCAGCTGGCAGCACTATTTCAACACGGCGGCCTTTACGGCGCCCGCCAGCGGCAGTTACGGCAACGCGGGACGCAACACCATCATCGGCCCGGGCAGCTGGGTGGCAAACTTCGTGCTCAGCAAGAACTTCCCCATTCGCGATGGGCAGAGCGTGGAGGTGCGCGCCGAAGCCGACAACGTCTTCAATCATCCCAACGCCGCGGGCATTGACACGAATCTCACTTCGGCCACCTACGGCCAGGTGACCAGCGTGGGCAGCATGCGCAAGATGGTACTGAGCGCGCGGTATCGCTTCTAGGCCAACAGGAGAGAACGAGAGTGAAGGTCCACCATACAACGCGCGCCACTGGAATGCTGCAACGGGCCAGCGCGCTTCTGCTGTGCATGGCGCTCATGGCTCCCGTGGCGCCCGCGCAGCAGGGCAGCAACACTCAATCCGGCGCCGTGCAGCCTCCTGTCAGCCAGAGTGAGACCGGCTTCACATTCCGTGTGGATAGCGATCTGGTGCTGGTCAGCGTGACCGTGCGCGACAAAGGCGGCAACCTGGTGCGCGGGCTGCAAAAATCGGACTTCACCGTGCTGGAAGATGGCAAAGCGCAGCGCGTGCAAACGTTCGACGTGGAGGACGTGGCCAGCTTTGTTCCTGTTGCGGAAAATACTCCCGCGCCGGCACAGGCCGAACTGCAGGGCAGCAAGCCCGTGGCGGCGGCTCCACTGAAAGCGCTGACGCATGAAAACCTGCGCGACCGCCGCATGATCGTGCTCTTTCTCGACCTCAGCTCGCTCGAATCCGACGACAGCGACCGCGCCGTGGAGAGCGCGCGGCATTATGTGGACAAGCAGATGCAGCCGGCCGATCTGGTCAGCATCGTGACCTTTGACACCGCGCTCAAGGTGGTGCAGGACTTCACCACCGACCGCAAACTGCTCACCACGGCGCTCAATCGCGTCAGCGGCATTGAAGGCGCCGGACAGGAGCAGGGCACCACCGGCAGCAGTTCCGGCACGGCAGAGGATGCCGGCAGCTTCACCGCCGACGACACCGACTACAACATCTTCAACACCGATCTGCGCCTGCAGGCCTTGACGACGGTTGCCAAGAACCTTGCCGGCATTGACCAGAAGAAATCCATCCTCTACTTCAGCAGCGGCATGACCAAGACGGGCGTGGAGAACCAGGCGCAGTTACGGGCGGCCGTCAACGCCGCCGTGCGCTCGAATGTGGCCATCTACGCCGTGGATTCGCGCGGGCTGGTGGCGATGCCGCCGGGCGGACTGGCCACCGCGGCGAGCCTGCGCGGCCAGGCCGCTTACAGCGGAGCCGCCGTGCAGAGCGATCTGGACGCGAACTTTGCCAGCCAGGAGACCCTGGTCACCCTGGCCAACGACACGGGCGGCAAGGCGTTTCTCGACTCCAACGACTTCAGCAAGGCCTACGCCAAGGTGCAGTCGGATAGCGAGAGCTACTACGTGCTTGGCTATCGAAGCTCGAATTCCGCGCGCGACGGACGCTTCCGCCACATCCAGGTCAAGCTGAACCATTCGGGAGACAAGCTGGAGTATCGCGCCGGATATTATGGCCCGCGCGACTTCCAACACTCCACCAAGGAGGATCGCGAGCAACAATTGCAGACGGAGTTACAGAGCGATCTGCCGGAGACCGACCTGCCCGTGTATCTCGCCGCAGGTTACTTCCGCACGGCGGAGAACAAGTACTACGTGCCGGTCTCGCTGGTGGTGCCGGCCTCGGCGCTCACCGTGCAGCGCGATCGCGACAAGGCCTCGCTCGACGTTATCGGCGTAGTGCGCGACAAAAATACGCGCTTCCCCGTGGGCAATCTTCGCGACACCATCAAGCTGACGCAGGAGCAGACTGCCAGCGTGGCCTCAGCGCCCGCCTCAGCGCCCGCGGCCGA
>Ga0182012_10006820_pt1 | contig 11561 bp, 11 predicted proteins | sample 612S2SmetaG_FD_120486 | JGI IMG/M metagenome (GOLD analysis project Ga0182012, IMG submission 120486) | Permafrost microbial communities from Stordalen Mire, Sweden - 612S2S metaG | ecosystem: Environmental > Terrestrial > Soil > Wetlands > Permafrost | place: Sweden: Stordalen | collected...
ATGTCGATGAGACAGACGACGTCACGGTTCTCGTCGATCCGGTACTGGTTCGACATCGGTCGGCCCGTGCGGGCGCTGGCGACCCAGTTCACTTGACGGATGTCGTCGTCGGGCGAGTAGTCGCGGATCGCCTCGAAGTCGGTGCCGACGCCGAGTCGATTTCTCACTCGTCCGTCACTCAGGCCGCCGCCTCGTCGTCGAGCCGCCGCCAGACGTCGGGCCCTCGGAAGATCCGGGATGACGCGCACCGGACCCGAGAGATCAACGTCGACGTCACGCGACGCGAGACCCAGTGGCCCACACACCCGAACGACCGCCGGTCCAACGGAGTAGCTACCGCGATGGCGACCCGACATTTCGCCCGAGAGGACCGAACCGTCGCTCTCGTCGGGTACGAATCGCACCTCGGGCGGAGAAGGTTGGCGAAGTCGCTGTACGTCGGCCGGACCCTCGGTCGACACAGTGACCGAAAAAGGTGTCGTCGCCATGAGAGGGACCGTCTCGGACAGTGAGCGCACACCGGTTGAGCGCGATCGTCGAAGGAGCCACGCGTCGATACCGCACGCCCCGATCAGCACCAACAACAGTGACGCCGTGAAGACGGCACCCGCGGCGGTGACGATGGTTGCGACGCCACACACGAAGACCAGCGCGGCGACGCGGCGCGTGGGACGTATCACGACGTGGTCGGGGCGTAGCTCAACGCGGCACCGGCACGCCCGCCAGTACGTTGGCGATGACCTGTTGAGACGTGAATCGATCGAGTTCGGCCTCGGGAGTGAGGATCAACCGGTGCTCGAGCACCACGCTCGCCAACTGCGCGACGTCGTCGGGGACGACGTAGTGACGGCCGTTGAAGCAGGCCCACGCCTTGGCCACCGCCAGGAGGTGGACGCCAGCGCGCGGACTGGCGCCGAGTAGTACCGCCGGAATCTCCCGCGTGCGACGCACGATCGCCGCCGTGTAGGTGATGACCTCATCGCTGACCACGGTGGCGTCGACGATGTCGCGAGCCGCGAGGAGCTCCGCCGAGGACGTCACGGCGACGACGTCGTCGATGGTGCTCGGGCGAACGCCGGTGTGGCGTAGTCGCAACAGGCGCTCTTCGTCGGCGGGCGACGGGTAGCCCACCCGAACCTGCATCACGAACCGGTCGAGTTGCGCCTCCGGTAGGGCGTAGGTCCCTTCGTACTCGATGGGATTCAGGGTCGCGATGACGACGAACGGCGACGGCAGGGGGTGCGACGTGCCGTCGATGGTGACGGCACCTTCCTGCATTGACTCGAGGAGGGCGGCTTGGGTCTTGGGTGGGGTTCGGTTGATCTCGTCGGCGAGGAGAATGTTGGTGAAGACCGGGCCCTTGCGCACGACCAACTCGTTGCCACGCATGACGAGGGTTCCCGTCACGTCCGATGGCAGCATGTCCGGGGTGAACTGGACCCGACGGGTCTCGAGACCACTGGCCCGAGCCAGTGTCGAAGCGAGGAGGGTCTTCGCGACACCCGGAGGACCCTGGAGCAAGATGTGCCCGCCGACGACAGTTGCCGCGAGCACGGCATTGACGACGTCGTGCTGGCCGACGATGACCTTGTCCACTTCGGCGTTCACGCGTTCTCGTAACGATTCGAGCAGATCGGTCGGACTCATCGGGCCCCCTGTAGTGCTTTCACTCATTTCCCTCCCTAAGGATCGTTCCGTGGTCGATGCAACAACGCGAGAGCCCGCGCGGCGCCCAGCGCGTCGTCGAGACCGGTCGGCTCCTTCACCACGAGCGCCACCATCTCGGCGAAGTCGCCGCTGCCATCTGGACTGTACGACGCCACGGAGCGCAGGAGCTCGTCGCTGGCATCGACCGGCAGACCGAAACGACGCGCGAGCGTCGCCCGCAACTCAGTTCGTACGATGTTCGTCGTCGCCACGATCTCGTCATTCGGTCGAGTGCCGAGGCGCGTCGCCATGGCGTTCACGTAACCAATACGTGGCGGCAGCATCGTGCGCTCGGTTGCCTGTGGAGGGCCGAAGCGTCGTGACGCCGAGACGATCCACGCGAGCAGGGACAAGAGCAGCGCCGCGAGACCGAATCGCCACGGGCCGGGCAGTGACGCCAATCCCCTCCCCGGGGCTCCGACGCCGTGCGCGTATTCGTCAAAGACGACCACGGAGTGCGTCGGTTCGGCGAGATTCAGTGCGAACGCGGCGTCGTCCGAGGAGGCGAGATTCTGATTCCACAGTGGTGATGACGATGCAAGAAGGATCAGCCACCCCCGGTGGTGAATCGCCAGTGCCAGTACTCCACCCGAGCCTCGCGCGAGAATCACGAGACGGTCAGCGTGTGCCACGACGAAGGTACCGGGCCCTGGTGAGTCGACCTGCTCGACGCCGGCCGTGAAGGGGGATGTGGCGAACGACGACACGGCATCGGCCGGCGAGGAACTCCATCGCACATTCGACTCCGGAGCGACGTGGCCGAGCTCGGCCATCGAAGCGACTTGGCCGCTGATCGTCACGGTGTCTCCCTGCGCCAGCAGCTCCGCGACGGCGCGGGTGTTGGTAGAGCTCCAACTCGTGGCGTCGAGGGTGAACAGATCGCCCGACGCTCGGTCCGATCCCGGCGACAAGTTGGAAGTCAGCCGGTCCACTTTGTGTCCGTTGAGGGCCAGCAGACGTGCGAACGCGGCGGTGCCGGACGAAGTGGTGTCGAAGCTCGAACCCTGGCTGGTGGCCGAATTGCTGGAACCGGTGATGCCCGACACGAGTGAAGCGGCGACCTGATAGACGAGAGAGATCGCCACGAGCCACAGAGCGAGTCGGCCCAGACGAGGGAGCCGACGCCACACGTCCTCGAAGGTGGACGGATTCTTGGAGATCCCCGGGGCGAAGTGCTCGGCGTCGTAGGTCACGACACCACCACAGGACGAGTCGACTCACTTACCACGACGCGCCAGCCTTCGCGGGCCCGCTGCGCGTCATCCGACGTGGCGTGTTGCCTGCCGTAGACGATTTGCGCGTGGCGACTCGCGAGATCGACGAAGGTACTCGACGGCAGTTCGCGCACGAGCTGCGCGTCCGTTCGCGTGGGGCCACTCGTGACGGTTCCGCGAAGCGTCAGACGAAGCACACCGGCTTGGTACCAGAGTCTCACCGCGGTTTCGAAGTCGTCGGCTGCCGCGGCGACTTCGGCGAGCCGTTCCAACTCTTCGGGATCCTGACGTGGCTTTCCCACGGCGCGCCGATGGTGGTCAACCTGCTCGAGGCGCGTTCGGCGACGAAAGGCGACGTAGCCGACGAACGCTCCGAGGACGACGGCGAGCACTACGAGGACGTAGGGCCACCAGGGACCGAAGGCGGAGGAGAAACCGTGTCCGAACTTCTGAAGGACGTGGTGATAGATCCAGCTAAGGAAGCCGCCAAACACGAATCTCAGGGCGTGCCCGATCCACGTGAAGAGACCGCGCAGGGGATGTGGCAGGTGGCTCGGCTTCGCCTTGAAGGGTGGATGATTCAAGATGCGCGTCGCTTCGTGGCGAAGTCGGGAGGTGCGATTCGTGGGCAGCGGCGCCTAACCTTCCGGAGCGGGTGGGGACGAGGGAATCTCCCCGGAACCGTCACGGGACGGGCTCTCGATACTGGGAAAGCCGGAACCTTGATTCGTAGGCCTCGAACCGGCGATGCTCGTAGGGACTTCCATGTCCCGGGCCAAGATCTCGAGATCGAAACCCTCTTTGCGCACTCGCATGTCAATGGCCAATATGACCAGGACGGTCGCGGAGAACGGGGTGATGAGGACGAGGGAGATGACCCGTTGGACCGCACCAAAGAATATGGTCAGACCGGCGTTGGAGTGTGACGTGAGATTCAAGACCGCGAAGATGACGCCGATGACGATTCCGGCGAATCCGGTGATCAAGCCAGCGAGGACGAGGGTCCCAAGGACTGACCACCACGTCTGGCGGATGAGACGAAAGGAACGACGAATGGCGGCCATGCCACGAATGTCCTCCAACATCAAGACCGGGACCGCAAGCGACAGACCGACGTAGTACCAAAACGCGTAGGGAAGAAAGGCCAGGGACCCGACGACGACGATGATGACGCCCAGCACGTGGAGATTGGCGGCGAACATCGCGGCGCCGAGACCACCCACCACGCCGATGGGAACGATCCAACCGGCGAGGATCAATACCGAGATCCAAGCCAGCGATCCCAAGCGCCGGCTCGATTCGGACAACGCCTCACTCCACTTGATCGGATCGCCCAGAAGCTTGCGACCGACGATCTGCACCGCCGCGGCGGAGGCCCACAGTGTGAGAATCCACGTGAGCACCAATATGACGAAGATGCCGCCGATCTGGGTCCACAGCGAGTCCCAATGCACGGTGACTCCACTCCCCGGAAATTGATTGTTCACGATGTCCGGCGTCGATGGCTGAGTCGTGTATGCGATGAACGCTTCGACGATCGCGAACGGAACGGCGAGGATGCAGATCGCCAGCGTTATGGTCCGAAAGTTCGCACGGTACGCCTTGAAGGCGGCGTCCAGCCGTTCTCCCACCCCCAATGGTCGAAGACCGGTGGCCGCGGCTCCGAAATGAGAAAACGATGAGGGGGCTGCCTGCGAACCGCAAGAGGTGCAGAATGCATCCTTGGGTCCCACGGGACTACCACATGTCAAGCAAAACATGTCTCCCTCCCCACGTGAGGCTACGACATTTCCCAACTTCGAAGACCGGAATCGCCAGGATTCAACGCAAAATCATCCGCCCAAGGCTCGGTACACACGGCTAGCCTCGGGAAGATTCTGGCGTGTGGTGACAACTCTGTCGCCGCGCCTTGAAAGGACGGTCTTGCAATGGCCACATGCGCCTCTTGTTCGCAAACAGTCGCTGAAGGGACGAAGTTTTGCCCCAATTGCGGAGCACCAGTCGCAGCGACCGTCGCGGCAGCACCACAATCGTTCGCACCCGCGGGCGTTGTCTACACCAAGTTTTGTGCGAGCTGCGGCAATGGTCTGGTGGCCGCTGCTGTCATCTGTCCCAACTGTGGAGCGGCGCAAAAGGGATTTAAAACTTCGGGCGGCAAGTCGAAAACCACCGCCGTCTTGATGGCCGTCTTTCTCAGCGCGTGGACGTGGGTGTACACCTGGAAAGTCAACGCGAAGAAGTTTTGGATCGCTCTGGCCCTCTGGGTCGTCCAAATCATTCTCTGGACCGTTGGGGTGAGCGAGGCCGCCAACAAGTTGGTGTGCAACCCGGGAGGCCCGTGTACGTTCCGTTCGGGCTCCGCTGGCGTGCTTCTCTTCGCCGGGCTGATTGGGTTTGGCATTTGGCTGTGGGCAGTCATTGACACGTCGACCAAGAGCCAGGAGTTCTACGCCAGCATCTGAGGATCGAGGGACTCAACGGTCGTTGGGCATGTGGCGTCTTGCAGTGGCGGCGCTGGTGGTATCTGCAATTGGAATGACGTTCGCCGACTCCGGCGCCGACGGCGCCGGGATGTCTCTCTCGTCACGACGGCCCGCGACAATCATGGAACTGGCAGGAATGGCCATGGAGGCGGCAGGGAGTTTTCACTCCGTGCTCACCACTCGGATTCCAGGGTTGCCTCCAATAGTCCTTTCGACCGATAGCGCCACTGACTACGGGACTCAGTCACAGTCTTTTCCCGGGGGCGCGGACACGATACGTGTCATTGGCAGATCTGTTTTTCTTTACGCGAATCGAATCGCTTATCAACAGAACTTTGCGGTCAAGAGTCCCAAGTTCGCCGACGAATGGGTGTCGATACCAAGCTCCAACAAGAGTTACGTGAGCATTGCCATCGACATCCTGACTCCGTCCGTGGTCCAACAGATTGTCCGCGCGACGAGACTTAAGGATCTCGGCGAAGTACAGGTGGATGGAAGATCCGCAGTCGTGATTCAAGGTTCCGTATCGCCCTCCCCCGCCGAACTCGCGGGGACGCTGACGCTTTACGTCTCCGCGACCGCACCGCATCTGCCGTTGAAAGAAGTTCAAAGGGACACGGTTCAGGGCGGAGTTGTAACCAACACCACCGTCTTCTCCAAATGGGGCGAGAGATTCAAAGTCAGTGAACCGGCAAGGTTCGTGCACGCGGCAAGAAATGCACAGGTTTGAACAGGGCGTAGTGCCACGACGAATGTCGCCGTCAAAACCGTCACGTGTCCGGAGCTCGATTTTTCAGTCAAAATTGCTTCACTCTGGACTGCCGTTACCAGAAGTTGGTTTCTGAGGCAGACTGGGCGGAATCGAGTTGAGAAATGAGATTGGGAAAGTATGAACACGAAAATCAACGTGACGAGATTCTTCGCGCCGATGGCGATCTGTTTGGCGTTGATCGTCCTGCCGCTCGCCCCAATCGCCTTTCCCGTCTCGAATGCGGGCGCCGATACAGGATCATCGATTTCGGGCACCGTCACTGATGTCGCCGACCCTTCAGGTCTCGTTGGAGTGTGCGTCACCGCATCGCAAGGCGGTGTTGCGCTGGGCACGGCGACGACGGCATCGGATGGCACGTACGAAGTTGATGGCTTAGCCGCTGGTACCTACGACGTCGAGTTCAACCCCTCGTGCGGTGGAGCGTCTCCTGACGTCGCCCAGTACTACTCCGAGGACTACTCGGTCAGCTCCGAGACGCCGGTCGTCGTTGGCGCCGATGTCGACATGCCCGGCATAAATGCCGCGCTCGATGCGGCCGGTACGATTTCGGGCATCGTCACCGACGCCGTCGACCCCAGCGCCGCGGCGGGCGTTTGTGTCGCGGCCAGTGACGCGTCGGACACCATCGGCGGATCGGGGACGGCGACCACCGCCGTCGATGGTTCGTACTCGATCACTGGACTCGCCCCCGGTTCGTTCAAAGTCTCCTTCGACCCCACCTGCAGCGGCTCCAAGACTTCGCTCGCCATTGAGCAGTGGTATGCCAATGCAAAGACCGTGAGTGCTGCGACGTCGGTCTCGGTCGCCGCCGGCGCCACGTCGTCGGCCATAGATGCGGCGTTGCAGGACAATGGGGCGATCTCCGGAACGGTCTTTGACGGTGCCCATCCCGGTGGCCTCGACAACGTCTGTGTCTCCGTCGTGTCTTCCGATGGTGGTGGAGGTGGGTCAGCCGTCACGGGTGCCAATGGCACATACGCCGTCGGCCCACTCGCGCCCGATACCTACACGGTGATCTTCGATCCATCGTGTGCGGGAGCGCATCCGTCCAATGACGTCGCCCAGTCGTACGGGTTGCCGGTGTCAGTCGCCTCGGGTGGCAACACCGAGAACATAAACGTCGTCCTGGCAACGCTTCCCAACCCACCAGGACCTGGATTGACGACCACCACTAAATTGCAGTCCAGCGTCAATCCGCTGACCTCAGGCGGCGTGACGTACGCCGCCGTCGTTACTCCGACGGTCTTCGCCGGCTCGGTGAGTTTCTTTGACGGGTCCCTCCCGATAGCCCAGTGTCAGGCCGTCCCAATGACCCTGGGGTACGCGACGTGCTACCAGGGTGACCCATCGGCCGGTGTACATCCGATCACGGTGAGCTACTCAGGAAGCCCGGGCTACCTGACGTCAACGTCAGCAACTCTGAATGAAACGGTGACACCAAGTACGGCGACGACCGTCGCTTCGAACTACAACCCCGCGGGCGGCCACGACAACATCACGTTCACTGCGACGACGACGCCAAGCCCTGACGGCGGTACGGTGCAGTTCGATGTCAACGGAGCGCCGGTCACGAGCTGTTCGAGCCAACCGTTGACCGGCGGCGTTTCGACATGTCAAGTGAATACTCTCGTTCCGGGAAACTATGCCGTCACGGCCGTTTACTCCGGCGATACTTCGTATTTGACGTCGACCTCAACAGCTTTTCCGGAAGTGGTGCTTCGAAATAGCAAAGTTTCGGTGAGTACGAAGACGGGTGTGGCGAAGAGGGGTCAAGTAGTTCATTTCGTGGGGAGGGTCGCTGCAAAGTATGGATCCGGCACCTTGTTCTTCAGTAACAACGGGAAAATCATTCCGGGCTGCGGAAAAGTAAAACTCAAGTTCGGCGTCGCCGTTTGTAGCGAGAAGAATTTCTCGGTGGGACGTCACAATGTCAGCGTGGGATTTTCTGGAAACTCTCATTTCGTGGCGTCGTACGCCGGTCTCCTCGAGATCATAAAGAAGAAGTAGTTCATCCGCCTCCAGTGCAAGCGAAGCGACGGCAACGTCGCCATGCCCTACGGCGACGAATTGATTCGCATCAGCATCGTCCTTCGTGCCACGAGTCGTCTTCGGGAGATGCGGTTGCGCCTCGGGCTCGCCGCCACGCCAAATGTTCCTCCGCCGCTGCTGCGACATCCGCTACTGCGAGTGCTTGCGCCAATCCTCGATTGATCGTCGTTGCGTGGTAGCCGCCGAATGTCGCCACCGGACTCCACTTCGGTTCGATCGGTGGGAGCGGCGCCGCGAGCCCTTCGAACTCACCAGCGGCGTACACAACGCGACCGCCCACGACGGTGCAGAGCGACTCGATGTGCGAAATGTCGAACTCCGGCACGGCGAAGTAGTCGTCTGAGAGGATTGCGAAATCGGCGAAGCAGCCAACCTTGAGCCGTCCCTTGACATCGCCCTCACCCGTGAGCGACGCGCCCGCACTCGTGTACATCTCAAGCGCGGCCTCTCGACTCATGAGATTCTCCGACGCGGCGACCGGGAGTCCGCCGATGCTGTGACCGCGAACCAACCATTCGAGTGACAACCACGGGTTGTAACTCGAGACCCTCGTGGCGTCGGTGCCGGCGGCGACAAGTAGTCCCCGGTCGAGCATCTTTCGCAGTGGGGGCGCCGTCGACGCCCGCTCGGCGCCGTAACGCTCGATGAAGGCGCGGCCCTGGAACATCATTCGGTTCTGGATCGACAGCGCGCCGCCGAGGCGACCGATCCGATCCAAGCTCTCGTCCGTGACCGTCTCGGCGTGGTCGAAGAACCACTTCACGTCCTTGGGGAATCCACTGTCGCGTTCGATTTTCTCGAAAACGTCGAGGTCCATCGCAATGGTCTCGCCGTAGGTCGCGTGCAGCCGAAAGCCCCAACCGCGGTCGAGCAGCAGACGCACCGCCGCTTCGAGCTCGCCGCTGGCCTTTTCTTCCAACTGCGGTCGCGGCTCGTAGAAGTTCTCGAAGTCGGCCGGCGACCACGCCAAGTTCTCCCCCGCGCCGTTGACTTTCAACCACTCGTCACCTTCTCCGGGACGCACCATCTCGGTGAAACGCGTGAGGTCCGCCAGTTCCTGTCCGGCGGTCTGGGGAAAGAGGTGATAGGCGATACGCACCGAGAGCGTTTCGTCTTTCGCGAGATCCATCACGGCCGCGTAGTTCTCGGGGAAGTTCTGGAATCCTCCGCCCGCGTCAATGGCACTCGTCAGGCCGAAGCGATTGAGTTCTCGCAAGAAGTGGCGCGTCGAGGCCCTCTGATCAGCAGCGTCGAGCAGAGGCCCCTTCCCCAGTGTGGAGTACAGGATTCCCGCGCCCGGCGAGGCCAGCAACAGTCCCGTCGGCGTGCCGTCGTGTCCCCGGACGATCTCGCCACCGGGCGGATTCGGCGAGTCCTTGGTGAAGCCGACCGCTTCGACGGCCGCCCGATTCAACAGTGCCGATTGATACAGGTGCAGTACGAATACGGGCGTGTCCGGCGCCGCCGCGTTCAACTCGGCGATCGTGGGTAGTCGCCCTTCGGCGAACTGATCGCCCGTCCAGCCCCCCACCACGCGCACCCATTGACCCTTCGGTGTTCGGCTCACTTGGTCGCGCAGCATGGCGAGTGCGAGTCGAAGTGACGGCACGCCGTCCCAGCGCAACTCCAGTAGATAGTGCAGGCCACCGCGAATCACATGAAGGTGCGAATCGTTGAGACCCGGAATGATTCGTCGAGCGAGGGCGTCGATCACGCGCGTAGTTGGGCCGATGTGCTGGGCCACCTCCTGCTCGCTTCCGATTGCCATGATTCGTCCGTTGACAATCGCCATAGCGCTTGACGAAGGGTTTTGCGAATCGCCCGTGTAGATACGTCCGTTTCGCACCACGAGCTGCGCGCTCTCGCGTGACGACGCCGAACGCGCCACTCCCGCCACGGGCATTGTCTCCATGACACTCCTTGTCAGATGAATATCAAAGTTCCAGAGCACAGTAGGTCAATCAAATTGACGCGGGGACAACCCGTAAACCCGCAGCCACGAACGCGGCGTGGAGACGTTGATCCCACGTCGCAACGACGATGTCGTCCAGTCCCATTGCGAGAGCGCTGGCGAGGTGGACGGCGTCGGCTGCGCGAAGTCGCGACTCCCGGCTGAGTCGTCCGGCACTCTGCGCCACTGCAGCACTTAGTTCGATTGGCTGAAGCGCTCCCCAATACTGCTCCCATGCCGATTCGGCATCGTCGCACTCACGAGTCGTGATGAACTGATTTCGCTCGGCCGCCGCAAGCGCCGCGCGCACTTCTGGGTAGGCGAGTCTGTTGGAGACCGCCGCGTCGCAGCCGTCCCACACCTCGGCCGCGACTTCGCTGCCGCTCTCTGACATAAGTAGTTTGACGAGTGCGCTGGAATCGAAATAGACCACGGCCACGACTAGCGACGCTGCTCACTCACCAAATCGGCGACGGAAGCGCTCGGCGTGGGTCGTCGCTGACCCCGCGCTTGGATCTTCGTGGATAGCGTGGGCCGAGAGATGACGCCTTCGAGCGTGAGACGTTCCAGCGTTGGCGTTGCGTCCACGCCAATGAGTCGCGCGATGGGAACGCCTCGGTCCGTGATAACAACCTCGTGACCCGTTCGCGCCTCCTCCAGCCACTCGCTGAGGTGCGCTCGAAATTCCGTGATCGCGACGTTCATATCGTCAGTGTACATTACTCATCTCACTATCTGTACAGAATGAATAGGGATTCGATTGGCATCCAACTGTCGCAGTGTCGTCGAACCCGGGCAAAAGTGCTTCCGCGGTCCGAAGGATCGGTGGACGACGAATGCAAAGCACAGAGGAGGTCCCCCAGTTGGGACCTCCTCTGTGCTTCACTTCAGAAATCGTCGAAGACGTGCTCGCCGATTACTTCGCGAAGTAGTAATACTCCGGAGTGAAGTTCGCGAGAACGCTCTGGAAGCCAATCGTGCTCTTCAACGTCTTGATGACTTCGGTTTCGCCTGTGGCGAGAGGATCGTACAGAACCGGAAGCTGATCGGCGGTGTACTGACCGTACGTCGTCAACTTGATGTTCTGGGCCAAGGTGGCGCGAATGAGTGAGTCCATCATCGGGTTGGAGTACTGACCGCTGTTGGACCCCGCACCCGTGAGCAGCAGCGGCTCGCCGGACGGGAAGTAGTCCGGGGCGTACAGCCATCCGCCACCCCAGTTACAGATGTCGAACGCCGTCGTCGGGGTGTAGGCCGACGGGCACGCACCCGCCGTCGCGTCAAAGGTCCCCGTCGAGTGGGTCGTCGTGATACCCAGCGTCGTCCAGTCGTCGATGATGGCGTTCATTTCGCTGTCCAATGACGGGATACCCGAGTACCACTCG
>Ga0182012_10006822_pt1 | contig 11560 bp, 6 predicted proteins | sample 612S2SmetaG_FD_120486 | JGI IMG/M metagenome (GOLD analysis project Ga0182012, IMG submission 120486) | Permafrost microbial communities from Stordalen Mire, Sweden - 612S2S metaG | ecosystem: Environmental > Terrestrial > Soil > Wetlands > Permafrost | place: Sweden: Stordalen | collected...
CCGCTTCCGGATAATTCAAGCCGGTGACGCTCAAGGGCGTTGCGGTGCTGCTGCCGTAAGCTAACTCGAGAACGCGGTTGTTGCCGGCATCCGCAATGTAGAGATTGCCCGCGGCATCGAGCGTCAGGCCATAAGGCGAACTCAAGGTGACACCCAGCGGAACGGCGACCGGCGTACCACCCGGCGCTATTTTAAACACCTGGCCGGCGGCGGCATCCAACACAAACACGTTGCCGGCGGCGTCCACCGCCACTCCGCGTGGAGTGCCGGCGTGGTAGATCGCCGTCTGATTGGCGGTGAGCGGGGCCGGCGAACCGGGACCCGTGCCGAAGAAGTAGGAGTTGGCAATCAGATTATTATTGACGTCGACTAGTTTGACCGCGCCGCGCCGCAAGCCACTGAATTGCGGATTGAATTGCACGCTTACGACGCAAGAGCCAGTTACCGCGCCGCTACAGGTCGTGCCGTTTGGAACCAGCGTAAAGTCAGGGTTCGCTAGCGAACCGCTCGGTACACCTTCGGTAAAGACGATGGGTGTGCCCAGGGAAGCAGTGCCGCTCGGAACATTAAAAGCTACCAAATTCGTACCCGCCAGAAAAGCCGAGCGCGAAACAGTCACCGGCAGAGACAGACTGTTCGGCTCGCCGCCAGACCCTGAAACAAGGATCATCACCGACGCGCCGACCGGGGCGTTGGCCGCGGCGGTTAAGGTCAGGGTGAAACTATTGCCATCGCTGCTGGGCGTCCAAGTGTCACTCACGCCGGAGGGCAGTCCGCTCGCATAGATCGAGTTGGAACCACTCACGTAACCGTTGAGCGGGTTAAAGGTAATGAGGGCGCCGGTGGTTCCGCCGGGCGGCAGAACGATGGCGCTTGGTGAAGCCGAAAGAGTATAGGTTGGCGTACCGCTGACATTGACGGTGGCGGGGACCGCGGTGGTGACTGCGCCGGTTGTGTCGACAGCGCGCACGGTGAGTGTATGGCTGCCAACGGCCGCTGTCGAGTAGGTGTAGGTGTAAGGCGGCTGGGTGAGCGTCGCTAGGACGCTTGGACCGTCGAGAAAAGAGACGCTGCTTATTGCGCTGCTACCGGCGTAAACGGTCGCCGTCATGCTGATATTCGACCCGCTCAGGAACGTGGTGGCGTCGGTGGGCGAGGTCAACGTGACGTATGGATTGACATGCGAGGAGAGATTCGTCTTTAAGCCGTAGACGGTCACCGAGCCGAAGCCATAGTTACCGAGCAACGCCGAGTTAGCCATGTAGACTTTGCCATTCGCCACCACGGGCGGGACAAACTTTGGCAAGGTTCCCATGTTGTCCGACGAAACCATGGCGCTGTTCCAGAGCTCCTGGCCAGGGTTTTCGGCATTGTAGGCATGCAGAATGCCGGGAAAACCAATCGTGTTTTCTTCGAAAGCGGCATTCATCACCGGTGCCCATAAAATTCCGGTGCCGCTGGTGCTGCCGTTTGCCGAAATGGCGAGCGCAGTGGCGGGCTGACCGTATAAGTTTACGGTGCCGGCAAAGGACTGCGTGAAAGTGGAGGTTGCCGTGTTCAAAGTGTAGGCATGCAACGCATCCAAGCCCGGCCAAACATAGAGTGTTCCGCCGGCAGGACCCTGCCAGTAGGCCATGCCCACGATTCGGTCACTATCGGTTTGGGTGTAATCGGTAGGCGCGCCCACATGGAAGAATTGGGCTAACTGCGTATCGTTGGGCGTGAGTTGGCCCAGGTTTCCGGTGTGCAGTAAAAATATATCGGCTGTCTTGCTGCCGAAGGTAACCAAATCGGTACCGGGAAGCAACATCGGCCCATTGCAACTCAGATCCAAATCCCAGTTGTCGAGCGTGACGTAATTCTCGGTTCCCGTGCCGCTGTCGGGCGTGTACCAATTGATTAAGTTCAGGCCGTTGGCATAGTTCATCTGCAACAGCGACATGGGAAATTCCGTCGCGCCGTCGTACGAGCTACCGTTGCCGGTCAAGTAATAAACGTTGCCGTTGGCATCCACCGCCGGTCCGCTGCCGCTTTGCCAAATGCTGTTGCCGTTGGTTCTCGAAGTAGCAAAGACGCCGGTTTGCGTCAAGGCATTTGCATCGTACGTCATCATCCAGCCTTGCCAGGGATCGGTATAATCGCCGGTGGGCCGGGAGCCAAAAGCTACCCACACTTGACCGTTTGCCAGTTCGAGTGCGGGCCGCTGCCCATACTTAGCGGGAATGAAGGTAGCCGAGCCGGCGGCGCCCGTAGCTGCCACGGAGCCGGTGATCAGCGTGGAGTTGAGAAGCGTTCCCGTGCGGATATCGACCTGCCGCAAGCGAAAGCATTCCGTGCCATTCTCCAGGGTGTGCGTAACAAAAAACATGCGGTTATTCGGCAGATCGATGACCGGCGTACCGAAGATACCGAACGTGTCGGCCACCGAGGCATCCGTCTGGTCGCCCACGCCGATGTGGATGGGCGCGGGAGAAATGCCCGCCGCTAGATTGCGGAAATCGAGTGTCCAGAGCGGAATGGAGCCCACATTATCGGCGTCGAAGGCGTACAGCACGTCGTGCATGGTAGCCACGTAAAGCACGTTGTGGGTAGCGCCATTCACCGTTACTCCTTGCACATACAAAGGCTGGGCATAGATGACGCCATCCACCGAATACTTACCCAATTTTCCAAAACTGCTGGTGTTGACATTGGCTTGCGTCAGCACGGTCTCGTTGGTATTGGCGGCGGTGCGCGACTGGTTATAACGGTTAGTCAGAATGTTGACTTGACCAACGGCGTTGCTGAGCAGCGGAGCCAGCAGGCATAAAAGGCGGGCGACACCGCGCAGGTGAAGCATTTTCATAATATTTTTCTTGGGAGGCAGAGTCGAGCAGTCAATCCGCGCATGGTAGGTAGGGACGGGGACGCCTTAGTCCTTGAGTAGTATTCAATTCGTTCGCCGCAGTGGCAACGTCCGCGTTTCTCATTGGCCTCATCGAACCTAACGCCAAAAATCTGTAGATCGAAGCTGTCCTCCAAGGGCCTGCTCGCTTACGCTCGCATTTCCGTTAGCGGCAATTCGTTGAAAGACCAGGCTAGGCCGCCGGCGCTTCCCGTTCCGATTCGGCGAGCCTTACGCCATGAAATTGCTGTTTGGGGAGAGATCCATTAAGCTGAGGAGAAACTATTCTTTATGTCAAACCATACTATTTTTCTAAGTTTTATCTTGCTGGCACAGGGGACACTTGGGGCGTTTGCCCAGGAGGTGCCTAAGCCGTTGGCGAAGTTGGGAGGCTATCAACTCGTTTTCCACGACGATTTCGATTCGCTTGACCTTAGCCCTGACAGTAGAGGCAAGCACACCTGGTACGAAGGGGTCTGGTTCAATCACCATCACGTTCCGCTGTCCAATATCTCGGCGTCTTCGGGGATGCTGACACTCACATGGAATCGCGGCCAGGAGCAGGTGGATACCAGCATCACGACCCTTTCGCGTGACACGAAGAATTTCCACGCCTGGAAATATGGCTATTTCGAGGCCCGCATGAAGTGGGATCAGGTGAACGGGGCGTGGCCGGCGTTCTGGTTGATTCCGGTGCAGGATGCCAACCGTTCAGACCTTTATGACGGCGTGCGGGAATCGGGCGAGATCGACATCCTGGAGGGACAGGGCGATCATCCGCACAACATTTACACGACGGTTCACGACTGGGTGAATGGTAAGGATAATTCGAACAAGGACAATGTGGTGAAGCTGGGGGATGTAGATTTGTCGCAATTCCACACCTATGGACTTCTATGGACGCCGGGAAAGCTAAAGTGGTATTTCGATGGGAAAGAGGTACATTCGGAAGACGCTCCGCCTATTTTCGACAAACAGGATTATTACCTGGCGATTAGCATGCAAGAAGCGTCGCACTGGAAATCGGGCGATTTGACCGGCGTGACAGCGACTAGTATGAACCTAACGGTCGATTGGGTGAGGGTTTGGCAGCAGCAGTAATGCTACCAAGTCTCTTTATGCAGCGGATGGTACGCGCGACTCGCGCGCACTATTCCGCTCGGCAAAAAGACTGATGATGCGTACTCGGATAAAGGGTTCGGCATAAATCGAACCCAACACCGAGGCGGACAGCAGAAGAGCCAGGAAGACCAGGAAGTACGGGAGGGATTGCTTGTCGTCGGCATTGCCTACGTGCAGGGCGGCCATTACATAGCGGGTGAGTCCCCATAGCGGGGCCTGCAGGATATACATTGCATAACTGGCGTCTCCCAAAACGCGCAGCGGCGCGGTACCTAAGAAAGCGGCTAATGCGCTGCGGCCCGCCGCCAGACAATAGATAAACACCCCAAAAACCGGTAACAAGAGGCCATTGTTAAAGAGCATTTTATGCGGGCCGAAATGGAAGAGGGCGAGGGTTGCCACGAGTGCAGCGATTAACGCGGCTTCCTGCAGCCAGGAGTGGCCCGTCCCAATCTTGCGGTGACGCAGGAACAAGAGTCCGAGGCAGATGCCAAAAGCGAAGGCGGGAAGCTGCGTGATGGGCGCGTAGCTGATCCAGAGATCGTCAAGCGTGCGATTCGCTTCGGTAGCCCAACCGGTGGCAGACACGAAAGGTCCGGCGGCTACGAAGACGAGCGGCAGGGCCAAAGCGGCGAGCCAGCAAAGGCCCGATAGAACCAGCGTGGCTTTGGTCTGGAGGGTTTTGAGTCTCTTCAGTAAGAAAGGAAAACAGGCGTAGAAAAACGCTTCGCAGGAGAGAGACCATCCTGGAAAATTCCAACAGAGAGCAGTCTGCGGGAGCCAGGCCTGCAGGCAAAACAGCGAGAGAATTCCGCCCAAGATGAACTGCGCCGAATGGGTCTGCCAATAATTACTATGCCGGGAGAGCACCGCGAAGATCCCTACTAACGCGAGGGCGATGAAATACATCGGATAAATGCGGGCAAAGCGCGCCAGCCAAAATTTGTTACTGTTGAGGGGATTTTGCTGCGCGTAGTTGTAGGTCAGAACAAAGCCGGACAAAGCAAAGAAGAAGCTGACCGAGACGAAGCCGTGTTCGAGGATTTCGCGGACAAGCAGGTTAGTGCGCAGGGATGCCGGCACATAGTGGTAGCCCACCACCGCCAGGGCGGCAAAAAAACGGCACCCCGTAAGGGCGTCCAGCTTGTGCAGCGGCGTGCGCCGGGCGGGAGCCTCCGCCTGTGGGGCGCTGTATGCCGGCGATTCGCTGATTGTATTCATGGGTGGAAGAGTATTCAAACCGGTAGGCCTACGCTTGGGTTGGCGGCCGGGACAAGCCGGGAGCGCGTTGGACTGAGCCGTTTGCCGAGCTTGATGCCGGCGTTTTCGAGAAGTTCCAGCGGACGGGCGAGGCCGTAGGAAATAGCCATGGTCAGAATCGCCGCGGCCAGAAAGCGCGCAACCGAAGCCATATGAAATTGCGTGCAAAGCAAGAACGCGATGGGAGTCAAGATCAGTAAGTGCAAGAGATAGACACTGTAACTGGCGTCCGCGAGCAGGGCACTGAAGCGATTAGACAGCAGCCGGCGCAGGTAAGGAAGTGTGCCGCCTAACAAGAGACGGCCAGAGCCGAAGATCACCCAGGCGAAGACCACCACCAGAATGACGTCGTGTATGTCGCGCGACAGCAATGACAAGCCACACGCTAGTAGAACTTTCTTACGCGACGCTGGAGTGTCCCCGGCCAAGTGAGCAGCGGCCCAAAGCATGCCGATGACAAACCAGATGAGACTGAGCACGAGCGGCGAGGGCTGCACGAACTGTTGGGCATAACCCAAATAGCTTGAAGATGAGACGAGCCAAACACCCGTGCATACCAGGGAAAAGGCGATCCAACCAAATCGCAGCACGAAAAGCATCAGGAACGGAAACACTAGATAGAACTGCATCTCCAGACTCAAGCTCCAATCCGGCAGAACGAGGGAAGCATGATAAGTCGGCGACAGGCCAAAAAGATAACTGATGTGCAGAGCTACGTGCTGCCAGGTGACGGCGGGATTGTCGGGCGCACGCTGTGCCACATCGACGACTGTCTCGACGACAGCTTTCCAGTGATCATATTGCGCCTTAAGCAGATAGGCCGGAATGAGGAGCAGATAATAAAGAGGGCTCAAGCGGAAAAACCGCCGGATGTAAAAGGTCGTCCAGGTCCGCGGTTTGGTCCAAGGTTCCTTCTCGGCCCGAAGCAGGTAGTGATAGGCCATGAGAAACCCGGAGAGAATCATGAAACCGTCTACCGCGTAGTGAGGGGAGCGCAGGACAGGAATAAAATTCATTCCGGTAAAGGCGCAGGTATGGCCTAATAGTACCCAAAGAGACATCGCGCCGCGCAGTCCATCCAGCGCGCCTAGCCGATTCTGTGAATTCATTGGAGGTCCCTTGCCGGGGCGATATCGAGGGATGCACTGCTGCCCACGGCCGCGCCTCTGGCTTTTTGGCTAACACCCGGTCGCGCTAAGAGATCTTCTTTAAGGTCCGTGGCATGCGAGCTGAGTTGCTTCGGCCTGTTGCCTAGCCAGTTCAGCAAAGGCTTCTCGAGGCAGACGTGAAAAAGTATGCCGAAGGCCACGGCTAGTGAAACCATGGCGTAGAAGAAAACCGCATCGGGCACGTTAATCCCCCGGCTGGCCAACTTCTGCTGATAGTTGGCTGCGAACTTCGCCAAGACCGATAAGACAGCAAAATGGGTCAAGTATAAGGAGTAAGAAGCGTCTCCTAACAAGCACAGAAATTGCGGCACCCGTAGCGACTGCGAACGCTCCAATTCGATGAAGCCTGCCATGGCAACGGCCGCTCCTATGCCGTAACACTGGCTGCGCAGCATTTCGAAGCGCGCGCCGCCAATGAAACATTCATAAGCTCCCGTGCCTAGAAAGAGCGCAACGCCCAATACCGCCAGCAGGGCTGGGTAGGGAATGCGCCCACGCTTTACGGCCCAGACGATTGCCGCCCCAAAAACAAAAAGGAGATGCAGCGGGCTAAATAGGATGAAGGGAGTCGACTGGAATGGCAAAGACCAATTCTCATGCGACAAGACCTCGCCATCAAAAATCAATGCCGGCCGGATCGACCCCACGATCAGGACAGCGAGACTCCCGAGCGCCGCGACGGCCGCCAGGAAGAAACCAGCGCGGCGATGGAAAATCATGACGGCAAAGACCGCGTAAAACAGAATCTCATGCTTCAGCGTCCAGGCGACCGCCACATCGGGCAGATGACTGGTGGGCAGCAGAGCTATATCATCGAGAACACTTAGTAAACGGCTGCCGTGGAAGGCAACGAAGTGGGGCCCGGTGAGATAGATGGGCAGAAGAAACAAGAGGACCAGCCAATAAATCGGATAGATGCGTACAAAACGTTTGCGCAGAAATCGGGGAAGGCGATCTTTACCAGCCAGTTGATGCCCCGGCCATTTCACGTCTTGCCAGTGGAGATAGGCAATGATAAAGCCGCTAATGACAAAAAAATATTCGACGCCCGCATGTCCGAAGGCGAAGCCTTGCCAAAATTTGTGGCCAAAAAACCTGGAGAATAACGCCACGCTCAAGTGCACTAGCACCACCAGCAAGGCGGCGAAGCCGCGGCCAGCCTGGAGCGTTTTGAACGTTTGGTTTTTTTCCTGTGGACTATTCAGCATTTGGGCACGTTAACTGAAAGTTAAACAAGATGGATCCAGCTGCGGGTGGCGAGCCACATCACCAAGGCACACGCCAGGACGACCAGGATGGTCGTGCGGTCCTTGGCGGCAAATAGGACGGGGTCCTCATCCATCTCGCCGCGCGAAGCAATGATCCAAATGCGGCTTAACCAGTACAACACCAGCGGGAACAGCAGCCAGAGCACGTCCGGATTGGAGTAGAGAACCCGCACGTTGTCGCTATTCATGTAGAGCGTGAGAACGAGGCTGGAGGAAAAACCGGCAGCAATGCCGAAAATATTGACTACCGGCAAATCGCTGGGTTTGTACGCTCGCCGGCGATTCGCTTCAGCGCCCGCGCTGGCTACGTTATACAACTCGGCCGAGCGCTTGGCGAAGCCGAGGCTTAAGAACAGGAACATGGAGAACGACAAGAGCCAGACGGAGAGGTCAACATGGTAAGCAGCGCTGCCCATCACGATGCGAATGGTGTACAACCCGCCCAAGGCAAATACGTCAAGCAGCAGCTTGCCTTTGAGCCAGTAAGAGTAAAGGCACGTCAAGATGTAGTAGATGAAAAGCACGCCGAGAGCGGAAGGGATCAGCAACGCCACCAAGCCAAAACCGGAGGCGAGCAGGGCGGGCACCAGACAAAAGGCCCAAGCTAACGATAACTGGCCGCTGGCAAAAGGCCGCGAGCGCTTGCGATGATGCAGCCGGTCGCTTTGCAGATCCAACAGGTCGTTCAATACATAGACGCTCGAAGCGATCAAGCCAAACGAGAGGAAAGCCACCGCCGCTTTCACGAGCAGAGGCGGGTGAGTGAATTGATGTGAGGTGATGAGAGGAACGAATACCAGCAGGTTTTTCATCCATTGATGCGGACGCATCTGGCGCAGGATGAGCGGCAAAAGCGGGCGGCGCGAAGTAAAAGTACGTTCTACGCGCGCGCTGGCGAGCGCCGCCGCGGCCACCTGCTGGGAAGGATCAACCAGGATCGCGTGGCGGCATTCGCGCCAAATAGCTAGATCAACGGCGGCATCGCCTACATAATCGAACTGGTTGCCAAAGCGGGCTTTGAGCTCGGCCAGCTTGGCCGTGCCTTTCAAATTGCGCGCGCCATCGGAACTTAGCACTAGATCAAAAAGGTCCAGATGAGCGGCGACTTTTTCAACCACAATGCGGTCCGAAGCGGTCGCCAAGACCAGCATGCGCCCCTGTGCTTTTTCAACCCTGAGCCAATCGATCAGTTCATGATGGTAAGGGAGCGAATCCACTGGCACATGGATCTTCTCTAAAATTTTACGTTTCAACGCCGCTTTCCCCTGCAGCAACCAGAAAGGAAGCGCAAAAGCCAGCCAGGGTTTTTCGCGCAGGAGGATCGCGATGGATTCCCACAGTAGATCGGAGCGCAGCAGCGTCCCGTCCAAATCCACGCACAATGGAACGTCGCACGCGGCCAGCGGCACGACAGGCGGAGCAGCGGCAATATGTTCTGTTTGCATGGCTACCTGGCTTGAAACTCCGCCAATAACGAGACACAGCCGAAGCGCGCGGCGCGGTTTTCCGGGATCGGCGTTTTGTCGTAAATGGAGATCGTGTCCGGATCGCGCACCAATTTGTATTCGTTGAAGGCAGGGTCCGCCAACATTTCGCCGACGACATCCTGCGGCCAGCCTTCATGCGGCGACACGACCATGAAACTCACATTCCGGTCTTGCGCGATGAACAAGGGGAAGCGACGCCACAACTGCTCTTCCACTCGCCACGGTCTATTTCCCTCATACAGGTGAGCGACAATCTGCGGTTCCCTTTCGGAAAAGACGATGGTTTTGGCATCGCACGCCCCCAATAAGCGCTCGGCAAACGCATCGGTTCGCAAACGCGCTGCTTGCGCGCTTTCGTGAAAGCCGAGGGATGAACCCAGCGGAACGCGCGGCATCAAAGGCTGCTGGCCCGGCACGGTGAGGATCTTGGTCGGATAGTGTTTGAGGATGAAAGGCCCCGTCAGCGTTCCGGCCGCTTGATTAGCGAGAACTATTCCGACGGCTAAGAAATAAGAAGTGCGGACTGTCGCGAAACGCGTCAGCGCCAAGCCAATCAGCATGGCAAGCCCTATGAAGCTCAGTATGAAATGGCGCGGAGGTAAGCCATTGGTCATCCAGAAAACCATCGCCGGCAGGACGAGCGAAAGAGGGCCGATTACATCGCTGAGCCGCGCCAGACGTATTTCGCTGTTCGGCGCAACCGCGGCAGCCGTGCGTATGAGGCGGGCAGCGGCCACTAATCCCGCGATGGCGGTGAGGATTCCGCAGCCTATCAGGTATGAGACCAAGCCGCGAGGTACGGTGGCCAGGCTAAAGCCAATATCGGAAAAGGAGCCTTGCGGTCCCAATGCGCCGCGGCCGTGGCTCAAATAAAGGGCTCTGCTCACGAAGAAAGCGGCCAAGGAGAGAACAGGCGCCATGCTACGCCGCAGAGCGGAAAGCAAGAACGCGCCGATGGAGCGCAAATCGACCCGCGCCAGCACCAGAAACGGCCAAGCCAAAAGGATTTCGGCGCGCGATACCAGCGCCGCCAACAATAGCAAGGCAGCCAGCGTTTGGCAAGCCAAGGCGAGCCAGCCGTTCACCGGCAAAAACAGCAAGACGGCGGCGGCGGAAAAAAAAGCAAACGCTACCAATATCTGGTGGCCGGAGGTACCCACGTCAAGCATCATTGGACTGAAGGCAAACAGCAGGAATGCGATGGTGGCGGCGCGCACACCGTAAAGAACGCGGACCGCCAGCCAGAAGAAAATACTTCCCAAAACCGTAGCCCAAAAGCCCACGGAATTAATAAGCGTGATGAGGGGCTGGGCATGAGTGAGCGTGCTCTGGGCGGCCAAAGCGTAAAACGCCGCGATGTAACCAAAACTGAATACCTTGCCATAATGCAGCGGCGAAGCAATTCCTTGGCCCGTCAGCGCGCCATCGAGCAAACCGTCCAAAACGCGGTATAGATCGTCCTCGCCCAGCGTGCCCCAATTATGGAAAGCGTAGATCCAGAGCACAAAGAGCGCCAGCGCGAGCGCCGCGAAGCCGAATTCGACAGGCGATGCCGATTCGCGAACGGGCGCTAGCTCGTTTTGTTCGGAGTCTTGAAGCTGAGTACTCTGTTCCATAAATGCGCTGACGCCGATTGGCAGAATCACGCCCTCGCGGTCGTGCCTCGGTTCCGAGTTGCCTGCGCCGCGAAGCTTTTCTTACCTCATCGGCTGCGGACGCCCAGACTAAGAGATATGGGCGATGCCTTTGTCGCTACTGCGAAAGCCGGCGGGGCGAGGAGAGAAACGGGTGGGAGGGACAAAGGCCGGGACTGGCTGCGCGACCGCGCGCAGATAATCCTCTTCAATCGAAAGACGAGATACCGCGATGGCCACAAACAGGAAACAAAGATAATCGGAGGGTTCGTTCGCGTAGCCGAATAGCCCCGGCACTTCGATGCAGGCGCGCGATAAGATCAGCAAACAGCCGAATAAGGCCCACCAGCGGTAGCGCCAGGTGTTTGACTGGCGGAAAGCCAATTTCCAGCAGGTGTAGAAGAAAAACCCGAAAAACCAGAGCGCGGGAATAGTGCCCACCACTCCTTGCTCGGCCAGCATGGTGAGATATTCGTTGTGATAGCCTCCGCCTTGCACATTCTTGGCGATCACCGAAGTCATTTTAAATTCGCCCGGCAGACGCGACACCAAATCGTCATCCCAAGAGTCGTAACCGTTGCCGATAATGGGCCGTTCGAGGAATTTCTGCCACGCCACCGACCACAAATCCAAACGGCCTTCGGAAAGCTTGTCGATATCCCTGGTTGCCGAATTTCTAATGGTGAACGTGGCGCCCGTCAGACAAACCAACAGACAGAACCAGCCTATAACCTGC
>Ga0182012_10006823_pt1 | contig 11558 bp, 10 predicted proteins | sample 612S2SmetaG_FD_120486 | JGI IMG/M metagenome (GOLD analysis project Ga0182012, IMG submission 120486) | Permafrost microbial communities from Stordalen Mire, Sweden - 612S2S metaG | ecosystem: Environmental > Terrestrial > Soil > Wetlands > Permafrost | place: Sweden: Stordalen | collected...
AGCTGCCTTGATAATCTCTTGAAGGGCGCTTCCGGCCAGGCTGTGCAGAATTTGAACATTATGATGGGTTGGCCGGAATCCGAGGGCCTTGTATGAAACTTGCAGCGGAGGGACTGGAATGAAGTTTGTTGTAAAACTGGGCGGAGCCGGTCTTGAAATGCCATCGCTGCTGGCGGGCTGCACGCGCGCGATCGTCGATCTCGTGCGTGACGGACATCAAGTGGCTGTGGTTCACGGCGGCGGCGTGCAGTTGACTAAGATGCTGAAGGCGCTGGGGATCGAGAGCCAGTTCATCAACGGGCTGCGCGTAACAGACAAAGAGACGCGCGATGTGGCGCTGATGGTGCTTGGCGGCAAGGTGAACAAAGGCCTGGTTGCAGCGCTGGGCGCGCTCGGCCAGCCTGCCGTGGGGTTGTCGGGCGGTGATGGACTTATATTTCGTGCGCGCAAGAAGCTGACGGCGCCAGATTTGGGATTTGTAGGCGAGATTGCAGCCAGCGATCCGAAATGGATTGAAGCTATTTGGCAGTTGAACGGTGTGCCGGTGATTTCGTCGATGGCATTAGGATTTGATGGCGAGTATTACAACGTGAATGCCGATGAGATGGCGGCGGCCTGCGCGGTTGCTTGCAATGCAGACGCGTTGGTGTTTCTCACCGACGTTCCGGGCGTGAAGGGCGCGGACGGCGAAGTGATGCGCTGGCTTTCGATCGATCAAATTGCGGAGATGGCCAAGAGCGCGGTGATCTCCGGCGGTATGCTACCCAAGTTGGCCGCCTGCCGCGAGGCGCTGTTGAACGGCGTGAAGCGAGTGCGAATTTTGCCCGCGGAGGCCGCGGGCGTACTGCCGGATCTGTGTACTTCACGAGTTAACCATGGGACAGAAGTGATGGTGGCCTGAGTGTGGTTGCCAGAGGAGGTTGAAGAGATGACGATGAACTTTGAAGAGATACGCGCCGCGGAGTCGCGGCTGGTGCTGGAGACATACGATCGCTACCCGATCATGTTTGTGGGCGGCGAGGGCGTGCACGTAATTAACGAGAAAGGTGACCGCTACCTCGACCTGCTGAGCGGCATCGGCGTCTGCGGGCTGGGCTACAATCACCCGGCGATTGTGGATGCGATTCAGAAGCAGAGCCGCGCATTGCTGCACATTTCGAACTTGTTTTACCACGAAGGCCAGGCGGAACTGGCGATGCGGCTCACGGAACGCAGCGGCCTTGACCGAGCGTTTTTCTGCAACAGCGGCACCGAGGCCTGGGAGGGTGCAATGAAGCTGGCTCGCTCTCACGCAGGCCTACGGCGCAGCGAAGGCGTGAAGATTGGCACCAAGTTTCTCGCGCTTGAGCAGGGCTTTCACGGGCGCACCTTCGGCTCCATGTCGACGACGTACAAGGCAAAGTATCGCGATCCGTTCGCGCCTGTTGTTCCGGAGACGGAGTTTGTACGCGTGAACGATGTCGCCGATCTGCGCGAAAAGTTTTCAAACGAGATCTGCGCAATTTTGGTGGAGGCGATACAGGGAGAAGGAGGCGTGCGACCGTTGACCCATGAGTTTCTTGCCGAGGCGCGGGCATTGGCCAACTCGACAGGAGCGCTCTTGATCGTCGATGAAATTCAGGCGGGCATGGGCCGCACGGGAAAGTGGTGCGCCTATCAGCACTACCGCATTCAGCCCGATGTGACCACGTTTGCCAAACCGCTGGCCGGTGGGATTCCAATGGGCGCTGTGATGTGTACGGAGGCTGTTGCGCAGTCGATGCATCCTGGCCTGCATGGCAGCACGTTTGGCGGCGGACCGCTGGCCTGCGCGGTTGCCATTGCCGTGATCGACACCATGGAGAAGGAAGGCCTGCTGGCGCACATTACTGAAGTTGGAAATTACTTCCAGGATCAATTGCGCGCGCTCGCCAAGCGGCATGAAGCAATAATCGAAGTCCGCGGCAAGGGCTTGATGATTGCTGCCGAGCTTGATTCTGCCGACCTGGCTAAGCTCGCCGTGGCCGAGATGCTGAAACGCAAAATTGTGATCAACTGCACCAGCGATACGGTGCTGCGGTTCCTGCCTCCGTACATTTTGCAGCGGGAGCACGTGGATACGGCCATCGCGGCGCTGGACGAAATCTTTACTCTGCACGCAGGGGCTCAAGCGGGAGCGTCATCCGCGGGAGGACAACAACATGGTTAGCAAAGCAGCCACTATGGAGCGTAGTACCGAAGCAGTTCCCGTACACAAGGACCCTGATGTGCTGGCAGCAGCGGCGCGGATGTCGGGTGAAGATTTGTGTTCCATCGCCGATCTATCGAGCGCCGAGGTGCGCGCCATCATCAAGCTCGGCCGCGATGTAAAAGCCAATCCGCGCGAGTATCGCCATGCGCTGGACGCGAAACAGATGGTGCTGATGTTTGAGAAGGCCAGCCTGCGTACGCGGCTCGCCTTCGAAACCGGCATCAACACCATGGGCGGCAATGCGATCTTTGTCGACCAGACGCACTCCATGCTTGGCGAGCGCGAGACGATTGCCGACGTGGCTCGTAATGTCGAACGCTGGGTGGACGTGATCGTGCTTCGCACCTATGCGCACGACACGGTGACAGAGATGGCGGCCAACTCGCGCGTGCCTGTGATCAATGCGCTTTCGGATTTTGAGCATCCCTGCCAGGCGCTGGCGGATTTCATGGCACTTGAGGAGCACTTCGGTTCAACGAAGGGGTTGAACTTTACCTATGTGGGCGACGGCAACAACGTGGCCCACTCCCTGATGCTGGCCGGCGCGCAACTGGGCGCGAACGTGACGGTGGCCACGCCGCGTGGCTACTCGCCGGACATTGAGATCGTGACCATCGCCCGCGAGATGGCCGAGGCCAACCACTGCGAGTTGAAACTGGTGCAAGACCCGCAGGCGGCTGTCGAAGGCGCGGACGCCGTTTACACCGATGTATGCGTGAGCATGGGCTTCGAGCACGAGTCGACCAAGCGCGCGCCCATCTTTCGGCCGTTCCAAGTGAACGAAGCGTTGATGTCGAAGGCCTCGAAACATGCAGTGTTTATGCACTGCCTTCCGGCGCGACGCAATGAAGAAGTGACGGACGCGGTGATCGACAGTCCGCAGTCCATCGTCTTCGACCAGGCCGAAAACCGGCTCCATGCACAGAAGGCGATTCTGCTGCTTTTACTCGGCGGATTATCCAACGTGAAAGCCTTTGGCTGCTAGAGCCGAGGCGGCTAGCTCTGATGTCTCCCAGGTCTCAAAAGCGAGACCTGGGGCACCCGGCAGCTCATTCCATCATGGCTAAAGTCGCGCCCTTTCAAAACACTAATTACGCAAACAGTTCCAGGTTCTTTTTGAGGTCTTCCCAGATATGTCAGTAATTCTTGAATCGCTGCCGATAGGGCAGAAAGTCGGCATCGCGTTCTCCGGCGGCCTTGACACGTCCGCTGCCCTGCTTTGGATGAGGCAGAAGGGCGCAATCCCCTACGCGTATACAGCCAACCTGGGCCAGCCCGACGAAACCGACTATGACGCGATTCCGCGCGCGGCGCTTGAGTATGGCGCGGAGAAGGCGCGGCTCATCGACTGCCGCGGGCCGCTGGTTCGCGAGGGCATTGCTGCGCTGCAAGCCGGGGCCTTTCACATCACCACGGCTGGGCTTGCGTATTTCAATACCACTCCCATTGGTCGCGCAGTGACGGGAACCATGCTGGTGGCCGCCATGAAGGAAGACGACGTCAACATCTGGGGCGACGGGTCCACTTTCAAGGGCAACGACATTGAGCGCTTCTATCGCTACGGCCTGCTCGTCAATCCGAACTTGCAGGTCTACAAGCCATGGCTGGATGCGGCATTCATTGACGAGTTGGGCGGGCGCGCGGAGATGTCTGCCTTCATGCAGAAGGCCGGATTTGCGTACAAGATGTCGTCTGAAAAGGCTTATTCGACCGACTCGAATCTGCTTGGCGCAACGCATGAGGCCAAGGACCTTGAGTTTTTGAATTCGTCGGTCAAGATTGTTGTGCCAATTATGGGCACTGCATTCTGGCGCGAGGATGTTGCAATCAAACCGGAGGAAGTCTCCATCCGATTTGAAGAGGGCTTTCCTGTTGCGTTGAACGGAAAGCAATTTGCCGATCCTGTGGAGTTGGTGCTTGAGGCCAATCGCATCGGCGGGCGGCACGGACTGGGCATGTCGGACCAAATTGAGAATCGCATTATTGAGGCGAAGTCCCGTGGCATCTATGAGGCTCCGGGGCTGGCGCTGCTCTTTATCGCCTACGAACGGCTCATTACGGGAATTCACAACGAAGACACGATTGAGCAGTATCGCGACAATGGCCGCAAGCTGGGACGCCTGCTCTATCAGGGTCGCTGGTTCGACTCACAGGCCATCATGCTGCGCGAGTCGTCACAGCGCTGGGTTGCGAAAGCAGTTACGGGTGAGGTGACGCTGGAGTTGCGGCGCGGCAATGACTACTCGATTCTCAACACCGAGTCGCCGAACCTTACTTTCCATCCCGAGCGGCTGAGTATGGAGAAGTCGGAATCGGCATTTTCTTCGCGAGACAGAATTGGGCAGCTCACCATGCGCAACCTCGACATTACCGACACTCGGGCGAAGCTGATGACCTACGCTAAAGCTGGACTTGTGACGTTGAGCAAAGGCAGCGAAATGCCCCAACTCAACAGCGGCGCCGATGGCGTGAAGGAAAAGTAACAACATGGCTGAGAAAGAACAATCCGGGAAGATGTGGTCGGGCCGCTTTCGCGAGCCGCTCGACGCAGAGTTTGAAAAGTGGCAGCGCTCGATTGTGTTTGACTGGCGGCTTCTGCCGCAAGAGGTAGCAGCGAGCAAAGCGCACGCTTCGGCCCTCATCGCCGCGGGAATCCTCACCAAAGAGGAAGGAGCGAAGCTCCGTGCGGCGCTCGACGATGTCGCTACCGGGCACTCTTCCGTCGAGGGGCAGGCGGAGGTGCGCGACCATGCGACCGCGGAAGACATTCATCACTTTGTGGAGCTTTCCTTAGTGGATCGCATTGGCCCGCTGGGCCTGAAGCTGCACACCGGCCGCAGCCGTAACGAGCAGATTGCGACCGATCTGCGGCTCTATGTGCGTTCACAGATTGAGACGCTGATTTGCGGGCTGGCGAGTTGGGCCAATTCCCTTCTCAACCAAGCAAAGGCAGCGGGCGAGGCGGCGATGCCGAGCTATACGCATCTGCAACGAGCGGAGCCAGTACTCGCGGCGCACTGGCTGCTGGCTTATGTTGAGATGGCGCTCCGGGATGCGGCGCGGCTCCGGGATTGCACTTCCCGGTTGAACTATTGTCCGCTTGGTTCGGGCGCAATCGCCGGAGCAACGCTCGCGCTCGACCGTACAATTGCCGCACGGGAGCTTGGCTTTACCGCGCCGACAAGCAATTCCATGGATGCCACCAGCGATCGCGACTTTATTCTCGACTACCTTCACGCGCTGACAATGGTTGGCCTGCACCTGAGCCGGTTTGCGGAAGAGATCACTTTGTTTGCTTCCGCCGAATTTGGATTTGTCGAACTGCCGGAGGCATTTTCTACTGGCTCAAGCGCCATGCCGCAGAAGAAAAATCCGGACTTTACAGAACTGCTGCGGGCGAAAGTTGGCAGGATACATGCGTCGGCGCAGGCTGTCACGCTGCAGTTGAAAGGACTGCCCCTGGCCTACAATAAGGACATGCAGGAGACCCAGGAGCCCGCATTCGCCGTTGAGTTTGTGCCTGCCATGCTGGAGCTTCTCGCTCGCTTTACCGCCGCTCTCAAGTTCAATCGCGCGCGCATGGCGCAGGCGGCTGAGTCGGGCTATCTGAACGCGATGGCTGCGGCCACGTATCTCGTTCACAAGGGAGTTCCCTTCCGTACGGCGCACGAGAAGATTGGCAATGCGGTTCGTTTTGCGCTTGAAAAGGGCGTGGAACTGGGTGAACTATCCCTCGAAGACCTGAAGTCCTTTGGCCCAGAGTTCGATGCGGATTTCTTCTCTTATGTCACGCTCAAGGCCACCATCGACTGCCACGACGTAGTTGGAGGAACCGCACGCGAGCGTGTTCGCCAAGCGATTTCAACTGCGTCGCAGCGCATTGCCGAATTGACCAAGGAGGCCGTCCATGCAGGTGCGTAAAGCGCTGCTTCACGATGCCTCAAACGTCTACGACCTGGTGAACTCGCTCTCCGGTGACGGCACGCTGTTGAAGCGTTCATTTGCCGAGATCTGCGAGAACATCCGCGACTTCACGGTGGCCATCTCCGACGGCGGCGTGTTTCTGGGCTGCGGCGCGTTGCACTTCTACGGGCCGCATCTGTGCGAGGTGCGCTCCATTGTCGTCAAGCCCGAGGCCAAAGGGAAAGGCGCGGGCGGACAGATTTTGAATTCGCTGATTCTGGAGGCCGAGGAACACGGCATCCAGTCCGTGTGCCTGTTCACGCGCATTCCGGATTTCTTTTTCAAATACGGATTCCGAATCGTCGAAGACAAGGCCGAGCTGCCGGATAAGGTCTTCAAGGATTGCCAGAGCTGCCCGCGGCTGCATCGCTGCGATGAAGTGGCCATGGTGCGCGGCCGCCTTCCACGCGTCTCGCTGCTCGGACCGCGCGAAGAGGCTCAGGAACTGGTGCGGATCGCAAGCTGATTTTACAAAGGACATTACGGTGGCAAGCAGGCGGAGAATCCGAGCTGCAGTGAGCATTGCGGCAGCTTCACTGTTGCTCTGCCTGTCTGACGAAATCGGCAAAGCACAGCAGCCCGATGAGGCAACCGTGATCCGTGGCGTCGATGCAGCGGTGAGCCGGCGATTTGAAAATGTGCTCGGATTTACCGATATCGAACATTATGCGGTTTATCGAGACAAGGATGAGGCGCATTCCATTGCCGAGATGACGGTGAGAGACACTTACGGGAAAGGGTCGGCCAAAACGTATACCATCCTCTCCGAAAGCGGGTCGGAGCTTGTGCGAAAGCTCGGATTGCATTTGCTCATCGACAACGAAACAACCCTCAACCAGCCGGGCAATGTAAAAGAGTCCTGGATCGACTCCGCAAATTACGAGATGCGCCTTAAATCAGGGGAAGCGCAAAAACTGAATGGACGGTCTTGTTATGTACTCGTCATTCACCCAAGACGCAGGGCGGCTAACATGGTTGACGGATTGCTTTGGGTGGATGCCAAGGACTACTCCATTGTGAAGCTGGATGGAACGGCATCCAGAAGCCCCTCGCTTTTTGCCGGAGAGACGCACATGATGCGGGAATATATAAATATCGAAGGGTTTTCGATGGCTGCGCAAGCCCGAGCTGAGACAAAAGGCATCCTAGGCAAGATTGCAGTAACCATCGAATACACGAATTACCATCTTGAGTTGAGCGGGCGCGAATAGATTAAGCGGATGAGCCGCCGAGGATGCGCCGGGCAGAAAGCAAACTGATATAATTTTTCTACTCGCGAGAGTTCTGCAAAGCTTCTTGCGCGCAATTTCGGAGCCGATCCACTCCATGCCCGACGCCCTTGCGGATTCTCGTCCCATTTTCATGTCAGAGGTCGTTGAGTTCGGCGGCGCCGAGAGGAGCATCCTTGCCTTGGCGCACTGGCTCCACAATCAGGGCCTTCCACATTACCTGTTGACGTACACCGATCACTGCAATATCGCGTCATATTCGAAAGATCCCCTGACGGTGGTTGAACTCCGCCCAAAGCCCGGTGTGCGTAGCAAGATCGCATCCCTCCGCAGGCACTTTGCCGAGCGCGGGCCCTCCGCGCTGAATCCGCTCAGCTCCGGCTATCAGCCCGCGCTGCATCTCACGCTCGCCCGCGAGCGCGATTTTCATTGCCTGATGCACGATACACCTTCGCTCTTCAACGATTCTCGATCGCTCGCGAACAATCTGCGAATTTACCTCTCAAACGCGATTATCGGATTCGGTTTTCGCGGCAAGGGCAAAATGATTGTGACCAGTGAGTATTTGCGTTCTGAGTGCGCGCGAGACTTTGGAGCGGATGCGGAGATCGCGCGCATGGGCGGCTTCGATGGATCTGCGCCTCCGCGCATCCGCCCTTCAAACGGCAAACTCAACATGCTTTCCGTCTGCCGTATCGAGGACAACAAGCGTCTCGATTGGATTCTGCGAGCGCTCGCTGAGCTTGAAAGCGCTCCAATTCCACTCTCCTCCCGGGCTGACTGGAGGGTCGATTTTGCCGGCAAAGGGTCGCTGATCCCGAAACTGAAAGAGCTATCCGCATCGCTGGGCATTGCCGCACGTGTCCGCTTTCACGGGTTTGTGACTGACGACGAACTGGAGGCTCTCCATCACGATGCGCATCTATTCCTGATGCCTGCTATCCAGGGCTACGGAATCCCTGCAATTGAGTCGCTTCAGCGTGGCATCCCCGTTCTCCTGCACCGGGAATCAGGCGTCAGCGACATCCTGCTCGATACACCCTGGGCCACCGTGCTCGATGGCGACGAGTCGAATATAGTGAGCGCGATGAATTCCGCCATTGATAAGGTTATTGAGGGCCGGCACCACCTCGCCCCTCCTCCGTCCCTACCCACTGAAGACGAGTGGGCTGAGCGCGTTGCAAGGTTGTGCAATTGGGTGGAATAGTTTTCAATGGGCGCATCCTACGTAGAATTCCTCTGCGTAATAAACCGCACGCAGTTCACTCCTCTATTCCCCACAGTGGGTAATGGCAACTACGCCCATTCGCCCATCTTCTTGGGGCCTTGCTCTGACAACGGCTGTAGTGTGATATAGATCACCATCCCGACGGACGGACCTTGATAGAAGTACTGAGTGTAGTGAATTCTCCGCAGATGACACCAGATACTGCTGAAGAAGTCATTGCACGGAATCATTGGCGGAAATAGAGTTTCGTGGCCAGATTGCAAATCAGACTGTTTTGGTCGTATACTGAATTGCGACCAGAACAGTCGTATATTTAGGGCGCTGCCATTCCAGCGACCCAATGGAGTCAGGCAGGTGAGTATTCTTAGTGAGTTACGAGTAAGTGAGAGCGGAGTTGTGGTTGCCCTGGATCTGCCCGAGACGGTGCAGAACCATCTGATGCATATGGGTTTTGTTCCCGATGCAGTGGTGACTGTCCTGCGCCGCGCGCCTGCTGGAGATCCAACCGTATATTCCGTGGACGGTATGGAGATTGCTTTGCGCCACGAGACGGCACGCGCGATTCGCGTTCAAGCCGCGGATGCGCGTGGAGCGCACCGCGAGGCTGCCGAGTTGGCCGAGGTTCCAAGATGAGCAGTTGCTGCGCAGTTCCAGAGTTCGTCCCTCCCCCGATCTCAGCGGTTCCTCGTACGCTCAGTACGGTGCTACTGATTGGGCCGCCGAACTCTGGTAAATCGACTTTATTCAATCGGCTCACGGGGCTGCGGCAGAAGGTTGCCAACTATCCCGGCGTAACCGTGGAGCAGCGCATGGGCCTGATGGCCGGCGTGGGACGCGACGATCTGACGCTGATCGATCTGCCGGGGATTTATTCGCTCACTCCCTACTCTGAAGACGCGCGCGTGGCCGTGGATGTTCTTCGCGGCGTGATGCCGGGTACGCCCAAGCCGGATGCCGTGCTGCTGGTTCTGGACTCGCTGCATCTGACACGGCAACTGATGCTCGCAGCGCCGGTGCTGGCGGTTGGCTTGCCGACGCTGGTGCTGTTGAACATGAGCGATCTGATGGAGTCGCGCGGCGGTAAGGTAGACACACTCCAGTTGGCGCGGGAGCTGGGCGCGCCCGTGGCGCAGATCAGTGCCGTGCGTGGGACGGGTCTCGAAGCCGTGTCAAACTTCCTGAATCGGCAGACCTATCGCGAGGCCGCGCACCCGCTGGAGTTGCCAGTGATGGGCAATGCGGCCAGTGCGCACACCTGGGCCGCGCAGGTGAGCAGGCGGACCGGTTATCGCGCGCCGCTGTCGGCGGAGAATAGCCGCAAGATCGACAACGTGCTGCTTGACCGCCTCTGGGGACCGCTCTTGTTTCTGCTGGTGGTGATCGGCGTCTTCGAGGTGGTGTTTTCAATTGGGCAGCCGTTGTCAGACGGTTTGGGCGACCTGCTGGCGCGAATGGGCGACTTTGCGCGACCGTTGATTCCGATGGGCTGGCTGCAGTCATTGGTGGTGGACGGAGTTTGGAAGGGCATCTGCTCGGTGCTGGTATTCCTGCCGCAGATCCTGCTGCTGTTTCTGTTCATCGGCATCCTGGAGGACTCAGGCTACCTGGCGCGCGCAGCGTTGATCGCCGACCGTGTGATGCGGACGATTGGTCTAAACGGGAAGGCTTTCATTCCCCTGCTCTCGGCCTATGCATGCGCGGTTCCAGCCATCATGGCTACGCGGACGATTGAGAACAAGCGCGACCGGCTGGCTACGATCTTAGTGACGCCGTTCATGACCTGCTCGGCGCGGCTGCCTGTGTATTTGCTGCTGATTGCGGCCTTCATTCCGAATACGACTTTTCTGCATGGACTGATCGGGCTGCGGACGCTGACCATGCTGGGGCTTTATGTAGCTGGCTTCGTTGCCGCATTTACGACCGCGCGGCTTCTGAAGAGTTCAGTGCTCAAGTCCAGCGAGACGCCGTTCATTCTGGAGTTGCCGCAGTATCGGATGCCGACTTTATATTCGCTTGGCCTGCGCGTATTGGACCGCGGGCGCATCTTCATGGTGAACGCGGGCACTGTGATTGTGTCGGTCACGATTGGGTTGTGGGTGCTGGCGCATCTGCCGGTGATTCAGACGGCGACTGGAAAACTGGTTGCGCCGGAGCTTGCGCAAAGCGTGATTGGCAGGCTGGGGCACTTTATCGAACCGGTGATTGCGCCGCTGGGTTTCAACTGGAAGATCGGGATTGGCTTGCTGTCGAGCGTGCTGGCGCGCGAGGTGATGGTGAGTACCATGGGCACGCTCTACGGCGCGGACCCGAGCACGCAGGCGCTGAGCCTGCAAAACGCGCTGCATCACGACATGACGCTGGGCGGCGCGCTGGCGCTGATGATCTTCTTTGCGTTTGCCATGCAGTGCACCTCGACGATTGCTGTCGTCAAGCGCGAGACGAATAGCTGGAAGTGGCCGATTATTCAATTCGTCTATATGCTGGCGCTGGCTTATGGGGCGGCTTATGCGGTGAACCGGGTGGTTACGGCGTTGTTTGGGTGACAGAGTTGCAGGCTCAGGGCAGAATGCAGCCATACTGGGATACAGAAATAAATTTTGGGTCAATTTGAGGACTGTATAACTGTATTTTTATAAGTTGTTTGGAATCAATCGCAAACTGCGGTTTTACTGGGATACTGAAATAAAGTGCGATTCTTAAAAGAGCCTATTTCCCGATCTTTTTCCGAATTGGGGGCTTGATTCCGTGTGGTGTTGCGGATTGTTGTCATCTTCTGCCTCCTGGCGGGTGGAGTTGGGTCTATATAGAGTTTGCGCTTTTCCCCCGGAATACTCTGCAAAACGCGGGAGTACGGGCAAGTTAAAGTGGCCCATGGAGATTCGTGGTCACTCAGGTCTCAAAGGTGAGA
>Ga0182012_10006824_pt1 | contig 11556 bp, 12 predicted proteins | sample 612S2SmetaG_FD_120486 | JGI IMG/M metagenome (GOLD analysis project Ga0182012, IMG submission 120486) | Permafrost microbial communities from Stordalen Mire, Sweden - 612S2S metaG | ecosystem: Environmental > Terrestrial > Soil > Wetlands > Permafrost | place: Sweden: Stordalen | collected...
AACGCTTAAAGCGCGAGATGGCGCAGCCCGTGGTGATCGATCTCCGCAATATCTATCGGCCGGAAGACATGAAAGCGCTGGGCTTTGTCTACGAGAGCGTGGGCCGGGCGAGCGAGCCGAGGAGCTGAGGCTTAATTCCACGCCTTATCGCCGTTGAAAGAGGGCGACCACAAGGGTCGCCCCTTGTAGTTGGATCTTATGTAGGGGCGCCCCTTGTGGGCGCCCTGTTTCAACCTGACCGCTGTTTCTTCTTCAACGAACTTTCCCGCCGTGAAGAACCAAACGAGAGATGGCTATCGCTTCGCTCCACCTATCCTGCGAGCTGCGGGTGGTGCGGTAGCCCGCATGAGCGCGGCGACATGCGGGAAGCCAAGGAAAGATAGGCATAGTGGAGCCGCTTCGTTGAACGCGGCGCAGGGGATTGGGGGGCGGCGGCGGGAGCCAACGCTCCGGCGCGCGTATTTGTCAGACCGCATCCATTGACCACCGGCTGCCGCGCTTGTATCTACATTGTATAATAAAATGTTGGAGGCCGAGCATGAAGGTGGCGTTTCAGAAGTGGGGCAATAGCCTTGCGCTGCGCGTGCCAAAAGCATTCGCCGACGAAATCGGTGCCCGGGACGGCAAGGCCGCGGAAATGACCGTGAGCCATGGCAAACTAGTGATCGAGATTGTGCCGGCGCGACGGCGCGGGCGTCGCTATAAGCTCGACGAACTGGTCGCCGGTATTACCCCGGACAACCGTCACGAAGAAGTGGATTGGGGGCCGGGCGTTGGCAACGAAGTCTGGTAACTATTGCCCCGAGGCTGGCGACTTCATCTGGGTTGATCTTGACCCCACCGTTGGCCACGAACAGAGCGGTCGACGACCGGCGATCGTCTTGTCAGCACACAACTACAATGCCGTGGCCGGACTTTGCGTGATCTGCCCAATCTCGAGCCACGTGCGGGACTATCCGTTCGAGGCCAGGCTGCCCGATAGTGCGAATATCCGTGGGGTTGTGTTGGCCGACCAGCCCCGCAGCGTCTCTTGGGAAAAGCGCCCGATCAAGCATGCCGGACGCGCACCTGACATCGTGCTCACCGAGGTGCGCGAACGTCTGGCGGCACTGCTCGGGATCGACTGATCGCCTTCCTCTTCCGGCAGCTAGTGGATCGATTCCATGAAGCTTATCCTATGGAGGCTTGCTCGGACCTCATCCTGAGAACGCGCTTGGGCGTTGATGAGGCGACAGGTTGGACCGACCTCGGACGTCATCACCCGACTTGATCGGGTGATCCAGTACGCTGCGGCGGTAAGGCTAGACGAACATTCTCTGGAGTATTGGGTCGTCCGGTCAAGCCGGATGATGACAGCTTTGCCCATTCGACCCGTGCGGTCCCTTGGCAAAATTATTTTTGCTTATCGCTTACCCCAATCGCAAAGCCGTCTAAAAAGCCCCTCACTCCACCAAGGATCACGTCGTGCGCGCCTTCGACACGCCCCTTCCCATTGACGCCGTGCTCGACGAACTCGCGCGCACGCTCGCCGACCGCACCGCCGCGGTGCTGGTGGCGCCGCCGGGGGCCGGCAAGACCACGCGGGTGCCGCTGGCGCTTTTGGATGCGCCCTGGGTGAACGGCAAAAAGATCATCGTCCTGGAGCCGCGGCGGATCGCGGCGCGGGCGAGCGCCGAGCGGATGGCGCAGACGCTTTCAGAGCGGGTCGGCGAGACCGTCGGCTACCGGGTCCGGTTCGGCTCGAAGGTGTCGCGCGCGACCCGGATCGAGGTCGTCACCGAGGGCATCTTCTCGCGCCAGATTCTCGACGATCCGGAATTGACAGGTGTTGCCGCGGTGCTGTTCGACGAGTTCCACGAACGCTCGCTCGATGCCGATCTCGGACTGGCGCTGGCGCGCGACGCGCAAACTGGTCTGCGCGAGGATCTTCGCATCCTCGTGATGTCGGCGACGCTGGATGCCGCGCGGGTGGCGCGGCTGCTCGGCGACGCGCCTGTCATCGAGAGCCTCGGCCGCAGCCATCCGGTCGAAACGCGCTATCTTGGCCGCAAGGCCGATGCGCCACTGGAGCGACAGATGGCGGATGCGATCGCAACGGCGCTGCGCGCCGACCCCGGTTCGGTGTTGGCCTTTCTGCCGGGTGCCGCGGAAATCCGCCGCACCCAGGATCTTCTCGCCGAGCGCATCCATGATGCTTCGGTCGAGATCGTGCCGCTGTTCGGCGCGCTCGATGCTGCGGTGCAGGATCGCGCTATCAGGCCGGCGCCGAAGGGCCGCCGCAAGGTGGTGCTGGCGACTTCGATTGCCGAGACCTCGCTGACCATCGAGGGCGTGCGCATCGTCGTCGATTGTGGCATGGCGCGGGTGCCCCGCTATGAGCCCGACATCGGGCTGACACGGCTTGAAACCGTGCGCGCCTCGCGCGCCGCGGTCGACCAGCGCCGGGGTCGCGCCGGCCGCACCTCGCCGGGGGTCTGCTACCGGCTCTGGGACGAGCCGCAGACCGCCTCGTTGGCCGCCTATACCCAGCCGGAAATCCTCAGCGCCGATCTTTCCTCGCTGCTGCTCGACCTCGCGCAATGGGGGGTGAGTGACCCCGCCATGTTGGCCTTTCTCGATGCGCCGCCCGCCCCCGCGTTGAAGGAAGCGAGAAGCCTTTTGCGCGATCTCGGCGCGCTCGATGCCGATGGACGGATCACGGCGGAAGGCCAGAGCCTGCGTGCGCTGGCGCTGCCGCCGCGGCTGGCGCGGATGATCGTGGATGCGCATCGGCGCGGCGCCGGCGCCGAGGCCGCGCAGATCGCGGCCGTGCTGACCGAGCGCGGGCTGGGCGGCGACAGCGTCGATCTCGATGCAAGGCTCGATCTATTCCGCCGTGATCGTGCGCCACGTGCCGCGAGCGCGCGCAGCCTGGCGCAGCGCTGGGCCGCGCAGGTCAATGTCAGCGAGGATGAGATCGGAAAGCCTGCCGGAGCGACCGCGCTTGCTTCTCCCGCCGCATCAGGGGGAGCGGCGTTATCAAGCGGCGTCATGCTCGCATTGGCCTTTCCGGACCGGGTCGCGCGCAATCGCGGCAACGGCAGCTTCGTGCTCGCCAATGGGCGCGGCGCAGCGGTCGATCAGGCCTCGCAGCTTTCGCGCGCGCCTTTCATCGCGGTCGCCGAGCTCGCAGGGACCGCCGCCAACGGGCGCATCCTGTTGGCGGCGCCGATCACCCAGGCTGAGATCGAGGGGCTGTTTGCCGAAGAGATCGACAGCGCGGAGGAGATTTCGTTCGACCGCACCACCATGGCCTTGCGGGCGCGCCGCCGGAAGAGACTGCACGCGATCACGCTGTCGGAAGCGCCGATGGCGCTGAAGCCGTCGGCCGAGACCGCCGCGGTCCTGGCCGAAGGCCTGATCGCCGCCGGCCTCGACCGGCTGCCATGGTCCAAGCCCGTGCTGCAATGGCGCGGCCGCGTCAGCTTCCTGCGCAGCGCCGAGGGCGAAACTTCGGAGCACATCTGGCCCGATCTGTCCGATGCGGCGCTGGCCGCGCAACGCGATCGCTGGCTGGTTCCAGCACTGTACGACAAGACATCGTTGAAGGAGCTTTCGTCCCAGGATCTATCGGAAGCGCTGATGCTGTTGTTGCCCTGGGAATTGCGTGCGCGGCTGGAGCGCGAGGCGCCTTCGCATTTCGAGGCGCCCACCGGCACCCTGCTTCCGATCGATTACGAGGCCGAGCAGGGACCGACGATTGCAGTCAGGCTGCAGGAATTGTTCGGTCTGAACAGCCATCCGTCGGTGGCGAAAGGAGCGGTACCGCTGGTGCTGGAACTGTTGTCGCCGGCGCACCGGCCGGTGCAGGTGACCCGCGACCTGCCGGGTTTCTGGCGCGGCAGCTACGCGGCCGTGCGCTCCGATCTGCGCGGACGCTATCCGCGGCATCCCTGGCCGGAAGATCCCGCAAGCGCAATGCCGACCCGCAGGGTGAAACCGCGGGGGACATGAGCGCGACCCGCGCCTTGAAACGGCGATGGGCGGGCGGTTTTGTTATTCCCGTTAACCGGCCGCTCATCCTTATTGCAGGAATGATAGCGTTCGCCGCTGCCGCGAATAGCGATTTGGCTCCGGGCGTGGTGTTATCGGGATCCTGACAACGAGTAACTGGCGTCATGCGTAATCTAATGATTTTTGCAGCGATCATGGTCGGCCTTGGCACCCTGATGGCGCAGGTGGCGGACAGGATGACGGCGACGACACCGGCGCTGGCCAGCGTGGTGTCGCGCAGGGCCGCGCCGGAAGCGACGATCGGGCAGGGCGGCGGTCGCAGCCTCAGCATCCCAAGCGATCCCCGTGGCCATTTCCTGACCGAGGGCCGCATCGATGGCCAGCGTATCGACTTCATGGTCGATACCGGCGCGTCGCTGATCGCACTCAACGAAACGTCCGCGGCGCGGTTCGGGCTGCGTCCATCCCGCGGCGATTACAACGCCAGCGTCACCACCGCCAACGGTACCATCAAGGCGGCGCGCACCCGCCTCGCCATGGTTGATATCGGAGGTCTGGTCGTGCGCAATGTCGATGCCATGGTGCTGCCCGATGAGGCGCTGTCCGAGAACCTGCTCGGTCTGTCGTTTCTATCGAAGCTCAGCCGCTTCGAGTACGCCAATGGCCGGATGGTGCTCGAGCAGTAGGACCCTAGCCAGATCTAAGCCGTCGCCGGCACCGGCAATACGGTCACCGCCTTGATCTTCTCCATCGCAAAACGCGAGGTGACGTTCTTCAGAGGCACCGCGCCGATCAGCTTTTTGTAGAACACATCGTAGCTTTGCATGTCCGCGACGACCACGCGCAGCATGTAGTCGACGTCGCCCGCCATCCGGTAGAACTCCATCACCTCGGGCATGGCGCTGACGGCGTCGGCAAACTTCCGAAGCCAGCCTTCCGAATGATCGGCGCTCTCGACCGAGACGAACACGGTAAGGCCGAGCCCGACCTTGTTCTGATCGACCAGTGCGACCCGGCGCAGGATCACCCCGTCGCTTTCTAGCCGCTGGATGCGCTTCCAGCACGGCGTCGAGGATAACCCTACCCGGTCCCCGATCTCGGCCACGGAAAGGGAGGCGTCGTCCTGAAGCACCATCAGGATCTTGCGGTCGATCGCATCCAGACGACGAGGCTCGTTGAGTTGGGCGGCTACATCTGACATTTCAAGAACTTTGTTCCATAGATGAGGCTATCCAACCTCATATATAGAAAATTCTTCTCTAACAAGTGTTGATTCGTTGTTCGCGATCAGACCACAGCCGGGCCTGGCCTTAAAAGCGCTTCAACTTCATCACGTTGCGGGGCGCCCAACGCACCACCATGACGGGTGCATTTCAATGCGGCCGCGGCGGAAGCAAATCGCAGCGCCTCGGCCAGATCCTGCTTTTCGGTTATCGCGAGCGCGAAGGCGCCGTGGAAGACATCGCCGGCGCCCAGCGTGTCCACGGCATCCACCGGGAAGGCCGGCATTTGTCGCAGAGTCTGGTGTTCGTCGAGCCACAAGACGCCGTTTGCACCCAACGTTCCCGATGGGAATGCCGGGGTCAGCTTGGCGATCCTCCTGAGCGCCTCGGCGTCGTCATCGACGCCCGCGGTCTCTCGGAGTTGCTCGCTGCAGAACATCAGATGCGACGATGCGGTCAGAAGCCTCTCTCGCAGCGACATCGCGCGGTCGATACCGACAATGACCGGAATGCCGCGGCGGCGTGCCTCGACGCAGAGATCGGTGCCGAATTCCGCGCAGCGGCTTTCGATCAGGACGGCGCTGCAGTCCTCCAGCAGTCGATCGGCGTCGGGCAGGCGGACCTTCCACAATTGTGGATCGCGGAAGGTCACGATCGTGCGCTCGCCGCCGGGGTCGATCATGACGGTCGAGATCGCTGTCACCAAGCCCGGCATGTGCACGAGGTGTCGGGTGTCGACGCCCTCTTGCGAAAGCTGATCGAAGAGATAGGCCGCTGAGGTTTCGCCGGCGTCGCCGACCGGACCGCAGATCGAGGCGCGACCGCCGAGACGGACGATCCCGATCGCGGCATTGAGCGCGTTACCGCCGCAGATCTCGTCGAAATGGCTGGCTTGCTGTTTCGAGCCGTGCGCCGGCAGGCCCGCTACGCGAAACGTCAGGTCCCGCACCGGAATGCCGATGCAAAGGATGCGCGGCGGTAGTGCTGGCGCGGCAGCATTGAGATTTGCGTTTTTTCCTGCCATCCGATGGACCGGGAAACCTTCTGTTAATTGGCCTGCCAAGCCCCGGTTGAAGTCAAGTGCCCGTCGCCGGGCTGCTCTGCAGCCAGCGGCCGACCAGATGATGGGCAATCGCAAACGGGTGTGGTCCTGCAAGACCGTCCGGATGCTCTCTTTTCAACATCAGCGTCGCCTCGGACCGGTCGAACCAGCGAGCGTCCTCCAACTCAGCGCGGTCAACCACGATGTCCTCGGAAGTGGCGCGCGCGGTGCACCCGATCATCAGCGAGGACGGGTAGGGCCACGGCTGCGTCATGTAGTACTGGACGTCCGTGCAACGGATGCCGGACTCTTCGAGGATTTCGCGGCGCACCGCATCCTCGATGGTCTCGGCGGCTTCGACAAATCCTGCCAGGCACGACCACATTCCCGGCGGAAACTGCTTCTGCCGTCCGAGCAGGCATTTGTCGCCCGAGGTCACCAGCATGATCACGACGGGGTCGGTGCGCGGGAAGTGCTCGGCCTTGCAAGCGGGACAGTCGCGCTTCCAGCCACCTTCCTTCATCGACGTCCGGGTTCCGCAATTGGCGCAATAACCGTGGCGCTGATGCCAACTCACCATCGATTTCGCCATCGCGATCGCCGACAGCTGGCTGGGCGGCACCACGCCCTGCATCGCCATGCCCCGCAGTTCGGTCACGGCGACGTCATCGCGGGGGAGCAATTTTTCTACCGCCGCCGCCGCGATGCCCATGCCGAACACCGCGGCGCCGTCGCGCAGGCCTAAGAAGATCGTGCCGGGATTGGCGCCGACGGCCAACGCTTCGTCGATGCGGAGCAGCGCGCGAGGCCCGAAGGCCTCCTGTTTCACCACCAGCGAATCGCGATAGATGAGATAGGCGCGGGCGTCGGGGTGCTGTTCCAGCGCCATGAGCTTGGCATCGTCACCGCGCAGATGAGCGGCGCGATCCAGGATGTGGTTGATGAAGGCCGGCTGTCCCAGCGGGAACTCGTCGAAGGCTGTCATGTCCTAACCAAGCCAGATTTTACGGCGCAGGGCGCTGATGAAGTTTTGCACCTCCTCGGCATCGTGCGCGAGCGGCGGCATCACCCCCCAGACCGGACGCGGCCAGGCGACATCGCTGGAGCGTCGCGCGATCACGTGCACGTGCAGTTGTGGTACCAGATTGCCGAGGGCTGCGATATTCAGCTTGTCGCATTTGGTGATCGCTTTCAAGGCGCGGGCAACGCGGCTGATCTCGGTCATCAACTGCGCCTGCTCGACCTCCTCAAGGTCGATGATCTCCGCCACCTCCGACCGACGCGGCACCAGCAGCAGCCATGGGTAGTGCGCATCCTTGATCACAAGCACACGGCACAGCGGCAGGTCGCCGATATCGATGGTGTCTTCCTTGAGCCGTGAATGCAGCGACCATGCAGAGCTGTCGGCGGGCATGCGTATTCCCTCTTCACGGCAGGCCCGGGCCGGTGCCGCCGCCTAGCCCCGTGTTACAATAAACCAAGGGGAAACGGGATGCCCGCAACCTCGACGTGACGGCAACTAATGCCATTGCGGCTTTCCGCACAAGCCCTGCAAACTGCCTCCCTGCCCGCTTGCTTTCCTTGGCTTTTGGCCCCAAATAAGAGCCGGGAGATTGGCGGTGGACGAGCCACTCGCCAACCGGGTCAGGTCCGGAAGGAAGCAGCCCTAACGAGGTCCGGATCGGGTCGCTCGTCAGTCTCCTACCTTTTTCAGCGATTCGCGTCAGAAGCGGTGAGCCGCGGAGAGCTCGATTGCGCTCACTCGACGGCGTCGAAGCGCGTTATTCCGCAAAACGAGTGCGGATCGATCGATGACCGACGCGGGCATTTCCTCCATGGCCTCAAACGATGCGGAAGATGCTCCGAAGGGTGGTTTCGAGCTTGGCGTTCTGCCCGAGGCCGGCAGGCCATATCGCGTGTTGGCGCGCAAATACCGCCCATCCAGTTTCGAGGACCTGATCGGTCAGGATGCCGTGGTGCGAACGGTTTCCAACGCCTTCGAAACCGGGCGGATACCGCAGGCCTGGATCCTGACCGGCGTGCGCGGGGTGGGGAAAACCACCACCGCCCGGATTCTCGCCCGCGCGCTCAATTACGAACTGCCGGATGGATCGGTGAAGGGGCCGACCATCCATATGCCGGTGCCGGGCGTGCATTGCCAGGCGATCATGGAAAGCCGGCACATGGACGTGCTGGAAATGGACGCGGCATCCCACACCGGCGTCGACGATGTGCGCCAGATCAACGACAGTGTGCGCTATGCCCCGGCCAGTGCGCGCTACAAGGTCTACATCATCGACGAAGTCCACATGTTGTCGACGGCGGCCTTCAATGCGTTCCTGAAAACGCTGGAAGAGCCGCCGGAGCATGCCAAATTCGTGTTCGCGACCACCGAGATCCGCAAGGTGCCGGTGACGGTGCTGTCGCGCTGCCAGCGCTTTGACTTGCGCCGGGTCGAGGCCGACGTGCTGATGGCACATCTTGCCAATATCGCGGCGAAGGAAAACGTCGAGACGGAGCCGGAAGCGCTCGGTATCATCGCGCGCGCCGCGGAAGGCTCGGTGCGCGATTCGCTGTCGCTGTTCGATCAGGCGATCGCGCATGCCGCCGGCCCGGTACGCGCGGACGCGGTGCGGCAGATGCTCGGCCTCGCCGACCGCACCCGGGTGATCGATCTGTTCGAACAGCTGGCGCGCGGCGATATTGCCAGCGCGTTCGCCGAATTTCGCGTCCAGTACGACACCGGTGCCGATCCGATCGTGGTGCTGTCCGACCTCGCCGAATTCGTCAACTTCGTCACCCGGGTCAAGATCGTGCCGGCGACGGCCGACAACATAGCGATCGGCGAGACCGAGCGGCGGCGCGCGCGTGACTTCGCCGCCAAGCTCTCGGTGCGGGTGCTGTCGCGAATGTGGCAGATGCTGCTCAAGGGCATTGCCGAGGTGCAGGCAGCGACGCGGCCGGCGGCGGCGGCGGAGATGGTCATGGTGCGCATTGCCTATGTCGCCGACATGCCGACGCCGGATGAAGCCATCAGGATGATCGAGCAGAACGGCGGCGCATCGCCGGCGATCGCGCCGAGCGCGGCGCCGCGCAGCGTGTCGGCTCCAGCCCCGGCGGGGCTGTCGATCGCTCAGCCTTCATCGGTGGCGGTGGTTCAGCCGTCGTCGGCACGGAGCACGGCTGCGCGACCACAAATGGTCGCCCCCGCGCCGGAGGCGCAATCCGCGCCCGCGGCGCGCAGGATTGCAAGCTTTCCGGAACTGGTGGCGCTGGCCGGCGAAAAGCGGGATCTGCTGACCAAGGCGGCGCTCGAAGCCGATGTCCGTCTGGTCCGGATCGAGGACGGAATGCTCGAAGTTGCGCTCGAGCGCAGCGCGGCGCGGACCCTGATCAACGATCTATCCCGCAAACTCGAGCAATGGACCGACCGGCGCTGGACGGTGATCGTGTCCAATGAAACCGGACAGCCGACGCTGCGTTCGCAACACGAAGTCGCCAAGAATGCGCGCGAGCGCGCCGCGGAGTCCGATCCGCGGGTGCAGGAGGTGCTGGCGCGTTTTCCGGGCACCAAGGTGGTCGAGGTGCGCAAGCTTGCCCCGGAGCCGCCGGAATCCGATGCTAGCGGTGAAGATCCCGCCGAGAGTTCCGACAGCGATGATCAATAGCAAATACAAGGAAATTTTTCATGGCTGATTTTCTCGGCATGATGAAGCAGGCAGCGCAACTGCAGTCGAAGATGCAGGCGATGCAGGAAGAACTCGGGCATGTCGAAGTCGAAGGCATCTCGGGCGGCGGTCTTGTCAGCGTGCGCATGACCGCGAAGATGGAAGTCAAGGCCGTCAAGATCGACCCCTCGCTGATCAAGGCCGACGAGCGCGAGATCCTCGAAGACCTGCTGGTGACCGCCCACAACGACGCCCGGCGCAAGGCGGAACTGGCTGGGCAGGAGAAGCTGCAGGCGCTGACCGGCGGGCTCGGACTGCCGCCGGGGTTGGGCCTCACCTGAGATGGCGACTGCCGTTGCCGGTCCTGAAATCGAACGCCTGATCCAGCTCCTGGCGCGGCTGCCGGGTCTCGGCCCGCGTTCGGCGCGGCGTGCGGCGCTGCACCTGATCAAGAAGCGGGAGGCGCTGATGACGCCGCTTTCGGCCGCCCTGCAGGTGGCGATCGACAAGATCGAGGTCTGCAAGACCTGCGGCAATATCGATACCCAGAATCCCTGCACGGTGTGCACCGATCAAAGACGCGACCGCGCCATCATCGTGGTGGTCGCCGACGTCGCCGATCTCTGGGCGCTGGAGCGCGCAAACGCCACCAACGGCTTCTACCATGTGCTGGGCGCCACCCTGTCGCCGCTCGATGGCGTCGGCCCGCAGGATCTGACCATCGACGCCCTGGTGGCGCGCGCGCATGACCCGCGCGTGAGCGAAGTCATTCTGGCCTTGAATGCGACCGTCGATGGCCAGACCACCGCGCACTACATCACCGACCTGTTGCAGGAAGCTCACGTCAAGGTGACGCGATTGGCGCACGGCGTGCCGGTTGGGGGCGAACTCGATTATCTCGATGAAGGCACGCTATCCGCAGCGATGCGGCAGCGCACACTGTTCTAGCGACAACACACGGAAATCACAGGCATGACGAAACGACGATTCGGCAAAGGGTGGGTCTTGGGCGCAGCGATCGCGGCGTTCACCCCACCCGCCTCCCAGGCGCAGCAGGCCGCGCCTGCACCGAAGGCCCAGGTGATCAACATCGGCGATGTGCTGTCGGGCGAGCTCAATGCCTTGCGCCCCCGCGGCAAGATGGGCAAGCGCGTAGCCACCTATGAGCTCACGACCCTACCGCGCCGGTTGCCACCGCCGAACGGACTGTGCGGCCTGGAGACCGGACCGGAAATCTTTCAGATCGTCACCTCCAACGCGGCCCAGGCGGCGCAGCTGAAGAGCTTTGTCGGCAAGCAGCTCTCGGTCAAGGTCGACGAAGTCGCCTGCGCGCAGGAGGCGGGGCAGACCAGCGAAGCTGTGGTCACCAAATGGAGCCTGGTGCCGAAACACTGAAGGGCGCTGCAGCCGGCATCACGAACAATGCTGGCCAGAAGCACAACTGTCATCGCCCGGCTTGACGGGGCGACCCAGTACGCCGTGACGTTTGTGGTTATTCACCGGCGGCTCTGGAATACTGGGCCACCGCTTTCGCGGGTGGTGACGACCGAGATTGTGGATACGGGGGTGATCAACACTCGAGGGCGCCGCGTCACACCTTCGCTGTCTCCAACTCCGCAAAATGCCCGCG
>Ga0182012_10006825_pt1 | contig 11555 bp, 13 predicted proteins | sample 612S2SmetaG_FD_120486 | JGI IMG/M metagenome (GOLD analysis project Ga0182012, IMG submission 120486) | Permafrost microbial communities from Stordalen Mire, Sweden - 612S2S metaG | ecosystem: Environmental > Terrestrial > Soil > Wetlands > Permafrost | place: Sweden: Stordalen | collected...
GGCCGCGTCGCCGCCTTTGATTTTGATCAGGGTGCCCGAAAAGGCGCCCTGAAGGCGAGTGGAAAGCTCGAAATGGGAAACGGAAGCGATACTCGATAGAGCCTCGCCTCGAAAACCAAAGGTGTTCAATTGCGACAGATCATCCACCGTATAAACTTTGCTGGTGGCGTGTTTCAGTACGGCTAACTTAGCGTCTTCCGGCGACATTCCTTCGCCGTCGTCGCTGACTTTTAACAGCTTACGCCCGCCCTCTTGAACTTCCACTTCAACCCAGGTGGCTTTGGCATCCAGCGAGTTTTCAATGAGTTCTTTGATAACGGAAGAAGGCCGTTCGACTACCTCGCCAGCCGCTATCTGGTTAATAACCTTTTCAGGCAAAAGCTTAATTTTGGACATTTAGTTTTGCTTTCTTTTCATTTCAAATCCGAGTCCTTTTCCTTAAATAAAAAAGCCCGGCTTCCCTTGTGAGGAAACCGGGCCGCTTTACTATTCTCTACTTTCCAACTGACGCCATTGAAAGGAAATCGGTTTCTAAATGGTTCAAATCCACAGTCTTACTGGCGTGCTGCACATCAATTCCGACTAAGTGGTGTTTCTCATCAAAATCCAAAACAACGCCATCTTCCACTTCGTTGCTGTCAACGCTTGGGTTTTCTGATAATTCGATATAAAGCGAATCAGTTTCCCGGTCATAATGAAATTTCATAGTGCTCCCTCTTTAAAGCGTCGATCTGGAAAAGCGTTATGTACCGTTTCACCATCTTCCAAAAATACGACCCGTAAGTATTTTCCCACCTCCTCCACGTAAATCCAAGCCCGAATTCTTCCATCGGATTGTGTTTCCCGTTTTAAAGGGCTTTTAAACGCTCTTTCCAGCCACGCATCTTTTAGATATGACCGTTTGGGCATAACGTGGTTTTTAAAATAATTTGTGGTTTTCATTGTGAAATTATACCGTTTCGGCGGTTGTTCAAAAAAACAATTTTTTCCTCTGATTGAAGATCAACAGTGTATGCGACAGCTTGAATTACAAACCGCGACTTTTCCTTACGAGACGAACCAGATCGGTTTCCTTGAGATGAGAAAAACCCTTCTTTTTGGACAAGGCTTCGGCCCATCGAAAAAAATGCTTTGAACTGGTTTTTTTGAACATTCCTTTTTGCTTGAGGAATGATTCCAAAGATTCTTCGATAATCTGTCTCAGTGTTTTATCTTGTTCCAACGCGTATTCTTTGGTCTGCCGAAATAGTTCCCTATCCAAGTGTAAAGTTGTTTTGACCAATGTTCCCAATGAAAAACCCCTTTAGTTATCCATCAAAGCTCTTTGGATTCACCGGTGAAAAGGGCGTATCCCATGTAATCGGTGTAGGGGCGGTTACCGCCGTTTTGATGGACCAGGGTGGCTAATTGGCCCCGGTGGTAATGGGAGTGGTTCACCACATGTACCAGAACGTTTTGAACCACGTGTTCAAACTTTTTGCCTTTGGTATTAGCGAAGACGATTTTCTTCTGTAGATCTTCAGGTTTTAAACCGGTCAGATAGTTTTTCCATTTCAAATGCAGTTCATCGCGTTTTTCACGGCATTCCGCCAACGAATAGTGGGGATTGGGGTTGGTAAAGCGGGATAAATCTTCGCCCTGCAAGCGGGCCAGCCATACATCACTGGCGAAAACCAGATGGCCCATCAGCTCAAGGGCTTTGGTCGGCGGGTTGGGCATTTCGGCCAGAGCCTTCAAAAATAGGTCATCCGCCCAATAGTTGTATTCGAAGTTTTTTTGGAACTGTTCCAGCATGGCCTGCCTCCCTATAACAAACTCAATTTCCTACTCTTTTAGAACACCAACCAAGCCGTTATAGGGCCAATCTGTTAAATTTCTAAAGCGGAAAAAGCCGCGTTGGTGCGGCGCAACCGGTTTGACATCATATTGATGAGGGTGGTGAAAACCTCATAAGCTAATTGAGGGTTTTTCTTCAGGAACTTTTTAAAGTCCTCGCCGTTAATCACGTGAACCGAACAATCTTCCTTGGCCCGTACAGTGGCGGAGTAAGGGGCGTCATCAAAAACGCTCATTTCCCCAAAAATGGACCCACGGCTGATATTGGACAAATGCTTTTTCTTCGCGGGGTCTTTACCCGATTTGGAAACATCCGCCTGGCCGTTAATGATGATATGAAGATTTCCACCCGCCTGGCCTTCCAAAATAATGGTTTCGCCAGCCTTAAAATTAGCCACTTTCCCCAGTTTAAAAATCTGGCTCAAGGCATTGTCCTGAACGCCGTCAAATAAACTGACTTCTTTTAAAAAATCAGTTACGGATTTTTCTTTCCGAATCGACATGAATTTCCCCCAGTTAAATTTCATTGATTAATTTTCACCTGTTTTTTTGAGTCCCCCAAGACGGCGTAATTATATCGAAAGTTTGTCAAGTTCTCTATTGAGAAGCTTTGAAAAAATTTACGACACAATTTTTTCATTGAAATAAATTTGACATCAAAATGAATAATTTTTAGTAGTTTTTTATTTTTTCAAGAACGAATGCTGAAACTTGGCTGTCTATTTTGTCGCAGGCCTTTTTGAATGCATCGTTAATTTCAGCTTTGTTAAAAGCGCCGCCTGAAACGAGAATCGGTGTGGATTTCGGCTTTCCGATTCGCCCTTCCCCGTCATCAATCCCCAGATGGGAGTAACCCTGCTCGTGCCAGTTTAAAACACGGGGATCGCCCGCCTTGTCATAGCACAATTGAAATCCCAGCATAACGTTCGAATCATCTACCCAGACGATAAGGTCAAAATAGTCATCGCTAAACCAGCGGCGTCGGGGTTCGCCTTTTACTTGACGAACATATTCTGATTCTTCAAGCATGAAAATCTCCTTAGGAATTTGCATTCCGTACGATTTGCGGACCATTAAACTCATTGTAACCCGTGCTTAAACTTAAAAACTAAGGTGTTGGAACAAGTGTAGGTGTAGGTTCGTTTGTTGCGATTACTGATACCGGAAGATTTGATTGCGGTAAAACGACGGCGACAGAACGGTTACGAATTATTTTACTGCGTGAAGGAGGATTCCTATAACCAACGACGGAATAATTAATTTGAATACGATCGGATAAAACACAGGCGCTGGAAACCTGAATATGGATAAGGTTTTGGCCTTGTTTTGTCGAAAATGGAAAAATAACCAGCATTTGCTTGTCAAAATTTACTGGCGAAATTTCTTTGTCGGGATAATTAACATAATTATCCCATTCACTCTGAGTCCGAACAACAACATAGCTGTTCCACCCCTCCTGCGTGCGGACAACATAATAGTTTCCCTTGGTATAGCCTTTTTGAAATGAAGTAGTCACCGGAACAACGGTCGGAGCACAAGTTGGAGTAGTTATTGATGTCGTTAATGAAACAGTTGGCATGGCGGTTGGTCCGTTCTGAGCCAAAGTGTTTTGAAAAATACAGAATAAAAATATGAAAAAAAGTAATTTTAATTTTTTCACTATTTCAACGCCTCCCCATTCCTTACGATTTGAGAACCATCCGTTTTAAGTTGAACTTGAACCTATCTACATAACACCAGCCGCGATTAAGCTTTTTTCATTTTCGTTCAACGATTGATCTAGTTGTGATTCAGAATCTTTTTTTAAATCATCCTTTTTTTCGTTTTTATAAAGTTCCTTTTTTTGTTGGTCGATTTTTTTGAGATTGGCTCTTAGCGTTTCGCTTTGTTCGGCTGTAATTTTACCCGCTTTTAATGCCTCATAAATTTCCATAAATTGTTGGTGAAGCTTTAAATTAATGTGAAGCAGGTTGGGGCGGTTGTATTTGTAGGTTTGGTTTTTAGTGGATGGTGTTTTTGTAACTGTTGGAACAGTTTGTTTAAAAGAAGGCGCGGTGACCGTCAATGACGCGTAATATTTTTTATACCCGGCTACGACTTTATCGAGCTCTTCGGCATCTCTTTGATTCAACAAAGATCTAAATTTCTCGCAAAACCGCAAGCCTTCCTCGTATTTCCCGGCGTAGATAAAAGCTCTCAAGTAGTTACTGTTTAAATTCCCAGGGTTTAGTTCCAAAACATCCCGCGGAGTATCCGAGTCGTCAGTGCTTTCCATCGCATGAAGCGACTGATAAGCCTTGTCGATATAGGTCTGATAGAAAGCGGGGTATTTTACGCTGCACTCGACGACCTTGCCGTCTTCATCATCATAAAGGTAGGCCAGTTCTCTGCCCCGGTAGGCGATTTTCATTACCAGATGCCCGTCCGGCATGCGGATAATCGCGCGTTCATTGTCATCGTAATTTACGAAAGCCTGATTAAACTTTTTTCCGTCCCACTGAAAGAGATAAAGGGTCGATCCGATGGACGCGTTGTGGCTGGCCGTTAATTGGATAAAGGGATAACTCAGGTTTTTGTTGCCAGTTTTATTATCTAAATAAACAATATCACCGCTCCCGCCCCAGCAGTCTTCTTCCTGTTTCCATAAAAGTTCGCTCTTTTGGCCAAAGATGGCCACACCGCACTTCTCTGAGTTTGAATAAAAAACCACCGCATCCTTTTCCCCTGTCCCACGCACGTCTTCATAGAGAATTTTTTGAATCGAATCCGGGTTCATGGCTTGTTGGAGGATTTGTTCGGAAAGAATGGGTTGTTTGGCCGACGCGCCTGTCACCCAATACAAGGAAAGTAAAATAACCCCAGGTAAATAATAAAAAGAAAACAAACCAGTTTTTTGCACAGTTAAATACCTCCCCGAGTTGGACTCGAACCACCGCATTGTCAAATTTAACACAATCTGGCAATTCAAACCTTGGGTTCTGAGCACCACCCGGTCACTCAAAAATTCCTAAACGACCCTGGACCAGATGGCCCAAACTAAGAACGGGACACCGGCGACAATAGAAGCCCTAAGGCCCATAGAACGGCGATCATTTCCCCATATCCGAAGTCTTAAAACCGGCTTGACAGGTCAAAAACAGGTTTTATATGCTATCTCCGATTTGGGGAGGTCAAAACCGGATTTCCTAGAGGCATTTGCCGGAAAACCTAGAGGCATTTTGGTTTTTTCCAGAGGTATTTATCGATTTTCCTGGAGGCATAAACCGGTTTTCTCCGGAATTACAGTATTTTCCTAGAGGCACAAAAAAATTTCCTAGAGGCATTTTTTGGCTTTCCTAGAGGCATAACTAAAAATTCCTAGAGGCATTTAAAGAACAACGTAAAGGTATAAGGAGCCTTTTATGGGTATTTTGAAATCAGAATCTCTGTCTTGGGCTGATAAACTTGAGAAATTACGGGCTCAGCCGTCCAACGCCAGCAGGACGGAGCTAAAAGAAGCCCTCCAATCCGTCAATAGCCACATTACCGACCTTCAAAATATAGGCGACTGTCTTGACCCTAAAGCCATTGAAAAGGTACGCCAAGCTGCCCAGAGCAATCCACCCTACATCCTCTCCTTCAACAGCGCCAAGGCCCTCGTTGGCCTAAAAGGCAAGGTGAATGACCTGCCTGGCACCGCTCATACCGCCCTGGACGTCATCTTCGCCCATCAGCTATCGACCAAAAAGATCAAAAATCTTGTGAAATGGATCATTAGCGGCAAACCCGCCGCCGAATTTGACCCGAATAAGAAAGTGGCTAACACCAAGGAAGAGAAAGGTGAAGAAGAAGCGGATAAAGACTCCCCTCAGTCCGGGACATCCAAACTCAACCTTAAAAAGCTGGCCGAACTGGTTAAAAACGCGGTGGTGGAAAAAGCCCTGGGCAAAGAAACCACCGCGCTGAAAAAGTTGGAAAAATACCTTCAAAGCCTCTATTCCTCCACTTCCCCGTCGGAAATCTCTCAAAACACCTCAGTTTCTAAAAAGGGTTTCTCCGAAACCATCCTGTTGGACTGGCTGTTGGACATCAAAATCATCGCCCAGATCAAATCCAAGGCCAAAAAGGGCAAACCCCTTACCAAAGGCGAAGTGGCTTTTTTATGGCTTCATAAAGCGGGTGAACTATTAGGCCATCTGGTGAAGTTCGTTTTGTGGCCGTTCAAACCCTTTTTCAAAGTCATCCATTGGGCCTGGAAGATGGTGATGGAAGCCCTTAAAGAATTAGGTCTCTACAAATACGCTAAAGCTATATTTACCTTGGTCATTTTTATCGCGGTACTTTGGTTTGGCTGGGAGGCCTTTCACTACGGGTTGGTACGCCCGGTTGAAATGGTTTGGTCCAGGTTTCATCACGAGCAAACGATTGAACCCTCTGGCAATGGCAATATTAACGAGCCGTCCCCTGTCGGGAACAATCTGACACAGCCAAGTCTCTCGTCTCAGCTTGTGGCTTCGGCGAAGGCGCCCAAGCCAGTTGCCCGGCATGAAGCCTCGCCCCACGTGATGGCCTATGTGCCTTCTGTTTCTTTTAAGACAACTGACTTCGACCCGAAATTGCTCGAACAGGAAATCGCCGCCATTCCCGCCAACAGCGTTATCAAAGACTATGTCTTTCAACCCGATGAGGGGATGCCGGCCGATCTGGCCGTCAGCCGCCTGCAAGACCTGACCGACGCAGACAAATACACCATGATGATCGGCAGTGGAAAAGAAAAAATCTTATCCTTCAGCCCCAGCAACACCAATTTCACCATTACTTACCAAAGCACGGACCCCTTCGGCATTTTGGGAGGCGGCCCGGGCAAAATGAATTTCTTTTGGGAAGACGTCCTCTATATTCACATTAACGAGATCGATCGCGTTTACGTTCAAGCGGGAGTTCAACAAACCGACATTAAATATCAATGCACGTTGGTGGTGAAGGACGCGAAAAATCCTTTAACCATTCAATGTGACTCGGCGGACGATTTGCAAAATCTGGTTTCAACTATGGAATACTTTATTCGCAATTCCCGCCTGGGCCACGACGCCCAACCGGCAGGAATGCCCTACCTCACCCAGGGTTTGAAGTTAAACAATGACCGTGTCGTCAATCTTCTCTGGGCCAATAGCCCCGCGGACAAAAGCGGTATCACTTTAGGTGATCACCTTTGGAGCGTCGGAAAGATTACCTCAGAACAACAAAGCAGAAAAGATTTGGAAGCGGAGTTACAAGGCGCGGTTCAAGGCCTCGTTTTATACGTGGCTTCCCCATCCGAATGGCAAAAAGCCATGCTCGCCTCCCGGCAACCGGGATCGGACAATTCCATCCACCCCCAACTGCGAAAGATACCAATGGCAATATAAAGAGCCATTGGTACAACCAAGTCTTGCACCTCGCCTTGTGGGCTCGGTGCAGGTGTCATTAACGCGCTTTAAAATAAGGTTCTTTGTCCACGGCCACTGACCAGCGCTGAGGTGCGATGGTCTCCCCGTCGTGGACACCTAACCGTTAGTCTAAAACTCTAAATTAAGTCTGGGAATTATATACTTAATTCCCTTATGAAAAATTTGCCTATCAAACGCACAAGAATGCTTGGCCACAGATGCATGGGATTCATGAGATGAGGCGAAAAACAATTAAGATTTAAAAATAGAGAAGATTGATTTCGGTTTAGGTTTTATCCCATGTATCCCATTCATCTGTGGCAAAAACGGTTTCGAATTGAAGTAAACAAGGGAGTTAAGTATATAAATCCCTTAAGTCTTTCATAGGATAAAGTGAAAGTCCTGGGTATTGGTAATGACGAGTGTTGAAGGTGACCAACGTTAAATCATTAAGCAGGGCCGTAGCGGCGATAACAGCGTCAGCCCATTTACCCCGATGGGGTTTGCGGGAAGATGAGCGAAGAATTTCAGCGGCTTTTCGTGCGGTTGAAGGGAGTACCGGAAGTATCTCGTAACTTCCCAAATGTTGATGGACCGCTTTCATTTCAGAGGGTTTAGCCCCGACTTCCACCTCCAGAACATTGATGGCTGAACAGGCTATGGATTCTTCCTCCGAAAGATTTAACAAGATTTCCACAATTTCTGAACGCCCGCGAAGAGCCCAAATAATAACGTCCGAATCGATAAGATAAGGCACAGACCCGGATTAACTCCATCCCCGGATTCGGCCCAAATGGCGGTTGATACCCGCTTGGGTTTTCATATCAGGATGATTTTTATCCGTCCATGAACCAGCGGTTTGCTTAAGAACCTTTTTAAATTTCATCGACCGGAGTTGTTTCTCGACCGCCTCCGAGATAAACCGGCTTCTTTGGCGGGCCGGAATGGTCTGCTTCAGCTCGGCGCTCAATGCATCGGGAAGAACAATTAAAGTTTTCATGGAAAAACCTCCTTTTTTGTATATACGATTGTATATCCATTAAGCAAGATTCACAATCCCCATTTCATGCTTTCAGACCTGTCCAATCTGTTAGAAATCCACATCCAGCCGCGCGCCGGTCTGTCCCCAGAGACCGCTGGCGTTAAAGCTGTATTGGCCGTCGCTGCTGCCCCAGGGGGCCGCCACATAAATCCGGCCGCTGATACGGTTGGTGAATTGGCAAATTGTGTCCAGCCGCGAATAACCGCTGTTGCCGTTGAAGTTGTAAAGATTAGTCTCCGCCAGGGTGATATCCAGCCACTGAAAAGGCCCCACCAAACTGATGGCGAAGACCCCGAACTGGGACGAGGAATAGCTTTCGAAACTGGAGCCGCCGCTGAGAGTGGGATAATTGGCGAACTCCGCCTCAAATGTCGCGGTCTGGCTTTGCTGGTCAGCGTAACGGGTTTCCCAACCGGCGCCGGTGCTGAAAGCGCCTTCCCAATGGCCGCTGTTGTCCTGCCCTGCGGCGCCCTCGAAATAAGCGTCCAGGTCGCCGATGCCCTGGGAAATATCAAACCCCGCCCGGCCCGATTGACCCTTGGGCAGATAACCTGAGAAAGATATTTCGCCGCTCTCCAAGAAACCAAAACTGTCGTAAGCCAACTCGCCCCGGAAATAACCGCCCGCGGGGTTGCCGTTGGTGGGGTTGCCCGGAAGACCCGTCAAATAGAGGTTGGCGGTGCCCGAGGGAATCTGCGCCATCAGCATATCCACACCCGTGCGTTCATCCGAGGGAAGAAAAAAATCGTAGGGCGTGGAATTGAGGAAGTCGGTGGGGTTGAAGAATTTGGCGGCACCGTATTTCACTTTCTGGCGGCCGATGGTCAGGAAGATCTGATGGTTGAGATTGGCCGATATCCTGAGTTCCTGAAGCTGTACGGAAAGGTTATCGCTGTTCTTCTGGCCGAAGCCGTAAGGGTTGGTGTAGCTGCTGGCCGTGGAATTGCCGCTGGAAACCCCCGTGGGATCGTAAAAAGTCCGGATGCGGGCGAAAACGCGGTTATCGTTCTCCAGCTTGGTATCGAGGTAAAGGAAAAGGATGTTGGGATTGCTGACGATGTTCTGGTCCAGGGCAGAGCCGTTCTGCAGGTAATAATCCGCCTCAGTGGAAAGGGTTCCGCCGATCTGGGTATTTTCCTCGGCGGAGGTCAAAAGATTGTGGGGCTTGCCCGCCATCGCGTCCTCGCTGGAGGTTTCGGGTGCTGAGCCCGGAGTGTTGGGCGTTGCCGCTGGAGTAGCAGCCGCAGCATTGTTCCCGAACATATCCTGTTCGGAAGGCCGGTCCTGGGCCAAACCAAACCCCGCCGTCAACCAAACTGCCGTCATCAAGAAAAAAATTCGTTTCATAGAACCGAGTCCTTTAAAAAATTTAGAACCATATCCTTAAACACCTTGAGAACAAAAGCAAAGATTTGAAGTTCTTGCTTGCTAATTGTCTACGTCGGTTCCCCTTCGTGGACAACCCAAAATTAAATATTTAAACCTTCGAATAATCGACCAACAACCAGGGCAACCAGATTCCAGGTTCAGGGAATATTGATCCCAATTTTATTTTCCCATCGTCAACAAGATTAGAGAATTTCAGGGCATCTTCAAAGTTTTCAATTAATCCGAATTCATTTATTGGAATTTTCATTTCTTGAGCTATTTCTTCCAGTCCAATATCAAGCCAAGAACAACTCAATCCCGATCGTTGCCATCTTGTCAGTTCAAAACCTAATGCGACTCCGCCTGGAGAAATGGCATGTTTTAGTTTAATGGCGGTATGACTTCCCATTTCACCATTGGGAGCAAAACCCGGTTCGGTAGGTGGAGGAGTAGTCTTTTCAACGAAATCATCAAAAAATGAATTGTGAAGGCCTATCCCAAAAAGGGTTACATCGGACAAATGGGTTAAAAACCGCTTCCTCAGATATTGAGCTGTCTCTAGTTGAAAAATGACATTCCAAGCACCAAATTCTTTTCCAATATTTTTCGTGGCCCACTCGTTAAGTTCCGCAAACTTTTGTGGTTCTAAGCTAAATTTTTTAGCACGGTCCAAAGGTGTTTCGTCCCGCGTTACCCATTCAATCGCCCAAGCATCGGGAACAAAGTCACAGATATCACCGGAAACACTAAGAAAAGAATCAGGAAAAGGCGGGTCATTAAAACTCTTTCGTTCAGTTGTGCGGGCAAGGAAATAACCACCACAAAGATAATCAGAAAATTGAATCATATACACTGTCTCCCTAATCTAACCATAGCTTCCAATGCGGCCCCGTGATGGACAACAATCCCTGACAGTGAACTAGACCTACCGGCTCTTCGTTTCCAACCAAGCCTTGGTGAACATATTCTCCGGCAGAACCGAGAGGTCTACCGACTGAATGATAACCAGAGTGGAATTGCCTTTGTCGATCTCGTCATAAATGTGAATCTCGTGGGGAAACCACAGGTAGTCCTTCTTGGCGTCGCTGTAGAGCTTGTCCCATTTGGGATCATAGCTGGTGCGCATGAGCCGGCCTGAGAGGGCAAAATCCTGCCGCTTGAGATAATTGCCGGTGGCCTCATCCACCCAGAATTCCACCAGGGGATAGGCCACATCGATGCCCGACTTGACCGCCAGTTTCAAATGCCAGACGGTGAAACTGCCCAGCTTTTCCTCGCCCACAAACTGCGGGTCATATTGGCCGGCCAGGTTCGACTGGTCAAAATCTTCCCGGTCCGAATCTGTACCGCCGATGCGTTCGCGGTCCGTGCGGCGTTCCCACTTGCCGACTGAGGGATCGTAATACCAAAGATTGCGGTCAACCCGCAGGTAGCCTTTCCCCGCGTCAGTCTTGGGCTTTGTGAAGAGGATCATCAACTTTTGATCAACGTCCCGGCGGTAAACCAAAGCTTCCTGGGCAATATCCGGCTTGTCCTTCTGGTGCTGTTCCAGATAGACCAAAGCCTTATAGTCTCCCCCGCTACGGATACGCAGGTCGATGCCCTTGAGGATATCGACCATCTTGTCATGGCCCAGGGTCTGGGCGAAAAGCCCAGCAGGCGTCAGCGTCAAAACAGAAATAAACAGAATTTGAAACACAGAGTTACACAGAGTGAACAGAGTACGGTTTTTAAGAAAAACAAAACCAATAAGGTCTTTCGCCTTACTCTGCGTAACTCCGTTAACTCTGTGGTAAAAGGGGTTTTGACTTTTCATAATTTCTCCTTGGAAGTTATCCGACATGAGATATGGCCGTGACGGGTTTCATCCGCGCGGCTTTCAGCGAAGGGATCATCGAAAC
>Ga0182012_10006827_pt1 | contig 11550 bp, 9 predicted proteins | sample 612S2SmetaG_FD_120486 | JGI IMG/M metagenome (GOLD analysis project Ga0182012, IMG submission 120486) | Permafrost microbial communities from Stordalen Mire, Sweden - 612S2S metaG | ecosystem: Environmental > Terrestrial > Soil > Wetlands > Permafrost | place: Sweden: Stordalen | collected...
CCCGCGAAACAGCGGCGCGTCCGCACCATACTGATTAGCGTGGCGTTGGTGGCTGGGGCCGCGGTGGCGATTGGTACGGTGGCAGCGCTTTCCAACGCCAGCCCCAGCAAGCCTAACGGAGCACATTGATTATGAGCATCAACGATTTAGGGGTTGTGAATTTTGTCCAGAGCATGAGTCGCACCGGATTAGGGAACGAGCGGCAGTTGCTGGTGAGCTTTTCCGGCATTGATGGTGCGGGAAAGAGCACGCAGATTGCCGAACTCCGGGAGCGGCTTCACGAGGCGGGATTGCGATCGGTCACAATCGTGTTTTGGGAAGAGGTGGCCACGCTGACCGATCTCCGGCAGTTTTCCAGTCATACGCTGTTTAAAGGCGACGAAGGAGTAGGGTCGCCGCTTCGCCCCATCAATCGGCGAGATAAGAATGTCAAAACCTGGTATATGACCCTCTCGCGGATGGGGTTTTATTTTCTCGACGCCCTCTCGCTGCATTGGGCCGTGAACAAGGCCCGAAACACGGCCGTGGACGTGATCATCTGTGATCGTTATCTGTTCGACGAACTGGCTAACCTGCCGCTGCAGAGCGTTTTTATTCGGGCTTACGTACGCTTGCTCTTGAAGATGACCCCGCGGCCCGATGTTGCGTTCCTGCTGGATGCTAATCCGACAGAGGCGCGGGAGAGGAAACCGGAGTATCCGGTGGAGTTTCTGCACGAGAATCGAGCCGCTTACCAGAGCCTGAGTGAGGCGGTCCCGGAGATGATCGTGATCGAGCCGTGCCCGGCATCACAAGCCTCCGATCAGATCATGCGAGCAATCCGGGAACGGCTAAATATTGCGTCTCAGTTTTCGCTAGCCAGCTAGAACCTACTGTCTACCAGTAGGAGAAGCTGAAGTTGTCCAGATAGGTGGTATAGGCGGATTGCTTGGAGTTTCCATCCATCTGGTAGTTAACCGTGATGCCCCACCAACCGGGAGGGCAAGTGCTGGGAGCGTAATACTGGTTGATGGTGTTGACCACGCCGTTAAGAGTGATGGACTGAAAGAGCAGCGTATTGTCGGACTCTCGCTGTACTTGAATGGTCACGTGGTTCCAGCCATTGCTGATGGGGTCGCAGGCAAAGCCAGTAGGGACCCACCTGGAAGTGACATTGTCCCAGATATCCCATTCGTTGCCGCCGGCGATTCTGCATTGGTTTCCCCAGACGAGGCTAATGCCGTCAAAGTACATGCTGACATCGAATTCCATGACCTGGGATAACGACATATTTGTGCCGTAGAAATAAGCGTCATAGGTAAAGTTGTGGAGGCTTGGCACCAACGTGTGATTCTTGTCAGGCAGCCCCTGCGACGAGTTCTGGCCAATCAGGGGGTTGGTAAACAGGACGTCCGCGTAGGGCTGCGTACCGCCAATATTGAACTGCGTGGAATTGCCGCTTAACGATGGGGTCTTGACGTGCTGTTGCATCGACCAGGTAACTCCGGGGCCGCAGTTGGTGCAAATGTCGTAGTCCGGAGGCAGTTCGCCATAGCCGACCCAACCAGCGCTGGCTTGCAGGTTATAAAGAGTCGGATCGCTGCCGCCGGTGACGGTTACTTTTATCGGAGTGTATGCCGCCCCTCCGCAGTAGTCCCATTCCTCAACCACGGTATTGTAGGTTCCAGGAGTTAAGTTCAGATTGGTGTTCAGGCTGGCGCCGTTGGAAACATAGGAAAGCACATTATTAACGTAGATCCCCATGGAGGCGATCCCTTTTTGGCAGGTTCCCGTGGTGGCGGTGGCGACATAGTTGACGGGCGAACCAATGGAGCCGTCGTTGGTGGGTGCGGTGACCCAGACTCCAGTCTGAGTTTGGACCGTGATTGCGATCGGGGTATAACTTGCGCCTCCGCAATAATCCCACTCTTCGACGACCGTGTTGTACTTTCCAGGACTCAAGGGCCAAGCTTTGTTCAGACTGGCACCGTTGACGACATAGACGAGTTCATTGTTTACATACAGACCCATGGAAGCAACGCCTTTATTGCACGTGTTTGTGGTCGCAGTGGCCGAATACTGGACAGGGGAGCCGACATTTGATCCGTTGGTCGGGGTGACGACGGTAACTCCAGCGAAAGCCGATGTCGTTAAAATAACGGCTGCAAAAAGGATGCTCCACCTATTCATTGCGAAAAACCTCCGGCGTTGGGGGATAAGTTCCAAAAGCTTTTCGAAATCCTGAGGGAAACCGTTAATAAATCAACAAATTGGCCCTGCCCTAAGGCCTGTACTCGGTGTCTTGATTCCCCGCTGGGATTTCGTCTGTTCACGAAAGGTAATACAGGCTTTTCCCTAGAACAATCAGGGAAAACCTGAGACGGACTAATCAGTTGTGCATTGCGGATAAAACAGAGTGAGGCACTGCGGGATGATCACTCGCTTGATCGCGTCGAAAAAAGGGCGTGGATCGTATTTACTTTTTAGGTGGGATGAGACTGGGTTAGGCTGCAACCCGCGCGGGTATTACCAAATACCTTTGTCGCTTCCGGTGATCTTGTAGCCGACCGCAGCAGCGGTGGCGAGACAGGGGAGCAGTCCAAGGCGCACCGTGCTGCGCAATTCTCCGTTGCGAAGCAGGGTTGTCAATTGAGATGCATAGAGTTTGGCGGAGTGAGGGAGGATGGGAATGCGCAGAAATCCCCGCCCGAAATAAATCTGGGCTCCACCAAAGCGGGCCGATGATCTAACTTCGTAAGGCAGATCCAGGCCGCGGCCGCGATAGGCCTTTGCATAGTCGGAAGCGATCACGAGGAAAGTCGCGACGCCTTCCCAAATGCCGGCTTGCTGAGCGGAGCTGCGCAGAAGTTCGTAGTCGACGGGTTCAGACTCCAGAAGTCTTGCGGTGTCGACGATATCGCAAAGGCGGGCGTAGAAGTGGCGGTACATTCTTTGCAGGGTGCAGATCATTAAGCGGTCTTCTGCGGCAGGCACTTGGAAACTGCGCTCGCCGGCAGAGATCAGGCGGGCGCGTCCGGCTAACATGCGGGCGATGCCTACTTGCTCTCCGGTTTGGCCGAGCCGCCCCATGTGAATTTCGACCGCTTCGGGAAGTCCTGGGATCTCGAAATTCCATTTGTTGGCGAGACGATCGCCCCAGCTACGGTAGGCGACTTCGGCGGAGAAACGCTCGCGCATGAGCCGGATCACTTTTTCGGGGGCCGCATTGGTGTAAAGGTCTAAATCGCTGCCCAGATCGGGCCAGTGATCGAGTGATTTGATGACGGTGACATCGCAGCCGACCGATTCGAGGCCTGCACAGACTTCGGTTAAGTAAGAGGTTGCGAGCTCGATTCTCTGTCGTTCGCGCTGTATAGCGGTGTCTGCCCATAGAGCCTTTTCTGCGGCACCCGCCTCGATGGCCATTTGGCGAAAGACTTCCAGCGCGCGAACGACGACATGATGAGAATTGGCCAGGGCGAGCATCGTGTCGAGTTCGCTTTGATTTAGCTGGAGGATCTCGCGGTCCTGGGAGCGTCGTCGTTCCTCGCACAACAGGAGTCGAGAGAGCGCGTCAAATGCGACGGGGTTGTTGAAACGAGAAGTCATTGCGTCGGTCGCGAGGCTCCCCGGGATGGGATTGGGGCTTGCGCAGGAGGCTCAACCACCGGGGTGTTGTCTCTATGCTTGAGTTCGATCGGACCGGGGTGCTGCCGACGAGCCTGGTCTGCGCTTGCGAGCTGGGCGTCAACCTTCTGGTCGCTGAGATCGGCGACCGCGAGGAGAGGCGAGCCCTCGGAGGCTTTTTGGGTGGCGAGACCCACTGGGTCGCCTGCGTTTGGGGCCAGTTTAGCTTTCTGATAAAAGAAGTCGGCGGTTTCGAGATCGCCGCTCATTTCTGAAACGTATCCGGCGTTGTTCAGGGAAAATGCGCTATTAGGATCGAGGGCATAGGCTCGCAAGAAATCCTGTTTCGCCGTTTGAGGATCGTTGCGGTTGGCAGCCAGCACTCCGCGCATATTCAGGAGTGCCGCTTGGGCGGCAGGGTCTTTTGCGGCCTGCAGGCGCTGACTCACGCGGTGCGAACTCTCCGCCGCGAGTTGGCTGATGGGCGTGCCGCGAGATGCATTTTTCAGCGTGATTGTGGCTTTGTCAGAGGATTGAATCGCTGCGGCTTGCGAGTAATACGTGATCGCTGCATCCAAGTCGCCTTCTTCTTCTTTGGCGACTCCGAGATTGTTCAAGGTGAACGGATTGCGCGAGTCTATTGCTAAATTCTGTTGCAGGATGTTTTCCGCCTCGGGAGCTTGTCCTTCGGAAAAGAGGCGGATGGCGGATATGTTTCCGCGATTCACGGTCATGGCCGAATTCTGGAGGTCGCCGAAGGCGTCTTTCATCGGTTTCTTCTCCAGAGCCTTGGAGCTGGAACGATCAATTACCGCGTCGTTCGACTGCTCGGAAGCGAGGTCATAGAACTTCTTGGCGCGCTCCAGATCGCCTTGCATTTCGGAAATATAGCCGAGGTTGAAGAGCGTAAAAGGGTCGCTCGAGTCGAACAGATACGCTTTGTAGAAGAATGTAGCCGCGCGGTCGTACTGGCGCTTGCGGACTGCCTCCACGCCTTCGCGATTCAGGAACTGCACTTCTGTTGGCTTGGTCCGCTTGGGGATGGTGATCTTTATATTGGCGGCCCTTAAATCGGCGGCCAGAACCCAGGTGGGCAGTGGCGGCAGGCAGGTCACTGCCGCGAACAACGCCGCCACTGCCAATTGCTTTCCTTGCATCAGGAGACCCCGGTTTCCGGTTACCTAAGATGCGAAAAGTCGGGAAGTGTTGTCAGATTCGGCTAATTTCAGACGGGGAAGTGGGTCTGTCCCAGACCACACTTCGGGGGGCTTCGGCATCCTAAAGGAGCCCAAATGATACTTTCCAAGCATAACTGCCGAGTTTGTGTGGTATTGATGGTGTGCCAATATGGCTTGGCGCAGGCAAATCCGGTATCCGCCGCGCTGTCCCCCGCCAGTGAGCCGTCATCGGACGCGGGCGCCACCACGATCGAATCCACGATGGGCACAACGCCGGTGAAGTCGCTGCCCAACGTGCCAGCCCTGCCGAAGGGCCGGGCGACTTCCGTAGGCGGCTCGGTTCGAAGCGTTGACCATGTTCGCGATGCTATGACGATCCGCGTTTTTGGTGGACGGGATATGAAAGTGCTTTTCGATGCCCGGACGCAAGTTTATCGGGATGGCCAGCGTTCTTCGGTCCGCGACCTGCGTCCCGGCGACCACGTTTCGCTAGAAACCATGCTGGATGGCGCCGCAGTATTCGCCCGTAGCATTCACATGCTGACAGAAAGCCCCGAAGGCGACTGCCACGGTCAAGTGATTGCGTTCGACCGCATGAAGAATGAGCTGGTGGTGCGCGACGAAATTTCTGCGAGTCCGATTAAGCTGCGTCTACCCGCCGATGTTTCGATCGCTGGCAAGGGGCAGGAAACGGCGCGCAGCGTTGCGGACCTGGTTCCGGGAACTCTGATTTCGGTGGCATTCCATACCGATAACGGCAAAGGAACTGCGTCGCGAATCACGATTCTGGCGGCTCCCGGAAGTTCGTTTGTGTTCACGGGCCAAATCACGTTCCTGGACTTACATTCAGGACGCATGGGCGTGCTTGACCCGCGCGATCAGCAGCGCTACGTTGTCTCGTTTGATCCGAACAAGACGCCCATTGCGGCAGACATCCGAGAAGGAACGGACGTATCCGTGAGTGCTGCTTTTGATGGCCAGCAATATGTTGCGACGGCAATTCGTTCGACCACAGCGAACCCGTAAACCCCCCCAGCAATTAACCTAAGAGGCAATCCTGCACCCCCTGCGCGGTAGGGTATTGTCCCTAGGTAATCTCGCCCCCTAACTCCATTCCCGATAAGAAGTAAGTACGAGATCAGCTCCTCTCCTACTTTCCTCTATCCGGGCGTGAAGTGGTAAACCGAGTCTTACATATTTCGCGGCTCATGCTGTTCGCAGTCCTGCTGACTGGGCCGGCATTCGCGCAGGTCTACCAAAACAATATCGACGACCAGAAGCTCGGCGTCTACCCGCCGCGAGGCTGGGAGCTGGTTTGCGTTGACCCAGCTTGCAATCCCGGAGGAAACGTGGCTGGGCCGACATCGACCTCGCAAACCATCGACAACCCGGTTCCATCTTTGGATGGCGACAGCATGATGTTTTCGATCACCGCGCCGTCGCAGTCCGATGGCACCAATGCGCTTTGGACCTACATCGCTGGTGCGGAGGATGACATCACGATTTCTTCCTTCGACATTGAAGTCTATATCGGGGAGAACGGCGACAAGGCTGGCCAGTTGGAGTACGATCAGTTCGATTTTTCAGTCTCGCAGAACACAGAATTCATGTGGGGATCGCAGTGCAACCAGGCGGCAGGCGTCTGGGACGTGTTCGATCAGCAGCATCTGGCTTGGGTTGCGACGAATGTGCCTTGCGCGTTGAGCGGCTCAACGTGGCACCGCATCGAGGAGACTGTGCACCGCACTAAAGGCGACACTGGCAAGTGCAGCGGAGAGCCGTGCGAGTACTACGACACACTCATCATCGATGGAGTCGTACACAACTTGAATCTAGTTTATGGAGCCAGCCCACTGCCCAACGGGTGGAGGAGTGCCGTCGGCTTCCAGATACAGATCGATGCACTGCCCAATGCGGACGGGGCCACGATTGTCGAGTATCTGGATGAGGCGAACTACTCAGCGGTCGTCACACTGGATTCTCCGACCGGCCTCGCGGCAAAACTTCAGTAATTTTATCGCCAGGTTTCGTTCTTCGGCCCAGACAACTCTCGATCGAGGTAAGTCGCCGCGCTCACCATAGCAAGGTGCGTGAGAGCTTGCGGAAAATTTCCCAGATGCTGGCCGCTCAATCCCAACTGCTCGGAGTAAAGTCCCACATGATTGGCGTAGCCCAACATCTTCTCGAACAGCAGTTGGGCTTTTTCCAATTCGCCCGCACGGGCCAGACACTCGATATACCAAAATGAGCAGGCCGTGAAGCTGCCTTCGCCGCCGGGCAGGCCGTCAATGCGAGTGCCGTCGGAATCGTAGCGATACACGAAGGCGTCCTGCACTAATCGCCTCTCGATCTCTTTCATAGTGGATTGCCACATGGGATCGACCGGGCTGATGAAGCGCATCATGGGCATGAGCAGAGTGGACGCGTCCACGTCGGATGAACCTTTGGATTGGACGAACGACTTCAGATCTTCATTCCAAAAGTTGGTAAAGATGTCTTCGCGGATGGCATCGCGGGTGCGTCGCCAAACGTCCAGCGGGCCGGCCAGCGAGCGTTTGAGGCTAAGACGCAGGGCTCGATCGAAAGCGACCCAACACATGAGGCGGGAATGCAGGAATTCGCGAGCGCCGCCGCGAATCTCCCAGATGCCATCGTCGGGACGCTGCCAGTTTTTGTTTAGCCACTCAAGGGTGCGGCAGATATCTTGCCAACCTGCATTTGAAATCGAGTTGCCGTACTTGTTGGATAAGTACACCGAGTCCATGGTCTCGCCGTAAATATCGAGTTGAAGCTGCTGATAGGCGGCATTGCCTATGCGCACCGGCTTCGAATCTTTGTAACCCTTCAGGTTTTCCAGAGTGGACTCATCCAGTTTCTGATCGCCGTCGATGCCGTAGACGACCTGCAAAGGGCCGTCTTCGGCATCATCGCGCAGGCGGCCCTCGATCCAATGAATGAAGGCTTCGGATTCTTCCACGAAGCCGAGGCGTATGAGGGCGTACATGGTGAAGGCGCCGTCACGCAGCCAGGTGTAGCGATAGTCCCAGTTGCGCACGCCGCCTATTTTCTCCGGGAGTGAGAATGTAGGGGCGGCGACGATCGACCCGTGGTTTTGGCTGATAAGCAGCTTCAGCATCAAGGCGGAGCGATTGACGATCTCGCGCCAGCGCCCCTTATAACGAGACTTCGCCATCCAGCGCCGCCAGAAACGCGAGGTTTCGAGAAAGCGTTCCTCCGTGCGTTCAAGTTCTGGAGGCTGTTCCGCGGCGCGAACGCATCCGAAGACGAAAGTGACGCTTTCGCCGACTTTGAGAGTGAACTCGCTGCCGACATCTTGAGAATTCTGTTGCAGAGAGGTCGTGGAATAAAGTGCCATTGGTGGGCACGCCTGATTTTCAGGTGTGAATATGGTGGCGTTGTTTTCGATCTGAACGTTATGTCCGGACCGGCCATAGTCGAAGCGCGGCTGGCAGAGCATTTTGAAGCGGACCGCGCCTTTGACGACGGTAATCGTGCGGATGATTTCATTGGGCTGTGACTCGACTTTACCGGCGGACTTAGTTCTTGGAGGCTTGGCGCCGAGCGGCATGTAGTCGGTCAACTCGGCGACACCTTCCTCGGAGAGAAATCGAGTGAGCAGGATATTGGTCTGGGGAAGATAGAGCTGGCGAACCTTGGTGTCCTTCATCTCGGGCTGAATTTTGAAACAGCCGCCGCGTTCATCATCGAGCAGGGAGGCGAAGACCGAAGGAGAATCGAAATTGGGATAGCACAGAAAGTCGATGGTGCCGTCCATGCCGACCAGCGCGATGGAGCGCATGTTGCCAATGACTCCGTGATTTTCGATAGGCGGGAATGACATTCGCTATGATCTCGTTTCCAGTTACAGCGTGGGTTTATTTAGAGTGGGGAGAGTTCATCGCCACTTTCCGGGCTCTGCCGCGTATGCGCAAAGCGGTCCTCCAGAAATTTCTGAGCCAAGTCTTTGCCGCCGATGCCGAAGGCAATGGCGAGGCCGAACATTATCGCACCGAAAGCGATGCCGAAGGCAACGAGGACGGTTTGCTCTGCGACGCCCAGTTCCTCGAACATCATGGAGACGGCGAAGATGATGATGACCATGCGGATGGAAACGCTCAGTAGGCGTGGCGACGGCACGTTGGCGTTGACCGCGGCCAGCAATGCAGCTCGGGATACGAAGCCGGCGCCGAGCAGTCCGAGAAACATGATGAATAAGGCGACGACCAGTCGTGGCAAGAAGAGGAAAAACTTGGCGACCTGATCTTGCAAGCCGGAGATGCCGAGTACGCTTACACCCAATACGATGAAGCCCAGCCACGCGATCCAAAATGCGAATCGGCTGGCTAATTCGGTGGGTGGGGGCAGGGCGGCTTTGGTAAGCAATTGGGACGCGCCTGCGTTTTCCGAGAGCTTGTCGAAATGCAGCAGTCGCAGAATGCTGCGTAGGAACACCTTCAACAAGTACGCGACGACCCAGCCCACAAACGCGATGATTACGAGCACGATGAGTCGGGGAAGGAAATGGGCGAAGCCGCGGACCAGTTCCAACACCGCTTGGTGCAATTCGCTCATGATCATTTCACGCATAGATTCACTCTCCGCCTTGCCAAAGTTCCAACAAGTACGGCTTCCAGCGTTCAAACTCGAGGCATAAAGCTTCGATGTTGTTTTCCACGCCGGTAGCCGTACTAGACTCGTTTTCGACCAGAAAAGTAAGAGCCCGGCCGCGAAAAAGCGGGGCCAAAGCCTGAATGATGTGATCCCGATTGATGACCGATTTGTGAAACGCGGCCGCGAACTCGTAGATGGTCTTGGCCCAGAGTTCGCCGGAATAGCAGCCATCTTCCCGCGGTGCAATGCGTTGGAGTTCGGCCAGCGTAGCAGGCGAGAGGATGGAGCGGAAGACCGATTCCAGTTCTGCCACGCCGCTCGCGAACATCTCTCGCAACCGCGCTCGATTGATCGGCAGCGGCTCGAGAGTGAATTCTGCTTCCGCCCCCGCAGTCGGTATGGAATGCGATCCCTTACGAGTGCTCCACGAGGAAAAGGTTGGTTCGAGCGACGCGAAGAGTGCACCCACGGTGCGCCGAATCGCGGGAACGAGGTCGGCGGGCCGCGCTTCGGTACGATCTTTGACTCCCAAGAAAGACTGGCATACGCGATAGCCTCCAGTGATTGCGGTTGCGGTGAAATAGGTCTCGCAACCGATGCGAGCGGTTTCCTCGCGCCACGAATGCTGCGACATGAAGTCGTTGGCCAAGTGTCCTGAGAAAGCAAACTCAGCGGCATAGGGCTCGCGAATGCGCAATCCGTAAATCGCGCGGGTCATCGGGTAAAGCAGATTGGTGGATAAGATGCCGTCAAATTTGTGCCGCCTGTAGGTGGGCAGCACGAGATCGCATGACTCCCGATAGACCGGCTGCAATAGAGTGGCAATCCAATCTGGAGTGATGTGAGTCGCATCCGGCGAAATCACGGCACAGGCGCGCGGGCGCAAGAGTTCCGCAGCGGCCAGGAAAGAACGTAGAGCCGAACCCTCCGACGGAGCGTATTGCGTGCTGATGGAGTGGAGAGTACGCAACGCGCTGACTTTGGAATTTCGCCGTACATCGTCGATCGCGGCGGCCATGGCAAGCTCGCGAGTGCCATCGTGAGATCCCGCATCGGCATTGATGATGGCGGCGCGATCGCGCGGGAAGAACCTGACCAGGCCAGTCTGAATCGCATCGAGAATGGGGCTGATGGTCTTGGCGTTGTCGAGTGTAGGCAAGCCCACGATGATGTCGGCTTCGCCGACGCTCATGAGCTGGCGCAGGAAGTCATCGGTAAGAAAACTGTCTTCTCCTGAACGCGCGTCTGCGAGCTTGGTTTCCATCATCGACTTTTGCTCTCGAAGGGCATGCAGTTAGAAACGCCGCAGCCGAAACCAATAAAACTGATATGGCCCGAGCGTAAGAAGATAAGGTTGGTCTGCAACGCGAGGAAAAATGTTCCTACCAAACATCTCGATAAGGATATTGCCTTTATATCGACTCAAGTCGAGTTCGACGGCCTGCGCCGCATTGGAAAGATTATTCACGACCAGAATCGTCTCACTATTGAGTTGGCGCAGAAAAGCCAGAATGCGATGATTTGCGGGATAGAGAAACTCGATCGATCCGTTGCCGAAAACTGGAGTGCTCTTGCGGACTGCCAGAATACGAGTGATCCAGTTGAGCAGCGAGTGTTCGGTTCGCTTCTGCGAAAAAACGTTGACTGCGGGATAGCCGTAAACGGGGTCCTGAATTAGAGGAGCATAGAGTTTGTCGGGCTCGGCGGCGGAAAAACCTGCGTTCCAGCCGCCGGTCCATTGCATCGGAGTGCGGACGCCGTTGCGATCGCCCAAGTTTACGTTGTCGCCCATGCCGATTTCGTCGCCGTAGTAAATGATGGGTGTGCCGGGCATGGACAGCAACATGCCGTTCATCAATTCGATGCGCCGGCGATCGTTATCCAGCAACGGAGCCAGCCGCCGCCGGATGCCAAGGTTCAGCCGCATCGTTTTATCCTGCGCATAGGTGTCGTACATGTAATCACGTTCGATGTCGGTGACCATCTCAAGCGTGAGTTCATCGTGATTGCGGAGGAAAAGACACCACTGGCAGGATGGCGGAATCTCGGGCGTCTGCTGCAGAATTTCCGTAATCGGTTTGCGATCTTCGAGCTTGACCCCCATGAACATGCGCGGCATCAGTGGGAAATGAAA
>Ga0182012_10006828_pt1 | contig 11548 bp, 11 predicted proteins | sample 612S2SmetaG_FD_120486 | JGI IMG/M metagenome (GOLD analysis project Ga0182012, IMG submission 120486) | Permafrost microbial communities from Stordalen Mire, Sweden - 612S2S metaG | ecosystem: Environmental > Terrestrial > Soil > Wetlands > Permafrost | place: Sweden: Stordalen | collected...
AGCGCCTTCAGGTAGGTGCCGATCTTGTTGCAGACGTCGCCGCGGCGCGTGACCCGGTCCGCACCGACGATCACCAGATCGACCTTCCCGTGCTGCATCAGGTGCCCGCCGGCGTTGTCCGCGATCACCGTGTGCGGCACGCCGTGCCTGCCCAGTTCCCATGCGGTCAGCGACGCGCCCTGGTTGCGCGGGCGGGTTTCATCGACCCACACATGCAGGAGGATTCCGGCGTCGTGGGCCTTGTAGACCGGCGCCAGCGCCGTGCCCCAATCCACCGTCGCCAGCCAGCCGGCGTTGCAATGGGTCAGCACGTTCACCGTCTTGCCTGGCTTGCGCGAAGCGGCGGCCTCGATCAGCGCGCGACCATGAGCGCCGATCGCTTCGCTCCGTGCCGCGTCCTCGTCGGCGATGTCCGCGGCTTCGGCATAGGCGGCGTCCACCCGGCCGGCAGGCGGCGTGGTGCGCAACCGCGCCAGCATCCGCTCGACCGCCCAGCGCAGGTTGATCGCGGTTGGCCGGGTCGCTGCCAGCGTTGCCGCATCGCGCTCCATCGCCTCGGTCGAGGGGTCGCGCCGCAGCGCCAGGCACACGCCATAGGCGGCCACCGCGCCGATCAGCGGCGCGCCGCGCACCTGCATGGAACGGATTGCATGCGCCACCTGCCCGACATCCGTCAGGCGCAGGATCTCGATCGACCAGGGCAGTTTCGCCTGGTCGAACAGCCGCACCGACCACCCGTCTGGGTCCACCCACACACTTCGATAGGGTGTTCCGTCAATCCGCATCACACGATCCTCTGATGAAGCACGCAGACCAGCGTGAATAGCCGGCGCGCGGTGGCAAAGTCGATATCGACCTTGCCCTCGAGCCGGCGCTTCATCAGCTCGGCGCCTTCGTTGTGCAGCCCGCGCCGGCCCATGTCGATCGCCTGGATGCGCTGTTCGCGACCTTCCTCGACCGCCTTGATGTGGCTGTCCACCAGCAACTGATAGTCCTTCACCAGGCTGCGGAACGGACCCAGCGCGAGTCCGATAGCGGTCAGCGGCGAGCCGTCGTCGTGCCGGATGTCGAACACCAGCCTGCCGTCGCGGATCGACAGATGCAGCGCATACGGCCCGCCGGCGCTGTCCGTCTGCACCGTCAGCGGCACGAAGCGGTTTTCGGCCATGAGGTCGGCAACCGCCTGGGCACGGTCAGCCTCGATCGATGAGGGCAGGCGGCGGCCCGCCGACTCGCTCTCCAGGACGACCCGGGCGAGCCGCGCTGCCGGATCGCCGGCCGGGGTCGCGCTCATGCGCTGTTGGTGCCTGATTTCAGCATGTTCAATCTTAGCATCAGTCCCACCGTCCCGCCTTTGACCGGTCGGATCAGGCCCAGCGTCAGGATCAGCGTCAGCGGCAGAAATGTAGCCCAGAGCACCCAGAGCGGCGGAGCCTCCAGCCGGTCGGTCAGCAGTAACAACGGTACCAGGATATGTCCGACAATCAGGATGGTGAAATAGGGCGGGGCGTCGTCCGCCCGCGCGAGCCCGAGTGGCGCGCCACAGTTCCGGCAGGCGGCCACGACGCGGAGAAAGCCATCGAAAAGCTCCCCTTTGCCACAGGCCGGGCAACGGCCGACCAGTCCCCGTCCGATCGCCATGGCCAGCGACGGCATGGGCCAGGGCGACAGTGGCCGGATTGCGAGACCGGCTTTCGATTGGATGCGTGCCACGGGCGGGTATCCTTGGACACTCGGGCGGCGTTCAGCCACGCCGGCCACGAATATCGGCCGTCTTGTCCGCCGCCGCCAGGGGATCAATCAGGGGATCAATCAGGGGATCAATCAGGGGATCGATCGGAGCGCCATCTGCGTCAATCGTGGCACGGGCAGAATTAGTCTGGCGATTTCTGGTAATCCAAACGAAGCATTGCCGCCCCGCCGGTCTGCGACCGACCCTGCCGGGAAGGCGCAGACCAATCTTCAAACATAGGAAGGACGTCGCTGCTGGGTTGCCGGTGGTGCGCTTGCCGTTACGCGCTCGCGACCTTACGAAGGGCCCCGCTTACAGAAAGACCATGTCGCGTGCGAACGGCCCGTTCGGCGCCAAGCGGAGATTCAGAATGATTCTGCAAGACGTCAAAGTCCACCCGTCCAAAGCCAACCTGAAACGAGAGGATCAGTTGGCCTGGAAGATCGCCGGCGTCGCCGCCGACCGGGTTGCGGTCGAGCGCGACGTGTCCGCGATGATCATCAACCGGGTCATCGACAATGCTGCCGTCGCGATCGCTGCAATCAACCGGCGGCCCGTGGTCTCGGCGCGCGACATGGCGCTCGGGCATCCGCGCAAGGATGGCGCCACGGTGTTCGGTGTCCCGGCCGCCAAGCGCGTTAGCCCGGAATGGGCGGCCTGGGCGAACGGAACTGCGGTGCGCGAGCTGGACATGCACGACACCTTCCTCGCCGCCGACTATTCGCATCCCGGCGACAACATCCCGCCGATCCTGGCGGTGGCGCAGACGGCGGAGAAATCCGGCCGCGATTTGATCCGCGGCATTGCGACCGGCTACGAGATCCAGATCGACCTGGTTCGTGCGATCTGCCTGCACGAGCACAAGATCGACCACATCGCCCATCTTTGCCCCGCCCAGGCCGCCGGCATCGGCACGCTGTTGGGACTGAAGCAGGACGTGATCTACCAGGCGGTGCAGCAGGCGGTGCACGTCTCCTTCACCACCCGCCAATCGCGCAAGGGCGAGATCAGCTCGTGGAAAGCCTACGCCCCGGCGCATTCCGGCAAGCTGGCGATCGAGGCGGTCGATCGCGTGATGCGCGGCGAGGGTGCGCCGAGCCCGATCTACGAGGGTGAGGACAGCGTGATCGCCTGGCTGCTGAACGGCCCCGAGGCGCACTACCAGGTGCCGCTGCCGGCGCCGGGCGAGGCCAAGCGCGCAATCCTGGACAGCTACACCAAGGAACACAGCGCCGAATACCAGTCGCAGGCACTGATCGACCTCGCCTTCCGGATGCGCGAGGAGATTTCCGACCTGGAGCAGATCGAGAAGATCATCATCCACACGAGCCACCACACGCACTATGTGATCGGCACCGGCGCCAACGATCCGCAGAAGATGGATCCGAAGGCCAGCCGGGAGACCCTCGACCATTCGATCATGTATATCTTCGCGGTCGCGCTGCAGGACGGAAGCTGGCACCACGTGGACAGCTACGCACCCAAGCGCGCCGCCCGCCCGGACACCGTGAAGCTGTGGCACAAGATCGAGACGCGGGAGGACCCGGAGTGGACCCGCCGCTACCGCGCCACCGATCCCAACGAACTCGCCTTCGGCGCCCGCATCGAGATCATTCTGAGGGACGGCACCAAGATCGAGGACGAGCTGGCGGTGGCCAACGCCCATCCGCTCGGCGCGCGGCCGTTCGAGCGCGACGACTACATCCGCAAGTTCCGCATCCTGACCGAGGGGATCATTTCCACCCGCGAGGCAAACCGCTTTTTGGAGGCGGTACAGGACCTGCCGCGCCTGCCAGCCGGCGACCTGCACCGTCTGAACGTCGCACTGCCGGCGGACCAGCTCGCGGTCGGCAAGCCCGGCATCTTCTGAGGAGACGATCATGCAAGAAACCACAGCAACAGCCTTCAAGCCCAAGAAGTCGGTCGCGCTGTCCGGCGTGGCGGCGGGCAACACCGCGATCTGCACCGTCGGGCGCACCGGCAACGACCTGACCTACCGCGGCTACAACATCCTCGACATCGCGGACACCTGCGAATTCGAGGAGATCGCCCACCTCCTGGTGCACGGCACGATGCCGAACCGTCCGCAGCTAGCCGCCTACAAGACCAAGCTGCGGGCCCATCGCGGCCTGCCCAACTCCGTCAAGCGCTCGCTGGAGGCGCTGCCGGCGGCGGCACACCCGATGGACGTGATGCGCACCGGCGTCTCCGCGTTGGGCTGCACACTGCCGGAGAAGGACGACCACAGCATCGCCGGCGCACGCGACATCGCCGACCGGCTGCTGGCCTCGCTCGGCTCCATCCTGCTCTACTGGTTCCACTACGCCCACCATGGCCGGTCGATCGAGGTCGAGACCACCGACGAATCGATCGGCGGCCACTTCCTGCACCTCCTGCACGGCAAGCGGCCGAGCGAGTCCTGGGTGCGGGCGATGCACACGTCGCTTAATCTCTACGCCGAGCACGAGTTCAACGCCTCGACCTTTGCCTGTCGCGTGGTCGCCGGCACCGGGTCTGACATGTACTCGGCGATCACTGCCGGCATCGGCGCGCTGCGTGGTCCGAAGCATGGCGGCGCCAACGAGGCGGCGTTCGAGATCCAGGAGCGCTACGCAACCCCCGACGAGGCGGAAGCGGACATCCGCCAGCGGGTGGCGCACAAGGAGGTGGTGATCGGCTTCGGCCATCCGGTCTATACGATCGCCGATCCGCGCAACAAGGTGATCAAGCAGGTGGCGAAGCACCTGTCGCACGAGGCGGAGTCACTGAAGATGTTCGCCATCGCCGAGCGGATCGAGGCGGTGATGGCGGAGACCAAGAACATGTTCCCCAACCTCGACTGGTTCAGCGCCGTCTCGTACCACATGATGGGCGTGCCGATGGCGATGTTCACGCCTCTGTTCGTGATCTCGCGCACCTCCGGCTGGAGCGCGCATGTCATCGAGCAGCGCGTTGACGGCAAGATCATCCGCCCCACGGCGAACTACACCGGCCCGGAGGACACGCCCTTCCTGCCGCTTGAGCAGCGCGCCTAAGCGACGCGCAACGACCTTCGGCGGAACCGCCGCGGCAGCGATGCCGCGGCGGTTTTTGCTTGCAGCCGATGTTTGCAGCTTGCGGCACGTTCCCGTCATGCGTCATGGCGCGATCCAACGCACGCGCATTTTTTCGCGGCACGTGCCAAGCAACGGGTGCTTTTTGTTGACACGCATAGCCGAGACGCGGAATAGCGGACTCGATGTGTGATGATCCGATTCGCGCCGTCATTTCAAGCGGTCGGTGCGCGCATCGCGTTAACAGAAGGACGGTCCATGGACCGCAGCCTCGTCCAGGCGAAGCAGGGCCGATCGCGCGAGGATGTCCGCTCGATCGTGCCGGGAATAGCAATGATGGAACAGCGCACAGTATGCGCCTCGTCCGACGCTGTTTCCGTGGACCGTTGGCCCAGCGATGGGTCGCCGGGAAGTGCGCGGCGTGTGTGGCAGTTGCGCCACGCCGGACCCGGCTTGCATGCTCCGTCGAACGGGGTCGATGCCGATCCGGTCGCCGACCCGATGGGACTGGCCAGAGTAATCGAGACGCCGTCGCGGCAGCGCGCATGGTGCGGAGCCGGCCGCGTCGGGTGGCCGTCGCCCAGACCGCGCGCATCCAACGATCCAGCAGGAGTTCCTCCAGGTGAGCACTGAAGAGACGACAACCGATAAGCCGCGCGCCAGCGCCCTGGCGCTCAGGGCGACCACACGAAAGGCGGCGGCAAAGAAGAAGGCGGCGGCGCCGAAGAAAAAGGCGGCCGCTGCGAAGAAGACCGTGCGCAAGACTGTTGCCAAGGCCGCCCGCAAAACCACGGGCCGCAAGGCCGCCGCGAAGACCACGCGCAAGGCCACGACGCGCAAGACCGCGACGGCCAAGACCGCGACCCGGAAGGCAGCCACGCGCAAGACGGCGACACGCAAGACGGCCACGCGGAAGGCTGCGACACGCAAGACGGCAACCCGCAAGACGGCTACGCGGACTACGGCCACGCGCAAGACCGCCGGCCGCAAGGCAGTCGCAAAGACCACGCGGAAGACGGCCGCGCGGAAGACGGCCGCGCGGAAGACGGCCGCGCGGAAGACGGCCGCGCGGAAGACGGCCGCGCGGAAGACTCCGGCAACGAAGACTGCCGCGCCGAAGCGGAAGGCCGCCACCACAAGAAAACCGGCGGAGCCGATCAAGAAGGCCGTCGTCAGGCGGCCTCGCAAGGCGGCACCGCCGCCCCCTGCGCCGACTGAGCGTGAAAACGAGCCGACCAACGAATCGCTGGACTGACGCCGCATCGTCCTTTGTATTGACCGGTGTATTGACCGGCGGCCAGTGTCGGCCGCCGGTGCAGCGCTTGGTTTCGGGCGTGGCAGCCTCGCCCCGAGATGAAACGGCCGCGCAAGAACTGGCATGTTCGGTAGGGTGGATAAGCGTAGCGCCATCCGCCATTGCCGCTGGCCGCCGCGCAAGCGGCCGATGGCGCTTCGCTTCGCCCTACGCCCGTTGATTGCCGTGTTCCGGTTCGCATCCCACCGCACACCGGCATGAAGCCGAGATCGGTCGCGCCGGTGAGGTCGTCGGCGATCGGGCCAGCATCGGCTAGCCTCCCGGCGGCACCGCCAGGATGTCGCGATGGCCGATGCGGATCGCAAGCCGTGCGGCTGTGGCCTGGCGCAGCCGAGCCTGTGCCCAGGCGCCGATCATGCCCCGCCGCGCCGGCGCGATCTCGCTCGCAATGTTGGCGGTGCTGTCGGTCAGCATGCGCGCCATGGCGAGCGCGGTGCGCGGGATGCGCCAGTCGGACGGTGCGCTGGCGGTGGCGAATCCTGCCGCTTGCAGCAGCCGCAACGCGACCGCGGGAGCGGCGGTGCCGAGCGCCGGCCCGAAGCCGTGGTCGCGCCGCTGGTCGCGGCGCACGGCTTCGCGCAGGATCGCATCGGCCGGATGATGCGGCAGCCACGCATCCCGCCCGTCCACCGTCATCGTTGCCAACAGCGGAACGTCCAACCTCGCCAGCAAACGCCCCAGCCACTCGGTCGAAACGAGGTCCAGCAGCGCGTTGCACACCACGGCGTCCGCCTCGTCCAGCGGAAGCCCGTCGGGCGCGGCGGTGAGTCCAGCTTCGAAGCACTCGATGCGCCAGGCGCCGCGCGGGGTGTGCACGATCATCGCGCGATCGGGCCAGGTGACGGTGAACCGGTGATGCCGGGCCCAGTGCGCAATGCGGCTGAGCGCCTCGTCGAGCAGGTCGCCGTCTTCATCGACGAAATACCAGACCTGCGCGCGTCCGATGATCGGGGCGAGGGTGCGGAACAGGCTGCCGGTGCCGGCGCCGAGCTCAAGCACATGCGGGCGCCCGGGGAGCGCTTCCGCCAGAGCACGCGCCAGCTTGCGGCTGCGCGCGACATGGTCGAACGGTTCGCGCAGCGCGAGCCAGGTATCGGCGAACCGTTCGGTCATGCGAGGGCCTGTGCGAAGTCTCGGGTCGCCGTGTCCCATGAGGGCAGCGCGCGCCCGATCTGCCACGCCGCTACCGCCATGTCGCGGCGCAGCTCGGTATCGAAGATCAGGCGCCGCATCGCTTTGGAAAGCTGCTCGTGGTCGCCCGGTTTGCAGACCGCGCTGCACTCCGGCGTGAGCTGTGCGGCAGCAGCGCCGCCGGACGTGGCTGCCACCGGCAGGCCGCGCTTCAACGCCTCGGCGATCGCCATGCCGTAACCCTCCCACTGCGTGGCCAGCGCGAACAGGTCCGCGCCTTGCCATAACGCTTCCAGCGCCGGATCGCTGACCTCGCCGGCGAAGGTCACCCGCTGCGCGATGTTGAGGTCCTCGGCGCGGGCGATCAGTGTGCGCGCATGGACCGGATCGCGCTCGGCCGAGCCGGCGATGGTGAGATGCCAGTCGAGATCGAACAGCCGGGCGAGCGCGCGCAGCAGCACGTCGTGCCCCTTGCGGGGCGTGAGCGCTCCCACGGACAGGATCGCGCAACCTGGGCTGTTGGAGCCGGCGGCGCGGGGCGCGTCGTCGGTGCCGGGGGGGACGATGGCGATGCGGTCACGGGCCACTGCGTACCCGTCGGCGAGGCGGGCGGCAGTCGCTTCGCTGGTCACGATGATCCGGGCGAGGCGCGGCAGCAGGCGCTGCTCGATGGCATGCAGCGCGGCCTGGTCGTGCTCGCTGAAGCCGGTTTCCATTGAAACGGGATAGTGGATCAGGGCGACGGCTTGGCGCGCTTCCAGTGCGTCTTCCGTGCCGGCGAAGGCGGGCAGGCCGAGCCCGTCGATCAAGGGGCGCGCGCTGGGGGCCAGCGCGTCCAGGGCGGTGCGTGCGGCGTGGCGCGCGATGTCGTCCGCGAGCGGGTGGCGGCCGGGGAGTTCGATCACGTCCACCGTGTGCCCCGCTGGGCGCAGCCCGGCGACGATACGGCGGTCGTAGGCGTAGCCGCCGGAGACCGCGTCCCATGGGACTGGGACGAGCAGTGCGAGGTGCATTTAGTCGCGCGGACCTTCGGACGCGGTCGCGCGGAGTTTGGTGGCGGGGTCAGCGACGGCGAGGCGGGACATGCGGGTCTCCATTCTGTCGCGCGCAAAACCGGCGCGGCGAGGCCTATTTTGATCCGGGTCGCGCGTTGGCCTCAAGAGCGGCCTTTGAGCGCCCGCGAAAGCGCTTCCTTCTTGGCCCCTACGCGCAAGGCGGGTGGGTGGCGACGGTGCAGACCAGCGCCTCATCCAGTCGGGTCGAGTCATTTGTGTGGATCGCCAGCTATTCGAATACGTGAGCCATATTACGGTGAGTCCCCGCCCAATCGATCGGAACGCGGTCGCGCGTTGCGCGGTGCAACCGCACCGACATCATGGTCGGCCGGCGCGATGGTGCTGGAGACCAAAACGGTTGCCGCATCCTTCGCTGCACGCCGTGGCGCTCAAAGACGAGGAGCGACGCTGCATCCTGTGAAGCGGACTCTTCTCGGTGATCCTCTCCGTGTTGAAATCTTGCTTTCTTGTCGGAATGGCGTCTGGGCCGGTCCATGCGGACTGAGGCTTCCGATGGTGGCGCCACGTCCTGCGCTGGCTGGAACCGGCAAGGGGCTCAGGCAAGAAAGCAAGACTTAACACGGAGGGCACGGAGGGCACGGAGGTCACGGAGCAGAAAGGAGAACCAGAACGCTGCCGTTCTTGCGTTGCGTGGCGCTGCATGCGGTTCATTGCTGCGCCGCTGAGGTCGCACCGGACCTCACGCCCGGGCCGCCAGCGTGTAAGCCACCGGCCGGCCGTGCTGCTCGACACTCCCCCCCGCCCCATACCGCGGCCCACCGCTTGGCGGCAAAGCGCGCGCAATCGTGCCGATCAGGCGCCCCTGCACCGCGATCGCGCGCTCCAACAGGCGTTTGTTTTCCGCCGACAACGCTTGCAGCCGTCGCGCCGTGTCCTCCGCTGTCGCGCGCTGCAGCGTCGCCAGCGTACCGGCGGCTGCGTGCGCAACGGCGAAGGCGGCAACGGCGCGCTGCTTGTCCGCCACCATCTGCGCCGCGCGCGGCAGATCAAGCGCGGCCAGCGCCGTATTCTCCCGGTCCAGCAACTCGGCGAGCCGCACCGCCGCGGCGATCATTTCGGGTGTCATGTCCGTTTCCCCTCCTGCGCGCGCAGCAGCGCGGCAAAGATCGGCGCCGCCAAGCCAAACCCGCCATGCGCGGCGATCTGTTTGCCGATCGCGTTCACCAGCATCGGCTTCCACGCCTCTTCCGCCGAGCCGCCGCCGAATGCGCCGTTCGCCGTGTCCACCGTGTCGAACATCGGCGCCAGGAACTGGCCGATCGCCGACGCCTCGAAATCCTGTGCCGCTTTCCAAATCTTCGCGTTTTGCGCGTCGCCCGGCGAAGAACTGCCCAAAACACCCACCGCGGAACGCCCAGCCGCCGCGCGCGGAACATCCCGCACCAGAGGCACGGTGGCCGCCACGACAGCCGGCATGATCGGTCCGTTCATCAGCGCACGATCAGGTCGGCTTGCAGCGCGCCGGCAGCCTTGATCGACTGCAGGATGCTGATCAGGTCGCGAGGACCAACGCCCAGCGCGTTCAGGCTCGCGACCAGGTCGCGCAGCGTCGTGCTGCCGTGCAGAATGCCGAGCTTCCGGTCGTGCTGGTCGTCCACCTGGATCTGCGTGCGGGGCACGACCGCCGTGCGACCGTTCGACAACGGGCCGGGCTGGCTGACCTCCGGCGTCTCGGTGACGCGGATCGTCAGGTTGCCCTGGGCGATCGCCACCGTGCTGATCCGCACATTGGCGCCCATCACCACGGTGCCGCTGGCTTCCTCGATCACCACCACGGCCGCGTTGTCCGGCTCGATCCGCAGGTCCTCCAGCGCGGCCAGCGTTTCGATCGGGTCGCGCCCGCCGAGCGTCAGCGCCACGGTGCGCGGGTCCAGCGTGTGGCTGATCGGCCCCAGCGCGTGGTTGATCGCGGCCTCGATGCGTCGCGCCGTGGTCAGGTCCGGGTTGCGCAGCCCCAGCCGCAGGCCGGCGGTGCGGTCCAGCCGGAACGGCACCTCCCGCTCCACCGTCGCACCGTTCGCGATCCGCCCGGCGGTCGGCACGCCACGCGTGACGGAGGCCCCGGCGCCGCGCGCGGCAATTGCCCCGGTGGCGAGCGCGCCTTGCGCCACGGCGTACACCTCGCCGTCGGCTGCCAGCAGCGGCGTGACCAGCAGCGTGCCGCCGGTCAGGTTCGTGGCGTCGCCCAGCGACGAGACCGCCACGTCGATCCGGCTGCCGCTGCGGGAGAACGCCGGCAGGTCCGCGGTGACCATCACCGCGGCGATGTTCTTGGTGGAGAGCTTGGCCACCTGGTCGCGGGTGTTGACGCCCAGCCGCTCCAGCATGCCGACCAGCGATTCCAGGGTGAACACGGCGTTGTTCAGCTTGTCCCCGGTGCCGTTCAGCCCGACCACCAGGCCGTAGCCGATGAGCTGGTTCTCCCGCACGCCCTCGATGTCGGCGATGTCCTTGATCCGCACCTGCGCCGCCGCCGGCGAGGGCAGAGCGGCGGCAGCGGCGAGGGCGAACAGCAGGCGGGCCAGCAGGCGCACGGCGGCAATCCTTGGTAGCCGGCCCGTTAAGACTTTGCTGTCAGTCTGCGGGCCGCTCTGCCGCGGTTGGCGCAAGGTCCATGCCAGCCCGAAAGGCCGCAAATTCGCGGCATCCGGCGCCGGACGTGCCGGCAAACTCTGCCGGGCGGCAGGCGAGAGGCGGAAGAAGGAGCCGAGCGAATGACGTCGATCGAGCGAGTCAGGGGCCGTCCGGCCGCATCGCATCCCGCCGCGGGCGCAGCGTCGCAAGGCGGCGCCGCGTTCGCCTCGGCGCTGGCCGCCGGCACCGGCCGCGCCGCGGAGCCAAGCACGGACGCACCGGCCGGCATCGCCGAGCCGCTGGCGCTCGGCGCGATGCTGGCGCTGCAGGAGACGGCGGCGGGCTCGGTGCGGGACCGTGAGGCGCGGCGACGCGGCCACGGACTGCTGGCGGCGCTGGCCGCCCTGCAGCGCGACCTGCTGGGCGGTGGCGAGGCGCCCGCCGCGCTGCAGCGCCTGGCCGACCTGGCGGCGGCGGTGCCGGATGCCGAGGACCGGCGGCTCGGCGCTGTCCTCGCCGCCATTGTGCTTCGCACCCGGGTGGAATTGGCGCGGCGAGGCACCTGACCCTCCTCCCCATTGGGCCGGCACACCCCGATTCCGCCGCTTTTGTTGAAGGACCGAGTCGTGTCAGTCCGGCGAAGCTTGGGCGCGCGCCCTTGGCGGGG
>Ga0182012_10006830_pt1 | contig 11546 bp, 8 predicted proteins | sample 612S2SmetaG_FD_120486 | JGI IMG/M metagenome (GOLD analysis project Ga0182012, IMG submission 120486) | Permafrost microbial communities from Stordalen Mire, Sweden - 612S2S metaG | ecosystem: Environmental > Terrestrial > Soil > Wetlands > Permafrost | place: Sweden: Stordalen | collected...
GGCGTCACACGCAGCTTGAATCGAGTCGCCCGTGGTCACGTCAACCATCATTTCCAAGCCCGGCAACCGTCGACCCAACCTGCCCCAGCCGGGCTCACGCCCTACCCAGGTGAGCAATTACTAGCCTCTTGTGTGTTAGCTTACCTCGTTGGTGGCCTCATAATCGCGATAAGACAATAGACACTTGGGCCATCGCTTGTATTGCTAACTGTTGTGACATTCTTATGCTTGCTAGCGAATCTTGATGACGCCTTGAGTAAGTTAGGTGAATTTTTATATCCGGATGAACTGGCTCGGATTGAAAAATCGCCGCAAAGATTTATTCTAAAACTAAAACTAGAACATACTAGCGATGCTTCTGAAGGAGAATATCGTGTAACGAACGGAATAATCGACCATTTGAATCAGGAAGATAAAAATAAAATTAAATCAGTGTTTTTCCAGGTTTGGCACTGTTTAGCCTCTCCGCGTTGGGCGACGCGGCGCGGAGAGTGCCAGAGTCCGGCGCCCCCATCATTCAAAATGTCATGTTTTGGGCAGTTCTTATTGTCTTAATCGGTGCGTTAAGCGGCACGGTTCGGTGTTTCTGGAAACTTTTTGTGATCGGCATGAAGTTGAGAGTGCCTTGACCTTCAAGCAGTTTTCATTTTGCGTGTTTTTCCGCAGCCTGTTTGGGGATTGCTTCTGAATGTTGCGCGCGTATGGCAGGGCATCGGGCCGGGAAAGCGGCCTGTGCGACTGAGCGGAGCAGAAAATAGCACAAGACGACTCAGAATCCCCATGCGGAGTCATTTTTATCGCGGTCTAGGGCACGAATCCCAGCGCGGCGCGATCAGGACCACCGCTCAGTCACCGGGTCCGTCAGCCCTTACGCCTTGAACGTCTTCCCCGCGGCGAACCGCACCGCCTCCTCAGCCGCGCGGAACAGCGCCCGCGCCTTCTGCCGTGTCTCCTCGTACTCCGTCTCCGGATCGGAATCAGCAACGATGCCCGCGCCAGCCTGCACGTGCATCACCCCATCCTTCACCAGCGCCGTGCGCAATCCGATGCAGGTGTCCATCGTCCCGTTGGCGGCGAAGTAGCCGATGCAGCCGGCGTAGATGCCGCGGCGGTCGGGCTCCAGCTCCTCGATGATCTCCATCGCCCGCACCTTCGGCGCGCCGGACAGCGTGCCGGCGGGGAAGCCGGCGACCAGCGCGTCCAGCGCCTCCAGCCCCTCGTCCAGCCGGCCTTCCACTGTGCTGCTGATATGCATCACGTGGCTGAACCGCTCGACCACGAAGCTGGCGGTCACCTTCACGCTGCCAATCGCCGCCACGCGGCCCACATCGTTGCGGCCCAGATCGAGCAGCATCAGGTGCTCGGCGCGTTCCTTCGGATCGGCCAGCAACTCGGTCTCCAGCGCCTTGTCCTCGGCAATACTGGCGCCACGGCCGCGGGTGCCGGCCAACGGGCGGATCGTCACCGTGCCGTCGCGCAGCCGCACCAGGATCTCCGGGCTCGATCCCACCACGGAGAACCCGCCGAAATCCAGGTAGAACAGGAACGGCGCCGGGTTGATCCGCCGCAGCGCGCGGTACAGTGAGAACGCCGGCAGCGCGAACGGGGCCGAGAACCGCTGGCTGAGCACGATCTGGAACGCGTCGCCGGCGGTGATGTATTCCTTGGCGTGGCCCACCGCGGCGATGAACGATTCCTTCGAAATGTTGGACGCCGGCGCGGGCGGGGCGGGCAGGGACACCGGCGGGGCGGCGTGCGGCAGCGGGCGGTCCAGCGCCGCCGCAGCCTCAGTCAGCGCCGCCTCGGCCTGTTCCCACGCCGCCGCGGCGGACAGCCCCTCTTCCGGGTAGACCGGCGCCGCCAGGGTGATCTCGTCGTTCACGTTGTCGAAGATCGCGAACAGGGTCGGGCGCAGCATCAGCGCTTCCGGCACGCCGAGCACGTCGGGGTTGTCCGCCGGCAGGCGCTCCATCAGCCGGACCATGTCGTAGCCCAGATACCCGACCAGCCCGCCCGCCATCGGCGGCAAGCCGGGGGGCACCTCCAACCGCGCCTCGGCGATCAGCGCGCGCAGGCTCTCCAGCGCCGGGCGATCGTCCGGGACAAACGCATGCGGCGCGGCGCGGGCGTGGCGGTTGACCTCCGCCTGGCCGTTGCGGCAGCGCCAGACCAGGTCGGGGTTCATGCCGATGACCGAGTAGCGGCCTCGTGTCGCGCCGCCCTCCACGCTCTCCAGCAGGAACGAGTTCGGCCGGCCATGCGCCAGCTTCAGGTAGGCGGCGACCGGGGTTTCCAGATCGGCCACGCTTCGTCGCCAGACCAGCGTGCCGCGCCCCGATTCGTAAGCGGATCGGAAGGCGCCGAAGCCGGGAGGGGCCGAAGCATTCATGGTGTGTGGCCTGCTGCAATCAGGGTTGGACGATGCTGGTGAAGACCTGCTCGTTGAGCCGCGGGTTGGCCCGTGCGCGCAGTGCATCGGCGAAGGTCGCCACGTAATCGTTGCCGACCGAGCGAAGCACGGCCGTGCGGACCCGATCATAGCCGACCGGATCGGCCTTCGGATCGGGCTCGACGGTCTCCGCCAGGACGGCGACGATGAAGCCGTCCGGGGTTTCCACCATCGCGGGTTCGCCCGGCTTCAGGCCGAACAGCACGCGCTGAAGCTGCGCGGGGAGGCTCTCGGCCGGCGTGCCCGCGGTGACAAGCGGGCTGCGGTGCACGGTAACGCCCGCCGCCGCGGCGGCATCGGCGAACGACCGGCCACCCTTGACGGCCGACAGCAGCCTGGCCGCGGCTTCGTTGGCGGCGTGGTTCCGCGCGTCGCGCGTCCAGTCGTCCGTCACCTGCTGCTTGACGTCGTCGAACGGTTTCTCGGCCGGCGGGATCACGTCCTCGATGCTGAGCGCATAATAGGACGAGCCGCCCGACGACGGGGTCGGGACCTCGGTCAGCCGGGGTGGGTCACCCTTCTGCGCCTTGAAGGCCGCATCGGTCAGGGCCGCGCGCAACTCTGGCGCGCCCGGGATCGGCGCCGGCGTGCCCTCCTTGGTGATGCCCTTCGCGTCCATCGTGCCGAGCAGGCCGGCCAGTCCAAGATCGCTCGGCAACTCATCCAGCGAAGCGCCGCTGCCCAGCACGTTGTCCACCTTGTTGGCGCGGTCGTAGATCAGGTCCTGCGCCTTGTCTGCGAGCAGCCGGGTGCGCAGCGTGTCCTTCACCTGGTCGAAGCCCTGCTCGGTGCCGGGGGTCACCTGGGTCACCTTCACGACGGCCCAGCCGAGATCGGTCCGCACCGGACCGGTGACCGCATCCTGTGCCGCGGCGAACACCGCTTTCGCCAGCGCCGGGTCGGGAAACTCGGTCTCGGTTGCGTCGTCCAGCGCCACGGCGGAGGCACCGGCCTTCTGCGCCGCTTGCTGCACCGCGGCCCAATCGGCGCCGCCGCGCCAGGTGGCCGCGACCGCCTCGACCTTCGCCTGGTCCGGCGCCGAAACCACCTGGGCCGAGCGCTTGCCCGGTTTCAGATACTCCGACCGGTGCTGTTCGTAGGCGGCGCGAAGGTCCTCGTCGGTGAGCGGGATGTCCTTGGCGAGCGTCTGCGGCGCGAGCACAACCGCCTTGATGCGGCGGTATTCCGGTGTGCTGTAGCTGTCCGGATGGTTATCGTACCAGCGTCGCAGGACGGACTCGCCCGGCGGCTGGGGCGCGGGCACGGCCGCGATCGGAAAGTCGGCCAGGTCGGCGGAGCGCTTCTCGAACTCCCGCATGAACAGCGGCTGGACCAGCGCGTCAGGGGCGGAGGCGGATGCGGCGACCGCACCCAGCAATTGCCGCTCCGCGATCTGGCTTCGGACCATGTCGAGGAAACGCGGCTCGTTCAGGCCGTTGTTGCGCAGCACCGTCTCGAACACCTGGCGGCTGAACGTGCCGTCGGTGCCCTTGAACGTAGGCATCTCGAGCACGGCCTCGCGCACGGCTGCGTCCGGGCTGAGGACCCGCAGCTTTTCCAGTTCCACGCCAAGCGCGGCCTCGGCGACCAGCCGGCCCAGGACCTGGTCTCCGACCTGGCGGCGCTGGGCGGGTGTGACCTCCTGGCCTGGGGGCAACGTCTGGCCGAGGCGGGAAAGCTGGCGCTGCAGCTCCTGCTGGAAGGGGGGGCCTTCGATGGTGCGATCGCCGACCTTGGCGACCCAGGTGGCGGAGCGGACCATACGGAACACGTCGCCGACGCCCCAGGTGATGAAGGCGAGCACCATCACCAGGAAAAGGCCGCGGACGACCCAGGTGTCCAGGTAGCGGCGGAATAGGCTGATCATCCGGTCGGGTTCCCGTGCAAGCCGATGGCAGGGGAGCGTATAGGGGGGTCTGGCGAAGGAAGGAAGGTTGGGGCTCCGCCTCAAACCCGCCAAGGGGAAACCCCTTGGAACCCATCCGTTTGCCCAGCGGGTCCAGGGGCAGAGCCCCTGGCCTTTCTTCAGTGCCGGTTGGTACAATGCGACCCACGGGGCGACCCACGGGGCGACCCTCGGGGCGACCCACCAACGGGAGGACAACGATGCGCCAGCTCATCGCCGGCAACTGGAAGATGCACGGGCTCCGCAAGGATGCGACCACGCTGGCGCAGCGCGTCCACGACGGCGCCCAGGCGCTGGCCTGCGAATTGCTGGTCTGCCCCCCCTTCACCGTGATCGAGCCTGTGGCAACCGCCCTGGCCGGTTCGCCGGTTGCGGTCGGCGGCCAGAATTGCCACCAGGACGCGCAAGGCGCGCATACCGGGGATGTCTCTGCCGCCATGCTGCGGGACGCTGGAGCCGCCTGGGTGATCCTCGGCCATTCCGAGCGTCGGCAGGATCATGGCGAGACCGACGAGCTGGTGCGCGAGAAGGTGCTGGCCGCCGTGGAAGCCGGCCTGACCCCGATCGTCTGCGTCGGCGAGACCGACGAGCAGCGCAGCGGCGGCCAGGAGACCGAGATCGTGGGCTGGCAGCTTGCCGGCAGCCTGCCCAAAGGCTTCGGAAAATCCTTCGAGGGTGTGATTGCCTACGAGCCGGTCTGGGCGATCGGCACCGGTCGGACCCCCACCGAGGCGGAGGTGGCCGCCATGCACGCCTTCATCCGCGAGGAACTGGTGCGACAGTTCGGCGAGGCGGGCCAAGGGGTGCGCATTCTCTATGGCGGCTCGGTGAAGCCCGACAATGCGGCGGCCCTGCTGGCGGTGCCGCATGTTGGGGGCGCCCTGGTCGGCGGCGCCAGCCTGAAGGCGGACGACTTCCTGGCAATTGCCCGCGCGGCGCGCGGGGGCTAGAAGGCCCGCGCCCGTAGGAGTCCGCATGAGTACCGTCCTGTTGATCGTCCACCTGTTCGTCACGCTCGCCCTGATCGGCGTGGTGCTGATCCAGCGCAGCGAAGGCGGCGGCCTCGGCGTCGGCGGCGGCGGTGGTGGCATGGGCTCGTTCATGTCCGGGCGCGGCACGGCGAACCTGCTGACCCGCACCACGTCCATCCTGGCGGCGATCTTCTTCACCCTCTCCCTGACGCTGGCTCTGCTGAACCGGGGCACCACCGGCGTTGCCGGCTCGATCCTGGACACCAGGCCGGAGTCCACCCCGGCTGCGCCCATCGGTACGGCGCCCGTCCCGATCGCACCACCGGCCGGCGGCCCGGCCAAGTCGGTTGCCCCGGGGCCGGCAACGCCACCCGCGCCCAGCCCGCCGCCGCCCGCCAGCGGTCCGTCCGTTCCAACCAACTGACCGGCGGCAGACGCATGCGGGCCACCCGGACGACGGGCTTCCCGTCGCCCGAGTCGGCTTCGTATGATGGGTGCCCATGACGCGGTTCGTCTTCATCACCGGCGGCGTGGTGTCCTCCCTGGGCAAGGGAATCGCTTCGGCAGCGCTCGGCGCGCTGCTGCAGGCGCGCGGCTACACCGTGCGGCTGCGCAAGCTCGACCCCTATCTCAATGTCGATCCGGGCACGATGAGCCCGTACCAGCACGGCGAGGTGTTCGTCACCGACGACGGGGCCGAGACCGACCTCGATCTCGGCCATTACGAACGCTTCACCGGCGTGCACGCGACGCGGTTCGACAACGCCACCACCGGGCGCATCTATTCCGAGGTGATCGCCAAGGAGCGCCACGGCGACTACCTGGGCGCCACCGTCCAGGTGATTCCTCACATCACCGACGCGATCAAGGAAACCATCGTCCGCGACACGGAGGGCCTCGATTTCGTCCTGGTCGAGATCGGCGGCACGGTGGGCGACATCGAAAGCCTGCCGTTCCTGGAAGCGATCCGCCAGCTCGGCAACAACGAGCTTGGGCCGGAACGCGCGATGTTCGTGCACCTGACGCTGGTGCCGTACATCCCGTCGGCGGGTGAGCTGAAGACCAAGCCGACGCAGCACTCGGTGAAGGAGCTGCTGAATGTCGGCATCCAGCCGCAGATGCTGCTGTGCCGCTGCGACCGCCCGATCCCGGACACGGAGCGGCGGAAGATCGCGCTGTTCTGCAACCTGCGCCCGCAGGCGGTGATCGCGGCGCTGGACGTGGACACGATCTACGCCGTGCCGCTGTCGTACCACGCGGAAGGCATGGACCGCGAAGTGCTGCGGCATTTCCGCCTGCCCGACGATGGGGAGCCCGATCTGTCGCGCTGGCAGCGGATCGTGGATACGGTGCGCGCGCCCGAGGGCGAGGTCCGCATCGCAGTGGTCGGCAAATACACCAACCTGCTGGACAGCTACAAAAGCCTGTCCGAGGCACTGGCGCATGGCGGCATCGCCAACCGCGTGCGGGTGCGGCTGGAATGGCTGGACAGCCAGGTGTTCGAGCAGGCGGGCGCTGTCCAGCGGCTGGACGATGTCCACGGCATCCTGGTGCCCGGCGGCTTCGGCGAGCGCGGCACGCCGGGCAAGATCGAGGCGGTGCGCTTCGCCCGCGAGCACCGCGTGCCATTCCTGGGCATCTGCTTCGGCATGCAGATGGCGGTCATCGAATCGGCCCGGCACTTGGCCGGTCTGCCGGAGGCATCCTCCAGCGAGTTCGGGCCGTGCGACACGCCGGTGGTCGGCCTGCTGACCGAGTGGGCGCGCGGCGACGAGATCGAACGGCGCTCGGAGGATGGCGATCTCGGCGGCACGATGCGGCTCGGCGCCTACCCGGCGGTGCTGCGCGCGGGCAGCCGGGTGCAGGCGCTCTATGGCGGGGCGACGCGGATCGAGGAACGGCACCGGCACCGCTACGAAGTGAACGTGCACTTCGTGCCGGCGCTGGAGGCGACGGGGATGCTGTTCACCGGCATGTCGCCCGACGGGGTGCTGCCGGAGATTATCGAGCTGCCCGGCCATCCATGGTTCATCGGCGTGCAATACCATCCGGAGCTGAAGTCGAAGCCGTTCGATCCGCACCCGCTGTTCGCGGGATTCATCGCCGCGGCCGTGCGGCAGGCGCGGTTGGTGTGAGGGGCGGATTCGGCTTCCTTTCATCTGTTCTGGTCCCGAACCCTATGAGCCTGGCCAGAACAACATGATGCAGTGCTCGCTCGGCATCGTTGTTGGCTGCTCTGGTCGCAGGGGATGCATGAACCAAGGCGAATGGCGTCCGACGCCGCCCGCCTCGGCGTAGGACAGGTCGCACTCTGCGCGGAGCCCGCATGACAAGCATTCCCCTGGACCGCCGCCACGTGATCGGCCTGGGCGCCGCGGCGCTCCTGGCCGGGTGCGCCATGCCGGTGCGCCAGTCCGCCGTTCCAAGCGGGCAGGTGCTGCGGGCAACCGTGCTCGGCGTGCCGAACGAGCGCTTCATCCCGAGCCAGGGCATCGGGCCGCTTGAGCGTGAGGTGCTGGGCAAGTTGCGTGAGGGCCAGGCGCGGCGCGGCATCACCGATCTGGCGAACGCCCTGCCGTTGAACCTGCTCGCGGTGTCCGGCGGCGGCGAGGATGGGGCCTTCGGCGCCGGCCTGCTCTGCGGCTGGACCGAGCATGGCGATCGGCCGGTGTTCGATCTCGTCACCGGCGTCAGCACCGGGGCGCTGACCGCGCCCTTCGCGTTCCTGGGGCCGTCCTATGATCCCGCGTTGCGCGATGTCTACACCAACATTTCCGCGCGCGACGTGCTGGAGCGGCGCTCCCTGACGGCCGCGGTGTTCGACGACGCGCTGGCCGACACGTCGCCGCTGTACCGCACGATCTCCCGCTACCTGACCGAGACGATGCTGGCCGACCTGGCTGCCGCCTATCGGGATGGACGGTTGTTGCTCATCGGCTCAACCGACCTCGACGCTCAGTTGCCAGTGATCTGGAACATCGGCGCCATCGCGGCCAGCGGCCATCCGAAGGCTTTGGATCTGGTGCGGCGCATCCTGCTGGCCTCTGCCGCCATCCCTGGCGCCTTCCCGCCGGTGATGATCGACGTCACGCTGGATGGTGCACACTACCAGGAGATGCATGTGGATGGCGGCGCGGTGGCGCAGGCGTTCCTGTATCCGCCGGCACTGACCCGCGACCGCCGCGCGAGGTTGGCCAAGCGTCTGCCGGTGGTGGATATCGAGGCCTACATCATTCGCAATGCCCGGCTGGACCCGCAATGGGCGTCGGTGAACCGCCGCACCATGGGCATCGTGTCGCGGGCGATCTCCACCATGATTTCTTCCAGCGGCTACAACGACCTGCTGAGGATGTACTTCACCACCCAGCAGGATGAGGTTGGCTTCAACCTCGCCTACATCCGACCGGACTTTACCGGCGAACTGAAAGAGCCGTTCGAGCAGGCCTACATGAGGGCTCTGTTCGACTACGGCTTCCAGCAGGGACGGACAGGCTACCGGTGGGCGAAGATGCCGCCCGGCGTGGACGGCAGCGCACCGCCGCCAACCCGCTAATCGCTGAAATGCGCGAGGAGCGTGTGGCTCTCACGCAGGGAATTGATGCCATCCTGTCGCGGTTGGCGCCCTCGCTTGCTGGTTTCGCCGCGTTGTTGATCAAGATGGCCGGGTCAGGGAAGGCCGCCAGCGCGGCGCGCGACATGGCCCTTGCTCGCTGCACAGACGATCGCCTTGCGGCTCCTGATTTCTCAGATCAATTTTTGTCAATGCGCGCCGGCGATCGTCTGAAGGATCGCACGAGCCTCGTCGGGCACCGGCACGGGACGCTGGGTCGCCCGATTGACAAACACGTGCACGAAGTGCCCCTCGGCCGCCGCCACGTCGTCATCGTTGCGAAAGATACCGATCTCGTAGCGCACCGAGCTGCCGCCGATCCGTCCCACCCGAATGCCGACGTTGATCCGGTCCGGGAACGCCACCGAACTGTGGTAGCGGCACTGCACTTCGGCGACGACGCAGTGCACCGGTCCGTTCAGCAGGTCGATGACGCTGTTGCTCATTTCGAAATTGGTCACCGCGGTGTCGAAATACGAGAAATACACGGCATTGTTGATGTGGCGGAACACGTCGTTGTCCATCCAGCGCGTGGTGATGGCGTTGAACCATTTGTAGTCGGCTCGCCGGCCGGGAGGATGGCGGCTCATGGGCCTCGCTCTGCTGTTGCGCAATACCGCCATAACAGCCGGTGCCGCGCTGCGTCCATAAGCAGCGGGGGCCGGGTCGCAGCGTCCCGGGTCGTTGCGCGCGTGGCACCCCCGCGCTACACGCCGCAAGACCTTGCAGATTGCGGGAGAAACGGGTGCTCGATTCGCTGTCGCGCCGAAGCCTCTGGTCGGTTGCCGCCGGCGCCGCCGTTGCCAGCACCGTCCGGCTTCGCCCGGCGGAAGCCCATGCGCGCATCCAGGAGAGCCAGCCGCCGGTCGGCGGCAGCGTGCCGGCCGGCCACGTCGTGCTGGTGTTCCGTTACAACAGCCGCATCGACCGCGGCCGGTCGCGCCTCACCCTGAACCGGCCGGACCGGACCCAGACCGTGCTGGCGATCGAGCCGGAGGGACCGCCGGACGTGCTCAGCGCCGCCGTGGTCCTGACACCGGGTGACTATGTCGTGCGTTGGCAGGTGCTGGCGGTCGATGGCCACATCACCCGCGGCGACGTTCCGTTCACGGCAACCGGTCCCTGACAAGTGTCACTGCTCGTCGATCTGTTTGGCTACCTGTCGATCGTTTTGCACGGCCTCACCATCGTCGCGCAGTCCGTGGCGCTGGGCGCCGTGCTGTTCATCGCCCTGCTGGCGCAGCCGCTCGCGGCGCGGCTCGGCGCGGCAGGTCCGGGGATCGAGCGCGGCGCCGTCCGGATCGCAGCCTGGAGCGCGATCGGCCTCATCCTGTGCGAGGCGCTGGCGCTGGCGCTGCAGACGGCCGTGCTGGTCGATACCGTCGATCTCAGCGTGCCGGACGTGCTCGGGGCCGATTTCGCAATCGCCAGCCTGGTCAGGATTGCGGCGTCGGGGCTGATCGCGTTGCTCCTGTTCGCCCGTCTTCGCCGCCCGCCGATCGTGCCGCTGTTGGCGCTCGCCGCGATCGTGATTGTGGCCGCCACGTTCACGACCCATGCCGCTGCCCGTCTCGACAACCGGGCGCCCCTGTTGCTGGTCGAGTTTTTGCACCAATCGGGCGCGGCCATCTGGATCGGCGGCCTGCCGTGTTTCCTTCTCGCGCTGGCGCGTGTCCGGGGCGGCGAGCCCGCCCGCGTCATTGGCGAGCGCTTCTCCCGCATGTCGATCGCCGGCGTCGCCTGCATCCTGGCCAGCGGCATCACGATGACGCTGTTCTATGTCGGCGATCTGCAGGGCTTCTACGGCACCGCCTACGGGGTCATGGTCACCGGCAAGATCGCCATGTTCCTGATGCTGCTCGGCCTTGGCGCCGGCAACTTCCTGCTGATCAAGCAGCTTCGCGCCGATCCGGCGACGCCCATCATCCGGTTGCGGCGTTTCGCGGAGGTGGAGTTCGGCATCGGCATCGCGATCTTTTTCGCGGCCGCCTCGCTCACCTCCGTGCCCCCGGCGGTGGACCTGCTGCAGGACCGCGTCACCTGGCAGGATATCGTCGAGCGCAACATGCCGGAATGGCCGCGCCTGATGCCGCCGGACCGTGCCACGCTTGCCATTCCGGCGTTGCAGGCAAAGCTCGATGCCGAAGCCGCGCGGCAGGGAGGCGCGCGGCAATGGGCGGTGGTGCCCGGTTCCGGGGAGTTTCCGCCGCGCAATGCCGCCGACATCGCGTGGTCGGAGAACAATCATCATTGGGCCGGATTGCTGGTTGCGGCGGTCGGGGTCCTCGCGCTGCTGAACCAGGCCGGCCTGCGCTGGGCGCGCCACTGGCCGCTCCTGTTCCTGCTGCTGGGCGGCTTCCTGTTCCTGCGCTCCGACCCGGAGATGTGGCCGGGCGGCAGTATTCCGTTCTGGGATTCGCTGCGCAGCGTCGAGGTGCTGCAGCACAAGGCGCTGTTGCTGCTGGTCTCGGTGCTCGCCGTGGTGGAGTGGCGGGTGCGTGCCACGCGTTGGACCAACCGCATGGCCGTGCTGGTGTTCCCGCTGCTGTGCGCGGTGGGCGGGACGTTGCTGCTGACTCACAGCCACGCGATCGCAAACATCAGGGACCA
>Ga0182012_10006833_pt1 | contig 11544 bp, 7 predicted proteins | sample 612S2SmetaG_FD_120486 | JGI IMG/M metagenome (GOLD analysis project Ga0182012, IMG submission 120486) | Permafrost microbial communities from Stordalen Mire, Sweden - 612S2S metaG | ecosystem: Environmental > Terrestrial > Soil > Wetlands > Permafrost | place: Sweden: Stordalen | collected...
ACGTAGAAGCAGCCCTTAGCCATTAGCTATTAGCTAGCAGCTAAAAGCTAAGAGCTGGCAAGAAGGAAGACAACAGGGTGGCGAAGGGAAACAAAATTCGGGAGCGGATGCGGGCGGTGACGGATCACGCGGCAACCGGGCTGGCTGTGCTTTCGACACTGCTGGTGGTGGCACCGCTGGTGGCCATCTTCGTCTACCTGGTGTACAAGGGCGCGAGTTCGCTGAACCTGGCGTTTTTCACAGAGCTTCCCAAGCCGGAAGGGGAAACCGGCGGGGGCATGGCGAACGCCATTCTGGGCTCCGGCGTTCTGCTGGGGGTTGCCAGTTGCATCGGTATTCCGATTGGCATTGGCGGTGGAATTTTCCTGGCTGAGTTCGGGCGTGGCACCAAGCTGGCGAACGCTATTCGATTTACGGCTGACGTGCTGAACGGGGTGCCGTCGATTGTGATGGGCGTGGCGGCTTATGCGCTGATCGTGAAGCCGCAGAACCACATTATTCCGTTCTCAGGCCACTTTTCGGCCTTCAGCGGCGGCGTGGCGCTGGGCATCATGATGATTCCGACGGTGTGCCGGACGACGGAAGAGATGCTGCTGATGGTGCCGCACGCGGTTCGGGAAGCGGCGCTGGCATTGGGCGTTCCCAACTGGCGGTCGGTGCTGTCGATTACGGTGAAGACAGCCTCTCCGGGCATTATTACGGGCTGCATGCTGGCTTTTGCGCGCGTGGCAGGGGAAACGGCGCCGCTGATTTTTACGGCGCTCGGCAACCAGTTCTGGAGCGCCAGCCTGGACCGTCCGATTGCGGCGCTACCGCTGCAGATTTACGTCTACGCGCTTTCGCCCTACGATGACTTGCACCGCCTGGCGTGGGGCGGAGCGCTGGTGCTGATTGTGTTGATTGTGCTCGCGGTTTCGCTGGTGCGGTTTGTGGCCGGCCGGGGCGTGTTGAAGGGAGCAAGTTAAGTGGGCGTCGGCATTGAGGTAACCAACCTGAACGCGTGGTATGGGGCCAATCACACGTTGCAGGATATTAATCTGAACATCCCGGCCAACCATGCGACAGCGCTGATCGGTCCTTCGGGCTGCGGCAAAAGCACCTTCGTGCGCTGCCTGAACCGGATGCATGAGACCAATCCAATTGCGCGGGTGACGGGTACGGTGCGCATTGGCGATCTGGATATTTACGAGGACGCCAAACCGGTGGAGATTCGACGGCGCGTGGGCATGGTCTTCCAACGGCCGAATCCGTTTCCGACCATGTCGATTTACGACAACGTGGCGGCGGGATTGAAACTGAACGGATACCACAACCGGCGCGTGCTGGACGAGATTGTGGAGAAATCGCTGAAGAACTCGGCGCTGTGGGACGAAGTGAAGGACGACCTGAAGAAGAAGTCGGGCGCGAGCCTGAGCGGCGGCCAGCAACAGCGGCTGTGTATTGCGCGGGCCCTGGCGGTGGACCCCGAAGTACTGCTGATGGACGAGCCTGCTTCGGCGCTCGATCCCGTATCGACGTCGAAGATCGAAGATCTGATCTTCCAGTTGAAGACGCAGTACACAATTGTGATTGTGACGCATAACATGCAGCAGGCGGCCCGCGTTGCGGAAAAGACCGGTTTCTTTTTGAATGGGCGTATGGTGGAGTTCGACTCGACGCACAAGATCTTTACCAATCCCAGCGACAAGCGGACTGAGGATTACATTACGGGCAGGTTCGGATGACGCGCATACGGTTTCAACAAAGCCTGGACGATTTGAAGGAGAACCTGCTGGTGATGGCCGGGTTGGCCGAGCAGGCGATTCAGCGCGCGATCGAGGCGTATCGCGTGCGCGACCTGTCCATTTGCGACCTGGTGAGCCGCAGCGAAATCGCCATCAACCGCCTGGAGCGGGACATTGACCAGGCGGCGCTTGATTTGCTGGCAATGGAACAGCCGATGGCCATCGACCTGCGCTTTATTCTGGCGGTGATCAAGATCAATGCCGACCTGGAGCGGGTGGGTGACGCGGCCAAGAGCATCAGCGACCGTGTGCGCAACATGGACCAGATGGCGGTGGCGGATCTTCCGGTGGATATTCCGAGAATGGCTTCGCTGGCCACGGACATGGTGCGCAGGTGCCTGCAGTCGTTTATTGAGGCAGACCCGGAGATGGCGCGCACTGTGCTGACAATGGACGACGCCGTGGACGCGATGAACCGCGCGGCCTACAAGGCTCTGACCAAGGTGATGGCGGAGCAGGGCCACATCGCTCCGCAGGCCCTGAATGCGCTGATGATTTGCCGCAGCCTGGAGCGGGTGGCCGACCATGCGACCAACATTGCCGAGGACGTAATTTTCTGGGTCAAGGGCGCGGACGTGCGGCACCACAAGATTGCGGGCGGGGGCAGGGATCCGCAGGCTGGACGATAAACGCTCTTGCGGTTTGTCAAACTCCACGATGAAAACAGGAATACTGCGATTCAACGGTGCTCAAGAACGCGATCCGGCCATCGATGCGTGGATGAAAGAGCATCGAAGTGCTTTGGGATCGATCGCGCATGAGTGGTTTGACAAGATGCGGAAATGCGGAGACGAAGTCCGAGAGCTTCTGCATGATGGCTGCGCGGTCGCGTGCCTGGGCGATGCGCCCTTCGGCTACGTGAATGTTTTTGCTTCCCACGTAAACGTGGGGTTCTTTCAGGGCGCCGCGCTGCCGGATCCGGCCCGCTTGTTGCAAGGCACGGGCAAGTTCATGCGCCATGTGAAGCTGAGACCGGGAACGGCGACAGACACCGCAGCGCTCAGCAGCCTCATCGAGACGGCCTTCCTGGACATCAAGGCGCGCGTAGAAAACGGCTAACCGAGTGGAACGCTCCGGCCGGATTGCTGTGCTCTCACGATTCAGACTGGGCAGACTTCTGCCTCCATGGACGCGTTAGTCTTGAAGGAAGACGGCGGAGCGCAGGAATGAAGTCAGGCGAGGCAATGGGCGGCGGCGCAAGTCCTGCTGAGGTTTATTCCCAGGCGTTGCAGGCGCTCAGGCAGGCGCAGGCTCTTGAACAGCGGCGCGAGCTGCGGCTGGGATATTCGAAGCTCGTGGTTGCCGCGCTCACTCTGATTTCCGCTCCCTTGTTATTCCGTTTTCCTTCCTATGTCGAAATGCTGGCGGCGCCGGTGGCCGTATTCATCGTGCTGGCGGTGCTGCAGGAGAAGCTGATCCGGCGTCTGCGTCTGCGCGGGCGATCCATACAGTTTTACGAGCTTGGGATGGCGCGGCTGGAAGACCGGTGGGCGGGGAGCGGCGAGACGGGAGAGCGGTTCCTGGATCCTGCGCATCCGTACGCGCGCGACCTGGACCTGTTTGGCGTTGCATCGCTGTTTGAGCTGCTGTGCACGGCGCGCACGCGGGCCGGCGAAGAGACGCTGGCTGCGTGGCTGCTGGCTGCTGCGCCGGTGGATGAGATTCTGGCACGACAACCGGCTGTCCGCGACCTGACGCCGCGGGTGAGCTTCCGCGAAAAGCTGTTCTTGCAGGGCGAGACTGTGCGTGTTGGCTTGCGGCCGGACGTGCTGTCGGCGTGGGGCGAAGGCGGAGTGGTGTTTCCGCGGCGACGGACGCGCGTGACTACCACGGTGCTGGGACTGCTCTGGATTGCGAGCCTGGTGTTGTGGGGTGTATGGGGGCTGGGTTGGGCGGCGGGGGCCGTGTCGCTGCTGAACCTGGCGTGGGCTCACAGGATGTATACGCGGCTGGATCGTGCAGCCGACGCGGCGGAAGCGGCGACTGCGGATCTGGAACTGTTGGCGGGGATTCTGCGCCTGCTGGAGCAGGAGCGCTTTTCCGCGACGAAACTGCTTGAGATTCAGGATGCCCTGAAGCGCGATGGGATCGCACCTTCGGAGGCGATTCGCAAGCTGGCACGGATTGTGGAGTATCTTAAGCAGCGGCGCAACCCGGTGCTGCGGCTCCTGGATGTCTTCACCTTTTTTAGTGCGCAACTGGTGTTCGCGGCGGAGCGCTGGCAACTGGAGTTTGGTCCGGCGATCCGCGGCTGGCTGACTGCTGTGGGAGAATTCGAGGCTCTCACGGCGCTCTCCGCTTACGCATACGAGCATCCTGAGGATATGTTTCCAGAGCTTGTGCCGGGCGGGGAGGGAGCGCTGTTCGACGCGGTGGATCTGGGCCATCCGCTGCTGCCGACGACGAAGGGCGTGCGCAACAATCTCAAACTTGGCGACGGGCTGCAGTTGATTATTCTGAGCGGGCCAAACATGGCGGGGAAGAGCACGTTCATTCGCTGTGTGGGCGTGAATGCGGTGCTGGCGCAGTGTGGCGCGCCGGTTAGGGCGGCACGGCTGAGGCTGTCTCCGCTGGCGGTTGCGGCGTCCATCTGCATTCTGGATTCGCTGTCGGGCGGCGTTTCGCGCTTCTATGCGGAGATTCACCGGATCAAGCTGGTTACTGACATGGCGAAGGGTCCGGTTCCGGTTCTGTTTCTGCTGGACGAGCTGTTTTCCGGGACGAATTCCCATGACCGGCTCGCGGGAACGGAGTTTGTGGTGCGAAGCCTGGTGGAACGAGGCGCGATCGGCATGGTGAGCACGCACGACCTGGCGCTGGCGCGGATTCCGGAGTCGATGGGAGAACGGGCGGCCAATTTCTGCTTCGAGGACCGGTTTGAGGACGGGCAACTGATCTTTGACTACAAGCTGAAGCCGGGGATTGTGCAGGCCAGCAATGCGCTGGAGCTGATGCGATCGATCGGACTGGGAGTCGACGGTTAGAGGCCGCTTGCTCTCCTAAATCTCCCACCAATCGAAGAGCAACATGCGCGGATAGTAAAGACCGGCGCGGATGACTGCGTCGCTGCCGTGCAGGTTGCGCAGGAACCCGGCGTAGGTTTCGAGCTGGGGCGCGAAGAGCGTGCGCAGGGCGGGCAGGGCTGCGGCGGGGTCGGGCGCGGCGGCGTGGACGGTCTTGTAGTCGACGATCCACCAGGCCTGCTCGCCGTCAGACTCGGGCGTGAGGCCAGCGCGGAAGACGCGGTCGACGCGCACGGTGCTGACAGATCCCGCGACGACACCAGACCAGCGAACCTCGACGGCTGCTCCGGCGTGTGGGGAGAGAATCCACTGGGCGGTTGGGTGGTTTGCTGCGTTCAGGGCGAGCTGGAGGGCCTCGGCGGCTACGATTGCCGCCTGGGCCGGATCCACACCCAGGGCACGGACGCGGGCGGCGATACGCGGTTCAAACTTGTGCAGGGCTGCGCGGGCTGCGTGCCAGTCGTTCGAGAGGCGCAGGCGGCCCAGATCTTCGAGCAGGGAGTGGACGGCAGTGCCCAGGGCGCGGGAGAGCAGGCCGCCTTCGTGGCGGGCGTAGAGCTTTCCCTCCCAGCTTTCAGAGGCGGGACCTGAGACACCCGTTGGAATAGCAGGTCCTTCGACTCCCTTCGGTCGCTCAGGATGGCAGTCAGAATTGGTGGGTCGCTCGGGATGACGGGCACCCACTGTGTAGTTGGAATGCAGGCGGCGCAGGATTGTCGGCTTCGCGGGCGAAGGCATTACTACCAGGTTGGCGTCGCTGGAGGCGGCGATGGTGGCGATGTCTGCCGGGGCGGTCTCACGGGCCGCCTTCCAGTCGTCGAAGTTTGTCCGAATCTCCGCCTCCAAGGCGGGCCAGGCGGTGGCCAGAAGGCTATTCGCCGGTTCACAAAGGGTGAGACTTCCATCCTTCTCCTGCTTGTAAGACGGGCGGGCGAAGAGGTGAAGCTGGTCGCGGGCGCGGGTGGCGGCTACATAGAGAATGCGGCGATCCTCCTGCGATTCGCGCTCCCGGTAGACGCGGTCGACCCAGGCTTTGGACCGGCCCTTGTCTTCGCCCTTGGACTGCTGCGGGGCAACGAGGAACTCTGTAATCTCGCCGAACTCGGTGATCTCGCCCGAATCGTCCGGCTCGGCCAGCCCGCGTTCGAGCCAGGAGAGCATTGTCTGTTTGTTGTTGCGGGTGCCCGCCTGAAGGTCGGGAACAATGACGACCTCGAACTCCAGGCCTTTGGATTTGTGGATGGTCATGAGTTGGACGCCGCAGTCGCTGGAGGCGGCGGGGTCGGGCAAAGCGGTAAGTTTGTCCAAGGCTGCGTTGAGCGCCGGGCCCAGCAGGTCCTGCTCCCCGCCAGGAAGACGGTCGAGGCAACTCCAAAGCAGGTCGAGGTTGGCGCTGGCCGTCGCGTCCACACACGCCATGCCACCGATCCGTTGCCAGGTTTGCTGGAGATTGGTTCCCACCGAAGCCATGGGCTGGCTGGCGGGTACAGCCGAAACCGAATCCAGTGCTTGAAGGACTCGGCTGACAGCCTGACGCCCTTCATCGCTGAGGAGAGGCTGGCGCTCGGCAAGCAATTCCGGGATAGGACGGGCAAGCAGAGCGGGATCGTCGGCGCTTGTCAGAACGTGAAGGTCGGCCAGAGTAAGCCCGCACCAGGGAGCGCGCAGAACACCGAGCCAGGCAATGCGATCCCGGGGATTGAGCAGAGCGCGGGCCAGGGCAAGCGCGTCAAGGATTTCCGGGCGGGTAGCCAGCTTTTCCAGCTCAACGGCGCGGAAAGGAATGCCTGCCTTGCGAAGGGCCTGCGAAATGGGAGCGAGAGACTTTCTGGCGCGTGCCAGGACAGCGATGCGGAACTTGCCGCCTGACGCATTCGCGTTTTCCACAGCCTCTCGAAAGCTGTGGATAAGGTCGACAACCTCCCCTGATTGCGGTTCATTTTGACCGGAATGTGCGGAGCCCAATGCATTATTACTTGATTGCTTGTCATCACTTGGCTTCTCAAAGCTAATGTGTAACTTTAAAGAATTTCCTGAAGTGTGGAAATCGTCGCGAAAAGGATCGGCCCAGCCGAAGGTGACGCCGCTTCCGTCGTCTGTCGAAAAGACCTTGGTAAAGACGTCGTTGAGCCGGTTGACTAACGGAGGAGCGGTCCGGAAGTTAGCGGTCAAGGGGACAAATTGAAGGGTTAGCCGCTCCGAGTTGGGGATCTCCAGTCCGATTGATTTGGTGCGCGTGAACAGCTCGGTGTCGGCATCGCGGAAGAAGTAAATGGACTGCATGGGGTCGCCGACGGCGAACAGGGTGCGGCCGGCCCGATCAGGCCAGGCGGCAATGAGGGCGGCAAGCAACTCGTATTGGCGTCGGCTGGTGTCCTGGAACTCGTCGACCAGCAGGTGGCGGATGCCATCGGCTACGTCAATCGCCGCGTCGGAAGGGGAACCGTCGTCGGATTTGAGGGTGGCGAGGGCAACCTGGGCGACCTCAATGAAGTCGACTTTGGCGGACTCCGCGAAGACGACTTTCAGCTGACCGGCGGCGTGGCGGAGGACCGTGAAGCACGCGCGAACGATGAGCCAATCGTCTTCGGGATAGCGTGCCGGGGGCAGGGCGCGCACCCCGGCGAGCGCGGCCTCAAGCCCGGGGACAGCGTCGAGATCGGCAATGAGCTTCGCAATCCGCGCCTTCTCAAACTTGCGGTCGGCGGGAAATCCGAGGGTCTTGTCGATCCGCTTGCGGAAACCGCCATCGTTGGTCTGCAGCATTCCGGCGAGGCAATTGAGCGCTTGATGCGCTTCTTCCAGCGCTTCGTGATTAAGGAACGGCGCGTTGGGAAAGTCGGCCAGCTCGGCGAGTTCGCGGTGCCGTTCGCCACCGGGTTGAGTGCAGGCGAAGCGGGCAAGTTCAAGGGCTTCTTCCCGCGCGCCGGGGACCTGATCGAGGAGTTGGCTCACCTGGGTGAGGCCGTCGCGGACAGCGTTGGCGAAGGGGCGTTCGAGGCGCCGGCGGAGGTCGTCCCAGTCCGGGTCGCGCTCAATAAGGAAGTCGTGCATCCACTTGTCGCGCCTGGCGAGCATGGCGACGAGCTGGTTCTCGACCTCCTGCCAGTTGTTGTCGCGCCAGGCAAGCAGGGCCTCGATGGCGGCGCTGAGCCCGGGGTCGCTGGGGCTGTCGATTGCCTCAAGGGTGAGACGGGCGGCGCGGCGGTAGAGGTCATCCGGCTGCTCGGCGATGTTGAGGCCGCCGCCGAGGCCGGAGAGCAGCGGTTGCTGGAGAGCCAGTTCGCGGCAGAACCCGTCGATGGTGGAGATGCGGAGCTGGGCGGGCAGGTCGAGCAGTTTCCAGTTCCGGGCGTTGGAGCGGGCAAGGGCGCGGAGAGCGAGGGGACGGGGGTCGGGCTTGCGGAGCTCGTCGAGCACCCGGTTGCGCATTTCCGCGGCGGCGGCATTGGTGAATGTGATGGCGACGACCTGCCCGGGATTGTCCACCTCCGCGAGTAGGGAGAGAAAACGCTCAGTGAGAAGGGTCGTTTTTCCTGAGCCGGCAGGCGCTTGGACGAGGATGGAGCATGTGGGATCGAGGGCCAGTTCGCGCTGGGGGTGGTCGGGAGGGGCGGCGGCTTTACTCATCGGCTGCCTCCGCGGCTTCCGGCTTGTCTTCGGATTCGATCTCGGCCCGGTTTTCCTGAATGCGGCAGAGGGTTTGCATGCCGCAGCGGTCGCAGGTTTCCGGGTACTCGCGGGGATCGACGTCAGCGCGGCCGGCTAGGAAATCGCGGGCGAGCTGCTCAATATAGTCGCGCCAGTCTTCGAGCTGCTCGGCGGTCAGCGGGTCTTTGGCCAGCGCACTGGTGCCTTTGAGGCCGGCAATGAGCGTGCCAGTTGGGTTGCCGACGTGGCCCGCAAAGCATTTATCGCCGGGGCGCACTTTGGCGAATACCAGGCCCCCGAGGAGCTCGTTTTCGCGATCGAGGGCGAAGCCAGCGTAGAGGGGGAGCTGGACATCTTCGGGGCGGGGCAGCTCCCAGGATTTCTGGGAGACGTTGCCGGTTTTGTAATCGATCACCAGCAATGAGCCGTCGTTGAGGAGGTCGATGCGGTCGAGGCGGAGGTCGAATTTGAGGCCTGCAATGGATATGGAGCGGCCAGCTTCGGTCTCAGCGACTTCAAAGGCCATTCGGGCAGATTCGAACTGAAGCCACTCTGCAACGTGGCGGGCGACGCGCTGCTCTTCGAGTTCCAGGTAGCGGCGGGGCATGCGGTAGCGAATTGCGGGGCTAAGTTCCTGTTGAACAACTCGCCGAACATGGTTGATAACAAACGACGTAAGGTCGCTCATGCCGCTGAGTTCGTGATGAAAGCGGATGCCATCCGGCGGGCCGGCCCAGATGGAGTGGAGAACCGCGTGGAGGAGCTTTCCACGCTGGGACGGGGTCAGGCCGGCTTCCGCCGGTTCCCACGGCTGCGCGGCGAGTCGGGCTGTGGCGAAGGCTTTGAAGGGGCATTGAGATTGAAAGGTAAGAACGCCGGCGCCGCCCAGAACATTGCCGGCCGGGTAGGGAACGCGGCTGAAGTCTTCGATGGAAACTGTGGTGGGGTCCGGCAAGTTTGGGGCGATTAGCTCGGCGGGGAGCGGTTGGGGCTGACCCGCGAGCTGGACGATGAGTCTGGAGGGACGTCCTTCTGTTACTTCACTTTGGCGCGGAAAGCTGATGTGAAAACCAGGGGACGAAACTAACATGCGGGTGGTGATGGCCTGGGCAAGATCCCAGTCGAGCTGCGGGGTTGCATGGGGCATTCGGGCTTCGCGCTGCACCTCGAGCGGAAGCAGAGCATGGGTTGCACCTTTGGCTGGCCAGGCGTCTTCGCTGGCGCCGAGGAACCAGACGGCGTCGGCGGTAAGGCCGGCGGACTCCGCAGGGCCGGCGATCTGGATAGGTGCGTCGTGAGATTCGGGGGAGAAGAGGGTTGCGTCGATGGTACGGGCGAGGGTCGAGAGGAACTCCGGCCAGGCGATGCGGCGATTGTCGAAGCCGAGAGAGCCACAGGTTTCGACCACGTGCTGCCATCGGCGGGAGGCCTGAATTTCGGCGCTCGACAGCGAGGCAGAACCGGAGAACTGGAGGGTTTCGAGGAGCTGCGAAACGAGTTCCGCCCAGGCGAGGGGACTTTGCGGGCGGCGCGACTGGTCGGCGAGGAGCCGTTGGGATTCAATGACGCGGGCAGCCCAGGGCTCGATGTGGGGATTGGGTTCAGGGTTTCGATCGACTTTGCGGATTGCGCCGAGGAAAGCACGCAGGGTCCATTGGGGCTGCTGGTTGGAGCGGCGGCGGATTGCGCGCATGGCGGCCTGCAGCGCGCCGGATTCCTCGTAATTGGCGGCATAGCCGGCGGAAAGCAGCCAGTCGAGTTCGTGTTCGGCTATCGGTTGGGTGAGCCAGCGGAGGAACAGGAGGGCGGTTTTCGGCAAGGCGACCTGGCTGAGCGGGACGCCGAGGGAGAACTCGAAGAGCGGGGAACTTGCCCTGCCGGGCCTGATCTCGAGAAAGGCTCGTTCGATTGCACCGCGGCGGGTAGATGCGTCCTGGGTGACGACGAGGAGGCGCGCGCTGGGGTTGGCGGCAAGCTGCTGGCTGCACCAGAGTCGGCAGGCGGCAAGCTCGGTCTGGGCGTCGGGGGCTTGGAAAAAATGGACGGATTCGGCGGGGGCGCCGGGGATGGTTTGACGCCACTCGCCCCAGGCATCGAGGAGGGCGCGCTGGACGGGCAGGATTCGGTCGAAGCCGGCGAGCAGCAGGGTCGGGCGCTGGGCGTGGTCGGGCGTGGCCGGCTCGGATTGGAGCAAAGTGGTCAGCTCCACGGCGAGCCGCGCGGGGCTTAGCAGTTTGCCGGATTGGCAGGTCTCGTCAAAGCCGGCGAGCCAGCCGTTGAAGGCTGCCGCGTCATTCTGCCACGCGGCGCGGGTTGCGGGGCGAAGGTAGCGGGGCGCGTGGGAACAGAGCAGCTCGTGGGCTTCCATCGCCAATGCGGCGAGGCGGTGGCGCGGGCCGTCAAGGAGCGCGGCGGAGTGGTTCTGACCGCCGACAATCTGCGCCCAGATCGCCTGCTCCTGGGTGGGGTTGAGAAGCAGGCGGAGGTCGGGACGGTCGCGGGTGCGGTCTTCCCAGGCGCTGCGGACGAAGGTTTGCCAATGCTGGATGTTGGGCGCGGGCCACGCGGTGAGGCCCTCGGCGCGGCGGGCGCTGTGGAAGGCGGCGGTGATGGTGCGGGCGGCGCGGTCGCTGGCCGTAACCACAATGCCGCCGTCGCGCAGCCATGCGTCGATTTCGGATACGGCGGAGCCCATTCCAGCGTTATACGCCGTCGGGCTGGGGAAATCCTAGCTGGCCAGCACGCTCCTGGAATTCCGTACTCCTGGAGACGCCAATATTCTGATAGGCTGCATCCATGAAAGCGCCAGTCCTGATCGTGATCGATATGTTGAATGACTTTCTGGTCAAGTGGGAACCAGCCAGCAGACGACGATTGGCTGCGGCGATCAACGAACTGGTGAACATCATGCGTGGGGCCTCCCACCCAATCATCTGGGTCCGCCAGGAGTTTGAGCCCGATTTACGGGACGCATTCCCTGAGATGAAATCCAAAGGAATCCACAGCGTGATCAAGGGAACGCCGGGTTGCCAAATTATCCCGGAGCTGGCCCCGGCAGCGTCGGAGACCGTGATCGTAAAGAAGCG
>Ga0182012_10006835_pt1 | contig 11544 bp, 8 predicted proteins | sample 612S2SmetaG_FD_120486 | JGI IMG/M metagenome (GOLD analysis project Ga0182012, IMG submission 120486) | Permafrost microbial communities from Stordalen Mire, Sweden - 612S2S metaG | ecosystem: Environmental > Terrestrial > Soil > Wetlands > Permafrost | place: Sweden: Stordalen | collected...
CCGCAGTCGTATTCGCTGATGATTACGTCCTGCGCGACGTCGACCAGACGCCGCGTCAGATAGCCGGAGTCAGCGGTTTTGAGAGCCGTATCGGCCAATCCCTTGCGGGCGCCGTGCGTGGAGATGAAGTACTCGAGCACCGTCAATCCTTCGCGGAAGTTCGCCGTGATCGGAGTCTCGATGATTTCGCCGGTCGGCTTCGCCATCAATCCGCGCATGCCGGAGAGCTGACGGATCTGCTGTTTCGATCCTCGAGCGCCGGAATCGGCCATGACGTAAATCGGATTGAGCTGGCCTTCTTTGTCCCGCCGCTGCATCTGGCCAAACATTTCATCGGCGACTTTTTCCGTGATCGCCGACCAGATTTCGATGACCTTGTTGTAGCGTTCGCCGTTGGTGATGGCGCCGTCCAGATATTGCTGCTGCACCGCGATGACCTGCTTGTCGGCGTCTTTCACCAGCGTTTTCTTGTTGTCGGGGATGACCATGTCGTCGATGCCGATCGAAAGTCCCGAGCGCGTCGCATACTTGAACCCGAGCGACTTGATCTCGTCGAGCATTTTCACGGTGACTTCCAGGCCAAATCGCAGATAGCAGTAATTGACGAGTTGGCCGACGCCCTTCTTCTTGAGCAGGCCGTTGATGTAGGGCATTGCCACGTTGACCCCGGGCACTGTCTTGGGCAAATGGTCGTTCAGAATCGCACGCCCGACGGTCGTATTCAGGAACTCGCGCTTCACGTGCACGGGCTCGGTGTGGTTGACGTCCTGATCGTCGTAAGCCTGCGTCAGGTCGATGACCTCGCCGGTATAGCGCAGACGAATTGGCGAAAGTGTTTCCACTTCGCCCATTTCGAGCGCGATCACGACTTCGTCGATGTTGGCAAAGGAACGGCCTTCGCCCTTCGCGCCCGGCTTCGCTTTGGTCAGGTAGTAAAGGCCGAGCACCATGTCCTGCGTGGGCACAGTGATGGGATGGCCCGATGCCGGCGACAGGATGTTGTGCGAAGACAGCATCAAGACGCTGGCTTCGACCTGCGCCTCGGGCGAGAGCGGAATGTGAACCGCCATCTGGTCGCCGTCGAAATCGGCGTTGAACGCCGTGCAGACCAGCGGATGAATCTTGATTGCCTTGCCTTCCACCAACACCGGCTCAAACGCCTGTATGCCCAGACGATGGAGGGTAGGCGCGCGGTTGAGCATGACGGGATGGTCTTTGATGGCTTCTTCCAGAATGTCCCAAACGATAGGGTCCTGCTGCTCGACCATCTCTTTGGCTTGCTTGATGGTGGTGCAATTTCCGGTTTGCTCCAGGCGGTGATAGATGAAGGGCTTGAACAACTCCAGCGCCATCTTTTTCGGCAATCCGCACTGATGCAGCTTGAGCTCGGGACCAACCACGATCACGGAACGTCCCGAGTAGTCCACGCGCTTGCCGAGCAGGTTCTGGCGGAAACGCCCCTGCTTGCCCTTCAGCGTGTCGGAGAGTGACTTCAGCGGGCGGTTGTTCGCGCCACGCAAGACGCGGCCGCGGCGTCCGTTGTCGAACAGAGCGTCGACGGCTTCCTGCAACATACGCTTTTCGTTGCGCACGATGACTTCGGGAGCGTGCAGGTCCATCAGCTTCTTCAACCGGTTGTTGCGGTTAATGACGCGGCGGTACAGATCGTTCAGATCGGAAGTGGCGAAGCGTCCGCCATCCAGTGGAACCAGTGGGCGCAGCTCGGGTGGAATCACCGGCAGCACGTCCAGGATCATCCACTGCGGCTTGTTGCCGCTCTTGCGGAAAGCCTCGACTACCTTCAGGCGCTTGGCATACTTCAGCCGCTTCTGCAGCGAGGTTTCATGCTTCATCTTCTCGCGCAGTTCGACGGAAAGGCCATCGACTTCAATGCGTTTGAGAAGTTCCTTGATCGCTTCCGCGCCCATCATGGCCTTGAAGCCGGTGGGGCGGAATTGCTGATCGAGTTCACGGTACTTGGCTTCGTCCTTGATGACTTCGCGTTCCTTGGCCGTGGAGTCGCCTGGGTCGACGACTACATAAGCCTCGAAATACAGGATCGCTTCCAGGTCGCGCAGGGAAATGTCGAGCAGATGGCCGATGCGGCTGGGCAGTCCCTTGAAGAACCACACGTGCGAACAAGGCGACGCCAGTTCGATGTGGCCCAGGCGCTCGCGGCGGACTTTCGACAGCGTCACTTCCACGCCGCACTTGTCGCAGATCACGCCGCGATGCTTCATGCGCTTGTACTTGCCGCAGAGGCATTCCCAGTCGGTGACCGGGCCGAAGATGCGGGCGCAGAACAAGCCATCGCGCTCCGGCTTGAAGGTGCGGTAGTTGATGGTTTCCGGCTTGGTCACTTCCCCATGCGACCAGCTCCGGATTTTTTCCGGGGACGCCAGGCTGATGCGAATGGCGTCAAAGTCAGCCACGGGATTTGCCATATCGAACGGGCTCGATCGAAACATGTTCCTCCGCTTTCCTCGGCTATTGCGCCGCCGCTCGCGGCCTTTGAAGAAGTCGCTAGACGCTGGTCGTCAGTCGCTAGCTCAATCTCTCTGACCCGCAGCCTCAAAGGCAATCCTGCGAGTCTCGTTTTCCAAAACTCTTTGCGTCGCGCGCTGCTGGTGGCCAACGACTGGCGACCAACGGCCAATGACTTAGTCTGCTGCTATTGCCACGGGCTTCTTCTCCGTGATCTTGATCAACTCGACGTCCAGGCACAGCGCCTGCAATTCGCGAATCAGCACGTTGAACGACTCCGGAACGCCCGGCTCCATCGCGGCTTCGCCCTTGACGATGGCCTCGTAGATTTTGGTGCGCCCGTATACGTCGTCCGACTTCGCGGTCAGCAATTCTTGCAAGATGAACGCCGCACCATACGCTTCCAGGGCCCAGACTTCCATTTCTCCGAAGCGCTGGCCTCCGAACTGCGCCTTGCCACCCAGCGGTTGCTGCGTGATGAGGGAGTACGGACCGATGGAACGCGCGTGAATCTTGTCGTCCACCAAGTGCGACAGCTTCAACATGTAGATGTAGCCGACCGTGACCGGCTGTTCGAAAATCTCGCCCGTCATGCCATCGCGCAAGCTCGTCTTGCCCGAAGTGGGCAGGCCCGCGCTCGAAAGCAATGCCTTGATTTCCGTTTCCCGGGCGCCGTCGAATACGGCCGACCCCATGAACACGCCGTTCTTCAGGGTTGGAGCCAATGCTTCAAGCTCCTCTTCACTCATGTCGGCGATGGTGTCTGCCAGCACGGTGTCTTTGAACAGAGCTTTCAGGTCGCGGCGGATCGCTTCCGTGCGAGTATTGTGCTTCAGCAGTTCGGTGATCTTCTTGCCCAGCTCAAACCCGGCCCATCCGAGATGGGTTTCGAGAATCTGCCCCACGTTCATACGGCTGGGGACGCCGAGCGGGTTCAGCACGATCTCCACCGGCGTTCCATCCTCGAGGTACGGCATATCCTCTTCGGGCAGAATGCGCGCGATCACGCCCTTGTTGCCGTGGCGTCCGGCCATCTTGTCGCCGACGCTCAGCTTGCGCTTCATGGCGATGTAGACCTTCACCAGCTTGATTACGCCCGGCGGCAGTTCATCGCCCTTGGTCAGCTTGTCTTTCTTCTCGTTGACGATCTTCTTGAGCACGTCGATCTGGCGCGAGGTCATTTCCTCGATCTCGTCGATCTGCTCATTCACCCGCGGATCCTTGTCGGCGTACTTGATGCGCTTCAAGTTGCGCGTCGAAATGCGCTCGATGGCATCGCGATCGAGAATCGTGTCTTTGGTCAGCAGGCGCTTGTTGGTGCGCTCGTCATGCAGATCGGCTTGCACTTCCTTGCCACCGAGCAGGCCTTCCAGGCGCTTCAGACGCTCGTCGGTCAAAATCCGGATCTCGTCCGACAGGTTCTTTTCCAGCTTCGTAATCTGGTAGCCTTCAATCGTCTTGGCGCGCTCGTCTTTTTCCTGGCCTTTGCGCGAGAAGATCTTCACGTCCACCACGATGCCTTCGATTCCCGGCGGACAGTAGAGCGAAGCGTCGCGCACGTCGCCGGCCTTTTCGCCGAAGATCGCACGCAGCAGTTTCTCTTCCGGCGTCAGTTGCGTTTCACCCTTCGGCGTGACTTTGCCGACGATGATGTCGCCCTGCTTGATGCCGGCGCCGATGCGGATCACACCCGCCTCGTCCAGATTTCGGAGCGTCGATTCACTCACGTTCGGAATATCGCGCGTCACTTCCTCGGGGCCGAGTTTGGTGTCGCGGGCTTCGAGTTCGAATTCTTCGATGTGAACCGAGGTGTAGTAATCCTCTTTCACCATCTTTTCCGAAACCAGAATCGCGTCTTCGAAGTTGTAGCCGCGCCACGGCATGAATGCGACAAGAACGTTGCGTCCGAGAGCCAACTCGCCGAAGTCCGTGCACGGACCGTCCGCGATCACCTGCCCCTTCACCACCCGCTGACCTTTTTTCACGATCGGCTTTTGGTTGATGCAGGTGTTCTGGTTCGAGCGCTTGAACTTGGTGAGCTGATAAATGTCGCTGCCCACTTCACGCGACAACTGCATGGGGTGATGCTCGCCTTCCACGCGAACGATGATGCGCTCGGAATCGACCGAGTCGATGATTCCGTTACGCTTTGCCAGAATGACCGCGCCAGAGTCGCGCGCGGTAACGCCTTCCATCCCGGTGCCCACAATCGGAGCCTGCGCCCGCAACAGAGGTACCGACTGGCGCTGCATGTTCGCGCCCATCAGGGCGCGGTTCGCGTCGTCATGCTCGAGAAATGGCACCAGCGAGGCCGCGACCGACACGAGCTGCTTCGGGCTGACGTCGACGTAATCCACTTCGTCGCGATGCACCAGCACGAAGTTGCCCGCCTTGCGGGCGTTGACCAGTTCGCCGGCGATGCGGCCCTTGTCGTCCAGTTCAATATTGGCCTGCGCGATGGTGTGCCGGTCTTCTTCCCAAGCGGAGAGATAGAACGAGAACGGCTCGACCTCGACCGCCTTCTTTTTCCGGTCCTTGAGATCGGAGTTGACCTTCTCCATCTCGCTCTTCTCGGCGTAATCGCCGACTTTGAAGTTGCTGTCGCCGGCGTTGACGACGATGACGTAGTCGACCACGCGCGAGTTCTTCACTTTGCGATACGGCGATTCGATGAACCCGTAGTCGTTGATGCGCGCAAAGCAGCTTAGCGAGGAGATCAGTCCGATATTCGGACCTTCCGGCGTTTCAATCGGACAGATGCGGCCGTAGTGTGTCGGGTGCACGTCGCGGACTTCGAATCCGGCGCGTTCGCGTGACAACCCGCCCGGCCCAAGGGCCGACAAACGACGCTTGTGGGTGATTTCCGACAGCGGGTTGGTCTGATCCATGAACTGCGACAACTGCGACGACCCGAAGAATTCGCGAATCGCGGCCATCACGGGTTTCGCGTTGACCAGATCGTGCGGCATGGCCGTCGACATTTCCTGGTAGACGGACATTTTTTCTTTGATCGCCCGTTCCATGCGGACCAAGCCGATGCGGAACTGGTTTTCGAGCAACTCACCGACGGCTCGCACGCGGCGATTGCCGAGGTGATCGATGTCGTCGACCGCGCCGATGTTCTTGCGCAACTTGAGCAGGTACTTGATGGTCGCGTAAAAATCATTGGGATCAAGCGTGCGCTGATCGAGGCTCGTTGCCTCCTGGTTTTCGAACAGCTTGATATTGAACTTCAACCGGCCCACGCGAGAGAAGTCATACTTGCGCGGATCGAAGAACATGCCCTGGAACAATGCCGTTGCCGTATCGAGCGTCGGCGGATCGCCCGGGCGCAGCTTGCGATAAATCTCAATCAGCGCTTCCGAAGGAGTCGTGACCGAATCGCGGCGCAGCGTCTGACTGATCACCGTGCCCACGTCGTCGCGCTCGGGGAAGAACACGCTGAGTTCGACCACGCCCGATTCGAGAATCTTGGATACCTTGTCGGCCGTGATTTCCGTGTTGGCCTCGAGCAGCACTTCGCCGGTCGTGGTGTCGACGATGTCGCCCGCCGCCCACGCGCCTTCGAGATCGGTCATGTCGATTTCAATTTCGCCGATCTTCGCCTTCTGAATTTCCTTCAGAGTCGCGGCGGTGATCTTGCGGCCGGAGTGCGCCACTTCGTCGCCCGACTTCGACTTGATGCTGTGCGCCAGCTTCATGCCCAGCAGGTTCGTGGGCTTTTCGCTCGCCGGATCCAGCGTCCAGAACAGCTTTTTGTCACGGACTACCAGGCGGTCCGTCGTATAGAAGGTCTTGAGAATGTCTTCGCCGGAGCGCAGCCCAAGTGCGCGCAGAAAAATCGTCCCTAGAAACTTGCGCTTGCGGTCGATGCGCACATAGAGAACATTCTTCTGGTCGTACTCGAACTCAACCCAAGATCCGCGGTAGGGAATGATCTTTCCCAGGAAATACGTGCGGTTTGCGGCCGTTTCAAAGAACACGCCGGGCGAGCGGTGCAACTGGCTGACAATGACGCGCTCGGTGCCGTTAATGATGAACGTGCCGTTCTGCGTCATCAGCGGAACGTCGCCGAAGAAGACTTCCTGCTCCTTGATGTCGCGAATGGAGCGGTTGCCCGCCTCGTCCTTGTCCCAGATGGTGAGCCGCATCGTGACCTTGAGCGGCGCGGAATACGTCATGCCGCGCTCTTCGCATTCCGCCACGTCGTACTTCAATTGCAATCCCACCGGGTCGCCGCACTTGTTGCAGAAGTCGGGAGTATTCGCGTTGTACGTGCCGCACTTGTGGCAAAGCACTTCACCGGGATGAAACGGGTCCGTGATCACCGTCGATCCGCAGCTCTTACAAGTTGTGCGCAAGTGATGCAGCCCTTTCAGGTGGCCGCACTTGCACTCCCAGTTGCCGATGGCGAAGTCGACAAACTCAAGCTGCGAAACATTGCGGAAGTCGGTAATCGGAAACACAGACTGGAACACCGCCTGCAGCCCGCCGTCCTCGCGCTCGCTGGGCAGTTTGTCCATCTGCAGGAAGCGGTCATAGGAGCGCTTCTGAACCTCGATCAGGTTCGGGATCTGGATGGTTGCTGGAATCTTGGAGAAGTCGAAACGCTTGCGGTGAATATTGTGTTTTGGCATTCTAAGAACTCCTGCTTTCAGGCAGCCTGGGGCTGCGGTACAGCGCGGAATGTGGGCGCAAAAAGCCGCCGAAGTTTGCTGCCGAGTTTGCTGCTAAACGAGCGGACGATGCAAAAAAAGACAGAGGCACCCGCAGGGACAAACTTGTCCGTGGGCGCCGCGTTCGACGCTTACTCTTAGGTAACTTGTAAAATTCCGTGCCAGTTCAAGGGCCTGTTCCGTCCCGCCGCCGCCCGCGGGACCGGCTGCCAAACTTTCATTCCAGCGACCGTTTTCCGCTTCCTGGGTTTAAAATTTGGAGGATGCGGGTCGCCGTCGCCTCACAGTGAAACCAGGGTAAGCGGGTTCTTTGTTAGATGTTAACACCATTGCCCGGGATTCTGCTAGTGTTCGGTCAAATAATTGCAGGCGGGATGGCTCCCCCGGCCCCAGACTTATCGCCCTCGCCGGAAAAATCCACCCCGCGCTGCCAGAATTACTTGACCTCGACAGTTGCGCCCGCTTCGGTAAACTTCTTCTTGATGGTCTCGGCTTCTTCCTTCGAGACACCTTCCTTGATGCTCTTGGGAGCGCCATCGACCAGGTCCTTCGCCTCTTTCAAGCCCAGGCTCGTGACCTCGCGTACTGCCTTGATTACGTTGATCTTATTGGCTCCGACTTCTTTCAGGACGACGGTGAAGTCGGTCTTCTCTTCCGCCGGGGCTGCCGCGCCAGCCGCTGCGCCGCCGGCAACCATCACCGGGGCCGCCGCCGCCGCCGAAACACCCAAACGGGATTCCAGTTTCTTGACCAGCTCCGCCGCTTCCAGCAACGACAGGGCAACAATCGACTCTTCCAACTGCTGTAGATCCGCCATGTGAATCTCTCCGCCTTGTGTAAGATTTACGATTTCGCTGTCGCTCGGCCAGGTTTCCAGTGCGACCAGGTCTTCCATTCCAGCGCCAGACAACGCCCGAACTTCCGACCGCGCCACCCCTTGCCTTGCGACAACTAAATCTTTTTTCGAGCAGCATTGCTGCTCAGAAACTTGTGTTGGCTCCTGGCTTCTGGCCACTAGCTTCTAGCAGGAAAAACCGAGATTGCTAAAAGCCAGCAGCTAGTAGCTGCGTTACGCTTCCTTGAATTTCTTCTGCTCCACGCCCTGCCCAATGACCACCGCCAGATTTCGCCCGACTGCATTCATCGCCGTCACCAGACGCTGCGACGGAGCGTTCAGCAGGAACAGCAGCTTCGAATACAGCTCTTCTTTCGACGGCATGGTGGCCAGCGATTCGATCTCTTTGACCGTAATCACCCGGCCTTCGACCAAACCGGCCTTAAAGCTGAATTCTGGATTGTCTTTGGCGTACTTCGCCAGCGCCTTCGCCAGCGTCACCGGATCGCCTTCCGTATAGGCAATGGAGGTCACGCCCTGAAGATTCTTCAGAGCTTCCTCGACCTTGGTGCCCTTGCCGGCGCGCTCCGCCAGAGTGTTCTTGACCACGCGATACTTCGCCCCGGTCGGACGCAGCGCTTTGCGCAGTTCAAAATCCTTCGTCACCGTCAGCTTGGAGTATGTGGCCACGATCATGCTGGAAGCGTTTTTCAGTTCGCCACTCAGCTTCTCAACCTGCGCAACTTTCTTCGCTCTAGTAACCGCCATATCAAAACCCTTTCCAATATTGTGTGGGACGGAGCTTGGCCCCGTCGAGCCGGGAAAGCCCGGCAGCCTTGCCTACGCTAAGCCCTTCGCTGCAACTTCGATCGGCGCAGTATCCAGCGCGATCCCCGGCCCCATGCTCGAACTCAGGTAGCAACCCTTGATGTACTTGCCCTTGGCCACCGCAGGTTTCGCCTTGATCACACTCGATATCACCGTGGTTGCGTTATCGACCAGCTTGTCGACCGAGAAAGAAATCTTCCCCACCGGAACGTGCACCAGAGCCGTCTTGTCGGTGCGAAATTCAACCTTGCCGGCTTTGACTTCCTGCACCGCCTTGGCAACATCCATGGTGACTGTGCCCGTCTTCGGGTTGGGCATCAGACCTTTCGGTCCAAGCACCTTACCCAGACGGCCCACCGACTTCATCATGTCGGGAGTCGCAATCAGCGCGTCGAAGTCGGTCCAGTTTTCTTTCGTGATCTTCTCGACCATGTCTTCGCCGCCGACAAAATCCGCGCCCGCCGCCTCGGCCTCGCGTACCTTTTCGCCGCTCGCGATCACCAGGACCTTTTTCGACTTGCCCAGTCCATGCGGAAGCACGACCGTGCCGCGCACCATCTGGTCGGCATGTTTTGGATCGACGCCCAGCCGCAGCGTCACCTCGACCGTCTCGTCGAATTTTGCGAATTTCACTTTCTGCAGAAGTGGAACCGCTTCCTGCAGCGTATAAGGCCGCGGCTCAACTGCCTTCCGCGACTTCTCGATATTCTTACCTGACTTTTTCATCTCTCACCTCAGCCTCCCACCGCCAGTCGTTATTCCGAAAGGCCGTGGTGTTTGTGACAAAAACCAATGTCGACGATCTTATCCCACCACTTCAATCCCCATCGACCGCGCCGTCCCGCGCACACTCTTGATGGCGGCATCGACGGAAGCGGCGTTCAGATCCGGCATTTTCTGCTTCGCGATCTCCTCGACCTGCTTCAGCGTCACCTTGCCGACCTTGTCTTTATTTGGAGCGCCCGATCCCTTGGCGATGCCGGCCGCGCGCTTCAGCAAAATCGAAGCCGGCGGCGTCTTCGTAATAAACGTGAACGTGCGATCGCTGTACACCGTGATCACGACCGGAACAATCAACCCTTCAAGTTCTTTCTGCGACGTGCGAGCGTTGAACTGCTTGCAGAACTCCATGATATTGACTTGCGCCTGTCCCAGCGCCGGTCCCACTGGAGGCGCCGGCGTGGCCTTGCCCGCCGCAATCTGCAACTTTACCGATCCTGTAGCTTTCTTCGCCATGATGCCTTTCCCGTACCTTATAAATTCAACGCCGAGTCTAGGATTTTCGGCTCAGCGCCTTACTACGCAGTCGCAACTAGGCTACTTTCTCTACCTGCCCAAATTCCAGCTCGACCGGAGTCGACCGCCCGAAGATCGTAACCATGACTTTCAAAGTCTCGCGATCCTCGTTCACGTCATCGACAATTCCGGTAAAGGTTGCGAACGGACCCTCGCCAATGCGCACCGTTTCGCCTTTTTCGAACTTGACTTTGAGTTTCGGCTTCTCGCGGCTGTCGGCCACTTTATAAACGATGTGATTGACTTCCTCGTCCGATAGCGGAGTCGGTTGCTGCCCCGTTCCCACAAATCCGGTCACCCGCGGCGTCGACTTGACCACGTGCCAGACGTGATCGTCCATGTCCATTTCCACCAGCACGTAGCCGGGATAGAACATGCGTTCCGAAGTATATTTCTTGCCGCCGCGAACTTCGGTGACCGATTCGGTCGGAATCAGCACCTTGCCAATCTTGTTCTGCAACCCGAAAGCCTGCACCCGCGATTCGAGCGACTCCCGCACCTTGCGCTCAAATCCCGAATAGGCGTGGATGATGTACCACTTCATATTCGGATTGCGCGCGGGTTCGCTGCTCGCAACTGCTTCCGCAGCCGCATCGGGCGGCGGCGGTTGGCCCTCGCCTACAGCAACGCTTTCGTCTTTTTCTTCCTTGTCCGGCATTCGATCGCTTCTTTCGCTCGCCGCTTAATGGCGCGAGAAATAATGCAGCATCCGCTCCAGGCTGTTGCTGATCGCCAGATCCACCAGCCAGAAGTAAAACGCAAACAGGAATACGGTGATGATCACCACCGTCGTCGTTGCCTGGACTTCTTTGCGCGACGGCGACGTCACCTTCTTCATCTCCGTTCGCACATCGTGATAAAAGGACTTGATGCGCTCCGGCCAGGACCGCAACCGGTCGCCGAAATCACCGCCCGTTGTCGCTATTGAGTTCGCCATTTTCTTCGTCTCTACTCCCATCACAGACCCGGTCTACTTCAGTCCCAAAAAACTCTGGCAGGGGCGGAGGGATTCGAACCCCCAAGTTCGGTTTTGGAGACCGACAGTTTAACCGTTGAGCTTACGCCCCTAAAAACAGTTCTCAGTTCTCAGCTGTCAGTTTTCAGTCAAACGTATGCTGCCGACTGCCGATCACCGACCCTGGCTACTTAACCTCTTTATGCGGCGTGTGCTTGCGGCACCGGCGGCAGAACTTCTTCAGCTCCAACCGGTCCGGCGTCGTTTTGCGGTTCTTGGTCTTCGAATAGTTCCGCTCTTTGCAATCACCACACTGCAACGTAATAATCTCTCGGGGCATACCAAACAGCTCCTAGCTTCTGGCTGCTAGCTTCTAGCCGCTAGCCTCAAACCTCAGGTTTCACTTCTGCAATCTGACTTCTTACTTCTGACTTGCCTTACGTAACAATCTCGGCGATCGTGCCGGCTCC
>Ga0182012_10006837_pt1 | contig 11540 bp, 11 predicted proteins | sample 612S2SmetaG_FD_120486 | JGI IMG/M metagenome (GOLD analysis project Ga0182012, IMG submission 120486) | Permafrost microbial communities from Stordalen Mire, Sweden - 612S2S metaG | ecosystem: Environmental > Terrestrial > Soil > Wetlands > Permafrost | place: Sweden: Stordalen | collected...
AAAACTGTGACGCTGAACCAGCAGCCGAAAGGCATCACCGTAACTCATGAAGAACTGATCCAGGGCGGAACGCTGCGCTTTGAAATGGTGTAAGAATCTTTCGTAAAATTCGAGATCATCAACCTTTGTGATAGGGCACGACTTTGGTCGTGCCGACAAAGCCTAAAAAGGATTCGGCTTCACAGGCTGCGGAAAAACCTTGTTTTAAGGTAGGCCGGGGACTCATCCCCGGCGTAAATGCAACAGAATCAACGCGGCCTTTAGGCCCTGAGGTATGCTTCTCGCCCGTCTCACCCAAATTATCGAGTTTTTCCGCTGCATGTTCAGCCCCCGAGGGACTCTTGCAGACTTTGGCGGCAACTATTTCCCCGCCAAAGACCGCTCAATCAACCGCGTCGTCGAGTGCCCCTCGACAATCGGCACAATCGCCACGCGCCCGCCCCAGGACTTCACTTCCTTCGCGCCCACCACGGTGTCCTCGTTGTAATCGCCACCCTTCACGATCACATCTGGCCGCGAAGCAACAATCAGTTCCAGCGGCGTAGGCTCGCCAAAGACCACCACCGCGTCGACCGCAGCCAGCGCCGCCAGCACCCGCGCGCGCTCCCGCTCGCCAACGACAGGCCGGCTCGGCCCCTTGAGGCCAGAGACCGAAGCGTCCGAATTGATAGCCACAATCAGCCGGTCACCCTGCCGCCGCGACTGTTCGAGCACCGTAATGTGCCCCACATGCAGCAGATCGAAGCAGCCGTTGGTAAACACCACTCGCTCGCCATTCGCCCGCCACGTAGAAACACGCCGGACCAATTCGTCCCGCGAAAGCACCTTGTCCTCCGCATGGAGCGCAATATCCGGAGCCAGCGCCGCCAGCAGCTCATGCTTTTCAACAGGAACTGTGCCCACCTTGCCGACCACAATGCCCGCGGCAATATTCGCCAACTGCACCGCCGGCTCAATCGCCAATCCCGAAGCCAGACACAGCGAGAGCACCGAAATGACCGTATCGCCCGCGCCAGAAACATCGAAAACCTGCCGCGCCACCGCCGGAGCAAGGTATCGGTTGCCAGGCCGAATCACGGCAATTCCCTTTTCACTCAGCGTAGCCGTCAGGTATTCCAGATCGAAATCCGTCACCATCCGCTCGCCCGCCGTCAGCATCGCGTCCAGATTGCGAATATCCTCGCGCGAAGCCGTCGAAAGCTCCTGCAAATTGGGGCAAATCGTCGTCGCGCCCTTGTACCGGCTGAAATCGGCCGTCTTCGGATCCACCAGCACCGGCACGCCCAGCTTGCGCGCCGCAGCAATCACCGCCTGGCAAAGCGCCGGAGCCAGCACGCCCTTGGCGTAATCCGAAAGCACCACAGCGTGGCAGCGCGGCAACTCTTCCAGAACCTTTGCCAGCAGCCGGTCGTGATCGCCCTCGGTACGCTTGCCCAGATTTTCGCTATCCAGCCGCAGCATCTGCTGGCGACCGCCCACGATCCGCGTCTTGGTAATTGTCGGAAACCCCTCGCAGGCCACAAACGCGGGGTCGATTCCATTCGCCTTGAGACCGGCTGACAGCAGCGCTTCGTCTCCATCGCCGCCGGTAAAGCCCACCAGCGCCACGCCCGCGCCCAGCTTGGCCAGATTCATCGCCACATTGGCCGCGCCGCCCGGCTGCTCGCTCTGGTGCGTCGCGCGAACCACCGGCACCGGAGCCTCGGGCGAAATCCTGCCCACCTCGCCCCATATGTATTTGTCCAGCATCACGTCGCCCAGAACCAGCAGCCGCTTCTTCGGCCACTCGTGCTCGATCTTCTGGATCACCGCATGCAGTTGCTGCAATGGTTCGCTCAAGCGACACCCGCTTCCGAGGCCTTAGCGTGTCTTTCCGCTTCAGCCGCGATCCAGTCCAGCTCCAGCCAATCGCAAATCATGTGTCCGGCCAGAATATGCGCCTCCTGAACCCGCGCCGTGTCCCGCGAACTCACTGCATAGAGATAGTCGGCCAGGGCGCCCATCCTTCCGCCGCCCTCACCGGTAAAAGCGACTGTAATCACACCAAGTTCCTTGGCCTTTTCCAGCCCGGCAATCACATTGTGGCTGTTCCCGGAAGTCGAAATTCCCACCAGCACATCGCCCGGCCTGCTCATCGCCTCAACCTGTCGAGAAAAGACCATGTCGTAGCCATAATCGTTGGCCACCGAAGTCAAAATAGATGTGTCCGTAGTCAACGCAATCGAGGGCAATCCGCGCCGTTCGCGGCGAAAGCGGCCCACAATCTCCGCCGCCAGATGCTGCGAATCTCCAGCGCTGCCGCCATTGCCGCACCACAGAATCTGGTTGCCACCATGAAGCGCCTTGGCCATCGCACGGGCAATCTCTTCGAACAGTTCCTGCTGATGACTTACCGTTGCAATCACTTCCAAATGATCGGCAATCGCCTTGCCGAAGACCGTCTCGCGTTCCGGATGGTTAGCCATGGGCTCCTTTTGGGGGGTTGGGGATGAGTGGCTCGACTCTGGAAACAGGCTACTTGTTATCATAACCGGGTGAGCAATCCGCCCGACAACCCAATCGTACCCTACCTGAAAACTGTCTTTCTCGACCGGGACGGAGTCATCAATCGCAAAATGCCCGAAGGCCAATACGTCAGCGGATGGGAGCGCTTTCATCTTCTCTCCGGCGTCCCGGAAGCGATTGCCGCATTGAATCGAAAGGGCTTGCGCGTCTTCGTAATCACCAACCAGCGCGGCATCGCCCTCGGCCTCTACTCCTCCGCGGATGTGGAAGCCATCCACGTGAAGCTACAGCATGTTCTCGCCGAATCCGGCGCCCACGTCGACGGCTTCTATTTCTGCCCGCACGACAAGCTCCAGTGCAACTGCCGCAAACCCCGCCCTGGCCTCTTTGAACAAGCCAAAGCCGACTTCCCTGAAATCACCCCCGAAGGCAGCGTAGTCATCGGCGATTCCCTATCAGACATCGAATTCGGCCACAATCTGGGTCTGCGGACCATCTTTATCGAAGGCGACGCCGAGCACCGTAAGCCAGGCGCACTCCAGGCAATGGAACTGGCAAACGAACACTCCCCGTCCCTCCCGGCTGCCGTGGATCAATTGCTTCGTGGCCTCTGAGATCATGACGGATTGGCTTGCACGAAACAGCGAATCGAAAGCAAGCTTCAATCGACCCGGAATCGCCTCACAAGCGTATGCAAAGCATTGGCCATCTGCTCCAGAGACTGAGCGGCAACGTTGGTCTCCCTGGCCTCTTTCTGTGCGCCCTGAGCCACTTCAGCGACTTCAGCAATCTTCCGCGCGATGGACGAGGAACCTACGGCTGCGTCGGAGACATGCCGGCCAATCTCCGTCGTCGTCATCGATTGCTCGACCGCGGTGTTGGCGATCGATTCGGATATCCGGCTCACGTCGTCCACGATCGCAGTGATTTCTGCAATCAACCCGACGGCCAGTTCGGTGTCCTGCTGGATGACTTCGATCCCGTCGTTGATGCGTTCTGTGGCCGTAGCCGCCTCCTTGGCGAGTTCCTTCACTTCGGTCGCGACAACCATAAAGGCTCGTCCCGCGGAACCGGCGCGGGTGGCCTCGATCGACGCATTCAGCGCCAGCATGTTGGTCTGCCGGGAGATTGTGTGGACGACCTTCACAATCGCTTTGATGTCCTTGCTGGAGGCAGTGAGTTTCCCGATAGAGTCGCGGGCTGAGACGCCGGCGCGGACGGCATTTTGAAACTTCGCCGATGCCTGCGTGGCATTCCCCGATAGAAGGCGAATCGACGACACCATCTGGTTGGAACCGGCCGCAATGCTGTTGATCTTCTCCGAAACTACGATGCTTTCGGCCGAAGCGGCCAAGGACGTGGCGGAGGTACCGCCGGCGCGTTCCTCCATCGCGCGGCTCAAACGGCCTAACATCGCCGCCGATTCGCTGAGAGCGTTGGCCGTGGTCACGATACTGCGGATACTGGTGCGGAGCCCGCGGAAAAACTCTCCCAGCCCGTCGGCTACCTGATGCATCGCCGGGTCTTCTATTGCCGGCATGGACTGCGTCAAATCGCCCGACTGGGCCGCACGAACGATGGCGAGAATTTGATCTGCGCCCATGCTGAGCGCCTCGCGCTCCCGCTTTTCCTTCTCGAGATTCTGCAGGCGATGATACGCCTGCCCCACAAGCCGCCCGATGTTCCGCAGCGCGTCGAAGCGGTCCGGCGAGGGCTGAATTTCGCGGAAACTAAAGAAAAAGAGAACTCCAATGACTTTGTTCTGGACAATGAATGGGATGGAAATTGTCGCGATGGCACCGGCTGCTCGCGCCGTGCGCACCAGTTCGCTGTCTTTGATGATACTCAGGTCGGGAATGAAAACCACATCAGCGGCTGCCCACGTACGCCCGGTGATTCCCTGACCCTTCTTGTAATGATTCGTCTGATTGACCACATCGTAGGCTGGGCCCAGGTTTCCGGCCTCGGCGGCAAAACTGGTCGCCTGGATGGCTTCGTCGATCATCCAGCAGGCGCCGTAATCCCAGCCGAAGGCGGCTTTGACGCTTTGCAGAGAAGACTGGAAGACTGCCGACGTGGTCGTGTCTTTGCCTACGGCATCAATCACTTGAACGATGGCGTGGGTGTTGGCGCGAGCCTCTGCTAGCATTTCCGCCTGATCCAACTCGATCAATCCGACTGGGAGGTTCAATGGGGGTATGGTGGACATCGATTGAGTCTCGTTCCCTTCGTTTCGGCGCCGGCAAAGCCGACTCCGTCCACCCGCAACGGACGTGGTTTCAGAAGACTTAATCGGCATCCCAACGCCGAAGTTACAGGGACGGAGAGATCCGGTCGCCTAGTCGCCGATCTCAGCCAGGGTAGCGTAAGTTTCCGTAATCCCGGCTTCAAGTTCGGTCATCGGGCCGATGTTCCCACTTCCCTATCGCCCTACTGGAATGATCCGAACTCTCGCGTCAAGCTGCATCTTCGTCCCAACCCCTGTACTCTGATCTGTATCCATGGCACGCATGCGCAGCCCCGAAAAACGAAAAGCCCTCCTCGAGGCCGCCGTGCTCGAGATCGATGCGTCAGGGCTGAGCGCTCCCACTTCGCGGATTGCCAGCCGCGCGGGCGTCGCTGAAGGCACGCTTTTTACTTATTTCGCTAACAAGGACGCGCTGCTCAATGAGCTTTATCTTGAGCTGAAAATCGAACTCTACCAGCGGCTGAATGCCGAATTGGACCCAAAGGCCGGCCTGAAAGTGCGGACGCGCCAGATCTGGTTCAGTTTCCTCAATTGGGCCATCGAATACCCGCAAAAGCGCAAAGTCTCTCTCCAGCTGCACATGTCCAATCTAATTGCGAGCAACACCCGCGATCAGGCGGCCGCGAAAAGCGGTGCCGTTGCCGCAGCACTCTCCGAGTTGGGAGAATGCGCAGCGAAGCGCGGCTTGCCTGCGGAGTTTGCTTCATCCTCCATGGGCGCTATGCAGGAGGTGGCAATGGACCTGATTGCAAAGCAACCCGAGCGGCGCGAGCAACTCGAAAGAGAGGCGTTCGAGGCTTTCTGGCGAGCCGTTCAGTAACTTCAAGCCGAGAGCAAAATAAATGAGCAACCACTCACTCATTAAAGAATCCTATTGATGGGAGGATCTGCTAATGCCAAAGATCTGGTTGATTACGGGAAGTGGAAACGGCTTGGGCCGCGATATTGCAGAGGCGGCGCTGGCCGCCGGAGACAGCGTGGTCGCAGGCGCGCGACGTGTTGAGGAACTTGCCCCGTTGGTGGCTCAGTATGGAGACCGTATTCGTCCGGTTCAGCTCGAAGTACGCGAAGAAGTCGCCGCGCAACGCGCTGTGCAACTGGCAGTCGACTCATTTGGACGGCTGGATGTACTTGTGAACAACGCCGGTTACGGGCAATTTGCACCTTTTGAACAGATGAGCGCCGAGGATTTTAAGGCGATTGTAGACACCTGCTTTTACGGAGTCGTTTACACCACGCGCGCCGCAATTCCCGTCATGCGCAACCAGCGCAGCGGACATATCTTCCAGGTTTCTTCGATCGGCGGACGGATGGCCTACCCAGCCAACACGCCCTATCACGCGGCCAAATGGGCAGTTGGCGGCTTCAGCGATTCCCTTGCCTGGGAAGTCGCGCCTTTCGGCGTGAAAGTCTGCACACTCGAACCGGGCGGCATTCGCACCAACTGGGCAAAACGCGCCGGCCAAAAAGCGCCGGAGTTGTTGCCCGAGTACGAAGCAACGGTCCGGCCCCTGTATGCAATTGCGCGCAGCCTCGAAGGGCGCTCCGAAGGCGACCCCAAAAAGATCGCACAGGTCATCCTGACCCTGGCCAACAGCGAAGAAGTGCCAACGAGGCTGATCCTCGGTGTCGACGCCGAAAAACACGTTCAACGGGCGGAAGCGGCGCGTACGGAGGAGGCTGCGAAGTGGCGGCATCTGACACATTCCACGGTTTTTGCGGACGCCCAACCAATTCCTGAACTGCTGCGACGCTAAATGCGAGGCGAGGCCGGATGTGGCATCCGGCCTTTGGCTTATGCGTCATCAGCTTTAGGCTTCTATCGCTACCAGCGTCTCGTAGGTTTCCGTAATCCCAGCTTCGAGTTCCGTCATCGGGCCGTCGAAGCCGAGGTCGCGCAGGGCGGTCAGGTCCGCTTCAGTAAAGTGCTGGTAGCGGCCTTCCAAATCCGGCGGAAAAGGGATGTACTCGATCGGGCACTCGCCATGCACCGACATCAGCGCATGGGCTACGTCATTGAAAGTACGCGCTTTACCGGAACCGGCATTGGCCAATCCCCGGTAGATTTTCGGGGCGTTTCCGGGTTTGGGAGCGTAAGGACCGATCTGCGCAAAGAACATGTTTAGCCGGGCCAGGTCGCGAACGTAGACGAAGTCGCGGCGCTGCTCGCCGTCGCCATAGCCGCCCGTGCCGCCAAAGAGCTTGACCTTGCCTAACTCCTTCATTTGCTTGGTGAAATGGTGAATCACCGAGGCCATACGCCCCTTGTGCTGCTCTCTTGGACCATAGACATTGAAGTAGCGAAGGCCGACTGCGGTGATCGGAACTTGTTCGAAAGAAAGCTGGTTACGGAAATAGTGGTCGAACACCAGCTTGGAATAACCGTAAATGTTGAGTGGGCGCTCGTTTTCGAGCTCCAAAGTGAAGCGCCCGGGACCGCTGAGGCCGTAGACGGCGGCGGTCGACGCGAAGACCAGCGGAGAGCCCATAAGTATTGCGAATTGAAGGACTTCCTTCGTGTATTCGAAGTTATTGTCCATCATGTAGACGCCGTCGTCTTCGAGCGTGTTGGAGCAGGCTCCTTGATGGAGAATCGCTTCGATCCTGCTGATTCCAAGCGACTTCTCCTTGATCGCCCGGCGGAATTCGCGTTTGTCCAGGTAATCGACGTAGCGGGCGCCGTGGAGGTTCTGGAATTTGCGGGCATTGGCGAAGTTGTCGACGATCAGAATATCGGTAATGCCGTGCGCGTTCAGTTCATGGACCAGGTTGCTGCCGATGAATCCCGCGCCTCCGGTGACGATGTACATGAGCGAAATCTCTCCTAAAATGTCAAAAATACGAAATCTAGCCGATGACGCGTAACGTTAATCGTCAGATCTTTTATATTGCGCGTCCGATTCGTTACAGTCCGCGACGGACGGATTACATTGATCGCTGGACGGATTACAGTGAGCGTCTGAAGACAATTTTTCCTGTCCCGAAAATCGAAACGGATACCAGGAACCGAGTTTTTCATGCCCGGGATTGCAAGACGGACTCGACAGCCCTGGCCATCTCATCGACGGTAATCGAGGTGAGGCATTTGCGGCCCTCGACGATGCAGGTCTCGAGGTTGCAGCCAAAGCAGTTGACTTGATGATAGACGACGCGGTGATTGGCTCCGGCGGGAAACCAGACTCCTGGCAGTCCGCGGGCGGAAAAGGCGATGACGCAAGGCACGCCGGCACAGGCCGCCAGATGCATCGGGCCGGAGTCAGGGCCGAGGAAAACGTTGGCGTGGCGGAAGACCGCGGCTGTTTCCCGTGGGCTGAGTTTGCCGCAGAGATTCACGGTCGCTCCAGCCCAGTCGCGCGCGGCGTAGTCGCTTACTTCCGCATCCTCTTTGGCGCCGATCAACGCCAGGCCGTAGTTGGGATATTGCGCGGAAAGCCTTCCCAGCAGGGCGCGCCAGTTGTCCTGGCCCCAGTCTTTGGCCTGCATCTTGGTGCCTGGACCGCAGACGATAAGCGGTCTTTCCGCGAGCGGACCCAGAGCGTGGCGGGCAGTCTGCTTTTCAGCCGAAGTCAGCCGCAGGTCCCAATTGCGGAGGTCGCCCGTGGCGGCGTCGCCGAGCACGGCTATGGTGCGGGCAAGTCGCTGGGCTTCGGCTTCGTACAAGCCGGTGGCCGGATCTTCGACGCGGCTCAACTGGGGCGAATCGGGTACGCCGACAATTCTGTGAACGCCGCCCAGCAGCCGAAAAAACCACTTGTCGCGGCGAACAGCACTTTTGGCGCGGACCGGCATCAGGTAGACGAGCACATCGGGGCGAAAGCGGCGAATCTCCTGGCCCAGTTGCCACAACTCCCTCGGGCTGCGCGTGCCGACGGTATAGCGCATGTAGCCTTGAACGAGCCCGGACTCGCCCAGAACCGCGGCTGAAGCCGGCGCTTTGGCGTGAATGGGGAAATTGGTGAGCAGTATCCGTTCAGAATTGGGAAAAGCCCGCTCGATCAGGTGGAAGCACGGCAGCGCGACAGTCGTGTCGCCGAGCGAGCCGAGGCGGTAGATCAGCACCTTCTTCACGGAAGGATCGGGCTGCAACGGGTTCTCCTGGGGTGGGGTGGGGCCGGGTTGCGTCTCTAGTGTACTTGAGTTGAGATGGGGGAATGGGCCCAAAGGCTGCGTTGACGGCGCGAATATGCAGCAGCCTGAGTTACGTTTGGATCAAAAAAGCAGCACGGCGACGCGATAGGCAGTAAAGGCTGCGCCCGTAGCACTGCCCGTGCCCTGGGCTTCGCAGGCGCCTACAGCGGCCTGGGTAAACTGGCCGCTCGCCAGGGCCTTTTCGAGTTCCGGCGGAACTTTGGCGATATCGGCCGATTGCCAGCGCATGAAGAAGTGGGCCTTGATGCCGAGGCTGGCGGAGGATTTGCCTTCTTCCAGAGCGCAGTAGCGATGCGCGTCCTGGACCGCCGGACCTGAGACCAGGCCTACACCGTGACGGGCGACAGCGGCGCCGACCTTCGATTCCACGTCCGCCGGAGTGAGCGAAGCCACGCTGAGGGAGTAATCGGCGACCGCGTAGAGGACCCCGCGCGCTGAAACAAGCGCGACGCCGATGCGGTCGATTTTGGGGTTGAGCAGATTGTCGTGGTGGCCTGGCGAGTGCATCCATCCATCGTGAATCTGCGCCGGGGTCGGGCCGATTGCGATGTTCTCTTCAATGAGGCTGAAGTGTGCTCCAGCAGTCGCGGCGCGCTCGGGCAGACCCGCCTCTCCGCCGTAGCGATGCGATATCGGCCCCTCCTGCGCCATGCGCAGCGCGTGGGCTCGCGCAGCGGCTGCGAGTGCGGCGTCCCACTGGAGCGCCGGCACTCCAGCCTCCGCACGCGACTTGTTGGCCAGGTCCACGATCTGCTTCTCCTCGGGCGTTTGAGCGAATGCGGGTAAAACCGCAGCCAGCAGCGCGATTGGCAGAAGCACAATGCGAGATTTCCAGGCCATTTGAATCCCTTCTGGGGGTTGCTTGCTGTAGTGCCTTATCGAGACGGATCGGTCAGCGCCCCGTAGATCACGGCGCGGCTCTGGAATTCGAGATTGGGGCTGGTCGGCCCCAACGCGCGCTGAATCATGCCGATGAAGACGACATCATTTTGCGGATCGACCCAGAACCAGGTACCGGCTGCGCCATCCCAGTAGTAGGTATCCTTGCCGCCGGAGAGATTGGCCATGGCGGGATCGAACTCCACGGCACCGTTGTAGCCGTAGCCCAGGCCGGGACGCATGACCTGCAGACCGATGCTGAACTGGCCTGTGAGCAGGCTGGGCGGCAGGTGGTTCGAAGTCAGGAGCTTCACCGTCGCGGACGAGAGGATACGCTGCCCGTTCCCTTCTCCCTGATTCAAGAGCATCTGCGCAAAACGGTAGTAGTCTTCCGCGGTTGAAACCATGCCTCCGCCGCCGGAGGGCGCGCCGGGCTGTTCGGTGCGATCTTTGGAGATGCCGTTATCGGTCGGGTCGGCCACCAGTTCCCCGTTTGGCCCTGCCTGGTAACGGGTGACGAATCGCTGGCGCTTATCGGCGGGAACGAAGAACCCGGCGTCGCGCATGCCGAGCGGCGTGAAAATATGGTCGCGCATGAAATCCGGCAGCGTCTGGCCGGAGAGTTTTTCGACGATGTAGCCCTCAATGTCCATCGAAACGCTGTAGGTCCAGCCTTTGCCGGGCTGATAGAGCAGCGGGATCTTGGCCAGCTTGTCGATCATCTCCTGAAGGTTCTTGTCACCCAGGATCTTCTGATCGCGATACATCTTGTCGACCGGCGTGTTGCCAAAGTAGCCGTAGGTGAACCCCGCGGTGTGGGTCATCAGCTCCTGCATGGTGGGAGCGTGGTCGGGGTCAACCAGGATCATTTTGCCGTCGGCATCGACGCCGTTGAAGACCTTGAGGTGCGCAAATTCGGGAATGAATCTCGATATCGGGTCGGAGGGCAGCCATTTGCCCTGCTCGTAGAGGATCATCATGGCGACGCCCGTAACCGGCTTGGTCATGGAGAAGTCGCGGAAGATCGCGTCTTTGGTCATGGGCGAATGCGTGGCCATATCGCGCTCGCCGTAGGTGCGGAAATCGACCACTTTGCCGTGGCGCGCAAGGATGGTGACGATGCCGGCAATCTGCTTTTCGTCCACTGATTTCTGCATGAGGGCATGCAGATGTTCCAGGCGTTCGGAAGAGAAGCCGACCGCTTCCGGTTTGACGACAGTCAGGTCCATTTCATGCGCGGCTGGACGGGCCAGTTTTGGCTGCTGCGCCGGCGCCGAAGCGCTCAAACCGGCCAAAGCCAAAGCTGCGATTGCCAAGGGTAAACCGGCTGCAATGCGATTGCTCATCGTCTCGTTTCCCTCATCGTTGAGAATAGCTTCCCAAGCCCCGCACCTGATTTCGCGCGACCCGAAGCACCCTGCATTTATAACGCGTCGAGGCTGCTTGAGTTCCGGCCGGATCAACGCGGTTTGCAGGTTATGCTCAAAAGAGAGCTATGGCAAGCGCAATCTGGAACAACGCAATCCGGAAGAAGACGGCGATTTGGAGCCGGAAGCAGCCGCTGGCCGCGGTGGGGCTGTTGCTACTGACGGGCTTTGTACTCGCCGGTTTGCTGGCTCCTTGGATTTCTCCGGCGAATCCCGATGCGATCGACCTGCTGCACCGGCTTCAAGGGCCGTCTGCAGCTCACTGGTGCGGCACCGATGAATTGGGTCGCGACACGCTCTCGCGCCTGTTGTGGGGCGCGCGGCTGTCGCTG
>Ga0182012_10006838_pt1 | contig 11540 bp, 11 predicted proteins | sample 612S2SmetaG_FD_120486 | JGI IMG/M metagenome (GOLD analysis project Ga0182012, IMG submission 120486) | Permafrost microbial communities from Stordalen Mire, Sweden - 612S2S metaG | ecosystem: Environmental > Terrestrial > Soil > Wetlands > Permafrost | place: Sweden: Stordalen | collected...
AAATCGAGCGTTGCGGCGGCGGCACACCGGCCTCGTCGGCCGCGATCCGCACCACCTCTTTCAACCCAATCATGCGTTCGGAGATGAGGTATCGCTCGCCGATCCGCCCGTGCTCGGCGGCCAAGATCATGGCCCGGGCGGCGTCGTCGACGCCGACGACCTCCAGTTGGATGCCGTCCATCATGAACGGAAGCTTGCCGAACACCGCGCCTGCAATGAAGGCGCCGTGCGGGGTGCGGCCCCAATCGCCGCCGCCGTAGGTCGTCGACACGCACATTGCGACGGCCGGCAGGCCTGCCTCGGCCACATAGCGCATCACCAGGTCTTCGGCTTGCACCCTGGATTGCACGTAGGGCGTCAGGCCGCGCGAATCGATCACGTCCTCCTCGGTCGCCACGTGCCCGTGCCGCCGACCCACCGTCGTATAGGTGCTGGTGAAGACGAACCTGCGCAGGCTCGGTTCCTTGACCGCGACGTCAAGGACATTCCGCAGGCCTTCCACATTGGTGCGGAACAACGGCGTTGTGTCGCGCAGCCAGGCACGGGTGTCGACAACGCAGTAGTAGACGTCGTCGACGCCGTCCATCGCCTCGCGCACTGTCGCGGTGTCGAACACGTCGCCATGAAAACGGATGCAGCGCTTCAGGTCATCGATGCTGCGGGTGTTGGCGTTCGGGCGCACCATCGCCCGCACGTCGGCGCCGCCCGCGACAAGCTGACGGGTCACATGCGAACCCAGAAAGCCGTTGGCGCCGATGACCAGCTTGGGTTTTGCGCTCGCTTCCGCGTTCACGTCCGCGTTCATGTGGACCCACCCCCGTTTTCCTTCATCCACCGCGCCGCGTCCTCGTCGAGCGTGCCGAGGGCCTGCGCCTTACGGCACCACTTCATCCCCGCGCGCAGAAAGCGCAGCGGGTTGTAGATGTCTTCTTGACGGCACCACAGACCGTCGCCGGCGTAGGTGACGATGGAGATGTTCGTCGCGGTGATGACGGTCCCATCGCCGGGGTCGGCCATCGGGTTGTCCAACTCGCAGATGATGCGCCCGGTCGGTTCGTCGATGACCGACCACAACGACGGGAACGCGACCATGTGGCTGCCGGGATAAGTCGTCATCGTTCGCTGGATCCAGGTGCGTACCTCGTCGCGGCCGTGCATGGTGCCGGCCGCGTGCTCGATGTACTCGACGTCGGGGGTGTAGTGGGAAACCCAGGCCTCCCAGTCACGCGTTTCCGCGGCCCGCGCGACCGTCTCCTCGAACTTCCCGAACGCCACGGCGAGTTCGCTACGGGTGAACGACCGCACGGTCACATGGGCTCCTTCACGCCGTCCCAGCTCATCGGCGGAGTGTAGCGTGGACTTCATCATGGCCGGGCCGTGGCCGATCACGGAGGACTCGGGAGGAATCACACATGACAACCACTGAAAAAGCCATCTTGGCCGGCGGCTGCTTCTGGGGAATGCAAGACCTGATCCGCAAACAGCCGGGTGTGGTCTCAACCCGGGTTGGTTATACGGGCGGCGACGTCCCCAACGCGACCTACCGCAACCACGGCACCCATGCCGAGGCCATTGAAATCGTTTACGACCCTTCGGTTACCGATTACCGCGCGATGCTGGAGTTCTTCTTTCAGATCCACGATCCGACGACAAAAGACCGGCAGGGTAACGACCGGGGAGCCAGTTACCGGTCGGCGATCTTCTACCTCGACGACGAGCAGAAGCGGATCGCGCTGGACACCATCGCCGACGTCGAGGCGTCTGGCCTGTGGCCCGGCAAGGTGGTGACCGAGGTCAGCCCGGCCGGGGACTTCTGGGAGGCCGAGCCTGAGCACCAGGACTACTTAGAGCACTACCCCAACGGGTACACCTGCCACTACATCCGTCCCGGCTGGAAGCTGCCGCGGCGCGCTGGTTCGACGCCGACCCTGCACTGAGGGCACCGACCCTGCACTGAGTGCTAGGCGCGCCCCGCGGCCCTGAACGCAGACTCGACGCCGTCAGCGCCGGCGTAAGACCACCCTGCCGCCGGCTTTCGGGGCGAATGCAACGCCCCGACCATGCCAGCGCTCGTCCGGTGCCGCAGTCGTCTCGATTGTGAAGTGGCGCAATACCGTTCGAAGCACGACGTCCATTTCCATATTGGCGAACGCCGCCCCCACGCACCGGCGAGTCCCGCCGCCGAACGGGATCCAGGCCGCCGCCGGGGGCTTAGTTCCCATGAAGCGGCTTGGGTCGAAGCGCTCGGGCTCCGGGAAGAGGTCGGGATCGACGTGTATCTGGCCGATGCCGACAATGACCGAATCCCCGCGCGGAATCACCCACTCACCGAGTTGGAAAACCTCCGGATAGACGTGGCGACCGGCCAGATCGATGACCGTTCTGGCCCGCTGCACTTCGAGGATGGTCGCCTGGCGTAGCTCGCGGCCGCCGCTATCGGCCTCCTCGACCAGACCCGCCAGCACATCGGGGTGGCGGCTTATCCGCTCGAAGGCCCAGCCCAGCGTGGACGCGGTGGTTTCGTGTCCGGCCGCCAGCAGCGCCAGCAATTCGTCACCGATGTCCTTGCGCGACATGGCCGAACCGTCGTCGTAGCTGCTGCGCAGCATCAGGGCGAGCACGTCGGTCCGTTCGGCGAAATTCGGGTCCGCGCGTTCGTCGTCGATCAGCTTGTTGATGACGACGTCGTATTGGCTGCGCCATTTGTCGAGCCGGCCCCACGGACTGTAACGGCCATAGCTCCGGTTCGGCATCGGCAGCGCGGCCAGGCGAGATCCGAGCTTGACCCACGGTGGGATGAGCCGGCGCAATTCGTCGAGCTCGGCGCCGTCGGCCCCGAAGACCGCTCGTAGGATGGCGTTGAGCGTGATCCGCATCATCGGCGGCACCGTCGCGAAAGGCCGCCCGACAGGCCAGTCCGCGATTTCGCGCAGCGTCTCTTCCTCGATGATGCCTTCGTAGTTTTTCATGCTCTTGCCGTGGAAGGGCGGCGCTAGTAGCCGTCGCCGGCGACGGTGATCATCACCCTCGAGGCCGAATACCGACCCAGGGCCGAATAGCCTGCTTAAATTCGGCTGGATGTTGCCCAACTCGTCGGGGCTGGTGGCGAAGACCTGCTTTGCCAGTTGCGGGTCCGTCACCACGACGACGCGGCCGTAGATCGGGATGTTGAGCGTGAAAACGTTGCCGTACTTGCTCACATGATGTCTCATCGTCCATCGCCGCGCCGTCACAAAAGCGATGGTCTGAAACACTTTTGGAAGGCGGGTCACCGGAGGCATCCTGATAGCCGGGGCCGCCGGCACAGGAGTGACTAGTTCGCTCATGGCGGTGCTGGCTCCCAACCTCGTTGTGTCCCCAACCGGGGCGGTACGACGGCGTACCGCAAATCTTTCCCGGTACGGTACTCTGTGGTACCAAGCGTGACAAGCAGGGAAAGGGGCGCGCATGACAGCAGTGGCCGGCGCACCCTTTCTCGGACCTGTTCTCGAGCAAGTCCGGGCTGAGCCTGACCCGTTTCGGCTCAGACTGCTCGAGGGCCTCGGTGCTTCGATCGTTGAGCGCGGCTACCGGGCCAGCACCGTCGCGGACATCGTGCGCCACGCGCGTACGTCGAAACGCACCTTCTACGATCAGTTCCCGAGCAAGGAACAGTGCTTTCTGGAGTTGCTGCGGGCCGACATCGAGAACATGGGCGCGAGCATCGAGGCAGCGGTCGATCCCGAGTGCGACTGGCACCAGCAGATTCGTCAGGCCGTCCAAGCCTATGTCGATCACATCGACTCCCGTGCGGCCATTACGTTGAGCTGGATACGCGAGCTCCCGTCGCTGGGCGACGTCGCCCGCCCGCTGCAGCGCCGCGGTTTGCAGCTGCTGTCGAAACTGCTGATCGATCTCAGCGCCAGCCCGGGATTCCGGCGGGCGGAGTTGCCGCCGTTGACCGCCCCGCTCGCCGTGATCTTGCTGGGCGGTCTGCGGGAACTGACCGCGCTTGCCGTCGAAGATGGAAGATCCGTCAGGGAGATCGTCGAGCCGGCGGTGGATGCGTCTATCGCCTTGCTCGGCCCCCGACACTAAGGGAGGACCGCGATGCCGCCGCCGACCATGCGTGCCGAGCGCTTCTATGCCGATACGCAAAAGGTTGTGCTGGAAGATGTCCCGATCCCCGAGCCGGGGCCGGGCGAAGTTCTGGTCAAGGTTGCGTTCTGCGGGATCTGCCACTCGGACCTGAGCCTGATCAATGGAACGTTCCCGGCTCAGTTGCCGGTGGTGACGCAGGGCCACGAAGCGTCGGGCACCATCGCGAAACTGGGTCCCGGCGTGACCGGTTGGGCAGAGGGCGACCGGGTGATCGTCGCCGCGGGCCGGCCGTGCCAAAAATGCCCGAACTGCCGGCGCGGCGACGTGGTGAACTGCCTACGGATCCAGTTGATGGCCTTCGCCTACGACGGCGCGTGGGCCGAATACACCGTGGCACAGGCGGCGGGCCTGACGCGGGTGCCGGACAACGTCCCGCTGGAGCAGGCCGCCATCTTGGCCGACGCGGTGTCGACGCCTTACGGTGCCGTGGTCCGCACCGCAAAGGTCGCGGTCGGGGAGTCAGTTGGGGTGTGGGGTGTTGGCGGGGTCGGCACCCACATCGTTCAGCTCTCGCGGTTGGTCGGCGCGGTGCCGGTGATCGCCGTCGACCTCAACCCGGCCGTGCTGGAACGAGCCCTTCAGGTCGGCGCGGATTACGCCTTCGACTCCCGCGACGACCAGCTGCATGACAAGATCGCCGAGGTCACCGGCGGCCGCAAACTGGATGTGGCCTTCGACGCCGTCGGCCTGAAAGTGACCTTCGAGCAGGCGCTCGATTGTCTGACCGCGGGCGGGCGCCTGGTGGGCGTGGGGATGAGCGCGGAATCACCAACTATCGGTCCTACGTCCGCATTCGGGCTGAGCCACAAGCAGGTGCTCGGTCACCTCGGTTATCAGAACGTCGACATCGAGACCCTGGCCAAGCTGGTTTCGTCTGGGCGCCTTGACTTGTCGCGGTCGATCAGCGAGGTCGTCTCGCTCGAAGACCTGCCGCTGGGCATCGAGAAGCTGGAGCGCCAGGACGGCAACCCGATCCGGATTTTGGTCAAGCCGTGAGAAACGCCGCGGGCGCGCGCGACACATAAACCGCGCACACGACACGCCGAAAAGTACTGTCCTGGTTTATGTTTCGATGTTCAGAAACGCGCGGATCCGGTCCAGCACCAGCTCGGGTCGCTGGTCGACGATCCAGTGGCCGACGCCGTCGACCAGCTCCATCTTGAAGTCGCGGACCCGATCTCCGTACCCTTCGACCAGGGCCGGGATGCACACCGGATCGTCAGTACCAGTCAGCCATCGAACCGGAACGTCGACGCGGGCGTCGTCGAATTCGCCACGCATCCAGCTCAGCATCTCCCCGGTCTGAAAGCTTCGGTACCACCGCGACCCGGCCTCGGCGTGGCCGGGCTGACGCATGCAATCCGCATACATCTGTATGTCCTCGTCGGGCAACGTGAATCCGCCCCCCACCCACGACCCCAGCAACCGCAAAAATCGGGCATCGGGGTTGCTGATCACCCGCGGGCCAATGACCGGCAGCGCCATCGGGATCTGGTACCAGAACCGCCAGACGTTGCGGATGCTGGACAAGTCGCGCTTGACCCAGGGCGCCACGGTGTTGATCCCGAAGAATCCGGTCACCTTTTCCGGATGGCGCAACATCATGATGAACGCGACCGGTCCACCCCAGTCATGGGCGACCAGTTTCACCTTCTCGACGCCCATCCGGTCCAGCACGCCCGCCAGGTCGTCGGCCATCTCGTTCTTGGTGTAGCGCGAGCGAGGCGCCGAACTCCAGCCCGCACCGCGCAGGTCGGGACACAACACCCGGTAGCCGTCGGCAGCCAGTGGACCGATCATGTTGTGCCACTCCCACCAGTTCTGCGGGAAGCCGTGCACGAGCACGACCGCCGGACCGTCGACCGGCCCCGCCTCGGCGACATGGATCGTGACGCCGTCACCCAGCTCTAAGTACCGGTGTTCCACAAGGGCAGGGCCATCCAACGCGGGCATATTGACCATGTTTGAGAAGGTAGTGGACCGCAGCTATTTCAGGAACCGTTCGACGTATGGCGCGAAGCGTTCGCGCAGGTCGTCCTCCGTCAACCCGAACATCTGGTACGAGGTTTCGACGCTTCCCAGCCGGCCGCGCTGATGACGCTCCAAGTAGTCACTGATTGCCTTGGATTCTTGGTCGGTGAACGGTTCGCCGGCCAGCGCGTACACCCGCTCGGCGACGCCGAGTTCGTCGGCCATGAAGTCATCGAAACGGATGTCGATCGAGCGTTGCGGGCCGATCGTGTCGCGATCGCGGACGAGTGCGTTGAGCATCTGCTCGAGACGGTCGATCCAGTAGCCCGCGATCTGTTGCACCGGCACCGGCGAGCGGTGCATGCGGGCAGAGTAGGTGATCATCGCGATCATCGACAGCGCCACCGGCACCGGGTCGCGGTGGGTGAACACGACAATGCTTTCCGGGAAAACACGATTCAGCACCGGGACCTGCTCGAGATGTTGGGGTGACTTGAGCAGCCAGCGCCGCCCACCGCGCAGGAACTGCATCGCCTTGAGTTGCGTGGCGAGGTATTCGTAGTGCGGCGTCTGGTCGTGGGCCTGGTAGTAGTCTCGCCAGCGCGGCACGTCGGAGAGCGTTTCCAGCAGCATCGTGGAGACGTCGTTGGCCAGCAGCTGGATCTCTTCGTGGACGTGATCGGTAGTCATCTCGTGCATGAGCGCGAAATGCGGCATCACGGTGTTGATCACGCTGACCGCGACGTCCATCCGCGCCCTCCGCGGATCCGGCTCGACCCCCACCTCGGCCGGCAGCGGAAACGGCTCGACACTTTCCCAATACGGCATGGCGCGGAACGTGGACGGCGTCGACAGCAGATTGTGCAGGTGGGTGGTGCCGGTACGGGGCAGGCCCGCGATCACCACCGGTGAACGCAATTCGATGTCGTCGATCTCGGGATGCCGTCGCAGCAGATCGGTCAACAGGAGCCGGTTCTTGAGCACCTGCAGCAGCTGTCCATAGAAGTTGACCACCCCTGCCTCGTGCAGCCCGTCGATGTCGTGCAGCGCGGCGAGGTAGATATCGAGCCGTTCCCGGTAGTCGCCGGGACCGAAATCGTGCAGGCCGGTGTCGGCAGTGGCCTGGGCGTGCAACGCATCGGCATCCAACGGGCAGAGCGGGGCCATCGAGGCCATCATGTCGAGGATCTGCTGGCCCTCCTCGGTGAATCGGGGCTGAGCCAGGTCTTCAAGGCGAACGGCATCGGTCACCCGACTTATGTTACCGTCAGTTCCGTAATGGTAGTAGACTTTGGCCGACCCCGTGACCCGCGCATCGACGCGGCGGTGCTGCGCGCGACGGTCGAGCTTCTCGCCGAAACCGGTTATTCCAGGCTCTTGGTCGCCGCCATTGCCGCGCGAGCCGGCACCAGCAAGCCCGCGATCTACCGCCGCTGGCCGAGTAAAGCGCACCTGGTGCACGAGGCGGTGTTCCCGATCGGCGCCGCGACCGCGATTCCCGACACCGGTTCGCTGCCCGAGGATCTGCGCGAGATGGTGCGCCGCTCAGCGGCTTTCCTGACCACACCCGCCGCCAGGGCGGCGCTGCCGGGGCTGGTCGGCGAGATGGCAGCAGACCCGACTCTGCATTCCGCGCTGTTGGAGCGGTTCGCCGGCATCATCGGCGGAGGTCTCGCCGAGTTGCTCAAGAGGGCCGCGGCCCGGGGCGAGGTTCGGGGCGACGTGACCGCCGCCGAACTCGCCCCACAACTCACCGAGGCCATCGCGGGCATCACGCTGATGGGCCTGCTCACCCGCGCCGCCGAACTCGACTCGGGACTTGGGGACCCTTGGGTCGATCGTGCAACCACGTTGCTCCTGAAAGGAATCAGCGCATGACACACGAATCGACGGCCGCCTGGCAAGAGTTGCTTGCGACCGTCGGGAGCCTCGACCGCTCGTTCCTGGAGGGTGACCGCGCGGTGACCGACGACCGCCACATCGCCGACGGCTACCGCACGCTCGCCACCACGTTGGGCGTGGCGCTGGACACCTACCTGTTCGTCGAACCCGGCCGGCCGCAGTTCGTCGCGGTGAACACGCCGTTTCGGCGCGATCGTCGGTGGGGCGGCGACAACACCGATGCTTACTACTTCATCTGCCCCGTCGATCCGGTGCGACGCTACCGCATCAGCGGCAATCGTGGTGACAGCGTGTACTTCTCGGTGACCGCCTACAACGAGCCATCCCCTGGCGCGTGGTCCGACCGGGTGGTTGCGATAGTCCGGGACAGCGATCTCGACATCGACGCCGACGGCAATTTCAGCTTCGAGCTACCCCCTACGCCCGACGCGGCCGTCCTGATGACCCGTGACTACCAAGCCGACCCATTGACCGGCCGCCCGGTGGTGTGGAGTATCGAGGCGCTCGACAAGCCGGACCCGATACGACACGGAGACGCGGAAACCGCTGCGGCCCTGCGGGCGAGTGCCACCTGGTTGCGCACCATGTTCGCCATTGTACCGCTGGCGGTTGGTACCCGGGTTGACGATGTTCACGCGCTCGGGCACGAGACCGCGCACGCCGCAAATCAATTCGCCGATCCCTACCAGGTGCCGGACGCCAACTTCGGCTGGTCGGCGCGCGACGCTTGTTATGCCTACGGCAGTTTCGTGCTCGACGACGATGAGGCGCTGGTCATCACGCACCGGCCTCCGTCGTGCAGATTCTGGAACCTGGTGGTGTGGAACCAGTTCATGGCCACCTATGGCGCCTCAGACGCGCGCTGCTCCCTCAACGGGCACAGCGCCGCGCTCAACAGTGATGGCTCCGTGACGATCGTCTTGTCCCGCGGGATGACGGCCCACCCAAATTCCTTGACGGCACTGGGCTATCCGCGTGGCAACCTCGCCTTCCGGTGGTTCCTCGCCGACGGGGTACCGGCGCGGCCTGAGGTGCAGCTCGTGAAGGTTTCCGACGCGCCGACCAAGGTGGACTAATTTCAACGGTGCCGACCCGCTAAGTCTGGCGGACCAGCTCGATGCCCCGGCCCAGCGTGGCCAGCTTGGCATCCAGCGTCTCGCCGGCGGGATAGAGCCGAACGGTGTCCACACCCGCCTCTTTCCAGACCGCGAGCCGGGTGCGAACCATCTGCTCGGTCCCGATGAGCGTAGTGGCCAGCACCATTTCGTCGGTCACCAGGGCGGCCGCACCGTCGCGGTCGCCGCGCTGCCAACGTTGATGCACCTCGGCGGCGACGTCTGCCCAGCCTTGTCGGCTATACGCCTGGTTGTAGAAATTCGTGCTGGAAGACCCCATGCCGCCGAGGCTGAACGCGAGCTCTTTCTTCCGGGCCGCCACCATGCGTTGCAGTTCGCCTTCGTCAGAGGCAAAGGCGACCTCGGCGCCTTGGCAGATGTCGATGTCGGCGCGAGTCCTGCCGGCGGCCGCCAGCCCCTCGTCGAGGTGGGTGAAGTAGGCGTCGGCGGCGCCTTCCGGAACGAAGCTGGTACCCAGCCAGCCGTCGGCGATCTCCCCGGTCAACCGCAGCATGGCCGGCGACAGCGCCGCCAGGTAGATCGGAATGGGGTGCTGAGGCGCAGTCGACAACCGCATCGGCACCGCCTCGCCGCCGGGGCGAGGAATCTGAAACTCTCTGCCGGAATGGGAGACTTTGCCACCGGTGAGCGCCTGGCGCACGATGTCGATGGTTTCGCGGATGCGGGCCAGCGGGCGGCTGAACGACACCCCGTGCAGACCCTCGATCACCTGCGGGCCGGACGCACCCAGGCCGAGCAGGAACCGCCCATTCGAAAGGTTGGACAGCGTGATCGCGGTCTGGGCGACCATGACGGGCGACCGAACACCGACCTGCAGGATTCCGGAACCGAGCAGCATCCGCCGCGTGCGGGCCGCGAGATAACCCAGCACCGACGGCGCGTCGGAACCCCATGCCTCGGCGACCCAACAGATGTCGATACCCAACTTCTCCGCCTCGACGGCAAACGCCACAATGTCGGCGACTTCACCGGTTGCGCTGGACAACTCGACCGTCGTCGCCGTGCGCATCAACGCACACCGTGCTCGGCGAGCCGCTTGAGCGCCGCCACGGTCTTGCCCATCGCGGTCTCGAACTCGCGCATCCGTACGAAGACGATCTTTTGTTCCTTGTCGGGCATTGACTCGATGGCCACCGAAAGCCCCGAGGGGGCCGGTCCCATCTGCATCCAAAACGTCAGGGTGGTTCCGCCGTCGCGGGGTGTCAGCCGGAACCGCCAGATCGACGCGGGATTGTCAGGATCACCGACCGCCCAGGCGAATTCGTGTGGCTCGTCGAAGGACGCGACGTGAGAGGTGGTGCTCCATTGCCCAAACGCGTCGTGCTTGTTATGCCCGACGAACTTGGCACCCAGCCGGGGCCCGGCGGCTCCGTCGACCCAGTCCACGGACTGCAGCTCGTCGCTGAAGGTCGGCATCAGCTGGATATCGGAGACCAAACCCCAGACCCGGTCCGGCTCGGCGTCGATCCACGTCGAGACCTCCACCGTTGGACAATCCGAATAACGCGCGCCGGTCCATTCCACGGGGCCCATTGTCCACCGCTCGGGCGGCGGGTAATCACCGGGTTTAAGCGGCGACCGCCACCCGATCGGCCGGCTCGCCGGCCGTGCGCTTGCGCAGCACCGAAAACGAGTCCGGCAGCGTCAGCCTGACGATCTTGCGAACGACGGTGCCGAACTGTTGCGGCAGCGGGCCGCTGTTGTAAGAGACGCCATACCGTTCGCAGATCTTTCGCACCTCGGGTGCGATGTCGGGATACCGGCGGGCGGGCATGTCCGGGAACAGGTGGTGCTCGATCTGGTGCGACAGGTTGCCCGACAGCAGATGGAAGATCTTGCCGCCGGTCAGATTCGCCGAACCGAGTACCTGCCGGAAATACCACTGGCCGCGCGACTCGTCCTTGGTCTCCTCGATGGTGAATTCCTGGGTGCCGTCCGGGAAGTGGCCGCAGAAAATGATCATGTACGACCACATGTTGCGCATCAGGTTCGCCGACATGTTGCCGGTGAACACGAACGGCGCGAACGGTCCGGCCAGCAGCGGAAAGGCCACGTAGTCTTTGAGCACCTGCCGGCGCGTCTTGTTCCAGATTGCCTTGATGGTGTCGCGCTTGTCGCGGAGCCTTATCTCGCCGGTGCGGATGCGTTCGGTTTCCATCTCGTGCAGCGCGACGCCGTACTGGAACAGCACCATCAGCAGGAACGCGTAGACCGGGTTGCCCAGGTAGTAGGGGTGCCATTTCTGGTCTTCGCTCATCCGCAGGATGCCGTAGCCGATGTCGCGGTCCATTCCCACGATGTTGGTGTGGGTGTGGTGCATGTAGTTGTGCGAGTGCCGCCATTGATCGGCCGGGCAGGCGGTGTCCCACTCGAAGGTGCGGCCGGAGATCG
>Ga0182012_10006839_pt1 | contig 11538 bp, 12 predicted proteins | sample 612S2SmetaG_FD_120486 | JGI IMG/M metagenome (GOLD analysis project Ga0182012, IMG submission 120486) | Permafrost microbial communities from Stordalen Mire, Sweden - 612S2S metaG | ecosystem: Environmental > Terrestrial > Soil > Wetlands > Permafrost | place: Sweden: Stordalen | collected...
CTGCGGGTTCAGGCACCGTCCCGGTGCGTGGGCCTTGGGTTAAAAGCTGGTGGCGGCGAGACGCCGCCTCAACCCGCAGGCGGGGACGCCTGCGCCACCGGGGGCAGTGGCAGGATGCGCCCCCTCCGCGGTCGGAACATTTTACAAACTTGACTGGGGCGGGCGTTGTGTGAACTTTGTCCTATGACGACGGTCTCCAAAGCTGACAAAAACCGCCTGACCATTCACGGGCTAGTGGACGGTCAGCAATATTTGGTGCGCGAACTGACCGGCGGGTGGTTCATCACCCCCGAGTCGCCCCAGCGGATCAAAAAATCCGGCATGAGCGCGGCTGCTTTTGCCCGGCTCTACCGTGCCCGCAAACCGCTGGATGCCGCCACCGCCCGCGAAATTTCTGCCAACCTTGTCGCCCTTGACCAGGCGAAATGAGAATCCTCCTCGACACCTCCGTGCTGGTGGAGGGGGAGCGCCGCCGTTTTGATCTCGGCCAGTGGGTGGAGGCCGCCGGACACGAAGTTTTCATTTGTGACGCCACGATTGCAGAATACCTGGCTGGTCGGCCATTGAAAGATCCGGGCAAGGAACAACGCTGGCAAAATTATTGGGACTCGTTCGTCTGCCTTTTGGAATCGCTCCCGTTGGATCAGCAGGTATGTAAAAAGGCTGGTGAACTGCTCGCAGACGCGCGCCGCGCGGGAAAAACTATTCCCTTGGGCGACGGTCTGCATGCCGCTGTGGCCGCGTTGGAAGATTTGACAGTGGCCACCGTGGATGTTGAGCACTTCAAAGCCCTCGGCGTCGGCGCAGTCAACCCGTTAAAGTAAACGGGGTGCCTGGTCACCGAGCCAGCAATGGCTGAGCCGAAAGAAACCTACATGAAAAATGACGTGAAAAAATATATTGAGTGCCGCAAGCGTGCCGACAAGGTGTTTGCCAAGGATTTTGAAATGGGCTATGACGAATTTAAGATCGGCTTGATGCTCCGGCAGGCCCGAGAACAGGCCGGGGTTAGGCAGGAAACTCTTGCCCGGCTGACCAAAACAAAGAAATCCGCAATTTCACGCCTGGAAAACCACGCGGAGGAAGTTCGCTTGTCCACCGTCTCGCGCGTGGCGCGGGCGCTCGGCAAGGCCGTGCGGATTGATTTGGTGAACGCAACCTGAACCGCGCCGACCAGGTTCCAAAAGTTGGGACTGGTTGCCGCCATAAAACTCCGCCAGTCGCTTCCTTCCCTTGTTTGCCATAAAAAAAGATCCTGTTTCCCCCATGCCCAAACCTCTCCCACGCTGTCCCTGGGTGCCGTCGGACAAACCGTACTACGCGGACTATCACGACACTGAATGGGGCGTGCCCGTCCATGACGACCGCCTGCTGTTTGAAATGCTGATCCTCGAAGGCGCGCAGGCTGGCTTGAGCTGGGACACCATTCTGAAACGGCGCGACGGCTATCGTCAGGCGTTCAAGCAATTCGACCCCGCCGCCGTTGCTCGCATGACCGATGCCGAATTGGAAACCTTGCTCGCGAATCCCGGCATCATCCGCCACCGGCTCAAAATATTTTCCACGCGCAAAAACGCCCGCGTGTTTCTCGCGCTGCAACAGGAATTCGGCTCGTTTGATGCCTACGTCTGGCGCTTTGTCGGCGGCCAGCCTCAGATCAACCGGCCCCCGAGCATGAAGCAAGTCCCGGCCCGCACCCCGCAATCCGACGCCCTGTCCAAGGACCTGAAAAAGCGCGGCATGAGCTTTGTCGGCTCCACCATCCTCTACGCCTACATGCAAGCCATCGGCATGGTCAACGACCACACCGCCGACTGTTTCCGGTCGCGGGCCTGAATCGCCCCCACGGAATTCCCAACCCGTACGGAGGGTTGCCAGCCTCCCGCTTTTTCTTTTGCCATTAAATCTGCCCCGCTTTTGCTCGAATGGGATATGGTACAACCACCCACACCCCATGCCATTTTCCAGTTGCGCCCGCACCGGTTCGGAGCGAAGCTCGGCATAACATCAACAGGTTGTCATGCGCACATATGCATTCACTCTGCTGGAATTACTGGTGGTCATCGCCATCATCGCCATTCTGGCGGCGCTGCTGTTCCCCGCCTTGTCCGCGGCCAAGGAGCAAGGCCAGCGCACCGCTTGTTTGAACAACGTGCGGCAGCTCGGCCTGGCCTGGCAGATTTATGGCGAGGAGAATGGCCAGAAAATGCCCTTGAACGACACGGATTTGTCCGCCCGGCCCATCGCCCGCAGCCCCCTGGGTTCCTGGGTGGTCGGTAATTCCAAAGTGGACACCGATGTCAGCAACATCACCAGCGGCACGCTGTATCCCTACATCAAGAACCCCGGCGTCTACCATTGTCCCCGCAGCCAGAGGGTCGGTCCCACGGGCGCGCCCATCCTGTGGAATTATTCCTTGAGCGTTTACCTGGGCGGCCCGGCCACCAATGACGCTGGCTGTGTGTCACTCTACCAGATGAACCAGCTTCGCAAGCCCGCCCAAACCCTCACCTTTCTGGATGAGGACGATTCCACCGTGGACGACGGGCAGTTCCTTTATTCCGGAACCGTGTCCTCCTGGTACAACATTCCCTCCTGGCGGCATGCCCGCGGCACGATCCTGGCGTTTGCCGACAACCACGTGGAATACTGGAAATGGCAGGGCTCGCTGCCCACTTCCTACTATTTTGGCGGCACCGTGGAAACTCCGGCGGACATGCAACGTCTTCAACAAACCGCGCCCTGACGCGCGAACCATTTCCCTGCCACTTTAAATCAGTTCCCCGCCGGCAGCGGCACCGTGGTATGCGTGAGCATCCATTGAATGTCCGGGCTGCCGGGGTCCACACACTCTGCGCCCTCTGCGTCTCTGCGCGAAATCTGCCTCCATCCCCCATTCGCGAAATTCGCGTCAAAACCCTCCGCTAAAAATAATTCAAACAATTTTCACCCTGGACAGCGGATGTCCAGGGTGCCCTGATAAATCTTTCGCCCCGCCAAATTTAGTCCCTGTTCAAATATTCACCCTGTCCCTTTTCGCTCGCCACCGATTTGGATTTCAGGCATAAGTGCCGTCGGCCATGATTTCCGTCCAGAATCTAACCAAAATGTTCGGCTCCCAAGCCGCCGTTGACGGCCTCTCATTCGAAATCCCCGCTGGTCAGATCGTCGGTTTCCTGGGACCCAATGGCGCGGGCAAATCCACCACCCTCAAAATGCTCACCGGCATGATCGAGCCCACCAGCGGCTCGGCCACCGTGGCCGGCTGCGATTTGCGCACCCAAGTCATCGAAGTGAAACGCCGCGTGGGTTTCGTCCCCGAATCCGGCGCGGTCTTCGAATCCCTCACCGGCCTCGAGTACCTCGAAATGGTCGCGGCCTTGTATGGCATTCCCCAAGCCGCCGCGCTGGCGCGCATCCGCCAGTTCATTGCCTTTTTCGACCTCAGTTTCGCGACCCTCACCGACAAACTCCTCGGCGCGTATTCCAAGGGGATGCGCCGGAAAGTGGTCATCACCGCCGCGCTGCTGCACAACCCGCCCGTGGTGTTTTTTGACGAGCCACTGGATGGTCTGGACGCCAACGCCGCCGTGGGCTTCAAGACCCTGATTCAAACCCTGGCGCGCGAGGGTCGCACCATTGTGTACAGTTCCCATATTCTGGACGTGGTGGAGCGCGTGTGCGACCGGGTGATCATTATTGACAAGGGCAAGCTGCTGCTGGACGGCCGGCCCGAGACGCTGGTGGCGCAGCATCAATCGGGCACGCTGGAGCATTTGTTCACGAGCCTCACCGGCGGAGCCGAACTCGAGCAACGGGCCGCGGATTTCGCCAAAACCTTTCGCGCATGAACGCGGACCCCGCCGCTCCGCCGCCGCAGAAACCGGCCCGCACGCCCGAGCAAACCCTGCGGCATTTGTTTCTCACGCTCTTCCTGCGCGGCCGCTCCGCCCGGGGCCTGCAAAAATCCGGCGTGCCGCAGAGTGTCGGTAAAAAGCTGGCCTGGACGCTGATCCTCTACGCCGCCATTGGCTGCATTGCCTTGGTATTTCGCCATCAACCGGTCTTTGCCTTGTCGTTGTATCTGCATGGGATGACCCTGATGTTTCTGGGGATGTTTGTGGCGGCCTCGGCCGGCGAAGTGCTGTTCAATCAACAGGAGGCGGACATCTTGCTGCACCGGCCAGTGGCACCCCGGGCTTTATTGTGGGCGAAAATCGCGGTGCTGGTGCAAATCTCGCTCTGGCTCGCGGGAGCATTTAATTTAGCGGGGCTGTTCGCCGGAATTTCGGCGGCCAACGGCGGCTGGTTATATCCACCCGTCCATGCCTTGTCCACGGTGCTGGAGGCGTTGTTTTGCACGGGTTCGGTGGTGCTCATGTACCAGCTCTGCCTGCGGTGGTTTGGGCGGGAGCGGCTGGATGGCCTGATGACGACCGCTCAAGTGCTGCTGGCCATCACGGTGGTGGCGGGCGGCCAGATTGTGCCGCGGATGATGGGCCAGTTTGGTGACCTGTCCCGGCTGGCAACGGATTCCTGGTGGCTGCCGTTACTGCCGCCAGCGTGGTTCGCGGGCCTGGACGACGCGCTGGCGGGCAGCGGTCACGGGAGTTCCTGGCTGCTGGCGGCCGTCGGGCTGGCCGTCACGGGGACCATTCTGTGGCTGGCCTTCGGCAAACTGGCGAATGATTACGTGGCCGGATTGCAAGCCATTGGCGAGACCAGTCCCGCGGCTCCCGCCGCGCGCGCCCGGCGGTGTTGGGTGGGCCGGTTGACCGCCGTGCCGCCCTTGAGTTGGTGGCTGCACGATTCGGTATCGCGCGCGTCGTTTCAATTGACGGTGGCTTATTTGCTGCGCGACCGGGACATGAAACTACGGATTTATCCCGGCATCGCCCCGATGCTGGTGATGCCATTTATTATGCTGCTGCAGGGCCATGGGATGAACGGTCGTCAGGGAGGGCAGGGGATGGGCGGCTTTGGCATCGCCTTCGCGGGGGCTTATCTGGGTCTGATTCCCATGCTGGCCTTGAGCATGATCCAGTATTCCCAACACTGGCAGGCGGCGGATTTATTCCGTGCCGCGCCGCTGGCAAGTCCGGGGGCCCTGTACCATGGCGCGCGACGGGCGGTCTTGCTCTGCCTCGTGCTGCCGTTGGTGGCGGTGTTTGGCCTGCTGGCGTGGCTGCTGGGCGGCGGGGCGGGCACGAATCTGCTGCTGTTGCTGCCGGGGCTGATCCTGGTGCCGTTGTACGCGTTGATTCCTGGGCTGGGCGGTCGGGCGATTCCGCTCTCGCAATCCACGGAATCGGCGAAGTCGGCCGGGCGCGGTCTGCGCATGATCTGGGTCATGTTAAGCTCCTTTGCCGTGGCGGGAATTGCCAGTTGGTTTTGGTCCATCGGCTGGTTTTGGCCCTTCCTGCTGGTGGAAACGCTGGTGGTGGCGGGGCTGTACGCGCTGTTGCGCCATTGGGTGAACACCACCCGCTGGCCGTCCATGGAATGACGTGCCCCGCGCAACCGGTGGCGGTGCCGGGGTCTGGACGTCACTCCGGCGTGGCCAGGTGGATGTACATGGATTGCAGCGCGAGTTTGCCCGGGCCGGTGAAGCGGTTCCAGACCAACTGGCCGCCGCTGGCAAACAGGCCGGTGGAGAGGCGCTGAAACACGGTTTCCATCGTCACCGTGCGGGATTTGTAGATCCAGCCGCCGGGTTCAATGTCAATTTGCTCGCCGGGGCGCAATTCCACTTCAAACACGTTGCCATAGCCGTGCAGCCACAGGATGCCTTCCGTGCCCGCCGCCGTAAAGGTGTCCACAAAAAAGCCCGTGCCGCCGAGGAGCATGTTGGCCACGCCCCGGACGCGCTCGAACGTGAATTCCACGCCATCCGTCGCGGCGAGAAACTGGTGTTCCCGCACATCCACGGCCTCGCCGGGCCGCAAGTGCAGGGCGAACACCTGGCCCGCGCCGTCGCGGCTGAAGGCGATGCGCCCGGGGCCGCGCGCGGAGGTCATGAAGACCGGCATGCCGGCGAGCATCCGCTTGAGGGCGCCGCGCATGGGCTTGAGTTCGATGGCGACCTGCGGGTCTTTCCACAAGAGAATGTGGTGCTCAAAGTAGATCGGGGTGTTCGTGAGTTCGAGGTGCAGCACGGGCACCAGCTCGCCCTCGATGTGATACGTGACGCCGCCGTAGGTTTCGTTGGTGACGGAGGTGATGAGTTGCCGGGGTATGGCCATGATTCAAGTTGGTTGAAAGGTTTATGGTTGCCGCTGGTGAGACCACCTTACCCCGCCGACGGAAAAAGGAAAGCGGGAATTCGACGGCTTGAAATCCAGGTGGAACGGAGTACAGTGAGGCCATGCCGATTTACGAATTTCATTGCAACGCCTGCACGCACGACAGCGAAATCCTGGTGCGCTCGAGTGACTGGCAGGGAACGAAGTGCCCGCACTGCGGCTCCACCAAACTGGCCAAGAAATTTTCCGTATTCGCGGCCGCCAGCACCGGCGGGAGTGCCGCCGGTTCCTGTGAAACCAGCGGGGGCGGGGGTGGCGGCGGCTGCTGTGGCGGACATTGCGGCGGGCATGGAAATTAGACTTGTTCAAGTCCAAGGAATTGGCCGCGCCACGGACGATGAATATCTTCGGCAATGCCTGTGACGACCTTGGACTGCGGGGGCAAGCGCAGCGCGACCCCGCTTTCAGACTTGGAACCACATTCCTGGGCCAAGCAGCCTTCGCACGAAAAACGCCGTCGTCGCTAACGCTTTGCCGGCGCAGTCCAAGGAGTTGGTCAGCGTATGAGTGCGGGTTTGGTTTAATTCACGGACTGCCAGGGCTTGACCTCGAGGTTGAGATTGGTCACGACACCGGCCCGGAAATGGTGGTCGTAATTGTTGGGGAAATTCGCGCCGTCCACGAAGATCTGATACTTGGCATCGCCCAGGGTGGTGAATTCATAATGCCCCTGCGCATCGGTGTGGGTGGACAGGGCAGGCCAGCTTTGGTCGTCCGTCCATGCCCGCACTTCCGTGTCGGCCAGGGCGCGTCCGGTGATCCGGTTGGTTACGCGTCCGCTTAATTTCATACCGGGGATTAATTGCAAGGTGACCGGCAGGCGGTTGAAATTCACTTTCACTCGCTTTGTGGCAACGCCGGGCTGAGTGGCATTGAGTGTGTAAGTGGCAATGCCAGGGGAGCAGTCGGGCACATGGAAGTCACCTTGGGCATCCGTAAACACCGCCGGGAGGCCATAGCTATGGTCCTGCACCTGGGCCTCAACGGTGACACTTAATCCGCGCACCGGCTGGCCATTCGGCGCAAGCACCCGGCCGGTGAGTTCCTGGTCGGGCGGGAATTGCAGGACTACCTCAGGGTCCGGCTCCGCCGCCGTCAGCTTGAGCGGGCCGCTGGTGCAAAAGGCATGGCCGCGCCAGCCAAGGATTTCATAAGTGCCGCCCAGCGGTAGTGGCGGCGTAAAATACTGGCGTGGTTCACTGCCAGAAAAGTTGTCCCCCTGGTCATAATTGTTGAGATTGCTTGGGTCCACGGCGGGTGACTGTTTAAGCGCCCAAACGGAAAAACTCAGGCTGGCGGCCGGCGAGCCATCCACATTCCGGGCACGAGCGGAGATGATGCCGGCTGGAATTACCGGTACATCAACGATAAACGGGCCTTCGCCCGGGGGCACATTGGTCCAGTTGAAACCGGACGGAAACCAGTAGCCCACCAAAGTTTTGTCCGGCTGGCAATCCACACGCGCGCCCACGGGCACGGGGAGGCGCGCCTCGCCATTCGTCAGCGCCACTGTTTTATCCGTGTAATTATTCCCCGGATTGTTGGGATTCGACGGCACACTTACAGTAATCATGCCACGGGGGGCCACGCCATCGGCTGATTTCAGCCGCAACACGACGTCGCGCATGACGGGCGTGATGACTTTTCCTGGACCGTTGGTCGGTAAATCCACCAGCCAATCGGCCACTGGCGCGTCCACCAGGCGGGTTTGACTCACCCCCCCCACCGTTACGTCCACTTTCCCAGCCACCCGGTTCGTAAAAACAAAATAGACCGCTCCGTTAGTCACCTGGCCGGTAATTTGGTAGCCATAACTGCTGTTTTCCTCCGGATCATGAAGCGTGTAATTTATGTAATACCGTTTGTTCCCATCCATGGCAGCTTGAATATTGCCGGTGGCGCGGCCGTGAATGACCAACTCCGGCCCAAGCCGGGCGATCAGATTGGTATCCCCAGATTGCACCCCGAGGAGCATCACGGACTCATGGCCGGGCAGTTTGACGCCGAGACGATATCGGGTGTCCCCTCGCAAACCAGCGGTGACAAATTGGCCATTCTGGCCGCTCGTGGCGAGCGGAAAGGTCTGATAGTCCCAGTCATAATAGCCATCCTTCGGACCTTTTTCCCGCAGTACGAGCACGGCTGCTCCGGCCAGGGGCCGCCCAGTGGCTTTGTCCAGCACCAACCCAGTGGTGACCGTTCCCCGCCGGCTGGGCAAGGTAACGGTTTCGTTGGTATTTAGTGAGGTAACAGAAAGTTCGGCAATTTCATAGCCGGTGGCGACCCCGGTGAAGTTCATGGCGAGGTCGGCGCAATTGGTCATCACCGCCTTGCCCGAGGCATCCGTGGTCAAGGTTCTGGGTGCGAGATTGTAGTTAGGCTCGCCAAACCGGGCCATCACCGTTGCTCCGGCCAGGGGCACTCCCGAGTCCGCGTCCAGCATCCGGATCGTCACGGCAAAGCCCCGGCGCATAACCAGTTCCAGGCCCGTGACAGCGTTGGTGCCTTTCATCACCAGCGGCCCAATCACGCAGGGAGCGTAGCCGGGAATTTCCGCCACCAGCGCCAGGCGGCCCGGCCGGCAGGTATCGCGAAACGTACCGTCTTTGGCGGCATAATATGCGGTGCCGTAAGAGGCATTGTGCGAGGCTTGCAGCAGGGAATGAATCCAGCATTGTTTAGGTAACGAAGTGCCATCTTCCATCGTTAATTTCCCAGAAAAAAGGATATGGACGCCCGAGTCATTCCAACCCGCCGGGTCAGAATCATCGTCCTCGCCATGCGCGGCCAGGAGTTTCTCAATGCGGTCCATGCGCTGTTCGGGCGTGAGGATGGCGGCCACGGTGATGCGAGTGCCCAGCGCAAACAAGCCCAGGAGTGCGCCACCCGCCAGCAGCGATCCCAGCATGGCACCCCACGAGAGCCGCAAGCGCGGACGCTCGCCGGGCGATAGCAGGCGTTGGATGCGTTCGGCCAGGCCGGAGGGTTCGCGCTGGTCGCCAAAGGCCAGGGCGGGCGTGGGCGGCGCGGCATACTGCTCCGCGACGTGCAACAGGGTACGGGCGTACTCGGCCGGCGCTCCGCTTAATTCAATGGCCACGGCATCGCAACACGCCTCGCGTTCCAGCCGGATTTGGCGGCTGATCCACCAGACCGCCGGATTGAAAAACCACAGGGCCTCCACCATGAGTTGCAGCAGATTCACCAGATAATCCCCGCGCCGGATGTGCGCGAGTTCGTGCAGCAGAATGAAACGAAGCTGTTCCGGCGACAGGGTGCTGAGCAGTGCGAGCGGCAAAATCAACACCGGCACCAGCATGCCCGCCACGGCCGGGGAGGCGAGTTGGTCGGTGACCAGCAACCGGATTCGCCGGGTGATGCCCAGAGCTTGCTGGACCTGGTCCAGCAGGTCCCACACCGGGCCGGCGGTCACGGACTGGCATGCGCGTCGCACCCGGCCCGCGCCCGCCACTTGGCGGCCCGCACGGACGAGCATTCCCGCCGCGCCCAGCAGCCAGAGGACCGCCAGCCACGCCGGCCAGCGCACGAGCGGGGCGGGCAGCGGATGGTCGGGTGTAAGCGAGGCGTTGGCATCGGTCGTCGGCTGGGGGACTGGGACACTGGCCACCGAGGAGGTGACGGTGGGCCGGGCAGTTGGGGATGATTGTTTAGCCGTCTGCACGACGGGCTGGACTGGGTTTGCCGCTCGGCCCGGGCTGGTGGTCTGCAACACCGCCCACGTCACCACACTGGCGGCGACCAAGGCCAGCAAGGCCGCCAGCGCGAGGCGGTAACGCGCGCCCGGATGGGATACGAACCGCAGCGCCAGAAATAATCCCACCGCCAGCACCGCGCCCTGCCAGAGCGAGTGCAGCAAGGTCTCCACGAGTTTGGCCCAGGCGGGCGAGGCGAAACAGTCCAGCAACCGGTTCATGATTTTTTACCCTTTCCCCGGCCGGGCTGGGCTTTCGCCTCCTGCTCGGCAATGAGTTGTTTGAGCCGGGCCAGTTCCTCGGGCGAGACCTCGTGTTCCGCGAGCAATTGCTGCATGACGGTGGCCGGGCTGCCGCCGAACAATTGCCGGACCAGATTTTTCAGCACCGGGCCGATGGTCTGGCGGCGGGTGGTGGTGGGCTGGTACACGTGGGTGTTGCCCTCGCTAACGTGGGTGAGCAGGCCTTTCTTCTCCATGACCTGCAACACCGTGAGCACGGTGGTGTAGGCGCGAGTCTTGCCATCAGGGAGGGCTTCCTGGACCTCACGGACGGTGGCGCGCCCGCGCTCCCAGAGCACGGAGAGGACTTGCAATTCCAGACGGGAGGGTTCTTTGAGTGACATGGCTTTAATAATGTTTCCTTAGTAGCTACTATATTTATAGTAGTATGTCAAGCGGAAAAGAGTTGCTTGAAAAATGGCGGGGCTGTCCTCGGCAATGTTCTGCACGCCTTCTCACCGCGCGGCCTGCACCATCCAAATAAAAACGAGTGTGTTCCGGAAAAATGCGGTCGTCTTAAGGAGAAGGAAGACCGATGAAGGTGGAGTGATCATGCGCCAGAGGACGTCACTTTTGGAGTGCGGGGGCAAATCCCGCTCTGCGGGAGACGACCCCGCTTTCGGGTGTGGAACCGCGATTCTGGGCCAAACCGCCTTTGTACGAAAAGCGATGTTATCGCTAACGCTTTGCCGTCGCCGTCGATGGAATGGGACAGCGTGCGGGAGGCGAATGGCGCCTGGTAGCGCCGATGGCACTTTTGAGTGCGCGGGCATGACCGCGCTTTGGAACTCGATGACATGTCATCGAGTTCAAAAGCGACGACTTGTCGCAAAGTTCCAGAATGGCGGCGCGATGAATGCGGCGAACGCCAGTTCGCCGGTGGGAAAAAGGCGCGGAATTGTTTCAAGCAGAGAGAATTACAAGCATGCCAATATCAAGAATTCGCTTCATGCTGTATATGTGTGAATAATCTGGCAGAAATCAAATGCTTCTGGCTAAATTTGGTCAAAGTATGGAAATGGAATCATTTTGGAAAGAAGCATTTACCGTTGGGGGAATAGCCACCATTGGTGCCTTTATCTGCTGGTCCATTTCTAAAATTGTACTGGCACTGCCAATATTTCCAAAACTTACGAAGCGTCAGAGTTTTACTTTGCTGATGACGATCGTCATCTCGGCTTTTTTCATCTTTGGTTTAGGAGCCTGGACGGTTATCCCGTCCCTAATGACTGCCAAAACCAC
>Ga0182012_10006842_pt1 | contig 11535 bp, 3 predicted proteins | sample 612S2SmetaG_FD_120486 | JGI IMG/M metagenome (GOLD analysis project Ga0182012, IMG submission 120486) | Permafrost microbial communities from Stordalen Mire, Sweden - 612S2S metaG | ecosystem: Environmental > Terrestrial > Soil > Wetlands > Permafrost | place: Sweden: Stordalen | collected...
GCCAGCCTGAGAATTGCTGAAGAAAACCATCTTCATCTTTGTGGCTCTTGCATCCGCAGGCCTAAATAGAGAATCACTCCCGTTCCGTTGGAAAGAGTCTGACGGTGGGTAACGTGAGCTAGAAATCCAACATATGCTCTGTGAGCAGGATCGGCCGAGATGGCGATGGGACGGCGACGACTGTTCGGACGCGCGTGGCTGCGTGTTGCCACCAACCTTGAAAAACCTGATCGGCGGCGAATTGAACATTGAACGAATGCCACTCATCGGTGTGCGATGGATGAAATAACGGCACCGGATCCCTTGCTGGTTCGACTGTCAGGGACCTGGTGTCGACTCTGAGTCCCACGCGGAGTGTTTTAAGCACACTCTCCTTTGCGCTCCAGAGCAGGGCTAGAAGTTGAGAGCGCGATTGCGGATTCGTATTGCTGATGAACTCTTGTTCCACTGCCGTGAAATAGTCGGTGACGAAAGCATCACTTCGCGCTTCGACAACTTCTATGTCACAGCCCAGTGCAGCACCCGACTGTGCGATGGCGCAGAGGGCTGTGCCATCGCGATGGCTGAGCGAGATTTCGGCGTTGGCCGGTTTGCCCGCTACAAACGCTACCGGAGCACCCGACGGCTCCGGACGAATTTCTATCATGGCCAGGGAGCGCGCATCCATCGGCGAACCTAGATAGGCGGCGAGTGCGCGTTTCGCCGTCCACCGTCCCAATCGCCAATCAGTGCGGCGTTTTTCAAAGCGCATTCCGTTGAGGCAAGCGACATCGTTTGCGCTCAGCCAATCGTTATCCGATGGTACGTCGGCACGGCTCTGCTCCATCAAGTAGACATTCACGCGTCCTCGATAGTCATGCTCTTTTGAGCATGGCTCTCTTACCCAGACGGTTCTCATGCGGCGGCCTGCAAAGCGCGCAACAGTTCGCCACTGATGCTCTCTGGAAGTGCGACCGTGGTGTAACCACTTAGTTGTACATAGCAGTTTCCGTCGGCGTCCACGACCTCCGCGTCAAAGCCTCCTTCACTCCTGTGCGGCTCAATAAACGCGTGGAGCGGACCCCTGGCTGACTCCACGGGCCTGAACACGCGGACCTGACGGAGATGTTGGGGAAGTCCCATACGACCGTCTGCGCTCATCTCCCAAAGTCCTGCGGTCTGGAAGCAAAGCTCAATGAGCCGAGGTGCGAACAGAGTTTGCTGATCAGATGGATGGTGATTCGCCGGCAACTGGCTTGTAAACTCACCGACAACTCTATTTTCATCCCGCCACGCCTTAGCCAATACCTGATAGGCCGGGCCGTGGAAGTAGATGCGATAGATGTCAGCAGAACTGATGACCAATCCGCGCTGGCTCGCTCTTGTGGTCGATGTAACTTCCGGAGATGCGTGTCTTGCAAGACGCACTCGACCCGTGAAGTGAGTTGTTGTTTCGGGTGCTGTCTGCCTGGGAAGCAATCTGTGTCCGACCAGTTTGCAATCGGCAACAACAGAATCACCCAGCTGCGAAATTATTGCCTGGATTGTGAGGGTGCGCGGCTGGTTGCGGTAGAACTTGAAAGGCGCAAGGAAGTTGACCTCCTCGATGGCTTCGACATGCCATCCGGGAAGCGTCACGAGCGCAGCTTCGGCAAAAGCTTCCATGCCCATGACGCCGGGCAGCACAGGCGTGCCGCCGATCTGATGATCGCGCAGGAAAGGTTGAATTGCAGGGTCGAGCGTGGTTTCTATCGTGAGTCCACTATGGACGCCCATGCTTACGATGTTGCCGATCATGGGGTGGTGTGCGGGCGAGAGCTGAGCCGCGTTCACGTCCAAGCCGCCTGTTTCGTCGAACTCATTGAGCATGATGCCGAGGCGCTGACCGATTACGATTTCGTCACGCGTGCCTCCTGCGGTCAATTCGCGACGGATCAGAGGGACGCCTGCCTCGGGCGGCAACATGTCGATGCCCGCAAGCTCCATCATTTTAGGAATGGAGCCGCGAGTGGCCATGCCGATTCCGCCCCACGCAGTCCAGTCGATTGCTATGCCGCGGGTTGCTGGCCGCGTGGTGCGGAAGCTCGAAGTGATTTTGCACAACAGGTCATTGGCGGAGCTGTAGTCGGCTTGCCCTCCGTTACCGAAGCGTCCTGCGATTGAACTGAAGGCAACGGTCGCACCAAGGGGCATGTCGCCAATGGCATGGAGAAGATTGAACCAGCCGTCGCACTTGACGTCAAAGATCAGGTCGAACTCACGCGGATCTTTGTCCGGCAGGAAATGGCTGCGCTCCATTCCGGCAGCGTGCAAAAGAACGTCTATGCGCCCACTACGCTGACGTACCTGATCGATTACTTTCGCGACGGCAGTTGCGTCGGTGAGATTCACCGCGAAATAGTGCGCGGTGCCGCCCGCTTCATGCACTGCATTGATCGCTGTTAGAGCAGCATGCGCTCGCTCCAAGGCCGCCAGTTCCTTTTCCACCAGGGCCGGAGTTGCACGCTCGCCACGTTGCTGGATGCGAGCGAACAGGTCGAGCTTCAATCCATCCCTGTCGCTTACGAAACGCTTCAAGTCAGGATTATCGGGATCGGGTTTTGGTGCCAGATCAAGCAGATAGAACGTGCCCCCGGAGGCCGATGCGAGATCAGCGGTGATGGCCGAGACTATGCTGCCTGCTGCTCCGGTGATCACAAAGACGCTCTGCTCGTTCAAGGTCATGCCGGGCTGACCGTCAATTGCAGATTGCTCCTGCAGGCTGATCGTCCAGCGCTCTCCATCCCTGTGGCCAACCTCGACCGCGCCTGGATCGCGCAGAGTTTCTGCGATGAGGAGATCGGAGAGCTCGCGAGCATCGTACCCGAGATCGAAATCCACGGCCTTGACGAGAACGTTGGGGCGCTCGCGCTTGTATGTTTTCGTCATTCCTACGACGGGGCCACCGAGGGGTGCTATGGCTCCGGATACATCATATCCGTGCTGCCCACCAAGTAATGTTGCGGATACAAGGAACGTTCCGGGTGTAGCGATCTGATCGTATAGGGCGCGCATGGTTGTATAAAGCAGCTTCACCCGTACACGCAATGCTTCGCGCCACGCAGGCAGGTCCATTGCACGGAGACTCTTTTCCTGATCAAGCGCGGCCAGCCAATAGACTCCTTGCAGCGGACCAAATGCGGTCCATGTTTTGAGAAGCTGGATGAGAGAGTCTGCATCGGGCGCGCCTTGGATTCGCAACACCTCAACTCCCATGGACTGCAGTTGCGCGGTGAGGGCATCGGCCACTCCTGAGTTGTCAGGCATAAGCACGACGCGCGATCCCGGCCCAAGGGTGACGGATGTTGGCTTACAAATGTTCAGCGCTGGCCGCAGGACCGGCACTGGCACGCGACGCGGGATCTGGTTGGCAGCATCGAACGACGCCAGCGTGGGGCGCGAACGTGTAACCTGCGCTGACGCAGGAGCCGCTGTCTTCGCAGCTGTCTGGTGCGGGGGATCGGCAGATGGTGTCTGCTTGTCTTGTGCAAACTTGATTACATGCGCCAGAGTAGGGAAGTCACGCAGCTTCAGATTCTCGTCGCGCGGAATGTTATAGGCCGCGCGGACGGCTGCGAACATCTCTGCCTGTTTGACGGTGTCGACGCCGAGGTCAGCTTCAAGATCGAGATCGAGGTCGAGCATATCCTTCGGATAGCCAGTTTTCTCGGCGACAATCTCCAGCACTTTCTCCCGGATGGAATCAAGCGATGTGGCTTCGACAGCCGGAGGTTCCGCGGCAGGCAGGTTGACTGCGGACGAGGAGGAGGGTGTACTGGCGGCAAGAGAGCTGGAGATTGAGGCTGTGTGCTTGTCTTGTGCAAACTTGATCACATGCGCGAGAGTAGGGAAGTCCCGCAGCTTCAGGTTTTCGTCGCGCGGAATGTTGTAGGCTGCGCGGACGGCGGCGAACATTTCTGCCTGCTTGACCGTATCGACGCCGAGGTCAGCTTCAAGATCGAGATCGAGGTCCAGCATATCCTTCGGATAGCCAGTCTTCTCGGCGACAATCTCCAACACTTTTTCCTGGATGGAATCCAGTGAAATGGTTTCGACAGCCGGAGGTTCCGCGGCTAGCAGCTTGATGTTGGGCGAGGGCGCAGGCGTGCTTGCCGATGGAGAGCTTGCTGTTGCTGCCGTTGACTGCGGAGCGCTGCTGCTGAGGTCAGGACGCTTTTCATGCACGAAGCGGATGACGTGTGCGAGGGTTGGGAAGTCGCGCAGCTTGATCTGATCCTCGCGAGCAATACCGTAGGCGGCACGAATGGTGGCGAATACTTCAGCCTGTTTCACGGTGTCCACGCCGAGGTCGGCTTCCAAATCGAGATCAAGGTCGAGCATATCGATGGGATAGCCTGTCTTTTCAGACACGAGAGCAAGGACTCGCTCTTTGACCGAATCGCGTGTGAGCGTCGTTGTGGCTGCCGCTGTAACAGTGGGTTGCTGCTTCGCTGGTGGCGCAACTTCTGGACGAGCTGAAGGCGGCTGAACACTGCAGCCCTGTTCGGGTGCAGGTTGCGAGAGGTGCGAAGGTTCAGGCGCGGTGGCCTGCACTGTCACGTCTTGCACACGCAGCGTGCGATGGACCACCTCCAGGTTCGCAGATGGAATTCCGGAGACTCTGCCGAGCCAATCCTTCCACAAGTCCTGATCGGCGATGCGATAGGCATAGCCGAGAGAAGCGGGATTGCGATGGCCTCCATCTTTTGGTGCGAGCCAATGCAGCAGGGTCATACTTATTTGCGAGCCGAATCCTGCGGCCAGTCGCAATGCGTACTCGACGGGATAGATACCTCCCTTGGACAAGTTAAGGGCTCCCAACTCGGGATCGATTTCCTTGAAGTTGGCGACAGGGGGCACGCATCCGGTTTCAAGTACTTTCACGGCTACGACCTCTTCGATACCGGTCGCCATGGCGTGTCCAGTGAAGCCCTTGGTGTTTGCGATGACCACTTTGTCGGCAACGTCACCAAAGACCTTGCGCAAGGCATGGATCTCCGCCGATGCACTTCCGCCGCGTGCCGGCGTGTACGTTTCATGCGAGACAAAAACGGTTTGCGGCGCGAGCTGCTGACGTGAAATTCCTTTGCGTGCCTCGGCCGTTGCGATTAAGTCCTCCATCATTTGGCTGATGTGTTGCACATCGAGGCGAGTGCCGTGGAAAGCACTGTTCGCCGTAACCGTGCTCAACACTTCGCAGATGGGCTGGAGTCCACGCTCTTGCACAGCATCCGCGCTTTCCACCACAAGCGCCGCGGCTCCCATGCCGACGACCATGCCGTGGCGGCGGCGGTCAAATGGAATCGCTGCGTCTTCCACCAGTTCGTCCGTGGCGGCTGCGCCACTGGCGAGGAAGCCTGCGCCCATCCACTCAAGCAGCTGGTCAGAGGTCACGTCATCGGCGGAGAGAATGACAACCCGCCGACAGCGCCCGGCACCGATCCAGTCTTCGGCCAGCGCAACGGCTTGCGCGGTGCTTGCACAGGCCGCATTGATTTGAGTGTTAGGACCCCTGGCTCCGATGAACTCGGCGAATTGTGAGTGTCCCATCGACAAGGCCTTGAACAGGAACCGCCGGTCGAACATATACGGCTCCTTTTCAATGACGGAGCGTAGCTCTTCAATTCGACGATAGATTTCCTGGGCAAGGATGGAATGGCCGTTCGCGTTGATTTCTGCTGCGCGAGCCAGCAAGCTTTCCAGCATCTTCACCTGCTCGCGACGAGCGCGGTCAGAGTAATAGCGCGACAACTCATCGACGAGTGAGTTGTATCCAGGAAAAGCCGACGCGAAAATTATGCCGGTATCATCGCGCAGTGATTCTGGCAACAACCACCGATCCGGCAACGTCGTCCCCTTGCTCGTGGTTTTGTAATGCATTACCAGCGGAATTCCTGCGTCACGCAAAGCATCGATACCGACTGCAATGGCGAGAGCCGTGACGCGATCAAAAGCGCTGTTGCGTTCGGCAGACAGGCCGAATTCGGTTTCGATATCGAAGGCTCCGCCACGACCGGCCAGCTTGATGACCTGGTTGAGGTCGTCAATACTTTCGAAGGCGCCCCCGTTGTCATTCTTGACCAGCCGCGTAATGTTTTTGTCGAGCATGGCGCGACGGAGCCGGAGGGGGATTGAATCAATGAACTGCTCTCCCTGGAGGATGCGCCCGACGTTGGCATCATCAAATATGTGCGCGGTCCCGGGAAGCCCCAATGCCGCACCGGTGATCACTACCGGAGACTCAGCGCGGCTGCGACGACCGTTCGGCGTTGCGTTGTGATCATCCGTTGATTTCGAGGGTAGAACGTGCTCCAACGTGCTTGTGCAAGCGGAAGTGGATTGCGACGGATGTGTCATTACCGTAACCTCCTGCGATGTCTCGACCTGTGCGCCACCCAACCCTGCCGCATAGAGTCCGCATAGTGCTTGATTGAATGCCATAGCATCTCCGAGCTTTGGATGGTTTGTGAAAAGCGAGACCACGTCACTATGTTCGCCGAGTACATCCTCGGCAAAACCGTGCAAGGCTTTTTTGGGGCCGGTCTCGATGAAGACACGGGCTCCGGCTTGGTAGAGCCTTTGGAGGCCTTTCACAAATTGGACCGGAGACGCAACTTGTTGCGCGAGCATCTCCACCATCTGCTGCTTTGCATCAGGGCCGGTGGCGTAGAACTCGCCATTGATGTTTGCTACGGTCGGCAGGCTTGGTGCCCGGAGGCGCAGACGTTGCAACATGCGCTTCAAAGGCTCACTTGCGGGAGCCACAATCGCGGTATGAAATGCGTGGCTCACGGGCAGCAGGACGGCGTTATAACCAGCATTCAGGAATGCCTTCATCGCCGCCTCGACCGCGCTGGTGTGGCCGCCAATGACCGCCTGGTTCTTACTGTTGATGTTTGCAATCACCACGTAGCCGTCGATGGTTTTCAACGTCCGCTCGATTTCATCGAGCGGCGCGAAGACGGCTGACATTCGGCCGTTGTCCCCCAGTGACAAAGACGTCATTTCGCGTCCACGCGCGCTGACGGCCTCCATGGCGTCTTCGAAGGGGAGCCCCCCGGTTGCCACAAGAGCTCCGTACTCGCCTACGCTGTGGCCCATCGCCATGTCAGGGCGAATGCCATAAGCTGCCAGGAGCCGGGTCATCGCGATGTCAGTTGCGATCACGGCTGGCTGCGTGATGGCGGTTTGCCGAAGATCTTCTTCGGCCCTCGCGACTGCATTTGCATCGTCACCGTCGATGAAGATGAAATCTGTTAGCGGTTTGCCGAGGAACGGAGTGAGAACATGATCAGCTTCTGCGAAGGTCTGGGCTACGATGGGTTCGATCTGGCGGAGCGCCTGGCCCATGTTCACGTATTGCGAGCCCTGTCCGGTATATAGAAATGCAATCTTCGGCGCAGGACCGTGACCGCGGAAGATTCCTTGCGCACGCAAAGCCCTCCAGATGGCCGGTTGATTGACTGCCAGTGCCTTCAAGGCCTTTGCCGATTTCTCCGCCAACTCTGAGGCGTTGCCGTAATCAATTGCAAGGCGCTCGGGCGAGTGCAGATCAGCTTGATTCGGAGGCGCCGGTTCCGGAGCAAGACCTGCGGTCGCGACTTGCTGCACGGTACGCAAACGCTCTGCCAATGTATCCGGGGAGTTTGCGCCGATCACCAGCGCGCCGCGCAGGGGTGCTTTGCGAGCGGCAGGGCGAGGGTTCCCGACGGAGTTGACCGTGCTTGAGCCCGCTTTGCTTGTCACCACCTGAATATCGCTTGTTGGAACGTTGCTCACGCGCGACGAATGCTTGCCGTTTCCATTCAGACGGTGTGGGATGTACTCCTCCAGGACGAGATGGAAGTTGGTGCCGCCGAAGCCAAAGGCGCTCAATCCGGCGCGACGCACTCCATCGTTGGGCACGGTCCAGCGCCGAAGTTCGGAGTTGACGTATAGCGGTGAGTGCGTGAAATCAATTTCCGGATTCGTACGCCCGCAGTTCACGCTGGGGGGCAGGACTTTATCCCGCAACGACAAGATCACCTTGAGCATTCCGGCTGCTCCGGAGGCGGCTTTCAGATGCCCGATATTCGACTTCACGGAGCCTAGCGCTATGGATGCAGGCGGCAGATCAGAGCCGCCGAGTACTTCAGCCAGGCTTTGCACCTCGACTACGTCGCCAACACGCGTTGAAGTCCCATGACCTTCGATCATGGTTGTGGTTGCGGGAGACAGCCCTGCATTCTCCCATGCGCGCCGAACGGCGAGCTTCTGGCCGACGGGATTTGGTGCGGTGATGCCTTTGCCTTTTCCATCGCTCGACCCGCCGATGCCGCGCAGAACCGCATAGATGTTGTCGCCGTCACGCTCGGCGTCTGCGAGACGCTTGAGCAGGAAGATCGCTGCTCCCTCGCCCATGACAAAACCATCTGCACCTTCGGCATAAGGACGCGTACCGGTTGCAGATAGCGCACCGATCTTGCAGAACTTCACGAAAGTCGGAGCGCCCATGTTGCGGTCAATTCCGCCGGCGATCACGTAATCGAAATCGTGCTCGACCAATCCGTGTACTGCCGCGCTCAGTCCGGCCATGGCGGAGGCGCAAGCAGCATCCGCTGTGAAGTTGGGTCCGTGGAAGTTGTAGGTGTTGGCAATGCGCCCGGCGAGACAGTTCGACAACTCACCGGGCATGCTGTCTTCAGTAATCTCGGGAAGACTCTTGCCGATCCGGCTGTAAAGCTCGCGAGTGATTTCAGTCTGTATTGCCGGCGGCAGCGCGGTGAAGGCGGAGCATGCAACCAGTTCCTTTGCGTACTCCGGGAAGTAGATGCGCAGGGAAGTGAGGTAGTGTCTTTCTCCCGCCATTGCATTGCCCAGGATCACGGCTGTGCGATCAGGGTCGAGGGGGCGAGCGGGATAACCGTAGTCTTCCAGAGCTTCACGCGTGCAGGCAAGAGCCCATTGCTGCGCGAGGTCCATAGCCTGCGCTACGCGCGGTGGAATTGGCAAGCGCCATTTGATCGGATCCCAGGGAAACTCCCGCACCCAACCGCCGATTTTGGAGTAAGTCTTATCAGGTGCAGTGTGGTCGGAGTCGAAGTAGGACGCTGGATCCCAGCGGTCGGGCGTAACCTCGCTAATGCAGTAACGGCCAGCCTTTATGTTCTCCCAGAAAGCTGGGACATTTGGAGCGTCGGGCATGATGGCACCGGCCCCTACAATGGCAATTGCTCTGTGAGCTGTATCTTCCATGACGGCACCCCTGATAAATCCTTGAAACGTGTCCGGCACATAAACCAGCGCCGGACCATGATTAATTCCGACCTGAAGCCACACCCAACAAGCTAGGCAGCTGCTTGTTTCGTCGCGCGATTGAAGAGCACGTCAGCGATGGAATCCATATCGGCGATCAGTCCAGCTTGGGCGCAATGAATCGCAGGCAGTCCCAGGCTCGCTTCAAAAGAAGCCAGCTCTGCATCGTCCACGCCACCAGCTCCACAGAGCCAGCGCAAGCCTTCCTCCGCGACCTTGAGTGCAGCCTCGCGTGCGAAGATGCGGCTCAGCGCTGCCAAGGCAACCGCGTTAAAGCGCTGGCTGGTTTTGTCATTGAGTTTGCCCTCGGCCATGAGTGCTGCGCGACGTGCGAGACTGCCTGCGCATTCCGCATATGCGATCAACTCACCCAGACGCAACAGAACGTGCTGGTGCCTCGTAAGGCGCGCGGAACGGGCCCGCTCCAACACTTCTGCCAGCGCGTGCAGCGCGAGTGAGGCGATGTTGGCACCCACATCGTTGTGCGCGGCATGCATCTGTTCGAATGTCTTTGCCTGATCGTGATAGTACTGGCCGCGCGTTTTGAGATGAAGCTGCCAGCGGTCGCGGGCGATGGTCATCTCCATGATCTCGGAAGTGCCTTCATAAATGAGCGTGATGCGCACATCCCGCTTGATTTTCTCTACCAGGTATTCATGGGTGTAGCCGTAGCCACCAAGCGCCTGAATGCCGGCGTCTGCTGCGAGATTACCGGCTTCGGTGGACATATATTTTGCGATTGCGCCTTCGGTGTTCAGATTGCCTTCGCCTGAGTCGATCCGCTCTGCCGCCTCTTCGATGGATGCGCGGCCAGCCTCCAGGCGAGCAACGTGTGGCACGATCAGCTTGTGGGTGTAGCCCTGTTTCTCCGAAAGCGGCGCGCCTCCCTGAATGCGTTTTGCGGCGTACGGTATTGCACGATCCAGCGCTGCCCAGCCTGCGCCGAGCCCAAAGGCTGCGACCATCAGGCGCGTGTAGCCGAAGACGGCCTGCGCCTGATTGAGCCCCTGTCCTTCTACGCCCCCGATGAGGCGGTCGGCACTTACATAGACATTGTCGAGCGCAAGGGCTGCAGTGTTGCTGAGACGGATTCCATGCTTGTCTTCAGGCTTGTCATGTTTGAAGCCCGGCGTCCCTTTCTCCACGATGAACCAGCTTGGCCCGGCGGGCGTAGCGGCCAGAATTGTGTACGCATCGGCGATGCCGCCGTTGCTGATCCACTGCTTCAGGCCGTTGATCTTGTAGCCGACCACTCGACCATCTTCCATCACTCGCTCGGCCGTGCTCTTCAGCGCGCCCAGGTCGCTGCCTGCCTCGGGTTCCGTTGCGCCGTATGCGAACAGTATCCCTTCATCGGCGATGCGTCCCAACCAGAGCTTTTTTTGCTCGGGAGTGGCACCGACAAAGATGGGATCGCTGCCGAGGAATGTTGCCAGCACAGCAGTTGCTACGCCTAGGTCGATGCGTGCCATCTCCTCACAAATGCAATACACATCGAAGGCACCACCGCCGAAGCCGCCGTACTCTTCAGGAATGAAAAGTAGCTGAATGCCGATACCCTTGGGATCGCACATGGTCCGAATGATCTCCAGCGGGCATTCGTCGCGAGCGTCGAGATCGATGAGTACCTGGTCAGGTAGTTGTTTCCTGGCGAAGTCTCTGAGGGACTTCAAACTCAACTTCAGTGTCTTCTTAGGAATCATGGCTCGCCCCTATTTCGCTACCGCACGAATTTTGTTAGTCAACTCAGGCAGAAATTCCAGAACGTCATCGACGATCCCTACGTCTGCGATCTGGAAGATCGGTGCCTTCGGATTCTTGTTGATGGCAACGATGAACGGACTTCCTTTGATTCCCGCCAGGTGCTGGAAGGAGCCGCTGATGCCGCACGCGATATACACCTTGGGCTTTACGGTTTGTCCTGAAGAGCCGACCTGACGCGACTTTGGAAGCCACTTCGCATCCACCACGGGGCGTGAACAACTCAGCGCCGCGCCCATTGCTTCAGCCAGCTCCTGGGCAATCGCGACGTTGTCCTGCTCTTGAATGCCGCGGCCAATGGAAACCAGAACGGCTTCTTTGCTGATGTCCACATCGCCTGTTTCCGCGACAACCGTTTTGATGTAGCGCCTGCGGGCAGACAAAGCATCTACCGCAGATGATTTATCGATCACCTTGCCTTGAACGGATGCGGATGAAGTTGGCTTGAAAGCGCCGGGTCGC
>Ga0182012_10006843_pt1 | contig 11534 bp, 5 predicted proteins | sample 612S2SmetaG_FD_120486 | JGI IMG/M metagenome (GOLD analysis project Ga0182012, IMG submission 120486) | Permafrost microbial communities from Stordalen Mire, Sweden - 612S2S metaG | ecosystem: Environmental > Terrestrial > Soil > Wetlands > Permafrost | place: Sweden: Stordalen | collected...
CACGCCGGTCTTGAGCTTCGAGCCGATATCGGCAGTAGCCGAAAACTGGCCCTTGGTCAGGCCGTACACGCCGTTATCTTCGATGATGTAGATCATCGGCAGATTGCGGCGCATGAGGTGAACAAACTGGCCCATGCCGATTGAAGCCGTATCGCCGTCACCCGAAACGCCAAGCGCCAGCATGTTGTGGTTGGCCAGCATGGCGCCCGTGGTGACCGAGGGCATGCGGCCATGCACTGAGTTGAACGAGTGTGAACGGCTCATGAAATAGGCCGGGCTTTTTGACGAGCAGCCGATGCCGCTCATCTTCATCACTCGCTCGGGTTGAACGCCCATCTCATACATTGCGTCGATAATGCGCTCGGAGATGGCGTTGTGGCCGCAGCCGGCGCACAGCGTCGACTTGCCGCCGCGGTAATCGATGACCGGAAGGCCGATATGATTCACTTTGGGAGTTGGTGCGGTTGCCATTTAGATGCCCTCCTTGGTCGCAAACTCTTCAGTAATGGTGCGGGCGTCGATTGGCAACCCGTTGTAATGCAGAATGCTGCGCAGCTTTACCACCTGATCGCTGGGCAGATCGAGTTTCAGCAGGCTCAGCAGCTGCGCGTCGCGATTCTGCTCCACCACATAAACTCGCTCGTGCGAGGCAACAAAGTCGTGAATCTCGTGCGCGAAGGGGTATGCCCGGATGCGCATGTAGTCCACACTCTTCTTGTACTCGTCCGCGATCTGGTCGAGGCTTTCGCGCAGCGCAAAATCGGTTGAGCCAAAAGCGAGGAAGCCGATCTTCGAGCTTCCGTTCTTGACTGTGATGGGCGCGGGAACCAGCTTGCGGGCACCTTCAAACTTGCGCAGGAGGCGTTCCATCACGGCCTGGTATTCGCCGGGCTTCTCAGTGTAGCCAGCCGCGTCATTGTGGCCCGAGCCGCGCGTAAAGTATGCGGCCTTGGGATGGTTGGTGCCGGGCAGCGTGCGCCAGCCGATTCCGTCGCCATCCACATCGCGATAACGTGCGAAGCCGCCCAGGCGTTCGAGGTCCGCGGCAGTAAGCACCTTGCCGCGATCCTGCGGCTTTTCAGGATAAACAAACGGATCGGACATCCAGTTGTTCATGCCCAGGTCGAGATCGCTCAGCACAAAAACCGGAGTCTGCAGCCGCTCGGTCAGATCGAATGCCGCGTAACCGAACTCAAAGCACTCCACCACGGAGCCAGGCAGCAGGACAACGTGTTTTGTATCGCCGTGCGACAGAAACGCTGCCGATAGCAGATCGGACTGTTGTGTGCGCGTCGGCATTCCGGTAGCAGGCCCGGTGCGCTGCACATCGAAGATCACGCCGGGAATTTCAGCGTAATAGCCGAGGCCGGAGAACTCGGCCATGAGCGAAATGCCCGGGCCGGAGGTTGAAGTCATGGAGCGCGCGCCGGCCCAGCCTGCGCCAAGCACCATGCCGATGGCCGCCAGCTCGTCTTCAGCCTGGACCACGGCAAAGGTCGCCTTGCCTTCGGGCGTGACTCGGAACTTCTTGAGCAGATCGGTAGTCGCCTCAATCAACGATGTTGAAGGCGTAATCGGATACCAGGCAACAACCGTGACACCGGCAAACACCGCTCCCATGCCGCAGGCCGCGTTGCCGTCGATAATGATCTTGCCGGCGGTCTGGTTCATGCGCTCGATATAGAACGGGTCCTGCTTGGTAAAGGTCGTCTTTGCGTAGTCGTAGCCGGCTTTGACAGCGCCAAAGTTGAGGTCGAAAACCTTCTGCTTTTTGGCGAACTGCTTGTGGACGCTCTTTTCGACTTCGGCCAGGTCCATGGCCAGCAGTTGCGCGATAACGCCGACGAACACCATGTTCCTGACCAGCTTGCGCAGCTTGGCCTCGGGGCAAATGGCGGCGGTGAGCTTGTCGAACGGCACCGGGTAGCTGACAACGTCGTCGCGGTACTGCTTGAGGTTGAAGCTCTCCTCGTAGATCGCCACGCCGCCCGTCGGCAGTGCCAGCATGTCTTCGCGGGCAGTCTCGGGGTTCAGCGCCACTAGTACTTCAGAGTCGCGCTTGCGGGCCACGTAGCCTTCTTTGCTGGCACGAATGGTATACCAGGTGGGCAAACCGGCGATATTTGAGGGGAAGAGGTTCTTACCGCTGACGGGAACCCCCATTCCAAAAATGCTCTTCAGCAGAACGCTATTGGCGGATTGCGAGCCGGAACCGTTCACCGTTGCTACGTTAATGCTGAAGTTGTTCACAACGCGCAGAGTCGCGCTGATTTCGCCCTGCTCTTGACCCAGGGCGAGGTCTCCTGTCGCCATTTGGCGGGATTCCCTTCAAGTAGATTGTGGCGAGACGACTGTGTCTGACCTTCTCAATAAGACGTCAAAATGTCGCGCCCCTATGTGATTATAGTCACCTTAGAAGTCTCTTGTACCGTTTAATGAGCCCGAGGTAGCTCATTTGCAACGGAAGTGGTAGTGGCGCCATCAGGCGGCTATTGTCCGGCGCAAGTAATTCATAATATGCGCCTTAATCCATATTACAGCGCTGAAAGGGCTTTGCCGTACAGGGCATTGCGGAAGTGAACTATCGAGAGCGCATTGGACCTACAATCCTGCTCGGCTGGCGTGCATTAACGGCTTCCTCACCGCCTGTGCTCGGCAACCCTCCCAAACGTGGATGCCGGGAGTTACACTGATTCGCGTCAAATTTGACCCGTCAACTGAGCGTTCGCAAAAAGGCCGACGAGACTTCGAGCCCACACCTCAGATTTTGTGCGCGTGAAATGAGCTGGAAAAGGAAGACCGAATGAGCCAAACCACAACAGTTGAAACCGCGGCGCAATCGCTGCCCGAGAACGCATACAAGCCCCTCAAAAAAGGCGAGACATACAAGCCTCTCATTGCCGCGGAGGTGACGCGGCCTGAGCTTACGATGCGGGCCGTCTTCTGGGGCGTATTGTTCTGCATTGTTTTCTCGGTGGCTTCGGCATATTCGGCGTTGAAGGTTGGCCAGGGGATGGAGGCGGCAATTCCGATCTCCATTTTGACCATAGGCCTGGCGCGCATGTTCAAAAGGCGCTCCACCCTGCTTGAGAACGTGATCATTACCGGGATTGGAGCGGCGTCGGCGGCCGTGGTGTCAGGCGCGGTGTTCACAGTTCCCGCGCTCTATACGCTGCATCTCGATCCGCACCCGGTGCAGACGATTTTTATCTGCCTCGCCGGCGGGTGTTTTGGCGTGCTGTTTCTTATTCCGCTGCGGCGATATTTTGTGCGCGAGACCCATGGGCATTTCCCCTTCCCTGAAGCGACAGCGATCACCGAAGTCTTGGTGACCGGCGAGAAAGGCGGATCGCAGGCGCGGTTGCTGTTGCAGGCTACGGCGGTTGCCGGTGTTTATGACTTCCTGGTCACCACCTTCCACACCTGGAAGGAGTATCTCGATTTCCAGTTCGTGCCGGTGGTGAAGACTCTCGCCGATCGCGCGCGGATGGTTTTCAACTTCGACGCGGTCACATTTGTTCTCGGCCTGGGTTACGTGATGGGCATTCGCAGCGCGATTGTCTTTTGCGCCGGCGGCATCTTTTCAAATTTTGTCCTCACGCCGCTCTTCTGGTTTACGGGCAGCCACATGGCCGCGGCCGTCTATCCTGGAACAGTTCCGATAGCCGGCATGACTGCGGCGCAGATCTACCGCAATTACGTGCGGTTTATCGGCGTCGGCGCCATTGCGTCGGCAGGGATTGTAGGTGTACTCAAGTCGCTGCGCGTCATTGCCGGAGCCTTCGGAATTGCGCTGCGTACTTTCAGCAAGGGGGCAGTCGAAACAGAGGAGCGCACCGACCGCGATGTGCCGATGATCGGCATCCTGCTGGGGATTGTGGTGGGCGCGATTGCAGCCGCCGTTTTCTTCTCGCGCTTAGGCGTATCGTGGACGGTGCTGGCAGCCGGACTGGCGCTGATGATCGTATTTGCATTCTTCTTTACCTCAGTCGCAGCCAACGCGATTGCAACCACGGCCAACAATCCCGCATCGGGTATGACCATGCTCACCGTCATTATTTCGTCGGTGGTTCTGCTGAGCTTTGGTCTGAGCGGAACCGCGGGGATGTTCTTCGTGATGGCGATTGCCGGCATGGTGTGTACAGCGCTTTGCTCGACAGCCCAACCCATCTCAGACTTAAAAGCCGGCTACTGGACAAGCTCGACACCCTCGGCGCAGGAGAAGGTAAAATTCCTGGGCGTGATTGTAGCGGCGGTGACGGCAGGACTGACGATTGTTCTTCTTGCGCACACCTATCAGTTCGGAGAAGCGGCACCAGGCGACGTGCGGCAGGTTTTGGCTGCCCCGCAAGCCTCAATCATGAAGGCGCTGGTGGTGAGCTTCATGAGCCGCCAGCCAGTCGCATACCTGCTGTTCGGCATCGGCGCGGCGGTCACGGTGATCATGGAGATGCTGGGCAAATCGTCGCTGGTGTTTGCGCTCGGCATGTATCTGCCGCTGGGCTTGACGACGCCTATTCTTGCCGGCGGTTTCTTGTCGCACCTGGTAAATCGGAAAGCCGAAAAGACCGACGGCGAACCAGGCAAGCGTATTCGCGAGCGCGGCGTGATTCTCGCCTCTGGGTTAATGGCCGGCGGTGCGCTGGGCGGCGTATTAGGAGCCGCACTCAGGCTCTTGCCAAGCTATCGTGAGGATTGGATTCAAACGCCGTTCTATGGCAATGACGCGGTGTCACAAATCGTTTCTGCGCTCTTGTTCATAGGCGTTTGTCTCTATGTCTGGTTTGGCACATTGAAGAAAGAGAAGGTGAGTTGATGGATTCTGCAGGCAAATTTGTAGCGGATGCGGTGCTGGGTATCGATACATTGTGGGGCGGCGATGTTCTCTGCGCCTCTGGCACGGGCAGATTTATTGCGGATTCGTGGTTCAGCGATGAGCCGTTGCCGCAGGCATACACGCATGAGGCCGCCGCAACGCTGCGGCAGGCTGGCGGCGTGGGCGGAAAAGATCTCGAGGTCGCAGTGATCGATACCTATGTGAAGGAGATCGATCTGCGCGGTGCGATCGCCGGGGTCCGCAATCAGGCAGGCGCAATAGGCGGGCTGCGCGGAGCCTATCTCGATGGGCTGGCCGTGTGCCTCGATACTATGTTCGATCTCGCAATGGAGGTTGCGGGCAAGGGCGATCCAGTTCCCTACTCGCGCGCAGTCGAAGCCTCGACGGCCAAGGCGCCGGTGCCATCGCAGCCCGAGGCAAAGCGAGCCCGTGTTGAAGACTTGCTGGGATTGGCGGGCTACACAGGCAACCTTCTCGACGCCGTGGATGCTTGGCGTCGCGACCGCGTGATTCCAATGGCTTCCGTCAAGGCCTTTGGTGCCGCGGTCATCGCGTACTTCGACCAGTTGAGCGAGAAGAACCTGCTGCCGTATCTGCCGGCTGAATTCAAGCCCATTCCGCGCGCGAATATCGGTTTCCTGCCCATCAAGGATGCGTGGTTCTCAGGCTCCATGAACTACATTGGCCGCGCGCGCAACGCCGATTTGAGCCCGCAGTACGAAGCCTCATACGAAATCAACGCGTCGCTCTCCATCTCGTATCCCGAATTTGAGCAACTGGTGAGCCACGAAGTTGTGCCCGGCCACGTAACTACATTCGCTTATCTGCAGAATCTGTACTTGCGCGGCAAGGCGGCATTTGAAGCGTCGGTGCTGACCATGAATACACGCGCGGCCACGCTGTTTGAGGGCATCGCCAACAACGCGATCCTGATTGCGCATGGCGTAACCGAGGTGGAGGACTTGCCCGACGAAGACCTGCAGATCGGCGTGCTGCTGGCGCTGCTGCAGGACGACGCAAAGAATCAATCGTCGTACATGACCTGGGGCGAGGGGCGCGAACAGGCCGAGGTTGCCGCAACCCTGCGCAGGGACTTCCTGGTCACGGAAGAGCGCGCCAACAAACTCTCCGGAGCCTGGGGACGCCATCCGCTGCTGGGTCGTATGTATCTGCCGGCGTATCGCGCGGGAACGGACAAGGTGGCAGCCATCAGGCGCGCACACCCGGCCGAAAAGGCGCTGCCCGCGATTTATGGATGCGATGGCCTGGTGGATATTCATACCATCGATGAGGTTTTAATTGGTTGACGGTGAATACCGCTTTAGTGGCAGAGCGCCATAAGCAACCCAAAGCTATACTTCATCAGAATCCAGGGGAGAATTTGGGCACATGACTGCTTCTGACGCCTCGCGCGCCCGTGCGCCGCACTCCTCTGTCATCCCCCTGATTGTTTTCACATTTTCAATGTTCCTAAGCGCGGCTCTGCTTTTTGTTGTTGAGCCCATGATCGGCAAAATGGCGCTGCCGCTGCTGGGGGGCACTGCCGCCGTTTGGAACACCTGCATGTTGTTCTTCCAGGCTGCCCTGCTGGCCGGTTATCTCTACGCACATGCGGCCATGCGCTTTCTTGAACGCAGGGTGCAGATTGCAGTTCACCTCGCCCTGGTGCTTCTGCCGCTGTTGATAGCGGGATTGCTGCCCCCACATGTGCCCGCTGGATGGACGCCGCCGGCGGAATCGAATCCAGTCGGATGGGTGCTGCTTCTGCTGCTCGTAGTGATCGGGCTTCCGTTTTTTGCGTTGTCTGCGACCACGTCGATCATGCAGCGCTGGTTTGCCGATTCAGGCCGCAATGATGCGAGCGATCCCTATTTTCTTTACGCGGCGAGCAATGCCGGAAGCCTGCTGGGGCTGCTCGCATTTCCGCTGGTGCTCGAGCCCACGCTGCCGATGACCGCGTTAAGCCGGATGTGGAGCGCGGGCTATGCCATCTTTGTGGCCATGACTGCCCTGTGCGCAGCGATGGCGTGGCGGTGGAGAATGCGAGCCGCAACCGCGCCTATCGCAACGACGCCGGTCGTAGTCACAGAGGCGGGCACGGTGGCATGGGCAACGCGCTGGCGTTGGGTTGCGCTGGCATTCATCCCTTCGAGCCTGATGCTGGGCTTTACCACCGCCATGACTGCGGATGTACCGGCAATCCCCTTGTTCTGGGTGTTGCCGCTGGCAGTTTACCTGGTCAGCTTTGTGCTGGTCTTCGCGAAAAGGCCGCCCATCCCGCATGAGTGGATGATAAAGAGGCTGCCATTCCTGATTCTGTGCGGAATCTGCCCAACCCTCTCACAAGGCTCGTTTTCGCTGCCCGTGCTGCTGGTGCTTTATTTGACGGTGCTCTTCGGAATGGCGCTGGTATTTCACGGAGAGCTGGCGCGGAGCCGCCCGGCCGTCGGCAACCTGACCGAGTTTTACCTCTGCCTTTCAGCTGGCGGAGTGCTGGGAGGAATTTTCAATTCCCTGCTTGCGCCGGTAGTCTTCAAAACAGTCATGGAGTTGCCGCTCGTACTGATCTTTGCGGCGCTGATGCGGCCGATGCTCAACACTCAAACTCCTGAGAAGAGCGCGTGGGAACGGCGCAACGACTTGCTGCTGCCAATCGCGCTCGGCCTCTGCATGGTGGCCGTAATTCTCGGCCTCGCGCATACCGGCATCAAGCCGGGGCGCCTTGAGACGACGCTGATCTTTGGATATTCGATGCTGTGGTGCCTGAGCTTCAGCAAGCGCAAGCCTCGCTTCGCACTGGGACTGGTAGCCATGCTGCTGGCAAGCTGGCTCTATGCTCCATACGGGCATCTGCTCAAGGCCGAGCGCAGCTTTTTTGGCGTGTATCGCGTGCGCAACAGCCCCGACGGCCGTTTCCGGCTGCTCTATCACGGCGCCATCGCGCATGGAACGCAGAGCCTCGACCCGAAGATGAGCCGCGAGCCTCTGGCCTATTACACGCGTTCGGGACCCGCCGGCGCGGTAATGACCGCGGCGCAGTCAAAGATGCCGCATGGAGACTGGGCGATTGTGGGATTGGGCGCAGGCGCCATGGCGTGCTACATGCAGCCGGGACAGACGCTCACCTATTACGAAATCGACCCGCTGGTGGCCCACATTGCCCGCGATCCGCAGTACTTTACGCTGCTCTCGCAATGCGATCCCGAGACCAAGATCGTGCTGGGAGATGCGCGCTTAAAGCTGAAAGACGCGGCTGAGAGAAGCTACGGGCTGATTGTGCTCGACGCATTCAGCGGCGACTCAATCCCGATGCACCTGATGACAAAAGAGGCACTCGCGCTCTATGCCCAGAAGCTCGCTCCGGGCGGATTGATCGCGTTCCACGTCTCGAATCTCTACTTCAACCTGGCGCCGACACTGGGCAACCTTGCCGCCGACGCGCATCTGACGGCGCTCGTGGGCAACGACACCGAGGTCAGCCAGGCCGAACGCGACGCCGGCAAGCTGCCGTCGATCTGGGTGGTGATGGCGCGCAACCCAAACGATCTGGCAGCTCTCTATGCCGCGCCGCATCCGGGCTTTGCGTGGGACGAGCTGCATGCACAGCCGAACGCCCGCCTGTGGACCGACGACTACTCAAACCTGCTCGGAGTCATGAAGCAGTTCAGCGCACCGCACTAGACTGGCACCGACGCACGCGGCGTAACAGCTTTGGTCGTAATCGCCAGCTCAGCCGGCTTCAGCGATGGACCGTCCCAAGTCTCCTTGTCAGCCTTGATGGTGATCGTGCCTGCCGTCTTCGTCGATTGCAGAATAACCTGGGCAAGACCGTTGAAGAGCGAACGCTTTGGTTCCTTGTCGCTCTCCTGGCAGTTGGGGTTGCCGTTGCCAACGCCGATGAAAGCTCCGTCGCCCGAGATGTGGAAGTTGATAAAGTTCTGCGCAGTCGGCACGGGCCGGCCATCCTTGTCGAGCACTTCCACAGAGATCACCGCAACGTCTTCGCCGTCGGCGTCGATCTCGGTGCGATCGGCGGTGAGGCGAATCGCCGCTGGCTCACCCGTGGTCTCGCGCTTTTCGGTGAGCACAACTTTGCCATCCTTGGTGCCGCGCGCCTCGATCGAGCCCGGCTGATACTTTACCTTCCACTCCACGTGACCGAGGTGCGGAACATTTTTCGAGCCCTGGCTTTGGCCGTTAACAAAGAGCTCAACCGAATCCAGATTCGAGTGGACCCAGACGGGAATCTCGTCGCCTTCCTTGCCCTCGAAGTTCCAATGCGGAAAGAGGTGAAGCACCGGTTCCTTACCCCACCAGGATTTGTAGTAGTAGAAAGTGTCCTTGGGAAACCCGCAGGTGTCGACGATTCCGAACTGAGAGTTGATCGACGGCCAGCCATAAGGAGTGGGCTCGCCGCGGTAGTCGAAGCCGGTCCACGCAAAGCCGCCCGCCTCCCACTCGCGCGTGCCGTAGAAAGTCCACCAGGTCTCTGCCAACTCGCCCCAGCCGGGCTGATTGACATCGTAGGCGCTCAGTATATTGCGCAGTTTGTCAGTGGTGTACTCGCCGCGGGTTGAGATTGCGCTTGCCGTCTCAGAACCGTAAATGGGCCTCGTCGGATGCTGCTCGTGGTAGTGATCGGGAAAGCCAAGGTTGTAGTTGAAGCCGATAATGTCGAAGGCGTCCGATACTCCCTTTTTGTTGTCTCCGTTCACGGCAGCCGAAACCACGCGGGTAGGGTCAAGTTCATGGCATAGATCGACCATGGTACGCGCAATCTTTGCGCCTTCTTCAGCCATGGGGCTCTGCAGTTCCCCTTCTTCGTTGCCCACCGACCACAAAATGATGCAGGGCGAGTTGCGATAGCGTTTCACCATCACCGCAAGCTGCGCCAGGCCCTCGGGGCTCGAGCTCATCTGCCGGGTTTCGCACATCATCATCAGGCCGAGACGCTCGCATGCTTCCACCCACTCGGGTGTCGGCATGTTATGCGAGGTGCGCACGCCATTGCAGCCCATCTGCTTGAGCACGGCTGCACGGAAATACTGCAACCGGTCAGGCAGCGCCGCGCCCACGCCGGCATGGTCGTGGTGATTGCAGGTGCCCTGGATCTTGATGTTTTGCCCGTTGAGAAAGAAGCCCTTGTCGGCCGTGAATTTGGCCGTGCGAACACCGAAGGTGACGTTCTCCGCGTCCACTCGCTTGCCATCCACCAAGACGCTGGCTTCAGCCGTGTAGAGGTTCGGAGCGTCAGGAGACCAGAGCGCAGGTGCGGCGAGCATGGCCGTGGTGGTGAAGGCTGTAGAGCCATCGGCTGCTACAGGCTGCGCGGTGGCCTCTGCAGTTGCCACCTGATTTCCCTTGGCGTCTCTGATCTTCCAGGAGACTGCGGCGTTGGCAGCCGCGAGACCCTGATTCACGACTACCGTGGCGAGCGTAAGCGTGGCGGAGTTCTTGTCGACCTCAGAGCGCACATAGCTCTCCCATTTTCCAAGGTGCACCGCGTCAGTCTTGGTGAGCCAAACATGGCGATAAATACCCGCGCCCTCATAAAACCAGCCGTCGCCAAAGCTCGCATCCACGCGCAGCATGATGTAATTCTTTCCGCCCACGGCAAGAAAATCGGTGATGTCAAAACGGAAAGGCGCGTAGCCGTTGTCGTTGCGTCCGATGAAACAGCCATTCACGAAAACAAGTACATCGCGAAAAGCGCCGTCGAATTCCACACTGACGCGGCGCCCTGCGTCGGAGGCGGGAATGTCGAACTCATGGCGGTACCAGCCTACTGAGGTTTCGGGGTAACGGCGTCCAAGAGGCTTGTATCCGTGGGAATTCAGCTCCTCATCCCACACAAACGGCAGTTCCACCGCCCAGTCGTGAGGAAGGTTGAGCGTGCGCCACTTGGAATCGTCGAATCCGGCCTTGGCAAATTTGAATTCGCCCGTTTTGGCAAAGTCCCCCTGACTGGCGCCGAAGCCAAGGTCCTTAGCGGGATCGGTACCGTTGCCGAACTTGAACTTCCAGCCGAAGTCGAACAGCAGTTGCTCGCGGGGTCCGGCCGCGGAAGCTGTCGCCGGGCCGGCGGCCTGCGCATCAGAAGCGAGCCGTGCGGCGGCGCGCGCAAAAGCGGAATGGGAAGCAATTGTGGAAGCCGAAAGGGCCAGACCGGAACGAAGAAGATTGCGGCGGGAGATACCAGGCATGAAGTTCCCTCTTTCGAGTGCGATATGGGGTTGGCGACGGTGTGACGCGTACAGTCGGCAACAAGGCAATATAAATGAGACGGCGACGTCAAGTAAACGATTTCATGCGAGAGCGGGCAGGCTTAGCCACGAGCAACCCCGACAAGTCCATCGGGACAGATTATGATAGCTAAAGCCAGCAGTAGCCGCGGAGAGATGGCCGAGTGGCTGAAGGCGCACGCTTGGAAAGCGTGTTTAGGGGAAACTCTAACCTGGGTTCGAATCCCAGTCTCTCCGCCAGATTTCAATGGGTCCTTCGACTTCGCTCAGGATTTCGCCTGCAGGCTCCCGCTCCGCTCACGCCTGCAATACGGCTCAAGTTCGAATCCCAGTCTCTCCGCCATACCTTTCTGTATCTCCCTCATTCCATTCGCAAATCATAGAAAATAGGCTATCTGGACAATTTCCGTCATGTCCGCGCTGTCCGCATTTTCCGTCGAATTTGACCTCTGGGA